>Ga0209060_10000273_pt1 | contig 109991 bp, 109 predicted proteins | sample Coa_R1_8_FD_187155 | JGI IMG/M metagenome (GOLD analysis project Ga0209060, IMG submission 187155) | Surface soil microbial communities from Centralia Pennsylvania, which are recovering from an underground coalmine fire - Coalmine... | ecosystem: Environmental > Terrestrial > Soil >... | reverse complement strand
TTGAGGTCCTTGTCCTGGACCACGGTCGAATCGAATTCGAAATCGCCGTTGTCCGGGTAGCGGTAGCTCCACAGCCACTGCTTGCCGGTGGCCTTGATGGTGACGTCCGGCTTCGGCACGTCGAGCTGAACGAACAGCAGCCGGAACGACGGCACCGCGATCAACAGCAGAATGAGCACCGGCACGATGGTCCAGATCACCTCGAGCGTGGTGTTGTGCGTGGTGCGCGACGGCACCGGATTCTTTCGCGCGTTGAACCGCACGACAATGATGCCGAGCAGAACCATGACGAAGACCGCGATCGCGGTGGTGATCCAGAACAGGAAGGTGTTGAAGCCGTAGATCTCGTCCATGACCGGCGTCACCGAACCCTGCATGCCGATTTGCCAGGGCGTCGGTTGGCCGATACCGGCAAGCGCGGCGCCGGCGCTCGCGAGCAAAATCCCAAAGATTAGCGCAGTCGCGCTCACCCGTGACAAGACCGGCATCGCTCTCGACTCCGAACTGCCCCGATCACGGCCCCTCTGGCGGTGCCGATGCCGCGCAGCCACACATGCATATCAAATACATGTTTACCATGCAACAGTAGGCCTGACGCCGGCCAGTACTGGCGGGGTGTTGCACCGCGAATATGGTCTCTGACAGTCATGCAGCACCATTTCGGCGCCGTTGACAGCGTCGGTCGTCACCGCGGCGCCCGCGCCGGCATGGTCGGTATGGAGAAACCCGACTTCGTCCCGGCGCCCGTTAGGCGGCGACACCGGCGCGCCCAGCGCGACCGTTTTCCTGATTGTCTCTGGCGTCGCCGCAGCCTGCGGCTCGCCCGTAACGCTCTCGGCTGCAGCCGCAATCTTCATGCACCTCTGCGGGCACCCGCGCAGACAACTTCACACCCGGTAGCGGCCGGCTCGCAGCCCAACCCGACATCGTCGCGCCGTTCTGCGTTCAGACGAGGAAAATCGCCATCAGGATCACGATGCCGGCGATCACCGCGACGCCGGTCTTCGTCAGCGTCACGAACGTGCGATACATCTGCTCGTGACCCGCATAATCGTTGCCTTTTGCTGTGGCGTATTCGACGTGACCGTGGTCGTCCATCGCATTCCTCCAGGCGCGGTACTGCGGTGAATCTAGCGTAATTGCGCGCTTCGGGCAACGAAACCCCTACCTGGTCCCGATGAACCCGGAACTTTAGGCGAAAGTCCGCGTCAGTTGCCGGCTGAACGCTATCATCCGATCGCGGCGCGCCGCTTTGATGGTGGCGCCGCGCGAGTGAGCATAGGCTGGACCACAAGCGAGGCCAAGATCGAACGGTTTCTCGGCGCTTGGAGAAAGTTCGCAACTGCATTATCTAAGGGACACAGCATCGCGGTCTAACCGGCTGGATGACCATAGATTCTTGAGGCTGTTAAAACCCTCCCACGGCCTTTCCAAAGAGGAGGCGGTTGCGCTCATGGCCAACGGCTTCGTCAGGGAGGTGCTGCAGCATTTGCCGATGGAATTCCGAGGCGCAGAAGCAGATCTCGATCTCGCTGGAAGGTTTGCTTGGATGAGCGCGGAGGATTTGGATGCGCCCAAGCTCGCGAGACGTGGAATGCTATTGTTTGAAGTCGAAAATCGGCACGTCGAGATCGCCGGCAGTCGACCCTCGCGGTGAACGCCGGCGCGGTGCACGCGATCATGGGCCCGGACGGCTCGGCCGAGGTGGATCTCTGGGGCAGGCGCTCCTGAAAGCAGAGGAATTCTTCACATGACAGAGGAAGCGAAAACAGCTGGAACGGAAACTGCTTCCACCATTCCAGCCGACGAGATGGCTCGCTTGACCGATGGAATTGTCGCCGCGCTCAAGACCGTCTACGACCCGGAAATACCGGCCGATCTCTATGAGCTTGGTCTGATTTACAAGGTCGACATCGATGACCACCGCATGGTTAAGATCGACATGACGCTGACGACGCCGAACTGCCCATCGGCGGCCGAGCTGCCGGGCCAAGTGGAGAATGCGGTCGCGACCGTATCCGGCGTGCGCGAAGCCAAGGTCAATATCGTCTGGGATCCGCCGTGGGACCCCAGCCGCATGTCGGACGAGGCGCGTACGGTGCTCGATATGTGGTGACGGGTATCTTGTTGCGTTGCGCCGCCGACCCTGGCGCATTAACTAATATTGAGATTAACTTAGTGCAGGTTTTTGAGCTGTTGCAAATTATAGGCTCGCGCGTCGGCTCATACTGAGCGGCGGCGCGTGTGGAGGATGAAATGTCGGCCGCTCCCCAAGGCAAATTGGCCCAAGGCGACATACGGCTGGTTGCGCTCGCGACAATCGCCGAGGCGCCGCATCGCGGCTACGAGATCATCAAGCTGATCGAAGAGAAAACGGCCGACTGGTACTCGCCAAATCCCAACATCGTCTATCCGATGCTGACCGGTCTTGTGGAAGAAGGCTATGTGACTGCGACCAGCGAACCACCGCGGCTTTACACAATCACCGACGAAGGCCGCGCTTATCTCGAGCAGAACCGCGATGTCGCCGACGCCGTCGCCAACCGCCTGACTGCGCTCGGCGAACGCGTTAACCGTTGGCGTCGGGCTCTTGGAACCGATAAGCAGCCGGAGGCGCTCGATGACAGCGCCGAAAGCCTGGTGGACATCCTCGCCCGCGCGGCCGACAATTTGCACCGAAAATAAAAAACTTGCTCGGACCCCGCACGCGAACGGCCTCTCGTAATCCGCATTAGGGCGAATTGCCTGGCGTGATGTCGCCGCCATGCGAGCGCGGAATGTCGCGCGATCACCGAGCCAAGGCCGCTACCGCTTCATCTTGATCCCGCGCATCGTCAAGCCGCAGGAATAGCTTGAACTTGGAACGGGTATGCTAACGAACGACTCTGTGGCGAAGATGGATTCACGTGAGAGCACTATCAAGCCGACGACTTGAAGCTATTGTTTCGTTCTCCTGGGTGGAGGGAGCGGCGGCAGCCAGGCGGAATCGAGTGGGCCTGAGGCCAATGCATCGATCCGGGCGGCCATCACGAAATCGGACTGGTGCAACCCGCCGATCTTGCGGGTCGTCAACGATACGACGCAAAAGCCCCATCCGAACGCGAGCTCCGGGTGGTGCCAGATTTCCTCTGCAAGAGCGCTCACCGCGTTGGCGAACGCCAAGGCGGTGCGATAGTCGCGAAATTCGAAGCGACGCTTAATGCAGCGGGCCGTCGCATCAAGTTCCCAATCCAGAACCTCGGCGAGATAAGGTGCACACTGTTCGCGCGTGAGCGGTTCGACGCCGCCACGGCAAGGAATGCAGGGACGCTGCGCGAGCGTATGCATCACAGCTTCACACTCTGGCCATGGTGCGGCGGTTCTCGATCGCCTCGACTTCGCTCGCCGGGATGAAGTGCTCGGCATGAAAACGGAAAGCCTGCGACAGCCCCGCGGCGAATATGCCGAGCCCGCCGACGGCGGCCAGCCACCAGATTTGCCAGACCATCGCAAAGCCGAAGACGAACGACATCCCTCCAAGCAGGACGCCGGCACTGCTATTGTGGGGCATGATGATGTCGTGGAATCGGACGGGTCGGTGATCCGCCCTCCCCGCCTGCTTCATGGCCCACCATGCATCGATGCCTTTCACGTACGGCACGACGGCGAAATTGTAGGCCGCCGGCGGCGCGGCGGTCGCCCATTCCAGCGTCCTGCCGTTCCACGGATCGCCGGTCGAGACTGCAAGCGCGGCGCGATCGCGGATGCTGGCGGCGAGCTGAATGGCGAGGAAGGTGATGCCACACAGGATCAAGAGCGCACCAATTTCGGCTACGATGAGATACGGCTGCCAGCCGGCGACATAGTAGCGATCGAGGTGCTGTGGCATGCCTTTGAAGCCCAGAATATAAAGCGGCATAAAGGCCAGATAGAAGCCGACGATCCAGGCCCAGAACGCCCACCGGCCCCATTTTTCCTCGAGCCGAAAGCCGAACGCCTTGGGAAACCAATATTGATAGCCGGCGAAATAGCCGAACAGCGCACCAGGGATCATCATGTTATGGAAATGAGCGACCAGGAAGGTCGTATCGTGCATCACGTAGTCCGGCGCTAACGCGAGCAAAACGCCGGTCATGCCACCAATGACAAACGTTACGATAAAACCCAGCGTAAACAGCACCGGCACGGAAAATTGCACCCGGCCGCGATACATTGTGAACAACCAATCGAAAATCATCACGCCTGACGGCACGGCGACGAGCGGGGCCATCCTACCAAAGAAGGCGTTGACATCAGCGCTCGCGCCCATGGTGAAAAAGTGGTGCAGCCAGACGCTGAGCGAGAGCACGGTGAGCGTCGCAATCGCGTAGACCAGCGACCGGTAGCCGAACAATCCCTTGCCCGAGAACGTCGCTACGACTTCGGAATAAACGCCAAACGCTGGCAAAAGCAGGATGTAGATTTCAGGATGGCCCCACATCCAGAACAGGCTGATATAGTTTCTTATGTTGCCGCCGTCGCCCTCGGTGAAAAAGTGCATACCGACGTAGCGGTCGAGACCAAGCAGCGCAGCAGCGACGGTCAAAGCCGGAAAGGCGAACATCATCAAGATGCTGGTACACAGAGCCGTCCAGGTGAACAACGGCATCATCATCAGTCGCATGCCGGGCGCGCGCCGCTTGACGATAGTGACGAGGAAATTGATCCCGCTCAGCATCGAGCCGACGCCGCCGACTAGAATCGCCCAGATCCAGTAATCGACGCCGACGCCCGGACTGAACTGCGCTTCCGAATAGGGCGGATAAGCGCCCCAGCCAGCGGTGGAAAACCTGCCGATGACGAGCGAAATCATCACCAAAGCGGCGCCGGACGCGGTCAGCCCCATACTCACCGAGTTCATGAACGGAAAGGCCACGTCGCGCGCACCGATCTGCTGCGGAACGACGATGTTGAACAGGCCGACCAGGAACGGCATCGCCACGAAGAAGACCATGATGGTGGCGTGGGAGGTGAGAATCTGATCGAAATGGTCCGGCGGCAGATAGCCAGGAGAGTCGAGTGCGATCGCCTGCTGGATCCGCATCATCATGGCATCGATGAAGCCGCGGACCAACATGATCAGCGCCAGCGTCACGTACATGATGCCAATCTTCTTGTGGTCGAGGCTCGTCAGCCATTCGGTCCACAGATAGCGCCATCGGCCGAGCCAGGTGATGAGCGCCACCAGGCCAAGTGCGCCGAGCACAACGATCAGCGCGCCGCCCGTAGCGATGCCACTGTAAAACGGCAGGGCGTCAAGGGTCAGCCTACCAAGCATGTCCGCAGTCTTCAGACAGTATGAGCATGCTATCGCGATTTGCGTTGGAATTGCGTAATGCATTCTCCGGCATTTCGCGAGAGTACCGGGTCGGTTCGCGAGGTCAATTAGCTGTATTTAGCTGGAACTCGATCCGACAGTCCGCGCCTAGCGCTCACACGGCGGGCAGCTTGCTGAATTGCATCTGGATGCGGCCCTGGTCGTGCGACCATTGCGCATCTGCCGGAACCACGAAAACGCGCAGACCATTCGCTCGCCGTGTAAGGGCTCGCCGCGCAAGACATGTAACGCAAATGACCTTACCCGGAAGCACGGCGCCGCAATGACGGTCGCTTCAGTTTGGTTCCTTGCTAAGCTAAAGGCCTACGATTCCTCGCTTTCTCCAAAGATGCACTTGACATGCCGCTTCAGGTCGGCTTCACTTTTGGACGTACACTGTACCGTTTTATGGACATCCCCGCTGCAGAATAAAGCAGCGCGCACCGCGGGATGGACTATGGCGCCACGTTCCAATGGCCGCGGTTTTCTCTGCGCCGGCGACGGTAATGACGCCGCCGAGCAGCCATCAAGAAACGATTGATGAGAGAGGAAACGATGGAGTGGCGCCATGCGCACGCTACATTAACCGCCCCTGGCCTGAGCCAGTTGGCAGTAGTGGTTTATGACGACGGTCTTTTTGCCGACGCTCTCATAGCGCGATGTGCAACCGCTCTAATCGCCGCCGGTTACCGGCTGGGCGGCGTCGTCCAGTCAAACCCGCACCGGGATGGCCGACGTCGATGCGATATGTACGTGAAGGACCTGTTGGGCGGCGATGAAGTAAAGATCTCGTTCGACCGCGGTAATGAAGCGCGGGGTTGCCGACTTGACCCGGCCGCGTTCGCGCGCATCGACGCGTGGGTCGAGCGTGCGGTGCTCCAACGTGTCGATCTGCTGATCATCAATAAGTTTGGCAAGGAAGAAGCGCGTGGCCGGGGGCTGCGACCGGTCATTGCCGACGCTCTGATTGCCGAAATCCCCCTGGTGATCGGCGTCTCAACCCTCAATCTTTGCGACTTTCTGAGTTTCGTTGGGGATTCAGCCACACGTCTAAGGCCCGACGTCGAGGCAATTACGGCCTGGTGCCGGAACGCGATTGAGCGCGAGGCTCACGATCGATTCCAGCCGCGGCCGTCATCCGTGCAAGCATAGGGAGAACGAAATGGCCGATTATGCGATTCGGGCGTCGGCGTCGCAGCCCGCAACAAGCTCGCCGCCGCCGTCCCGCTATATAATCGAAACAGTGCCGCCGGCGGAGATGGGAGCTGCGCTGGCCGCGGATGCCGCCCAAAAAGCCAAATTCGGCACCATTCACTACATCATTCGCGGCTTTTTATGCACGCCATTTCTGGCATATGGAGCCTCTATGGTATTCGCCATGGTAGCCGCCGGCATACCGCTCGGCGCGGCCGGATTTATGTTCCCGGCTGGCTACGTCACGCTGAGCTTCCTCGGCCTGGAGATGGCCACCGGCAGCTTCGCGACGATGCCCATCGGGATGTATGCCGGGACGATCACGCCGTTCGATTTGGTTCGCAACTGGACCTGGACTCTAGCGGGCAACCTGCTCGGAGGCTTATTCTTCGCCTGGCTGCTCTGGTTCTCATTCACCTACGGGGGGTCCGTCCCGCCGAACCCCATGCTCAAGGTCATCGCCGGCGTCGCCGAGCACAAGGTCGCGTATAGCCAGTACGGCGCCCTTGGCTGGTGCGCCGCCATCGGCATGGGTGTCCTTTGTAACTGGCTGGTGAGCCTGGGATCCGTCATGTCCAAAGCCACGCGCAGCACCGTGGGCCGGTTGCTGCTGATGTGGATACCGATCGGCATGTTCTTTGCGCTGGGCTTCGAGCACACCGTGGTCAACATGTGGCTCATCCCGACCGGAATCCTCTCGGGCGCCCACGTGAGCATCTACGACTGGTGGGTGTGGAATCAGATCCCGGTCACCATCGGCAATATCCTGGGTGCGATGGTGCTGAACGGCACCCTGTGGTACTGGTCTCATACCTTGCAGAAATAAGAGCGTTGCGAGACAGCACGCCAATGTGTCCGTGATCTCCGACGGCGCCGAAAGCCCGCTCCACCGGCTTCTCGACGCCGTCTCCACGCTGGGCAAGGGTTACCGTGAGCTGCCGGTCTTCTTCGATGAGTTGAACGACGCGCTCGAAGCGCACGATGCCGAGGAGTATGGCCATATCGCCGGCACCATGCGGGCGTTGTTCGCCCGTCACGATGAGAACGAGGAAGCGGAGCTTTTTCCATAGGCGCAAGGGCGGCGAGCCGGCCATCAAAAGACGCAGCAGATAAACATATCTTTTTGTAGGTGGAAGCCGTGGAAAATCCAGTTGTCGCGATTGATGCGGCTGATCCGCCGGGCAATCCCAGGGTTTTGTTGATATCGTTCCTGGCGTTTTCGCTCGGTTTTGCGGTTTGGGGAATGTTTTCGGCGCTCGCGCCGTTTCTGATCAAGTGGTACGATTTCAGCGCCACCCAGGTGCTCATCCTGGCGGCGATGGAGCCGTTTTTCGCGGCCGCCGTCAGCATCCCGCTCGGCATCTTAACGGATAAGTTCGGCGGCCGGACGGTTTTCACGCTTTTGCTTCTGGGCCTCACCGTTATCCTGTTTAGCGGGCTGTTCGCCGGCGGCTACTACGCCTTTCTGGTTCTGGGGTCGCTGCTCGGACTCGGCGGCGCGAGCTTCGTGGTCGGCAACGCTCACGTATCGTCCTGGTACCCCAAATCGAAGCAGGGTACAGCCCTTGGCATCTTTGCGCTGGGCAATATCGGAATCACCGTCGGCATGATAACCGTTACTTTCCTGGTTACCCGCGTCCTGGTCCTGAACGGCCCGGACGGCTGGCGCCTGATATTCCCGATCTTCGCCATTGCCACGCTGTTGATGGCTTTGGTGTATTGGTTTTTTACCTCCGATTCGCCATCCAACCAGCACCGAGGCGAATCGGTGCGTGAAATCGTCGCCGTGTACCGTTCGGGCGCGGTGGTATGGCTGGTGCCCTACCTCTACTGGGTGTCGTTCGGCACCCTCACCTTCTTCGCATCCGCGATGCCGACCTATCTGCTCGACCACTGGCATGTGGATGCCGCCCAAGCGTCCATGGTGTATACGCCGCTGCTGGTGGTCTGCGTCGCCATCACCCGGCCGCTGGGCGGCTGGCTGGCCGACCGTTTCGATGCCCTGAGAATCCTGGGCGGGCTGTTCGGCACTATGGCCGTCTTGACCGTGGTCCTGACAATGCAGATTTCACTGCGCGTCGAGCTGTTCGCCATTTATGGGCTTGCGCTCTTGTCCGGCACGGCCGCGGCGGCGGTCGTCAAGCTGATCCCGCTCTACTTCCGGCACGTCGGCGCGGTCAGCGGGCTGGCCAAGGCCGCCGGCGCGGCCTGCGGCTTCACCATGACGGTCACGCTCGCCGCCAGTAAGAATCTTCTGGGCGGCTACACGTTCGGCTTTGCCATCTGGGCGCTGATGAACGCCGCCGCGTTCTATATCGCGCTTTCGCGCGTCGGCTTCAGGCATGCACAACCGCACATTGAAGCCGTTCCTTCCGGCGACGCCACGGCTGCGATAGCGGTCCATTCAAACGTCGACGTTCGGGTTCGGATTCATGGCCAGGCGTGAACGCCGCGAAGAAGAAGCGCGACGGCAGGCGGCAGCGGCTCAAGCGCGTGAGCACGCCGCGAAGCACCGCGCCGACGAAGAGGTCGGCTGGCGGCGGCGCACTGTGCCAGTGCTGACATCGTTAGTCAGGCTGTGCGTGTTTGGCGCCGCCATCATCGTATGGCTCACGATGCCGGCATCCGCCGCGTCTACTCAGGCTGCGCCGCTATCGCCGATGCAGGAGAAGGCGCTGAAGCCGAAGGACAGCTTTAAGGAATGTACGAATTGCCCGGAGATGGTGGTGGTACCGGCCGGGAGCTTCACGATGGCATCGCCGCCAAGCGAGCCGGGGCATTCTGCCGACGAAGGCCCACAACATACGGTCACGATTGCTCGACAATTTGCCGTGGGCCGGTTCGAGGTGACCTTCGACGAATGGGATGCATGCGCGGCCGATGGCGGCTGCAACGGCTACAAGCCCTTCGATGAAGGCTGGGGCCGTGGCCGCCGGCCGGTGATCAACGTGTCATGGGACGATGCCGAAGCTTACGTCGCTTGGCTGTCGAAAACGACCGGCAAGCCGTATCGGCTGCTCTCGGGGGCCGAATACGAGTATGCGGCGCGCGCCGGGACGCAGACGGCCTATCCGTGGGGCAATACCATCGGCACCAACAATGCCAACTGTCACGCCTGTGGCAGCCAATGGGACGCCAAGCAGACCGCGCCGGTCGGGTCGTTTGCCCCTAACGGGTTCGGTCTCTACGACATGGTGGGCAATATCCGGGAGTGGACGGAGGATTGCTACCACGACACCTACAACGGCGCGCCGACTGACGGCTCGGCTTGGATCGAGGGCGGCAACTGTTATGACCGTGTCGTGCGCGGCGGGTCCTTTCTCCTCGCTCCTACCTTCCTCCGTTCGGCGAGCCGCTATTGGTTCACCACCGACTACCGGCTCAGATACCTTGGTTTCCGAGTCGCGCGGACACTTGCACCTTAAAACTTTGTTCCTTGCCTCTTTGTGACTGATTTCTGTTGTCTCTTTGGGCTTGGCGCAATTTTTTGCAGAGGACGCCACGAACGCCCATCTCAACTCCTCACGGGAAATCTCGGCGACCATGAGTGGCGCGGAGCGCAGGGACCAGGCTGCTGACAAGACTATGAATGAGCCCAAGGAAGGTCACCGCCCAAGCCAGCAGGGCCGCGTAAACGAACACGTGGGCGACGGGGAGCAGAAAGTCCAAGCTCATCGCACGCACCATCTCGAAGGTGCAGACAGCGTACATACCGAGCGGGAAAACCGTACCCCAATACAGCGGATCGTACCTGAGCGGGAATTTCCTATAGATGTGCCGCCAAACGAACAGGATGACGAGCATCGGGATCCACCAGGTTCCGGTCGCCCAAAAGAAGATGGTGAATCCCTTGAGAAAAGGGAGCAGCGTCTCCAGGAAGGCTGCATCCGCGGTATTCTCAATCAGGAGCGAGCCGGCCAGCGTCGAGATGGCCATTGCCCCCATGTTGATCCAGTACGGGGCCGTGAAATCGACTGGCGAGAACTTGAAAAAAGTATAGCGATAAAAGATCAGCGATATCATCCAGATGTACAGCATCCCGCCCCACAGCCACATCGACAGGGCGACGAAATTGATATGGAGGCGGATGGGCTGCTGGAAATGCCGCGACAGCAGCGCGCTTAAAAGCGCGATTGATTGCGTCGCGACCACCGCAAGCAGCCACGCCCCGGTAATGCCCTGATCGATGGTCGGCTTGGTCTCCTTGATCGTCAGGGTGGTGAAAATCGCGTAGGTCAGGATGAGCCAGAGGAAAAGACCGAAAATCCAGAGCGCCACTGCGAGGTCATACGCGCCAGTGAGTATCAGTTGATTTCCCATTACGCCCGTGGCGGCCACTGCGGAGAAGAATCCCGGCCCCCGCTGATGATCCGTCAAGTCGTCAAACAGCGCTCGGCGGTAGCGCAAGAGCCGCCATGCCGTGAGGATCCAGAGCAGCAGATATTGCGCCGCATTCAGCCACAGCAGAACAGCGGCAATCGTATGGAACTCGGCGCGCTCGGAGGCGATGGAGACAATTCCAGTCGCCATGACCAAGGCAAAATACGCCGGCGAGAGGCCACGGACTCCTTCCGCCAGCCACTTCATGAATGGGAAGCTTCCACCCTGCACATCAATTCGTCGGCGTACCGGCGCATCATCCGCTGGGTCACCACATGGATCCACCTCAGATGGCGGCAGCGAGAGCGAATTGGCTTAGAGGCCGCTCTCGCCAAGGTGGGCGAGAGATCACCGACACACTGCTGGCGTGACGCAAGGACCCTACCAACTGGGTAAGGCTCCTGGCGACGGTCAGGAGCCTTCCTGTTTAGTGGGCCCTAAACCCCGTTCTAGGGCCGATCGGACGGTTGCTGATCACGAGCTGATAAGGCCGCCACAAGTACCAGAACGGGAACATGATCAGATGCACCAAGCGCGAGAACGGGAACAGGGCGATCACCAGGAACCCGTTGAGCATGTGCAATTTGACCACCGTGGGCAAAGACGAGACGTATGCGGTCTCGGGATTGAGGCTCACCAGCGAGACCAGCCACGGTACCGCCGTGTTGACATACCAGTCGCCGCCCCAGCGATAGACCAGCGAAACATAGAAGCCGAGCGCCACCTGCAACAGCAGCACTGCCAGCAGCGCCCAGTCGACGACGCTGGTGACGGAGCGGATGCGCACCATGGTGAGGCGGCGCACGAACAGGACGCACAGCCCGACCAGCGCGGCCAGCCCGAACGCGAAGCCTATGACCTCGATCGTATACAGAGCCGACGGCGCAGCTGTGATACTCATCCACATGCCGGGCATAAGGAACCCGAGCAGGTGCGCCAGCAAAACGATGACGATGCCGTAATGCCACGGCACCGAGCCCCAGAACAGAGTCCGGTTTTCCAGAAGCTGCGAGGACAGCGTGGAGTACGAGAAGCGATCGCGGCGGTAGCGGTAGACGCCGCCAAAGACCGCGAGTATGACCGCCACGTATGGAAAAGCCGCGAATAGGACGATGTCACTCATGGCAGCTCCCTCCTCACACCCGCAAACCTAGCAGGTCGTCTGGGACGACCTCCGCGAGCGGCTTGAAAACCTTGAATTGGCGACGCCCACCTTGCGTCCAGAACACGAGGTGCGTTTCGACCGGCGGGCAGCCAGGATCGGAACACGGCAGCTCCGACACCATGATGCTTTCGTCCTCGGGAAGATTGAAATGCTCGCGGGCCCAGGTCCGAACGCGTTCCTGCTCGGCAGAGATGCCGGAGCTTGTCTTCGTCAAGCCAAGATCCAGCAGAAGACGCAGCGCCTCGAGCGCCTGATGGTAGGGGTGGGCGCGTTTTTCGCCGACATCTTCGCTGTTGTAATCTTCGCTCAGTGCCAGCAGGAAGCCGGCGCCAAGAATATCGCCCTGACTCTGGCCTTTGAGCTGCCTGCGTTGTTCGCGGTCGTCGAGCTTGGCGCGTTCGATGCCGGTGTGGCCATCGATATCGGCCGCGCCATCGTGCTGATGGCCCTCGGTTTCGGGCTTGGTCGTCATCCGCGCAAGCGCCGGCAGCACCCCACGGTTCAGCAGCTCGTCGGTTTCCTCTCCGACTTTGCTGTGGGCAATGAAGCGCAGCACGATCGACAGCCGGTCGCCAATCTCGCTGGCGTCCGCCTCGAATCCCGCGGCGCGATAGGCTTTCTTGAGCTCGATCAGCAAGATGCTGCGCTTGTAGTTCTCGCCGAACAGCTGATAACCGATGTACGGATGGCAGATTGAGTTCAAGTCAAAAAAGCCGCTGTAAATCTCCTGAAGCCTGCCGAGAGGGGTCTCCTCGGCGAAGCGACGGAAGTTTTCCATCAAGGCGACCGCCTCCGGCTGCGCCGCGCCGATCAGTGCGGCGCATTCGCCGGCCTTTTCTGCCAGTCCCGGGGCGGGATAATCGAGGATGTCCGCGAATAGCCCCAGGATTTGCGCTCGGCGCGAAAACAGAACCTCTGCACGTTTCGAAAAGAGAGCCATGGTCCTCTATTGGATCGGTCTGAAGCCGACGCTGACTGCGCCTTTGTAGGTCGGGTCGTTGCGCGAGACAGGGTCAAGCACCGGAAACAGGAACTTGACCGCCGTCTCGCGCTCAGTGATGCACAAGTGGCTCATGGTCCTCGGGCGGGATCGGTGTGAAAGCCAACACCCTCCTCGCCTTTGCGAACCGGGTAGTTGCGGGAGACCGGATCGAGCGCGGGAAACAGCGACTCGACCGCCGTGTCGCGCTCCATGGGCGGGACCACGAACCGCTCTTCGAAGGTCGGCAGCGAGGTGAGCCGGAAGATCGCCTCCACCTCGGCCGCAGTCGTTTTGCCTTCGGTGAGCGCCCTTTGCACCTCCTCTTCGGGGATGTCCTTGACCTTCTTGGCGCGCATGTACACCCGCACCGCGACCAGCTTGCGATAGACCTCGCGGATGATCTCCTCATTGCCGCCCGACAACAGGCTGGCCATATAGCGCAGCGAGATGCGCGACCTTTCGAGCGAGCTCATCAACGGGCCCAACCTGGCTTCCGAGGCCACGTTGTCGTACACGCCGTCGCCCGTCTTTGCGAGCACCGGGCCCAATGGCGGCACATAGAAGAGCATCGGCAGGGTGCGGAACTCCGGATGCAGCGGCAGCGCGAGTTTCCACTTCTTGACGAACTGGTAGACCGGCGATTGTTGCGCCGCAGCGATCTTCGAATCGGGAATCCCATTCGCCTTGGCGGCCGCGATGATTTCAGGGTCGAAGGGATCCTTGATCACATCGCGTTGCGCCTGCACCAGCGATTCTTGCGGCGCCCTGGCCGCCTCCTCGATGGCATCGGCATCGTACAGCACCAGACCGATATAGCGGATACGCCCCACGCATGAGTGGAAGCACGCCGGAGGCTGCCCGCTTTCGAGGCGCGGATAGCACAGGATGCACTTCTCGGCCTTGCCGGTCGACCAGTTGAAGTAAGTCTTCTTGTAGGGGCAGCCCGAGACGCACATGCGCCAAGCGCGGCAGCGCTCCTGGCTGACCAGCACCACGCCGTCCTCGCCGCGCTTATAGATCGCGCCTTGCGGGCAGGCCGCTATGCAGCCCGGATTGAGGCAATGGTTGCAGATGCGCGGCAGGTAGAAGAAGACGGTACGATCGATCTCCTGGATCTGGCGCATTTCCTCCGCGGTGGCACCGGCGTAGTTCGGATCGTTGTTGGCGTAGACCTGCGAGCCGCCGAGGTCGTCGTCCCAGTTCGGCCCCGCCTCGATAGTGTCCATGTACTTGCCGGTAACCATCGAGATGGCGCGCGCCGTCGGCTGTTCGTCGGCTTCGGGCGCGTTGAAGAGGTTCTGATAGTCGTAGGTCCAGGGCTCGAAATAGTCGTCGAGCTGAGGCAGAACGGGGTTATAGAAGATGTTGGTCAGCGTGCCCCATTTGCCCTGCAGGCGCAGCTTCAGCCGCTTCTGCCGCTTGCCCTCGACGACCCAACCGCCGCGGTATTTGGTCTGGTCCTCCCAACGTGTCGGGTAGCCGGTACCCGGCTTGGTCTCCACGTTGTTCCAGTACATATACTCGGCACCCTTGCGGTCGGTCCAGATGTTCTTGCACGCGATGGTGCAAGTGTGGCAGCCGATGCACTTATCGAGATGAAAGACCATCGAAACTTGAGATCTGATATCCATGTTCGTTCTCCTTCGTTCCTAGGCCCTTCGTTCCCAGAAACCTTAAACCTTAGTGCCTATCGTCGTCCTAGTTCTTCGGTCCTAGGCCATCAACCAAGTGTCCGATGCCCAGTTCTTGTCCCTGTGGCGTGCCGCATCCTGCTATCGCCGGGGCATCGCGTACCGCCACCACCGTCACTTCGAACTCGAGCGTCATCCCGGCAAGCGGGTGATTGGTATCGACGATCACGAAGCCGTTGTCTTCGTTGACCTCGGTGATCATCACGTTTTCCACGCGGCGGCCGTCCTCGCTTTGCGCGAGAAAACACATCCCCGCTTCGATCTGGTCCACGCCGCCAAACTGCTCGGCGTCTACCCGCTGCTGCAGCGCCTTGTCGCGCTGGCCGTAAGCCTCTTCGGGCGGAAGCGTCGTCGTGAAGCGATCGCCCTCCGCCTTGCCATCGATGGCTCGTTCGAGGGCGGGCAACAGCCGCCCGCCGCCGTGCAGATATTCCAGCGGCTCGTCGCCCCAGACCGCCGAACGGATGTGACGGATCGCGCCATTAGTCCGCAGCGTGTAGTTGATGGTGACGTACTTTCCGGCGCTGACTCGCGCCGGCGGCGGTCTGACTGGCGCCCGCAGGAGCTCATGGGTGCGAGGCTCATGCCCATGCTCATGCTCATGCTGGTGCTCGTGCTCGTGCTCACGCGCACGCCCATTCCCATTCGTCGCGGCGACACCTACCATTCGAGCTTCTCCATCTTGCGCACGACGACGTGGGTATCGCGCGTCATGATGCCAGTGGGACCCCAGTAGTTGAAGCCGTAAGTGAACTGCGCGTAGCCGCCCGCCAGATACACTGGGTTGATGCGGGTGCGTGTCACGCTGTTGTGGCCGCCGCCGCGCCACTGGCGCTCCTGCGATTTCGGGATGTACACCGTGCGTTCGACCGCGTGGTAGTACATGCACGTGCCCGGCTGGATACGGCGGCTCACATTGGCGCGGGTCACCACCACGCCGTTGTCGTTGTAGACCTCGACCCAGTCGTTATCCTCGAGGCCTACCCGTGCCGCGTCGCGGTCGTTGATCCACACCGGATCCATGCCGCGCGACAGCAGCAACATGCGGTGGTTGTCCTTGTAGGTGGAGTGGATGTTCCATTTGCCGTGCGGCGTGATGTAGTTCAACACCAGGCAGCGGTCGTCGACCCGGCTCTTCACGATGTCGCCGGTCTTGCGCGGCTCGAGCTTGGGCTTGTAGGTCGTTATGTGCTCGCCGAAGTCCAAGTACCAGGGGTGGTCGACGTATAAGGTCTGGCGGCCGGTGAGCGTACGCCATGGCACCAGCCGCTCGACGTTCATGCACCAGGCGGAGTAGGCACGGCCGTCGTTGGTCATGCCGGTCCAGCACGGGCTGGTGAGCAGGCGCTTCGGCTGGCGCGTGAGGTCGTAGAAGGTCCAACTGACGCCACGCGTGTTCTCGGCGATGTCCGCGAGCGGCAGGCCGACGTGCTCCTCTTCATGATGGAAGGCCTGCCAGCAAACCTCGCCGTTGGTCTCGGGCGCGGTCATCAGCAGAGTGTTGCACGCGTCCAGCACGTCCTCAAGGCTCGGGTAACGTTTGCCGTCCCACTCGACGCAGCGCATATGCCTCGGGTCGGGCATCGGCATAACGGGATTCTCGAGCATTTGGTCGTACTGCGCCTTGATCGGCACCTGCACGCCGACTGCGGCGTGGCCGTTTTCGCGCGCCTGCCGCCCGAACGAGATGAATTTTTTGTAGATGTTCGCGTAGTCGCGCTCGACGATGCGCATATGCGGCATGGTCTTGCCCGGGATCGGATCGCATTCGCCCAGGGCCCAATCGCGGACCTGCGGCTGCGCTATTTCGTCAGGCGTGTCGTGTGCGAGCGGTGTGGACACCAGGTCGCGCACCGGCTTGGGAAAGACGAGCGGCGCCATGTCGCTCACCTTCTTCGCGAACAGCTTGAAAATCTCCCAGTCGGTTTTGGATTCCCACACCGGCGGCACCGCCGCCCCGAGCACATGGATGAACGAGTGCAGGTCGGTCGAGTTGAGGTCGTTCTTCTCGTACCAGAACGCCGTCGGCAGCACGATGTCGGAGTAGAGCGCCGAGCTATCCATGCGGAAATTGATGTCGACCACCAAATCAAACTTTCCGCGCGGCGCCGGGTCGCGGTACTCGACCGTGTTCGTCTTGCCCTTGGCGCGGTCCTCGGCGATGGCGTTGTCGTGCGTTCCGAGGTAATGGCGCAAGAAGAATTCCATCCCCTTGGCGCTCGACGAGATGGCGTTGCCGCGCCAGATGAACCACACCCGCGGCCAGTTCTCCGCGGCATCCATATCCTCGACCGCATAGCGCAGCTTCTTGCTCTTGAGCTGATCGACCACGTGCCCAATAACCTCGGCGTCGGTCTTCGCGCCGGCACGCTCGGCCTCGGTCACGATGTCGAGCGGATTGCGGTTGAAGTGTGGGGCCATAGGCATCCAGCCCATGCGCACCGCCTTTGCCAGGAGGTCGATCGCATGGCCTTTGGCCCAGCGCGGCTTTGGACTCGTCAGGCCGTACTCGGTAAACTCCGCCTCGTAGCGCCACTGATCGCTATTGGCATAATGCCAGACCGGCGACTGCTGGAGCCGCGGCGGCCTTTGCCAATCAAGAGCTAACGCGATCGTATTCCACGCTGAAACTGGGGCAAGCTTTTCCTGGCCGACGTAGTGGTTCATCCCGCCGCCGTTGCGTCCACAGCAGCCGCACAGAATTAACGCGGTGATGGCCGAGCGGTAGATGAGATTGTTGTAGTACCAGTGGTTGGCGCTGGCACCCACAATGACCATGGAACGGCCTTGAGTCAGCTCCGCGTTGCGGGCAAACTCACGTGCCAACCTGATAACTGTTTCGCGACCGATGCCGGTGAACTTCTCCTGCCACGCCGGCGTGAAGAGCCCGTTCTCGTCGTCGTAGCTCGACGGGTAAGCGCCCGCGAGACCGCGGCCGACGCCGCACTGGGCCATCAGAATGTCAAAACCGGTTGTTACCAGTACCTCGCCGTCCGCGGTGGCGAGGCGCCGCACCGGCACGCCGCGCGCGACAGTGGGCGTTGTAGCGCCCGGCACCCCATTGGCGAAATCGTCGAAGTCCACCTGGGCCACGGCATCATGTTTGTTGATGAAGCTCAGCACCGCATCGATGGGGCTGTTATCCTCGCCGTCCTCCTGGGAGAGGTTCCACTTGCCTTTGTTAGCTTCTTCGGCAGCCCAGCGATAGCCGACCTGGCCTTTGGGCACGCGCGGCTCGCCGGTTTTGGCGTCCATGACCATCAGCTTCCAGTCGCCGTGTTCGACGTCCTTGTAGCGCGCCACGCGCTTGGCGCGCAGGAGCTGCCCCGTTCGATAACCCTTCCCATCGGGGATCAGTTCGACGAGGAACGGAAGATCGGTGTAACGCGTCACGTATTCGGTGAAATAAGGGACTTGGCGGTCGATGTAGAACTCCTTGAGGATGACGTGATTGACCGCCATCCACAGTGCGCAGTCCTGTCCTGCCTGGATCGGAATCCATTCGTCGCAATATTTGGCGATTTGGCTGAAGTCCGGAGCCAGGACGACAAACTTGGTCCCCTCGGTGCGCGCCTCGGCGATGAAGTGCACGTCCGGGGTGCGGGTCATGTTCAAGTTCGACGCCATCGAGACGATGAACTTGCTGTTGTACCAATCCGCACCTTCGCACACGTCGGTCTGGTCGCCCCAAACCTCCGGGAACGCGGTCGGCAGGTCGGCGTACCAGTCGTAGAAGCTCATGTTCACGCCGCCGAAGAGCTGGAGAAAGCGCGAACCCGCCGCATAGGAGAAAAACGACATCGCGGGGATCGGCGAGAAGCCCATCACCCGGTCCGGTCCGTACTTGCGCGCCGTGTACAGGGCGGCAGCGGCGATCAACTCCGACACGTCGTCCCAATTGGCGCGGCGGAACCCCCCTTTGCCGCGCGCCTGATGGATGCGCGAACGCTTTTGTGGATCCTCGACCAGCGAGGCCCAGGCTTCCACCGGATTGTCATGCCGGCTTTTCGCTTCGCGCCAAAAGTCGAGCAGCGGGCCGCGTGCATATGGATATTTCACCCTGATCGGGCTGTAGACGTACCAGGAGGCGGAGATGCCGCGCTGGCAGCCGCGCGGCTCATAGGGCGGCAAACCTTTTTCGAGTAACGGGTAGTCGGTCTGCTGCATCTCCCAGGTGATAATCCCGTCCTTGACGTAGATCGCCCAGGAGCAGCCGCCGGTGCAGTTCACGCCATGCGTGCTGCGGACGATGTTGTCATGCGACCAACGGTTTCGGTAGAACTCCTCCCACTTGCGCTCCTGCGGGTTGACCAGGTCGATTATCCAGCTCATCAGCGTCTCCTAGTGCGTTCGCGGGACCGCGAGGATGGTCATTATCGTTATCGTTTAAACTGGGACTTCCAACCGGGGTGGTACGGACCCGTAAACCAGCCGCCGTTGCGGGGATCTGTATGCCCGGTCGTGGGTACGGCCACCATCGGACCCCGTACCCCAAAGCGCAGCCGGTCCTTCCAAATGAAAGCCGCGATCGCCAGCAGGATCACGACACCCAGCGCAGCCAGAGCCGCGAGTTCCCATATCGCTTCAGCGGGGCGCTGACTCACCTCCGCCTGGCCGAGGAAGGAGACCACGTTGGCCCGGTCTTCGGCGGTCAGCGGGCGGCCACCCCATACGGCTTTCATGGTGGGCGTGGGCGTGCCGGCGACGAAGGCGTCAACCGCCGACGCTCCGCCGTAGCGCTTGACCACGTCGGTCAAGTCGGGCCCAAGCTGCCCGCCCCCCAGCGCGCCAATACCGCTGACGCTATGACACGCCATGCACGGCGGCCCGCCGTTTTGAAAACGCACCACGCCGGTGAACAGGTCCTTGCCGAGCTCAGGGTTACCCTTGGGCGCGTTCGCGGCCTCGGCCCCCGTCGCGGCGGGCTGCGCTGCACCCGTTACGGTGTCAGTTGCCAGAAAAGCGAGGATGTTGTCGACGTCGGAGGTGCTGAGCCCAAGGCTGGGCATCTGCACGTCGTGGTACTTGTGCAGCAGCTTAACCGCATACTCGTCTTTCGAGGCGATCACTTTGTCCGGTGCAGCGATCCATTTCTCCAGCCAGTCATGCGGACGCTGCTGGGTGACGCCCTTCAGATCGGGACCAACCAGATCGCCCTTGCCTATGGTGTGACAAGCGGTGCAGCCTTTTTGCTGGAATAATTGTTCGCCCGCCTTCGCATCGCCGGCCGCGTTCGCCGCGGTCGGCAGCGCGGCCCATAGACCTGCAGTTGTCGCGACCACAACAATGGACGGCCATCGCAAGGACGCCAGCGCCTTGTCGCTCATCATCCGTCGTCCCTCCTCCTCGCCGGGCTCAGGCTTCTTGGCGCCTGTTGCTGACACTCGCCCGGCTCTTTGCCATCCCAATCGCACTCAATCCGGCCGGCCCTTGACGGTCGACTAAGCGGCAGCCTTGACCTCGATCTTCTTCTCGGGCGGTGCCGACTTCTTCGACAGCGTCGCCGCGAGTACGTGCTTGTTGAAGCTTGCCTCGATCCGCTCGGCATCGACATCCGCAGGCAGCTGTTTGCGAGCCGTCAACCGACGGAATGACTCCACCACCGCCATCGAGAGTTCGATGGCCGTGCTGCGCAAGGCCTGCCACAACATCACAGCGGCCTGGTTCGGCACCAGGATCGACGCCGGCTTGACCGCCACCCGGTTCAAGGCGACGCGCGCCTCGTACGAGCGAGCCACGTGTCTGATTTCAACAGGCTCGGGGTGCTGTGTCGCGACCGGCAATTGCAGCACTGTCGCGGTTTGGCCAGCGACCAGCCGCGCGACCTTCAGAACTTGCCCATCGGGGAATTCCAACGCATCGTGCTGAACGTGCGGATCGTCCAGATCGATCTGCCGGAAGCGCGCGACCTTGTGTTTCACACGGGCGTTGCCAAAAAAGGCGCGGTCGTACCGGACCTCGTCGTCGAAGGCCAATTCCGTTCCGGGCAGCAGGCAGACCGCCACCTCGGGCGGACCGTCATGAATAACCAGCTTGGCACCGTACTCCCCGACCGCGGCAAAGGCACGCGTGCTTGATTTCGCAAGGTTTGTCGTAACCAGCTTGTCGCTGACCCTCGCAGGCCGCGAGGAGACGTGATGCAGACTGTAGTCGCACATGAAGGGCTCCTATAGCTCGGGTCTTAGGCCCATTGATGTGGATGAAATGCATGTTAGCACCGCATCTTCGTTTGCGTCAACGAACTTGCGGCCAGATGCTAGGTTCCCAGTGGCTTGGCGTCGGATCTTGCGTGCCCTCCCATTTTAAGGGCTTTGGCAGGCGTTCGATCAGGTTGCCAGCCTTATGGATTTGGCACCGCTGGAAAAGGTCCGGGCGTCGAAAATGCCGCAAAAGACCTTATTTCGAGGCCTTTACCGCCGTTTTCACCGCATTTTCCACTGCGGCCACGGTGATTCGGTTTATGGGGGACTGCGTTCGAATTCCCGGCGGAAGCCAGTCGACTATCCGCCCGTTACGCTCATATGCCGGACGATCGTCGGACGCCGATGGCGGCGGTCGATGATGAAGTCATGGCCCTTGGGTTTTCGGCCGATCGCTTCATCGATCGCGGCATAGAGAAGATCGTTGGTTTCCGAGGCACGCAGCGGTCGGCGCAGGTCGGCGGCGTCCTCCTGGCCTAGGCACATGTAGAGCGTGCCGGTGCAGGTTACACGAACGCGATTGCAGGATTCGCAGAAATTGTGCGTAAGCGGCGTGATGAAACCGAGCCGGCCGCCGGTTTCCGCAACGCGCACATAGCGCGCGGGGCCGCCGGTTCGATCGTCAATGTCGGTGAGTTGAAAGCGGTCGCAAAGGCGTGCGCGCACGAGCGAGAGCGGCAGATATTGGCAAAGGCGGTTCTCGCCGATCTCGCCGAGCGGCATCACCTCAATCAGCGTCAAATCCATGCCGCGTCCATGCGCCCATTCGATAAGACGCGGAAACTCGTCGTCGTTGACGTCTTTGAGCGCAACGACGTTGATCTTGATTTTAAGGCCCGCGGCCTGCGCCGCATCGATCCCGGCGAGCACGTGGTCGAGCGAACCCCAACGCGTAATGGCGCGGAATTTTCCGGCGTCGAGCGTATCGAGCGAAACGTTGATGCGGCGAATGCCTGCCGCAGCAAGATCGCGCGAATGTTTTTCAAGCTGCGAGCCGTTAGTAGTCAAAGTCAGTTCGTCGAGCGCGTCTGAACGCAGATGCCGCGATAGCGAATTGAACAGCGAAATGATGCCGCGCCGTACCAGCGGCTCGCCGCCGGTCAGTCGAAGCTTGCGTACGCCGCGCGCGACAAAGGCCGAACACAGTCGGTCGAGTTCTTCCAGCGTCAAAACCTCGGCCTTCGGCAGAAATGTCATGTTTTCCGACATGCAATAGACGCAGCGGAAATCGCAGCGGTCGGTCACAGAGACGCGCAAATAAGAGATGGCGCGGCCGAACGGATCGACCAGCCCCCGCTTGGCCGCTGCTCCGTCGAATTCGAATGGCTGCATCTTGTCCATCGAGCTAATCCTCTTGCGCACCTTCCAGGTCCTTCACTTTCAGGCCCCGCTGCATGAAAAAGCGGTATCGCGCAAAATTCTCCTCGTAGAAAGCCTTGTCCTCCACCGGGGCGGCCACCTCAAAGGCGTAGTTATAAAAGTCGCCGGATGACGATTTGCGTTCAAACGAGGCCATTTCAACGATCACACCAAATGACGGAGCACGCAGGACCTTCAGTTTACCGATCAACTTGGTTGCCGCCTTGGTGGCCGCCCGCTGCAAGGTCACCACCGCAGGCGGCAGATCTTGCCAATCCGGAAATGAACACACGATCGAATATATTCGCGCAGCAGCAGGCGGCGATTTGCGATCGCTCGGATCATAGCTGCCCCTTTTATTAAGACCTGATTCTGCCACTGTGCGGGCAGTCCGCCACTTCACTTCATAGCCGCTCTCGAGCTTGACCGTAAACTCGGTATCGGCGGGCGTCCAATACTTGCCGTCATCGGCTCGCGCAAGAATGCCGCCGCCTGCCTCGCGCGGGCGCCACAGAACAAAGCGCCAATCGATGTAAATTGGGCAAATGCGAACAGTCGATCCGAGACAATCATTGGTCAAGCTGTGCCAAAACTCGCCCTCCTTGGCATTGTTGAATTGAGCAAGCTCGGGCGATCGTCCCTGAAGCAGTTTTAGCCGCGGAATCTCTCCGTCGCCAAGACCAAGACCACCTTGGCCCCCATACTTCCGCACGAATCCGGGCAGCTGCGTCTTAGCCATATGTTCTCCCGGGTGCGGATCGGCTCAATCGGTTACGCGCACAACTCGGATCGGCTCATTGAACGCGCCAATAACGCAGTTCAACAGCAAACGACACTTCTTGTGTGTTGGCCGTCGATAACCGGGGGAAGAATAGCGACGTTCTGAAGGAACTGAAAGGCTGACGGTCCGCGACCGCAATGTTCCAATCGGCTCGAGAGCTGAAAAATATTTCTGCCGACGACATCCTTCGCCAAATTCCGGCATACGCGAGCGATTGGTGCATCTCGTCGCAAATGGAGTTGAAGGGAACGGCGCCGCCGCCTAGTATGTTCGGCGGCAATGCTTGCTTCGCTAGTTCGCAATCCGGGACTCGCCCTCGAATGCATGCGCTACTGAGAGCCATCGGAGTTATTTCTTTGGTCGCAGGACTCGGCTTCATTGGACAGGGCTTCCGCTTTTTCACCTATCGCGCCGACAGCTTCATGACCAGCGAGATCCGATGGATCTATTTCGGCATCGGTGTAGCCGTGGTCGGGCTTTTACTAATAATCTTCTCACGCCCTTCCGACGAACCTCGGGTTTGACCGTGGTGTCACGCGGCTGATTCCTCCCCTTGTGGGGAAGAAGAATTACGCCAGGCAGCTGTCGAAGCCTTCGGCGATCTGCTTGCCCGGCAGATTGCGGCCGATGAAGACGATGCGGCTTTCGCGCTTTTCGTCCTGGTTCCACGGCCGCTGGTGATCGCCGTCGAGAATCATGTGCACGCCCTGGAACACGAAGCGCTCGTCGTCGTCCTTGAACGCCAGAATTCCCTTGCAGCGCAGGATGTTCGGACCTTCCTTCTGCACCAGGTCCTGCACCCAGGGGAAAAATTTATCCGGATCCAGCGGCTTTTCGCTTTTCAACGCGATCGATTGCATGTCCTCGTCGTGATAGTGCTTGAGCCCGCCGTGCTGATGCTCGTTCTCGTGATGATGATCATGACCGTGGTCATGCTCGTGCTCTTCGCGTTCGAGGAAGGCCGGCTCGATATCGAGGATGCGGTCAAGATCGAAGGCGTTGCGTTCCAATATCTCGTTGAGTGGAATCTTGGCACGCTCGGTCCGGTGCAGCCTGGCATAGGGGTTGATGGCCCTGATGCGGGCCTCGACTTCGCTCAGTTCGTCTTGCGAGACCAGATCGGTCTTGTTGATCAGGATCACGTCGGCAAACGCGATCTGGTTCTTGGCCTCCGGGGCGTCCTTGAGACGGTCGTTGAGCCACTTGGCGTCCGCGACGGTGACCACCGCGTCGAGCTTGGTGCGCCGGCCCACGTTCTCGTCCATGAAAAAGGTCTGCGCCACCGGCGCCGGATCGGCGAGCCCGGTGGTTTCGACGATGATGGCGTCGAACTTGCCCTTCCCGCGCATCAGCCCGTCGAGGATGCGGATGAGATCGCCGCGGACGGTGCAGCAGATGCAGCCGTTATTCATCTCGAACACTTCCTCGTCGGCGCCCACCACGAGGTCGTTGTCGATGCCTATCTCGCCGAATTCATTGACGATGACGGCGTATTTCTTGCCGTGCGGCTCCGAGAGAATACGGTTCAGCAATGTGGTCTTGCCAGCGCCCAAATAACCGGTCAGCACCGTGACCGGGGTTTTGTCAGCCATTTCTGTCCTCCGTTCGTCTCCTATATAGGCATCCGGGCGGGCCACGCATCGCTGAATGAGCCCCTCCTCCGCGGATAGGCGCTGCCGGTTTCACTTTTCTCCGTTACCGATCTGCTCGCCGGTTTCGTTCGACGGCGCGCTTTCAATTTCGCGCGTGAGTAGCCCGGCGGCCAGCAGGCCAGCAACGAAAATGTCGGCGCTGACCGTTGAAACGTGAACGCCCTGCTCGTACATCCGATCCGCAACCGCCTCCATGTATGCCTGATCGCTGAGCTTTTGTTCATTCCAACTCGCCTCACGCAGGCGGCGGATTATGTCGAGCGATGTTTCAGCGTCGATCAGCAGCCCCTGATTGGTACGGTATCGCATGGTTGTTCTCTCCTGGGCAGCTGCTTCTATTTCTGCGTTCCTGCTCTGGCTTCAGACTTATTGGCGGCTAACAGCACTGGGGGCGATGAAGGAGCGTTGCGGCTAAATCAACGAAGACAAACGTTTTGGCTTTGCATCGACCGGCTTTGCCCAAACGTCGGATCGGGCGCCCCACCTCACTCTCACACCCGCGACGACGTCGGCACGGCGACAGCGGCGCGGAAAACGGATGGCATCGCATACCGCGTCATCCGTTCCGCGTGAAGGACCGCGACGGTCAGTACGACCATGGCCATCGCCTGGTGCAGCAGCGCCAGCGGCAGCGGCACCACCAGCAACAGCGTGCTGATCCCGAGCGCGGCCTGAAGCGTGACCGCGACGAATAGCGCGAGCGCGCCAATCAGCGCCGGTCCGTGTCGCGCACTGCGAATGACGTCTGTGACATGCCATGCCGCCAAGAGCCAGATCGCATAGGCCAGCATGCGATGATCGAACTGAACGGTCAGGACGTTCTCAAAGAAATTGCGCCACGCGGGCGTCGCCGAGAACAGCCGCGCCGCGTGCGGCACCAACCCGCCGTCGATCAGCGGCCAAGTGTTGTAGATGTAGCCGGCGCGCAATCCGGCGACCAGCGCACCGAGATAGATTTGCCCAACTGCGAGGACAACGAAGCCGACGGCAGAGGCGCGCAGGCGCGCAGGCATTGCCGCACGCGGAGTCTCTCCAAGCCGCAGCGCGGTCCACACTATCGCGATGTAGATCACACAGGCGAGAACGAGATGCGTCGCCAGACGGTACTGCGACACTTCTACCCGGTGAACGAGGCCTGAGGTCACCATCCACCAGCCGACCGCACCCTGCAGTGCGCCAAGCCCGAAGATCAGCCACAAGCGGCCGCGCAAGCCCGGCCCGATCCAGCCGCGCCAGGCAAACCATAGCAGCGGAAGCAAAAACACTACGCCGATCAGCCGGCCGATCAGCCGGTGCGTCCATTCCCACCAGAAGATGGTCTTGAACGCATCGAGGCTCATGCCCTGATTGAGTTCGCGGTACTGCGGAATGGCCTGGTATCTGTGGAACTCGGCCAACCATTGCGCCTCGCTCATTGGAGGCAAAGCGCCCACAACGGGTTGCCATTCTGTGATCGACAGCCCCGACTCGGTGAGCCGCGTCGCACCGCCGACCAGCACCATGGCAAGCACCATGGCCGCCACGGCATAAAGCCACAGTCGGATCGCGCGCCGGTGACCGTTCGTCTGGTCTTTGGTCAAAAAGTCTCCGCTCATTGGGAACGCGTGCACGCTTGTGCGAGGCGCGCGGACCATACAGTGCCGGCCGCCGCCTCCGCAACTGCCGTCAATGCGATGCCGATCCGCCGCGAAAATTCATCAGCGCCGTTCTGCTGTTGATGCTTCTAGTCGTTTCGGCGCTAGTCGCATGGCGCTCGCACAGGCTCCAGGTTCACGACCACACGATTGCCCCATCGCGCATTCGACCGCCTGGCTCGGCTGGTTGCGGCCGGCGAGTCCAATCTGGCGCAGATGAGTTGGAGGGCGGAGGACAGAGGACGGATGGGAAAGAACGGCAGGACCTAAAGGGTCAACCCCGCGGTTGGATCTTCTATCCCCTCGCCGATCGGGAACGCATGGCGCACCGGGAAATGCTTTCGCTATGATTGTTGCCTGTGGGTCATGCACAAACCCTCTCCCGCAAAAGATGCATATTAAGTCATCATATGCCCACAATTGGTGCGTTACATGCCCAGAAAAGATGCACACGTCATGCATGATTTAAAGCTATTTCAGGGTGGCTGCGACAACAATTAAGAACGAATTTTCCGCAAGCTTGCGGCGCACACGCTTTGGTCATATGTAACGCAACCGAATCAACAATGCGGACGGCCGGATCCTAACTCAGAGAAGAAGAAATGCGACTGACACTTCATACCGATTACGCTCTCCGCGTCCTGATTCATGTCGGGATCGCGGACGGCAAGCTGATAACGATCAATGATATTGCGAAAACCTTCGACATCTCAAAGCAGCATTTGATGAAGGTCGTGCATTATCTCGGCCAGAAGGGCTATCTGGATACCGTGCGCGGTCGTGGCGGCGGCATCCGCCTGCGCCGCCCACCGCGCGATGTCAATATCGGCCAAGTGGTGCGCGATACCGAGGAGAGTCTCAGTGTTATCGGCTGCCTCGAGCGGCGCGGCTACTGTCCGATCCAGCGCGTGTGCACGTTGCGCGGCGTGTTGCACGACGCGACTGCGGCGTTTCTAGCCGTCTTGGACGGATATACACTGGCCGATCTGATCAAGCCGCGGAGGGAGTTGTCGTCGCTGCTGCTGCTCGATCAGCACGCGGCGCACAGTTCGACGCTGTCAGCAGGTGCATAGCAGAGATCCCGCGAGCCCCCACAAAGCGCCGCATTGACCCAAGCGGTCGTCGCGTGGCGTCAATCGCCGTGACACCGGTTGACTTATCCATTGATCTAGAAGACGAATGGCCCCCCTTGCCGTTTCCAGAAGGCCTTCCCCGCAGCATTTGCTGGAAACTGTGCTTCCCCATGATTCCGCTGCATCTGCGGCTATTGTGAGTCAGTATGCATAAGTCAGCGCCAAAATCTGATGGTTCTTCCTTCCTCCTTTGCGAGGATGTGCGGGAGGAGGTCAATAACAAGCTCAGCATTATCGGCGTCTTTCCAAATGACGATATTGTCCTGCAAAAGGATATTGTGGTTCCATCCGTCATGGCTGTCTTGTTTGCTCGCGGCGGCGAGGGGCCTTGCGAGACGAGAGTTTCACTTACCGATCCGAAAGGTCAGACGGTGATTGAAAGTCCGAAAAAAACAGTGGTGCTCGAGAAAAACAACACTTATCTTGCGGCGATCAGGGTGCTTGCTCCAGAGCTGCTGGTTGGGCAATACACCATAAAATTTTTCTTCGACGACGTATCGATTGAGCGTACCTTCGAAGTGAAGACGGCATAGCGATTGACGCCCCGCCTAGCCTAGCGTCAGCCGTGCAATCGCCATGTACGCCACCAACGCACTCGCACAATTGTACAATCCATCCTGTACTCGTTGCATGGCCCGCCGCATGTCAGCCGGCAGCGGATCGTTGTCGCCAAGATATATTTCGAGTATCTCATCGCATTCCTTGGATGCTTCCGCCATTTCCTGAAAAATGTCCGTTATGTTGGGAATTTCCGCCCGATCTTTCGCCGCTGCCATTACTATCCGGTACATGGAGTCCAATTCTGCTGCATGGCTGTTCAATGCTTGAATGGTTTCACTGCTGAAATCTGCATCGCCCATTGTCTCCTCCTATTCGAGCTTGAAGTGCCGCGGATCGAAATCCTAGAGGTTCCGATCACTGCCGAAGCTGACAAGAATATAATGAGAAAAACATGAGAAGCTCTTTCTTCGTTCGACCACGACGCAGTCTCCATGCGCTGGGCAAGCCGAGGCACGCTAAACGCGCATCCGCGGCCCTTTAGTATCGAACAATCGTTAGCTCCCATGAAGTTAAGCGCATAGGGTAATCGATACGCAGCTCGCGGATATGCTTATGGCCCGACGGCAGCGTTGAAATTTACAGCTCGTACCGCGCTAGCCGCCGCGCAGCTACCCGCCTTCCTTTTCGGGGGAATCCGCTGTAACCTTTGCGCAGAGTTGCCATGGAGACATGCCGAAATCTCCGGGGCGACCGGCAGCCGTTCTGCCGTCGGCGGGCAAGCAACTTCTGAAATAGCGTCTCAAGGAGCGTGATCGGGCTCGCCGCGACGAGCGCCGATGTTGGGATAAAACAACGCCAACAAACAGGAGCGTACGCATGGCGACCGACCAGATCTCTTTCTACGACGAATCTCTACAGAAACAGCTAGAGGGCTTTTTCCAATCGGATGGCAGGGAAATCCGTGTCTCTTCCGTATATGGCCTTAAGTGTATCCCCTACGCCGATCTTGGCGCGATCATCGATTACAATGCGCAGGTTTCGGCGGCGAAAAAGGTGTTGAGCGCGATGGCGCGTGATGCAGGAGCAAGCCATTAGGCTCAGGAAAGACTAAACGGTCCGAGATACCAAACTGTTCAGAACGCGCCATCGCTTTTAGCCGTGGAGGGCCGTTACACTGGCCCCCCTGCCAGCTTTAACGACGGCGATTTTCCACTGCGCCGCACTTGGTCGCCTTTTGACACTAAACGTCGATTCAGCGGGGTCGCTCTGATGTCCGCTAAACATGCATATCACTTGCATGATTCATGAGACCGCGGTAGGCTCCGTTGCTTTCTCCCCAGAAGACTTTGCGCCTCCGCTCACTTGCGGGGGCGTTTTTTCGGTTCCCGAAGGCGGCCGCTTTCGTTAGCGCCGGACGCCACCGGGGGTATCGGTACTGCCTGTTTCCCCTTACTCTGGGAGCACGAACATTTCGCCGTCATTGACCTGATGTTCCGCAAGAATATCCGGACCGGCTTCCGAGTCTATCTTAACTTCCGCGTCCGGGAGGCACGCTTGCACGGCTCGGACAGCCTCGACTTTATCGGGAATGGCGACAAGAAATAGTTCTTGGCGCTTTGCGCCACTGGCACCTCTGCCAGGCCTCATGGCGCTGATCTTCCAGCCCTTTGCCATGGCTTAGTCTAACATAACGACCCGGTGGCAACACGCCTCGTGGGCAAAGCGTTCGACGCTATCCGGTAACGTGTTTGGCACATCTGGAAGGCCCGCCGTCTGCCGGATCGTGCTCGCCACTGCAAGCAGCGTCGATCGTTCGACGTGCCGCGCTTTGGCACGGATCAGCGCCGGTATTGTTCGTCGCTCACCTTTTCCAACCAATCGACCGGTTTTCCATTCAGTGATTCTTGAATAGCAATGTGCGTCATTGCCGTCGTCGGCGTAGCGCCATGCCAATGTTTCTCGCCCGGAGGGAACCACACGACATCTCCTGGCCGGATTTCCTCAATTGGGCCTCCCTCGCGCTGTACCCAGCCGCATCCCGACGCGACGATCAGAGTCTGACCCAGCGGATGGGTGTGCCAAGCGGTGCGTGCGCCCGGCTCAAACGTGACGCTGGCGCCGCCCACGCGTGCTGGATCGGAGGTCTGAAACAGCGGGTCGATCCGTACTGTGCCCGTGAACCAATCAGCCGGTCCCTTGCCGGACGGCTGCGAGCCCGCTCGTTTGATGTCCATGATCGCTCTCCTGAACCGGTGCCGACCTTCAGACCAGACCGGGATCTGGCTTTAGGTCTAGCTGCTGTCAACTATCGTCGAACCACTTCATGGGCAAGCGGCGTTCTGTCCCGGCGAGCGGTGGGTTATCCTTAGCCGGCGGCTTTGTTTTGAGTCCCGGCCGTTGCTGATCGCCGGTTACCGCTTTATCTTGCGGGCATGAAATTCAGCATCGGCTATTTTGCCAAACCGCGCGCCCCAGGCATTCCGCCGGCCTTGCTTGCTACATACACAGGCGACTTTGATACTGTAGACGATGCTAGAAAGGCCGCGATTGCCGGCGCCGATAATCCGCAAATTGCCGCTGCCGACTCTATCACCATCGACCCCATAGGTGAGCGCTGGGTAAAAGGTGAGAGCTTGGTAAGAACGGGCAGTGGGTGGGAACGCAGGCGCGAGCCCGAATGAACGGCCGCGTCTCGTTTCTCTTTGGTCGCTAAAAGCAGGCCGCCCGCCACAGCCGGGTCCGCTTGGCGGGGCTTCAGCCGGCGACGGCAAGCGGTGCCGCGGGCAAGCGCGCCACCCGTCCCGCAGTGCGGCCCATCCAAATGGAACATGTTGCCGCGGTTAAATGTTATCTTTGCGGTGCAATCGGACATCACTTAGGAGGTCCCAAATGAGCGAGCCTCGAGAATCGCTGCTGAGAGACCCGCCCGCTCGACCGCAAAAGGATGAGTGGTCAGAACGCGAGACTGTCCACAGTCCGGTAATATCGGCGCAGGAGGCGCGTGAGGGGGCGGTCGGCCATAATGTAAGGTACGTGCTCGGGTTCGGTGTAGTGGCCATTATCATTGCGTTCGTGGCGGTTTATCTGGTCTACTTCGCCTGATCCGCGCGCTGGCGGCGCCTACCTTATTCTCGCGCACTGCCACTCACCCATTGATCTGCCAGATTTCATGGGGCGTGCCGGGTTGCGTGACTTGAAATCACTTATAGGCGTAGATTGGGGACCATTGGGGAATGGTCACCATGCCACAAATCAAGCCGGGAAACTGGTATTTCGTCGTCACCTGTAAGAATTGCCAAGCTGCGGTCGCTTTTGGCGACGCACTCCCCGCCGGGGTGGTTGACGGGATCGAGGTGGACCACGGTCCAATTTCCATCCATTGCGACGGATGCGGAGTGGATAGGGTCTATTCCCCGCAAGAAATTTCAATCCGGCAGGCGAAGTGAGTCCGGTTCCCCCAATCGACAAATTCAGTATCCGACCGTAACCGGGTGAAAAGGGTGCGGGTCGCGGTCGGAGCGAAGCGGCACGTCCGGACCGAGCCTTGCTGTTAATTGTTCCTTGAATCTCGCTACGGCAAGTGCAGGATTTCACTCCCGCGAAATGCAGGCTACACTGCGGCATGGCGAATTTCATGACGCACTATGCAGTGCCGGTCGCGATCGGCGCGGTCGCGTGCGTCCTACTGCTCGGCCTCATCAACATGATGCGCGGCGGCTCCGGCAATACCTCGCAGAAGCTCATGCGGCTGCGCGTGCTTTTGCAGTTCATCGCCATCGTCGTCATCATGTTCACGGTGTGGATTATGTCGAAATGAGCCGGCGGCGCTGGAAATAGCGCCAGACCGCACGGGATGGTTGGGCATGAACCGGGGCGTCAAACCCAGCAAAGCAAAGGGTACCGGTAATCCGTACCGCGGCATTGAAATGGCGGGAACCCGCGGGATCTGGCTCGAAGACAGCAACTTACCGAAAGGGAGTCTTTCCCAGGGAATCACACGCGCGGTCGTGGACTTGGGCTCTGGCATCAGTGTTTTTGTTGAAGCTTCTCTATTTCCCGCCCGCGATAAATCGCGCCCTCTACTTCGATTGAAGCGCTTTCTCTCATTTCAATCGGCAGCACGTGCCAGGCAGCGACAGCGTCCGCCAGACTTGGGCAAGGCCAGAATCTGTCGGCATGACGCAGTATTGCCGGCACCGAGTCATCGACGTCGCCTTTTGCCTCTCCCGCGGGTCCATTCTGCGACATTGGAGACTCCTTTCGAATTATCGCCTCATGGATATTGAAAGACCGGCCGGGGCCGCGAGTCCAGCCGCTGCGGACGTTGCGGCGGCCAAATCCGAGGCGATTGCGGCAACCTACGTTTCGGCGACCGACGAGGGTCGGGACACAAAGCAGACGGCGGACGTGGACCATTGATGTGGTTTATAACCCGGAGCCATCCCTACTCGGAGACTAACCGCGAAGAATCGCAGAATCGAGGGCGATTAGGGGCCTTCCGGTATCGACTTTTTTGCTAAACTGCCCCGTGCGTCAGGAGTCCACCGCTCATGGCTCTATCCGATGTCATCCTTGCGGCAACGCTGAACAATCAGGCCGAACTCTACAAGGAAGAGGGTCGCTACGCCGATGCCGAGCCGCTCTACAAGCGGGTGTTGGCGCTCAATGAGAAAGCGCGCGGGCCCGATCACCCCTCTGTCGCGCTGGCACTGAACGATCTGGCCGAACTCTACAAAGAACAGGATCGCTACGCCGATGCCGAGCCACTCTACAAGCGGGCGTTGGCAACCTGGAAAAAAGCCGTCGGACCCGATCACCCCGACGTCGCACAATCGCTGAACAATCTGGCCGGCCTTTACCTCGCGGAGCGCCGCTACGCCGATGCCGAGCCGATCTACCAACGGGCGCTGGCGATCTTCGAGAAAGCGCTCGGCCCCGATCACCCCTCGGTCGCGTCGGCGCTGGACAATCTGGCCTCACTTTACAAAGCAGAGGCCCGCTATGCCGATACCGAGCTACTCTACAAGCGGGCACTGGCGATCCGGGAGCAAGTGCTCGGCCGCGATCACCCCGATGTCGCGCAATCGTTGAACAATCTGGCCGACCTGTACAGCGCTCAGGGCCGCGACGCCGACGCCGACCCACTCTACAAGCGGGCGCGGGCGTCAACACCAGAGCGGAAGGGAGCACGCTGAGTTCTTGATCCGACAGGAGTTACGACAATGGCCCAAGCCGAACCAAAGGCGGCCGAACCAAAGGTAAAAATTGTAAGGCGTACCGCAATATCGCCTCAATACATCAAGGCTGACGCAGAACTACGCCATGCAGCAGCTCAATACTTTACCGCGACTGCCGCGCTCTCTGACAAGCCTGAGCAAGTCGACGCGGCTAGTGCCAACCTCAAACAGAAGCTTGTCCCTAAGCTTGGCTTCGATGGTGAGGTTGACTGGCGAGTGATCGCAGACGAGCGCGTCAAGGGGGGCCTGATCGTTGAAGAGATAAAGAAGGAGCCTGCGACTAGGTCGCAAGACTGACAAAATTGTCAGGTCTCCGACCACTCGCGTGCGGCCGGCATCGCGTGCCTCAGCTTTCGTGAGCAACTTGGCGGCTGCTCAACGGGAAATAGAAATGGATCAAATGGTACTCTATAAAGGCTTGCGAATCCGGGCCTATCAGGAATGGTCGGGACTATGGTTGGCTGAGGCCAAGAAGCCGCTTCGGCGGCGGCCGGGCACTCCCGATCACGACGACACCGACGCTGAGTATATCGCCACGCCCTCCGGTCACCCAACGCCAGAAGCCGCGATCGATTTCATAAAGCAGATCATCGATAGCCTGAGTACGACGAGATAAGCCGGGCTCGTCCCGAAATCCCGCTCTAAGACCGTTCAAAGCTCGGGCTTTCGCAGGAAAATGTGATGCCCCCTCATCACGTTTGACGTCTGGTGCGACATCCCGCCACTGCTCCGATCACGCCGAGCGACGCCCGTTGTTTGATACTTGACGGATATCGATTGCACGGCTTGCCGCCAACATTGCCGAGCTGGGTGCGCGATCAGCGGCTGATTTCGCGGCGTATCGCGGGTGACGATCGTCAGTCGATGGTAAAATCATTACCCATTGACCAGACGTTCCGGGTTTGTAAAACGTGCGGCCTTCGCCCGAAGAAGCTCTCCATGTCGGAAATTGCGCTGAACGACCTCGTTAACGTGTTGAGCCGCCCCGGCCATTTCCCGAAGGTTGGCCGGACAGGACACCTTTTCATCGCGGAGCGGCCAAGGCCATTCGTCGCGCCAAGACTGGATATTCCGGGGCAGGACCCATCGGTCATCCGGAAGGAGATCATTTTCATCGAGGCGTCTGCAGCGGTCGGTAAGAGCACGTTGGCGAGACAGGTGTCGGCGACACTTAAGGCACCGATCCTCGACTTGGCTAAAGTCCCCGTTTCGACCGGATCTCTCCACACTCTCCTGACCGAGCTGGAAGCCGCCGACAAAAGTGATCCCGTAGCCGCGTTCCATGAGGGCAAGATTCCAGTGATCATAGACGCTCTCGACGAAGGCAGATTGTTGTCGAACGAGACGGGAATCGAGAGTTTTCTCGCAACCACCGCCGAGCTTTTGCTGAGCAACCGAAGTGTTACCTTGCAGCCTAAGCTGGTCTTCTTGGCAAGGTTCGAGTCGATCGAGTTGGCGGGGCAGCGGATTGAACTCACAGCGCCGGGAATTACACGCGCCACGGTGAAAGTCGGGTTCTTCGACGAGGAGGGAGCCTGGCAGCTAATCCAGGCGTATGCCGCGGCCGCTGCTAAGCCCGGCTCACAGTTTCAGCAAAACTCGGAAGCCGTTCGAGCTCTCATAGCCGCCTACTTCGACGCAATCGGAAACTCGCTTGGTTTGGCAGCAGGAGAGCTGTGGCAGAACGAACAAGGCAGGGTACTCGGCGGCTACGCCCCGGTGCTTGCAGCGGTAGGGTCCATCTTAGCCGCGATCGATGATTTCAGCGCTGTCGCTAACAACCTCAAATCAGACGGCGGCCGCGAGGCATGGGGACTAATCGAGGCGGTATTGTACGAGATACTGAGGCGCGAACAGGCTAAATTGCGGGAACAACTGAGCGCGCAATGCAAATCAGCACTACCGGATCGAGTTTATGACGCTGAGGAGCAAATGGCGCTGCTCGCGCAGTATGTCGAGTCGAAGCCCCTAGAGGGCGCGGGCGGGGTAGCGCTCCCGCCTGCCGACATGGAAAAATACAACGACATGGTCCGGACGTATCTGCCGCACCATCCGTTCATACGCCGGCACGAATTTGGAAACGCCGTACTGGGTTCGACCGTGGTGGAGCGCGCCGCTTATCACGGCAGATCGATTTCTCAATATCGCCTGATAAGCCTGTCGCGACAATGGCGTCAGTCAGCGCCAACGCGTAGGCCGTCCCGGTCTGCGCGTTGATCGTGCGAGGCCTGACAGCTACTCCCAAAGTCGGTCGACGCGGCGGTCACCCTACAACTTGGGCCTGGGAGTTCGGTATGATCGGTCCGTTTATCTGATGGGAGCCGAGGAGGCGAAAACTAATACTGTGCAATGAAGGATGAATGGTCCCACTCCTTCATGCAGGTGTGCGGGAAATGATTTCGAGCTAGCCACGCTCCCGTAATCTGTATTAGCTGAGACTCGGGCTGACAGGGGGCGCGGTAGTGTTTTCAACGAGACACCACCGCCGCAACACGCTTTCTTGTGCGGCCCAATGCAAGCGCTGCGCATCGCAGCAAATTCGTCCACCAATTGGCAGGTATAGGTCAGAAGCGTCGGCTTCACCCTGGCCGAGCCATGTCCGCTTCTTCTCCAACAGCTGGCGTGGGAGCGGACATCGAGAGACGACGCTTTGTGCCAGGAAGCGACATTCGCCACTCGTCCAGCCGGGCTCGCGCCACGACAGCTTGGCCGACGAACTGATGGCCTTGCTCAAGCCGTGCCCTGACGAGGCCTTTGGAAATCTGGTCAGTGGACAAAGCGGTCGGCAATGTGAAGAACACCGGCTCGCAGCTGATAAAGCCGCTCGACGAGGCGCCCCGGGTAGTGTCTCAGTTTGAATTTCATCTTAGGCTTCCGGGGGAAGCTCTTTTAGAACCCTCATCAAGGCTCTATTGGCAGTATAGTCGTACGTCTTGCCGCAAAAAGGGCAGTGAACGCGCAATACGCCGAAACCCTGCACCGGTATTCCGGGCACCCGGCTGGGGCCCAATGGAATGATTTTTTTGCAATTTAAATTGGCGCACTGGAGGGACAAATATGTTCCTCCTACCTTCAAATCCCCGTATGGAGAAACGGTCATCGGTTAAGCCGATAGCTGCTTCTTGTGAAGGCGGCTCCGCAGTCCCGACTTGGGCACGATAGCGTCAATCATTTCGCCCATATCGGTCACGCTGCTGAGAATGTGGCGAAGCTGCCGGAGCTTTTGCAGGAAGCCGTAATCAGATCAGTCGGATTGAATATTCAGTGGGGGTGCGCGTGGATGTGGTTGGTCAGCCGCCTTCCTCAGCGCAGCTTCCTCTACCTCGTTTCCGTTTATGTCCTCGATCCAAACTGTCAACCCGTCCCTCCGCCATTGATCCATTTTGAAAATGGCGAACTTGGGATCGTCAGAAAATACTTCGGTGGTCTGTTTAGCGCCCTTAGCTTTGATTTTCCAAGTCATGGGATCACCTATGGAGGCCACGCCCTCTCTATTAGCACGAAAAAGTACGCGCCATGTCGTTAAAGCGGCCCCGGCCGGTGAAGATCATCGCGCGAGAGACCGGCCGGGTCCTCCGGCTCGGGCGGTGCTAAAAGGAAGGCCTGCCCTTGGCGCGCCATCTCCATAGCACGCTACGGAGCCGCCATGTACGTCGATCTGCCGGTGGCCGGTTTTGACAATCCAGGTTTGTTCACGAGTAACTTGCGCAGGGTCACTTTCGCCCTTTCGGCCATGTCCGCGGTATGTCGGCTTAACAGCGGAAGTCAGAGCGGAAGTCAAACCCAACGCTTAGTGCCAACAACTGCCGTGAGCAGGCGCAGCAAATTGCGGCTATTCGATCACCTCGTCGGCGAGGGCCACAAGGGAACTTCGCGCCCGTCTGAAGGCCCGTGCTTGGGCCGGAATGGCTGAAACAGATCAGCAAAATGACCTTCTTTGAAGGTGAATTATTCGCGCTTCCGGGGGACGTTGTCGAAGATGTGCGCCGGAAATTCGGCACGAAGCGCGGTCAACATCGCCGATCCTGAGTTGTCTTCATTGCTGGGTTTCGTCTGAGGACTGCCTCGTGTGCTCTCGCCATCGATAAGTTGCTTTACGAGATCAAGGGCGGCTTCTGGCGTTGGGTGAGGAAACGGTGTGGCAATGTACTCAGGATTGGCGTCGAACGGCCTCTTGGCCTCGGCCAACCATTGCCCCGACCAATCCTGATACGCGCGGAGTCGGAAGTCCTTATAGAGCGCGATTTGCTCCATATCGGTTCTCGTTAAGTTGCCTGGCGTTTTTACCAATCCTGACAGCATCGGCGCAACATTGAAGTTTGAAGGAGCAATGTGCGCTCAAAGTAGAGAGAGAAATGCTCGTTATTGCTGGCACGCCGAGGGTTGGGCGTGTGCGGTGGGTGAGTAGCTTGGGCGCAATGTCCACTATTCCCCAAGGAAGCGGACCTCCGCCGACGCGATTAGAATGTCCGCTTTGTGCCAATAGCGCAGTTTGGGATAAGTCGCTACTCGATCACCTCGTCGGTAGAGATGCGACGCGAACGAGCCCAGCCTCTCGATTGATAGCCGCGTAGTGAGCTAGACTATGGTCGAGGCTGAACAAGCCGGCTCTAACCTTCAATGCGTACCACTTAGGCGGGCCAGGACAGGGTCCACGAGAGGAGACTCGATGAACACAGTCAAAGACGCTCTGGCCCAGAAGAGTGGCGTCCTGATCCATGTTCGTTCCGGCGACATGGTCGTCGAAGCCTTGCGCCAGATGCGCGACAACCGGGTCCGGTCGGTGCTGGTCATCGACGACGAGGTCCTGGTCGGTATCGTGACCCAGGGTGACTGCGCCATAAAAGTGCTGCTGCCCGGACTCGATGCGAAGCAGACTCCGGTGGGCCGAGTGATGACGGGCGACCCGGTGACGGTCAAGCCGGACGACCGACTGGAAGGCTGCATGGCAATGATGGCTGCGCGCGGCTTTCGCCATCTACCAGTGCTGGACGCGGGCAAGGTCGTGGGCGTGATCTCGATTGGAGATGTCGTCAAGGACATCATCCGAGATTTGGAGCACAAGGTGGGCGACCTGATGGGCTACATCATGAGGGACGGCCCTGGGGGCTGACAGATGAACCGCGGTGCCGTCCCCGGCGTTGCTGCTGATGTCGTTCCGGTCAAAACCGTCGCATTCACCGAAGCCGGCTGAGGTCCGCTTTTCTCCCGTTCACCGACATGCCGGCACCCGCCGGCAATGGTCGAGAGGTGGCAACTTCCGACATGACGACGCGGCGCAACGACCGACATGATGGACGCATCTCGAACGGCCGCGAAGTGCGAAAGCCCTCAGTCGCTGCGCGATAGTTTGCGGATGCGGCCGGCTTAGCTGGCGCCCGTGATTTGGATCGAGATCAATCGGTAGCGGACGGGAGCCCTGTCCTGTCTTGAGGATCGAGGTGTTCGTCAACCTCTCATGCCCGAACAGCTAAAGCTTTCCCTCGGCCGAAGTTGCTGATCGCCCTTCTGCTGCTGACGCTCCTTAAACTTGCCGCTCCCCGAATCCTGCGCCAGCTCGCTCAATAGCTTTCGCGCTAACAAATCAAGTCCATTCTGATCGACGAACGTGCCACGATCGCCATAGGGGGCGCTGTTAATGCCGTATTTTACGGAACTGACATGGACTGCCTTGCCATCCGTTCTGTAGGAGCCCTCTATCTGCTTCTTTAGAGATTCGTCATAGAAAGAGATTTGATCGTGGTTCTTGTGGTTCGTCATACTGCGTTCCTCGCTGTTTCTGTTGTACCCCAAAGCCCAATCGTAGCGTTCATGTTTAAAAGGCATTGGTCGGTCCGCAAGGGGCTTCTTCTAATCGTTTGATAGAAGTTCTCTATATTGAGTGGGCACTCGCCTCTGGTCGCGCCACTTGCGTCATTCCGGCAAAGCGAAGCGACTTCCGAAACAGGCATAGCCTTTGCGAGCCCCGTATCGAATGTCGGCGTTGGGGTCAAAATCGACCGATTGGGCTCGATGTCTGCACGTCCGTTGTTCTCCCAGTAGCGTCGATTGGGGCCGTCGTCCCTGGCGTCGTGATGTGCCATTAGAGAAGAACGGCGCTGCAGCAAAATTCGTCTCCGTCGTGCCAATGACGACATTGGCTAGGTTGCAACTTCACCCTAGATTTTGCCGCGGTTGGCCGCTTGAGCGCGATATGACAGGCTGTCGCAGGTGGCAGATTTGTTCCGGCATAATCGAAGGTGCGACGGAAACACGCCTTTTGGGAGAGACTATCGGGTAATCCCGAAATGGCTTAGAGTCGAAAGCGCTAAACGGAGATGACAATGCGGCTGACCCTCAATACCGATTTCTCGCTGCGCGTCCTCATTCACGTCGGGCTTTGCGGCGACAAGCTAACGACGATCACGGACATCGCCCAGAGTTTTGGAATCTCGAAGGCGCACTTGATGAAGGTCGTCAACGATCTCAGTCGAAATGGTTATCTCGAAACAGTGCGCGGCCATAACGGCGGGATCCGGCTGATGCGTGAACCGCGCCGCATCAATATCGGCCAAGTGGTGCGCGACACCGAGAATCAACTAAGTGTCATTGGCTGCCTTGAGCGCAGAGGTTATTGCCCGATCGAGCGCGCTTGCGTGCTCCGAAGCGCTCTACAAGATGCAACCCAGGCATTTCTGGCGGTTCTGGATACTTATACTTTGGCTGATTTGATCAAACCGCAGCGAGCGTTGTCGTCGCTCCTGTTTGATCACCACGTCTCTGTGCTGCACAGCTAACAAACAGGTCCAACGTTGCTGTGTTTTAAACCTCTGGCCGATTTCAGGGCATTTTCCACGAACGCAGGGAATGTTACAATCTCTGGCGGGAGTTCACAAACGTGGGAGTTTTCACCATGGCTCAACGGCGGGCTGCTGATGCTCAACACCGGCAATACCATACAGACTGGGAACAAATGACCGAGAAGCAAAAACTCGATTTTCTCTACTGCTGGTGCCATAAACTTGAGGCAACGCTTGATGGGCGGCGCGAGGTAATTTACCGGCTCGACGCCGAGCTTCAAAAGGCTCAGAAGAAGCGTGGAGGGCGAAATTTGAGAAGGGATGGTCCGGCGCGGCGTGCAGTTCGCGGGTGAGCCGCATGTACTCATAAATCGGGCCTGATATCGGCTTTGCCCCCGAAAGCGACCAAACAGCGGACCTTGCGCGAGGTCCGCGAAGTGCCATTTTCGAGCAAAGTGCACCGCAACAAAAAGCCCCGTTTCCGTTGACGCGCGCCCGTCTCGCAGCCAGCCCAGAAACGCGCGTTTCAACAGTTCGGTATCGAGTCGGCGCTTGCGACGACCAAAGGATAGAGATGCTCGGGTGAGATTGGTGAGAAGCAATTGGTTACGCTGAGCCCCTCGGCGTATCGAAGTGCTGCGCTAGAATATTTTGTTCGAGTCGTTCGCGCTTTTTGGCAACATCGGCAGCTAGGGTCGCGGACAATCCCTCGACTCTTTTGCCGCGTATGGGCTCTGGCATGTTGGCTAGGGCCATCGTCAGCAGCTCCATTGTCGCAGCGGCAAGGACATCAAGGTCGCCCTGCTTCATCCGGTCCTTACCCACACGCGCGGCTTTCAGAAGCCGATTGAGTAGGTTGGTAACGCGAAGACCGAACTCCTCCCGGAACTTCGCGTTTTCTTCACTGGTCATCAGAGTAGTCCTCCAGTTTAGCGCCGCTGCCGATGGGATTGTGAGATTCGGACGTCGCTCGTTGGCGAAACCTTGTCGCTTCGTGCCAGAAACGACACAATGCACCCGGCAAAGTTGTTTGATACGGCCCACGAATATTTGCAACGATCTGCAGAGGTAAAAAGGGAAAACAATCAAGGAGTGAGAAGCGTTCGAGCGACGCGGAAGCCAAGATTCAGCGAACGGAAATCGGTGGAACCGGATTCACGACGCGCATCCCAGAGGTGGAGCATAGAGATAGGCACAGTGGCTGTCACGGCTCAAGGTGCGTCGCAGCAAAAGTCATCGATATTTGGTCGCTCAGGGGCAACTGCGTCGGGTTCGCAGCATCCGTGCAATGTCGGCTGTCCCTCCGCTAGCTGCCATGGGAGCGGACATCGTCATCAGTCGAAAGGTGCCAGGAACCGACCTCGCTCAAAGCGCGTCGTCGGCTTATAGAAGACAACCCGGATCACGCCGGCCATAGCGGCGAGCGGTGTGGATCGGCTATCGTCGCAGAGGAATTGTTGAGGCGGACGTCAAAGTAGGGAGTGCAGAATGGTATGGCGCATCACCACAATTCGCGACGGTACGGAAAGTCATGACGCACTCGCATACATCACAAAAGATGACGCTCTAAAGGTCATTAAAACATCACTCGACAAGGGCATGATAGACTCGGCTTACATCGTTGACCCTTATGGGAAGATGGAGGATTGGGCCGCAGTCAAAAAGGCACTCTGCCTATCCTGATGGGGCATCCCACATCAGGTGGCAATTTACCAGTGAGTATACCCCATGCCCAACCAAAGCCACCAGCTGCGACAACGGCGACCGCGCCGCCAAAATCATCCAGGACGCGCTCAGGCATCGAGAGCGCGAGGTCGCGAACTATTGCTTTCCGAAGGCATCGCGCCGCATCATAATGACTCCAGACCGAGGGCACGCTTCCTAGCCTCGTGATGCCGCCGCGCCGCTTCCCGCCGCCCTAAACCGTTGATGGAAACGCATGCGTTCGATCAGGGCCAGCATAGTTCATCTGATGCAGTCAGCTTGGCCGACGAGGCGAGACGTTGCCGAAGCTCGGGCAGAGCAGATAGAGCAAGCAAGAGTGAACGTGCAGCTGCTCAGTGGCGATGAGATGCGGTTGTTGGTCGGTCTTTTAAGGCAGGACAGAACTCGCCTCACCGTTCATACGGCCGATCCGACCTACGGGCTGCTTCTTAATGGGATATTGGTTGAAGTCGAGAGACATGGAGTCGCTGAGTGGCTTTGCGACCTGCACCCCGGCATCCTGGCGATCAAAGGAGAGCTATTGCCCTAGTAACCTATGACCGATCGCTGCCGCTTCCCGGCGCCCTGGACCGCCTAAAAAGTCGCCTGCGTGCTTCGCTGTGTACGACGCCAAGTGGACAAAGTGCCTCGCGGTGGTGTGAAGAAACTTGCGGTATCGGTGCGCTGAACCGGCAAAGGCTACAATGAAATCACGTCCCGCCATGCCGAGGGTTACATTTTGTCAGCGGTCATGCCGTTATGCATCACAACAGATTTGAGGCGACAACGTCTCGGTTGGGGTCACGAACGACGGATTCGGCAAGCCAACAGCATGTCCGCTTTGCCCCCGATGGCGATCAAATCGCCGGCATCGAGCCTCGTCAGCGACGTGCCAAAGCACTAAATCGCTGCGCGACGGTTTGCGGCGGCCGTGATTTGGATCGAGATCATCGGTAGCGGACGGGGCGCCCTGTCCTGAGGATCGAGGTGTTCGTCAACCTCTTATGCCCCAACCGCTAATGCTTTCCATCCGCTGAGGTTGCTGATCGCCCTTCTGCTGCTGAAGGTCCTTAAACTTGCCGCTGCCCGGATCACGCGCCAACTCGCTCAATAGCTTTCGCACTAACGAAACCTGTGCATTGTAATCGATGCACGCGCCAAGATCGTTATAGGGGAAACTCTTAGTGCCGTATACGGAAGAGACATGGATTGACTGGCCATCCGATTTGAAGGAGCCCTCTATCTGTTTCTTTAGAGATTCGTCGTAGAAAGAGATCTGGTCGGCCATGTGTGCACTCCTCTCTATTGGTGTTGTTGTATCCCAGTGAATGTTCATTGTTCGCGAGCAAGCTGGGCGCGACTCACCGGCTTCACAAACGGACCAAAAAGAGGGTCTGGAGAAAGGTAGCGCCCGCCGATGGCACTTTTCGCTGCCAGTCACTTAATTTGCCCGGGCTTCGGCAAGCCTGGATTAAGGCAGCTAACAAAGCATACTACGGAAGCTGATCGCCACGCACAATATACTTTCGGTGTAGTATCGAGCGAAATTAGCGGTCCAGCCCCACCGAATGGTGAGCGCTGATGGCGTAGTGCTCGTTTGTAGCGCGGGCTGCTGTTGCGCAGCAGCAATCGCGGACTGCTGAGGTCGCCTACGGGTCCATTCGCGTCGTTTTGGCGCCCTGGCCAGATGTCGGCTTTGCCCCCTTATAGCTGCCGTGGCAGCAGACATTCAGATCGGCCGCAAAGTGCCAAGAATTGCCCTTAGCGGGTGCAGCAAACTTAATCGGAATTCTTCGATCACCCGCCGTGCTAGTTTTGTATCGAAGTCCATAAATCCCAGGCAGCAGCTTGTATCGGCGCCACCTTCAGCCATGGTTCTTTTTAGCGCCCGCCAATTCCTGACGCAGCCGAGTGGCCTATACGCAGGCCTGAGATGGGGAGTAGCGACCATGATGGGATGGCGCGCGCGATTGGGCTTTCTCATTCCGCCGGGAAATCCGACCGTCGAACCGGAAATGATCGCCATGGCCCCGCCGGGCGTTTCTGTTCATTTCTCGCGAATGGTGGCGCACGGGGCGGTAGGATCGCACCACGGGCAGGAGGAACGAAATCGCTCCCAAATCGAGCACATTGACGAAAGTGCCGAGCTCCTCGCCATGGTCAAGCCCAGCGTCATGGTGCTGGCGCATGCCGCGACCAGCTACACCCTCGGTCGTCGGGGCGAAGCCGACCTCGTCCAACGTTTACAAGCCAAATATCACGTACCTGTCACCACCGCGTTTGGCAGTTCCGTCGCCGCCCTCAAGGTCCTCGGTACCAAGCGAATTGCGTATGGAACGCCCTACAGCGTCGAGGCGACACTCCAGGGTAAAGCGCTACTCGAGGAATGCGGATTTACTGTCGTCAGCCATGGCATTCTTGAGAATGTGACGATCATTTACGACGAAACGCCGGAACGAGCCTACAAGCTCGGCCGTAGCGTGGACAAACCCGATGCGCAAGCGGTGTTTCTAAGCGGGACCGGCATGCCCACGGTCGGGATCCTCGAAATGCTTGAGCAGGACCTTGGCAAGCCAGCGGTTTCCGCAGCCTCGGCAATGATGTGGCAGGCATTACGGCTGGCCGGGGTGCGTCATTGCAAGTCCGGCTATGGCCGTCTCTTTGCTTCCACGCTCGGAATGGATGCAGAGCAATCCTGAAGGGAAAAGGATCCTCGAAATTCACATCACACTATTGCAATCGCCGGCGCAGGCCTAACCGCTCGAGCCGAGGCAAAACTTCGTCGCGAATTACCGGCATGTCCTGCACGTAGTTCACGGTAGCGATCGCCATGCCATCGAGCCCGGCATCGGCAAGACGTTTGAACGTCGCCGTCACCTCGTCATAGCTTCCGATAACCGGGAACGTGCCGCCGCCGCTTATGAAACGTTCCATCATGGCGTGCAAGCGCTCCTGGGGCAGTGAGCGGCCGTCACCCGCGATACGTTTTCGGATCACCGTTTCCGCTGCTTCCCAGTCGCCGTTCTCGTGAACCACGTAATGGTAGTACTCCTTGGTCTCCTTCTGCGTTGCCCGGCACATGAGGTGGCCACTGGCGAAAACGCCAATCCCATTGGCGCTCGCCCGGAGCGTCGCGATCTCGTCGGCAAGTCCGGCCTCGTCAGCGATCACCATGAACAGGCAATCGGCGTGGCGCGCCGCGAAGGCGCGGCCTTCAGGCGACGACCCGGCGCTCATCAGTAACGGTCGAGAGCCACCCCAAGGCTTTGGTTTGCCTTCGACATTCTTCAGCTCAAAATATTTACCGGAGAAATCGAAAGGACGGGTTTCCGACCAGAGTTTCTTGACGATAGACACCCACTCTTCGGTATATTGATAGCGGTAATCATGGTCGAGCAGCTGCGCGCCGAACATGGCGAATTCCTCGATGTTCCAGCCCGATACCACATTCAGACCGAACCGGCCGCATCCGATGTGGTCCGCCGTGACGCAAGATTTGGCAGCAAATACCGGGTTGAGCAGCGGCGCGTGAACCGTGGCGAAGGTGACAATCTCCTCTGTCGCTGCAAGCAGCGCCGATGCCCAGGATAATGTTTCAAAGCTGGTTCCATGGCGGTCGGTGACGCCGCCATAACCGAGCCAGCGTGCGATCGGGAGAAGAAACTCGAGCCCCGCGGCATCCGCGAGCCACGCCGCCTCGCGAGTTTCCGGCCACTCGGCTTTCCAGCGCTCCGGCACCACAGTGGGTATCGAACCGGAGCAGTTCATGCCGAACAAGCCGAGCTTAAACCGGTTGCCGTTCTGCATTCTGGTGCGGCGCGCCAGGCCGCGATCGATATCACTCATGAACAGTTAGCCTGTTGCTATTGGCCTTATTTCGCGTCGCTGGCGATTTGCCGGACGATCGGCCCCCATACTTGCCGCTCGCTGTGCACGAAATCCGTAAGCTCGCGCGGCGTCATCGATCGCGTGTAGTTGCCAAGCTCCTGGAATTTCTCCAACAGCTCCGGCTGTGCCAAAGCCTTCCGCAGATCGGCGTTGATTTTTTGCACGATCGCAGAGGGCGTGCCATGTGGCGCCACCAGAATCGACCAGCCGGACGCGGTGAAATCTGGAAGCGTTTCCGAGACGGTCGGCAAATCGGGATAATTCGGCAGCCGCTTCGGCGCGGCGACGGCCAACACCTTAACCTCGCCCGAGGCAACGACACCAGCGACCGGCAACAGGGTCTGAAACATCACCGGGACCCGGCCGCTGATAACGTCGCTCAAAGAGGCCTCAGTCCCCGGATAGTGAATCATGTTGAGGTTAGCACCGCTGCGCTGCTTGAACGACTCCGCGGTCAGATGCTGCAGCCCACCGACTGTGCCGGCGACGGTATCAAGGCCGCCCGGAGTCTTTTTGGAGAGCGATATTAACTCTGCCAATGATTTTACGACGAGTCGTTTCGACGCCAAGATTGCATAGGGTTGTTCTGCAATGAAGCCGATCGGCACGAAATCGTTTACATTGAATGGGAGGTCGCGATGTAGCTCCGGCAGTGCAACGAACACCGAGCCGCCCGCCAGAAACAGCGTATAACCGTCGGGCACCGCGGCCACAGCGGCGCGCGCGGCATTCAGACCGCCTGCACCCGCCTGGTTGACGACAATCACCTCCTTGCCCCAAATCTTCGATAACTGCGCGTTCACAAGCCGCGCCAAGGCGTCGAGCGAACTGCCCGTGGCCGTTTGCACGATGACGCGGACCGGACGCGCCGGAAAATCTTCTGCGTAGACGTGAGTAGTCGCCGCGGCGAGCCCCGCAGTAAGACAAACGCGCGACAGGACAGATCGAAGCGCGCTCATTAATGCTCCTCCCAGGCGCCGATCACGAGTTTGCCTGACCCTAGCCGACCTTTTTGCCAGGCCTCGTCGGCACTAATGTCCATAGCAATTCCAAACATAACAATCGCGCGAGGCGATCGCTGTCCTTGCGCGACGTTCATTTCCCGGCCGTCATTTGTCGCGACGTCCATCATTCATTTTAGCGTCACATGTCAGCGAGACAAGCTTTGTAATCGCCGCGGCGAGCATCGCGAAAATTGCGGGCGTCATGGCGAGTGGTCTGCGCGGCCGGCGTGGATCGCCGCTTGCCGCGCGATGATCTGGTGATTTTCCTAAACCAGCTGACCGTCGTCTTCGAATAGAAGAGCGGATTTGAGCCAGGCACGATCCGCTGAATCGACAACTCAATCGACCTGGAGACCTAGGCGTTCTATTATTGGCTTGAGCTGCAGATAACTATTTTGCAGGAAAGCCGCTAATTGCTCCGGCGTGTTCGATTGAGCCTCGAAGCCACGGATATGCAATGCTTTCTGGTATGAGGCGTCAGCGACAACTGCCGCGATGTCGTCATGGACTTTTTGGATAATCGCCGCTGGCGTGCCGCCCGGCGCCTCAATTGCAAACCACAAGCTGTAGTCCATTGTCGGCATCTCGAGTTCGGCGAACGTCGCCACGTTTGGCAAGCTATCTATGCGCTTAGGCGCGGTGACGGCCAGTCCGCGCACGGTGCCGGCCTGCACAAATGGCAACGCCGTTGAGGTCCCCACCATGAACATTGCGACCTCGCCGGAGATCAGAGCGGAGATGCACTGTTGCGAGGAGCCGCGGTAGGGGACATGCGTGAGCTTGAGGTCGGCCATCGACAAGAACAGCTCGGCGGCGAGATGCGGTGCGCTTCCGACGCCAATCGATGCGAAATTATATTTGCCGGGATTCTGCCTGGCGATCGCGATAAATTCCTTCAGGTTGGCCGCAGCCAGTTTCGGGCTCAAGAGCAGGATCTGATAGCCCACGGCCATCATCGAAATCGGCGAAAAGTCGCGCTTCCAGTCGTACGGTACATGCCGATGCAGCGTTGCAGCAATCGTCAGGGGGCCGTCAGTGGCAAGATAGAGTGTGTAGCCATCGGGCGCCGATTTCGCAGCCGCTTCGGTGCCGACCAGGCCTCCGGCGCCAGCCTTGTTTTCGATGACGACCTGCTGGCCCCACCGTTTCGATAGCCCGTCGCCGAGAAGCCGTGCCAACAAGTCGCCGCTGCCTCCCGGAGCGTACGGCACGACCAGTTGTACTGGCCGCGATGGATATTTTTCTACGGCTGCCGCGGGAATAGGCGCGAGGGCCGCGGCAAACGTCGAGCCGAGCGCGGTGCAAATGCTTCGTCTGGTGGCGAGCATGGTTTTCTCCTGCGGATGCGGCGCTAAGGCGCAACCTGATTCTAACCGATGGCTGGACAAAGTCTCTGCGCTCGCGCGGCAGCCCTCACGGAATGTATTTCTTGTCCTGATGAAACCATTCAATAGGTGCGGTAATTCCAAGACCGCGCTGGCGAGCGAGGTCATAGAGCTTACGACCAACAGCGGCAAACTGAAGTCCCTCACCTTGATTCATGAAGGCGATGATCTGCTTGTCGCTCGTGCGCCCCGGTTCCAGACCAGCCACTATACGCCCGAGCAATCGTACAGATTTCCATTGCTGCTCAGACCAGCGGTACCAGATTTCCCGCCCCTGCTCGACAATCGTCTGAGAGCCGCCGACAACATAGCGTGACCAGATCGGCCCACGGCGATTGCCTGTCAGAAGATCGCAGCGGTCATAGACGGCATCCTCAAACTCAATCTCCTTGACGAAGGTGATGAACATTCCAGGGTCGAGCCAGCGCGCAAATAAGACCGGTTCGACGGAATTCGTAGCGGTAGCGACAATGGCGGCCCCACGCACCGCCGCCTCGGCGCTGGCGACGGCCAATACCTTAGCCTTCACTTTTGTGGCCATTTCACCGGCGAATGCTTCACGTCGCTTAGCGTTTGGGCTGTAAACGCGAACCTCGCGAATGGACGGGCGGGCGGCACAATGTGCTTCAACTTGCGCCGACGCCTGCCAACCGGACCCAATTACGGCCAGTACATCGGCGTCTTTACGGGCGAGATACTTGGCGGCAACACCGGCAAGCCCTCCGACCCTGGTCTTCTGCAAGAAGCCGTCCTGAATAACGGCGAGGAGTTCACCGGTCGATACTTTGTGCAGCAGAATAAAACCGCAATAACGTTCTCCCGGCGATGCTGGAATGCGAACGAGCCGCACACCAGTCGGTGAGGGCTGGTAGTCGAGCAGGTCGGAATCCTGCCGGTTGGCAGCAACATCCCAACCCGGAAGTGCGGCCGCCATAGCCGAATAGGCGTAGAACAACTGTCTCCCGTCGGGACGCGGTGCGCTGCTTTCGGTGACCGGGGAGATGACGCGGATGACCGGACCCATTACCGCCTGATCTCGTCCGATCTCTCCATAGGCGTATTCGAGCGCCTCCATACAATTCTCCATGGTCAGGAGCTGTTCCACGTCCTCGTTGGAGAGCATCAGTGTCATGGCGTTACTCTTGTTGGGTGCGACGAAAGCACCATAGCTCAGACAACCGATTGGCTTGCAAGTCTTTATCGGCATGCCAAACTGCAGTTTGAGGCCGGCCAGACTGTCCGATAACTCCGCGCTAAGCGAATACTTGCTGCGGATAAACTGGTAGTCGTGAGGAGAAATGATGCCACTTCATCGCCGTCGCTTTCTGTCACTTGCTACTAGCGCCATATCTTTGTCGGCGATCGCGCGCACGGCATCGGCAGACGCCTATCCATCACATCCCGTGCATTTGATGGTCGGTTTCCCGCCGGGTGGAGGTGTCGATATCCATGCACGCCTAATCGGTGATTGGCTGTCCAATCACTTAACGCAGCCCTTTGTCATCGAAAATCGAGGGGGCGCCAGCGGCAATATTGCAACTGAGGTGGTGATCCGTTCGCCGGCAGACGGCTATACCCTGCTTCAGGCGTTCTCGACTAATGCCATCAATGCAACGCTGTATCACAATCTGAACTACAACTTTATTGCGGACACTGCACCAGTTGCGTGCCTCACGCGCGGGCTTCTGGTGATGGTCGTCAATCCATCTTTCCCGACCAAAACTGTCCCGGATTTCGTTTCTTATGCGAAGTCCAATCCCAACAAAGTCATAATGGCTTCCGCAGGCATAGGAACGCCGGCTCATGTGGCTGGCGAGTTGTTCAAGCAGATGACGGGCGTGAACATGCTCCATGTGCCGTACCGGGGCGACGCCGCCGCACTCACCGCGGTGCTCGCTAACGAGGCTCAAGTCACCTTTGCTGGAACAGCGTCAGTGGCATACGTAAAAGCCGGCTCGCTACGTGGGCTCGCCGTCGCGAGCGCCGCCCGCTCCGATGCACTCCCGGACACACCTACTATTGGCAGCTTCGTACCAGGCTATGAGGCAGCCACTTGGTTCGGCATCGTTGCACCGAAAAATACGCCAGTGGATATCATAGAACTGCTCAATAAGCAGATTAATGCCGGTCTTGAAGATCCGAAGCTAAAGGCCCGGTTTGCCGATGTGGGAGCAACGGTCCTGCCCGGATCGCCCGACGACTTTCGCAAGCTTATCTCCGAGGATACCGAAAAGTGGGCAAAGGTGATTCAGCTTGCGGGCGCCAAAGCTGATTGATCGCTTTCGGAATCCCCGGTGCGAGTGTCTCCTATGGAGCTGCAGTCGTCGGATCGATCATCTTCTTCACTTCGGTGATTTTGGTGGCCGGAAAGCCGCTGATTTCAGCATGTTTGCGGATGATCGCTTCGTCCTTGGCAAGGTAAACGCAGAAGGTCTTGTTGTCGGCGACAAAACTTTCAACCCATTGGATGTCCGGCCCAAGCTGCTTAAGCACCTCGTTTGACTTCGCCGCTGCACTGCGGAGCTGCTCACGCTCGAAGGTACCGACCTTCGGGATATCTCTTTCAATAACAAACCTGCGCAAGGTCATATTACAGTCCTCCTAGCGATTGGGGTCCGCCACATGGCCAGAGCCAGCGTGGCAGGCCTCCACAACTATCTGGAAGTCCTGCAATATGCAATTCGATCATGATCGAGATTAGCGTGCAAACTTGCGTGAGCTCATGCCCGCACGTGCCCGCGGAGATCAAATCGCAAAATATCAACCAGTCTCCGCACTCGCTAACCGAGTCTCAGCCAAGTCGGCTTTAACTCCCAGAAGCGGAATCGGCACATTGGCTGCCGACTTAAGTGCGAGCTTTGCACGGTTTTCCGATGGTGCCTCACGGCAACAAGCCTATTCGGCGACAGCCAACGGCGGCCGCATCGTCGGCTACAATGCTGACATTTCGATCACGAAATGACTTTGGGCGGGCTACGTGCTTCGCCCCTATTCCGCCGCCTAACCAATCCAAAGCCAGAAGTTGGGTAGCCTAATTGGCGAGAACCGCGTCAATGTTGATTTCGATCAGCATGTCAGGGGCGGCGAGCCGGGTGATTTGAACGATGGTCCCAGCCGGTACTGGCCCAGTTCCGAATGCCTCTTTTTTGCAGGTATTATAGTCCTGGTAAGGCTTTGCGCTCTCGCGGGTCCCGCCCCCCATATCAGTAACGAAAGTGATCATCCGGGTCACGTCCGCAAGGGTGGCATGTTCCGCCTCGAGCGCCTTTTTGATCTTCATGAAGGCGTAGCGGCATTGGTTCAGCATGTCGCCGGGATACATCGTATGGCCGTCGGCTTCAGACTCCGCGCCAATTCCGGCTACCGTGATGAACCGCCCAGGATTTGTGACGGTCACCATTTCCGAGAACCGGCCTTTCGTCCATGCACTGAAATTATAGTTTTTCTTGCTGAACCCGATGGCTGGACCCTGCGCTTTAGCGACGAGAACGCCGGCGACCGCCGCGATCAGCGCAACGGCGACAAACTGGATAAGCGTCTTCATTAGAATGCTCCTCGGGTTCGATGCTACGACAGTGTTGGAATGTCCTAGCCAGTCACATCAACAGGTATTGAGCAGCGACGGCTTCATGCTGTGCTACGTTTCAGGGGATTACAATCGGCGCGAACGGGATGCACCGCGCACCTCTGATCGGCTGTATCGCCGCGCTTCCTAGTCTTGTATATACTCGATCATGCAGGACATTCATCAAGCCAACGTCCCTCGATTAGAAGATGGAAGTGCAAGACAAAATGATCAAGCCAAGACGCATCGGACACGCCACATTCGAGACAACCGACCTCGAAAGGATGATCGATTACTATACGCGAACTCTGGGACTGGTGGTGACCGAACGGGATAACGATCGCGCCTTCCTCACCACCCATGTTGGTCTTCTCGCGATCGAGCTCAACAAGGGCATGCGCGAACGCTGTGCCGCGTTGTCGTTTGAAGTGGCGCCGAATTCCGATTTCGGCGAGATGGCGCGGGAGCTGGGAAAAGAGGGCATCAGGAGCGAGCTACGCAACGATACGGTTCCCGGTATGGGCCCGAGATTGATGTTTAAGGACAACAAGGACACCACGATCGCACTTTTTAAGGAATGGAATTACCTCGGCAAGCATCTGCGTCATTTCGGCATCGGTCCGCTGAAATTCGGGCACATCGCCTTCGTAGTTGACGATCCACAAAAGACGGCCGAGTTCTACCAGCGGATACTGGGCTTCCGCATTTCGGATTGGATCGATGATTTCTTTGTGTTCATGCGCTGCAACGCAGATCATCACACGGTAAATTTCATCCGAGGTAATAACATCAAGATGCATCACATCGCATTCGAGCTGAAGGACTTCATCCACCTGCAGAACTCGTGCGATCTGTTCGGCCAGAAGAGTATCCCGATTATCTGGGGCCCCGTGCGGCTCGGTCCAGGCCATAACATCGCAACGTTCCATCGCAATCCTGATGATCAGGTCGTCGAACTCTATTGCGAGCTCGACAAGATGGTGGATGAAGAACTAGGCTATTTCGAACCGCGGCCCTGGCACCGTGACACACCACAGCGGCCAAAGACGTGGAACGCTAAAACTTCGAATATCTGGGGACCGCCACCCCTGCCGGATTTCTTTCGCAACCGTACGTAACTGAGCCGCTCTCAAGTCCGTGCCATCGTCTGGGTTGGTTCCGCGACGATCTTCCCTTCCGGGTCGTCAGTCCGGAAGGGCGCCCGAACCAGTCTCCGCACTCTCGAACCGAGTCTCCGCCGAATAAATTTGGATATTGAAACTTCGCGGGTGGAGACTCGGGGCTCAGATTGGCGGTTTGGGGTCAGGCGCCCCCTACCTTTCGGCCGTGGAGACTAACGAACGCGCCGCTAAGTGGCGGAAGCGTGGTCCATTTCTCCAGAAAACGGAAATGCCCCACGGAGACGGGACTGGCTGGCTGGGGCGGGAGGATTCGAACCTCCGCATGGCGGAATCAAAATCCGCTGCCTTACCACTTGGCTACGCCCCAAAACGCCCGTCGGATGGCCGTAAGCGGCGGACACCGGTGAGCCCGCGGCCGCGGCGGCGCGCACCATAACGATGCGCCTGCCGGGGATCAACTTCGGCGCCCCGGCAGCCCGCCTTTATGGCCCTTCCTTATACTATAATGTGTCCTCTAGTGAGTTGGCCTGCTCGGGCCGCGGCTCGTTTTCCGGGTCAGGCCCATTTCCGTCGCCGCACGAGGGACTTTATGACCGATCAGGTGGTGATCGCCGACCAAGGCGCGGTGCGCGTCATCCGCTTCAACCGGCCGGAGAAGAAGAACGCGCTGACATCGCCGATGTACGTGGCGATCACGGCGGCGCTGCGCGAGGCCGACGACAGCCAATCGATCCGCTGTGTCGTGCTCACCGGCACCGCTGGAATATTCTCTGCCGGCGCCGATATCGGCGAATTTTTGGAATCGGCGCAAAGCGGCGGGCTGCGGCCGAAGACCGTCGAATTCCTGCACGCGCTGGCCAAGACCAAAAAGCCGCTGGTCGCCGCCGTCGGCGGGCTGGCGGTCGGCATCGGTGTCACCATGTTGCTGCATTGCGACTACGTCGTTGCGGCAGAGAGCGCGACCTTTGCCACGCCGTTCACCCGCTTGGGTATCGTTCCGGAAGCAGGCTCGAGCCTGCTCGGTCCCCGGCGCATGGGCTACGCTCGCGCTTTCGCGCTGCTCGTGATGGGCCGGCCGCTCAGCGCGGCCGCCGCCAAGGAAGCCGGCCTCGTCAACGAGGTGGTCGATGCGGCGGCGGTCGAGGACACCGCGATGGCGGCGGCGCGCGACATCGCGGCGCTGCCGGCCGGCGCCGTGGCGCAGTCGCGGGCGCTCCTGCGCGGCGAGCTTGACGACGTCGTCAAGCGGATCGACACCGAGACCATGGCGTTTCGCGAGCGGCTGCAATCGGACGAAGCGCGCGCCGCGTTCACCGCGTTTCTGTCGCGCCGCAAATGAACGAGCCCGCACCAAAGCCGCCGCTTGCCGGCAAGACGCTGTTCATCACCGGCGCGTCGCGCGGCATCGGTCTTGCGATCGCATTGCGCGCCGCGCGCGACGGCGCCGCCATTGCGATTGCGGCCAAGACGGCGCAACCGCATCCCAAGCTCGAAGGCACCATCTACACCGCGGCCGCCGCGATCGAAGCCGCCGGCGGCAAGGCGCTGCCGCTCGTTGTCGACGTGCGCGACGACACGGCGGTGCGCCAGGCGCTCGAGCGCACCGCGCAAGCCTTCGGCGGCATCGATATCGTGGTCAACAATGCCAGCGCCATCCAGCTGACACCGGTGGCCGACACCGACATGCGGCGGTTCGACCTCATGCACCAGATCAACGCGCGCGGCTCGTTCCTGGTCGCCAAATACGCCCTGCCTTATCTGGAGCGCGCCGCCAATCCGCACATTTTGATGATCTCGCCGCCCCTCGACATGAAGGAGAAATGGTTTAAGCCGCATACCGCCTACAGCATGGCGAAGTTCGGCATGAGCCTGGTAGTGCTCGGGCTTGCCGGCGAACTGCGCGATAAAGGCATCGCGGTGAACGCGCTGTGGCCGCGTACCATTATCGCTACCGCCGCGATCAAAAATCTGCTCGGCGGCGAGGAGCGCATGCGCAAGGCGCGCAAGCCGCAGATCATGGGCGACGCGGCCTATGAAATCTTCACGACGCCGTCGCGCGCCCTCACCGGCCGCTTTCTGATCGACGACACGTTCCTGGCCGAGCGCGGCGTCCACGATTTCGAGCGCTACCGCGTCGACCCGACGCAGCCGCTGTCCCGCGACTTTTTCCTCCCTGACGATATTGCCCCGCCGCCGCACGTCGTAACCGTCGAAGAAGGAGACCGCCGGTGACCTATCGGGCCCCGCTTGCCAACATCGCCGCGGCGCTGAGATTGGCCGCGCTGCCTGCCGCCATCGCCGACGGTCTGTTCGGCGACCTCACCATGGACGACGTCGACGCCGTGGTCGCGGAAGCCGGCCGCTTCGCCAGCGAAGTGATCGCACCGCTTAACCGCGTCGGCGACCGCCACGGCACGCCGTTCAAGGACGGCGTCGTAACCACGCCGCCCGGCTGGAAAGAGGCCTACGCGGGCTGGTGCAGCGGCGGCTGGAACGGGCTTGCGGCGCCGCTCGACTGGGGCGGCCAGGCACTGCCGCAGATCGTCAACGCCGCCTGCACCGAAATGTGGCACGGCGCATCGATGGCTTTCGCCGACGGCCCGATGCTGGGCATGGCGGCGATCGACGCCCTGCACGCGCACGGCACCGATGAGCTCAAGCGCACCTATTTGCCAAAGCTGATCTCCGGCGAATGGACCGGCACCATGCAGCTCACCGAGCCGCATGCCGGCTCCGATGTTGGCGCGCTGCGCACCCGCGCCGAGCGCGCCGGCGACGGCACCTATCGGCTCAAAGGCCAGAAGATTTTCATCACCTACGGCGAGCACGATCTGACCGACAACATTATCCATCTGGTGCTGGCGCGGTTGCCCGACGCGCCGCCCGGCACGCGCGGCATTTCGCTGTTCCTGGTGCCGAAGTTCCTGGTCAATGCCGACGGCTCGCTCGGCGCCCGCAACGACATCCGCGCCCATTCGATCGAGCACAAGCTCGGCATCCACGGCTCGCCGACCTGCACCATGGTGATGGGCGATCACGACGGCGCCGTCGGTTATCTGGTCGGCGCCGAGAACGCCGGCATGGCCTGCATGTTCACCATGATGAACCGGGCGCGGCTTGCGGTCGGGCTCCAAGGCGTCGGCGTCGCCGAATGCGCCACCCAGCAGGCGCTTAGCTTTGCGCGCGAACGCCGCCAGGGCCGCATCGCCGGGATGCCGGCGACGCAAATGGCGCCGATCATCGCCCATCCGGACGTGCGCCGCATGCTGTTGTCGATGCGCGCGCTGACCGCGGCGGCGCGCGCGATCTGTTATGCGACCGCCATCGCGCTCGACCGTGCCGAGCGCGCGAGCGATGCGGCGGCACGCCAGGCGGCGCATGAGCGCGCCTCGCTGCTCACCCCGGTCGCCAAGGCGTTCTCGACCGACATCGGCATCGACGTCACTTCGCTCGGCGTGCAGGTGCACGGCGGCATGGGCTTTATCGAGGAGACCGGCGCGGCGCAGCTTTATCGCGACGCGCGGATCGCCGCGATCTACGAAGGCACCAACGGCATCCAGGCGATCGATCTCGTCACCCGCAAGCTGCCTTTATCGGACGGCGGCGCAGTCGCGGCGCAGATCAAAGAGCTGCGCGGCGTGGTCGACACGCTTGAAGCGAGCAACAATCCGGCGTTCGGCTTGGCGCCGAAGCGGCTAGCCGAAGCGGTCGAAAGCCTGGCCGGCACCACCGACTGGCTGCTCGGCCGCGTTGCCAAGGACACCGACGCGGCGCTTGCCGGTGCCACGCCGTATCTGCGCCTGTTCGGCCTTGCCACCGCCGGCTGCCTGTTGGCGCGGCAGGCGCTGGGCGCTGCGCGCGACGGCGAAGACGCCGCGCAGCACACCGCGCTGGCGCGCTTTTTCGCCGAGAATTTCGCCGTGCAGGCGGGCTCGCTCGAGCGCACCGTCATCGACGGCGCGCCCGGTGTGCTTGGCGCCGACGTCGCGCTGGCCTAGCGGCGCCGGCGCAATACATCGCTTTTCAGATCGCGGTCACGCGGCCGCCGTAGTCGGATCGATCATCTTCTTCACCTCAGTGACCTTGCTCGCCGGAAAGCCGCTGATCTCGGCGTGCTTATGGATGATGGCCTCGTCCCGGGCCAAATAAACGCAGAACGTCTTGTCGTCGGCGACGTAGCTTTCGACCCATTGGATATCGGGGCCGAGCTCGCGCAGCACGTCGTTCGATTTTGCCGCCGCGCCGCGCAGCTGCTCGCGCTCCAGAGTGCCGACCTTGGGAATGTCTCGTTCGATGATGAATTTTCGAAGTGCCATCATTCTTCTCCCGATTGGACGCCGCGCGCAGAGTTCCTGCGACGCATCAGCTCCTCAGCAATGCCTTGAAGTTTCGATGTCCGCCGATGGCGTGTGCTGCTCGTTGCTCAGACGAGAATTCGGCCATCCCGTTTGTGGCAGCCTGCAGCAAGTTTAACGGTTGTCGCCGGCAAGGAAATGGCGGCCAAAATGCAGTGGCCGGCTTTCGCCGGCTGCCGATCCGGCCTACATATGCGACAATGTCGACGCTTCTGATCACCCACCCCGCCTGTCTCGAACACGTCACTCCGCTCGGCCATCCCGAGCGGCCGGACCGGTTGCGCGCCATCGAACGCGCGTTCGAGGCGGAAAAATTCCAGTCGCTGGCGCGCGTCGCCGCCCCCGCGGCCGAGCTCGACACCATCGCGCTCTGCCATCCGATGGACTACATCGAGGAAATTCGCGACGCCACGCCGCGCGAAGGGCTGGTGCGGCTCGACGCCGACACCTCGATGTCGCCCGGCAGTTTTGAGGCGGCGCTGCGCGCGGCCGGCGGCGCTGTGCACGCGGTCGACGAAGTGTTCGCCAAGCGTGCCGCCAACGCCTTCGTCGCCACGCGCCCGCCCGGCCATCACGCCGAGACGGCGCGGCCGATGGGCTTTTGCCTGTTCGACAATGCGGCGATCGCGGCGCGTCACGCGCAGAAGCGCTACGGCATCGCGCGGGCCGCCATCGTCGATTTCGACGTGCACCACGGCAACGGCTCGCAGGAGATTTTCTGGGGCGACAAGTCGGTGATGTATTGTTCGACCCACCAGATGCCGCTATTTCCCGGCACCGGCGCGGTCGGCGAATCGGGCGACCATAACACCATCGTCAACGCGCCGCTGCGCCCGGGCGACGACGGCGAAAAGTTTCGCGCCGCGTTCAAGAGCCGCGTGCTGCCGCGGCTGTCTGAATTCCGCCCCGAGCTGATCGTCATCTCGGCGGGCTTCGACGCGCACTACCGCGATCCGCTCGCCAACATCAATCTCGACGAGGCCGACTTCGTCTGGGCGACGCAACAGATCATGGACATCGCCGATCGCTGCGCCGGCGGCCGCGTCGTGTCGCTGCTCGAAGGCGGCTACGATCTGGAGGCGCTGGCTGCTTCGGCCGCCGCGCACGTGCTCGCCCTGATGCGCGGCTAACGCGATAGCATGTTACCATGCGATAGATTCGGAGCCGGCCATGGCGCAGAGCAACAGCAACGATATCGGGCAAATGCCGTTCGAGCGGGCGATCGAGGAGCTGGAATCGATCGTGCGGCGGCTCGAAGAGGGCAAGGTGCCGCTCGAAGAGTCTGTGGCGATCTACGAGCGCGGCGAAGCGCTCAAGCGCCGCTGCGAGGAGCTGCTGCGCCAAGCCGAAGCGCGCGTCGAGAAGATCACGCTCAACGCCGAAGGCAAGCCGACCGGCACCGAGCCGCTGGACGTGGAGTAACCACCCGGTCCGCTATTTTGATCCAGCAATAGCAGCGTGTCCCGGATGCGGTGCAGCGCGCAGCGGTGCACCGCTGATCCGGGACCTTTACAAACGCAGCGTTTGTGACGATCCCGGTTCTGCAGCGCACCACTTCGTGCTGCGCTGCGCCCGGGAAACAATGCGTGCTCACCACTTGGTCCAATCGCCGTCCCTCTCGAAGGCGGCGGCGGCGCGGTAGATCGTGGCTTCGTCGTAGTGGCGGCCGACCAGCATCAGGCCGATCGGTCGGCCGTCCTCCATGCCGCACGGCACGCTGATCGCCGGATGGCCGGTGACGTTGAACGGGCAGGTATTGCGCGTCGGCTCCCAGCTACGCCGGGTGATTTCCTGCGGCGACGCGTCCGGTTTCGGGATCGGCGTCGCCTTCATCGGCACGGTCGGCATCAGCAGAAGATCGTGTGCCGAGAGCACGGCGTCGTAAGCCGCGCGCAGCCGCCGCCTGATGTTTTGTGCCTTGGCATAAAAATGCCCGCCGTAACGGCCCAGCGTGTACTTGCTGAAGATGCTGGCGATCTTGATCGTATCGGCGAAATCGTCGGCGCGGTCGCGCCACGCCATCGCCTTGTCGAGCAAACTCGTGACGTAGAGTCCCTCGTGATTGATGCCGGCGCCGTTCATTTCCAACAACGTGACGTAGGCGGCATCGCCGCGGATCGCCGCCCACACCGCAAAGGCTTGCATATGCGCCGGCACCGACACGTCGCCGACCACCGCGCCATGCCGCGCCAGGCGCGCCGCCGCCGCGCGCACCCCGGCATCGACATCGGGCTCGGAATTGGTATGGCCGAAGCCTTCCTTCAATACGCCGATGCGCAAGCCGTTGATGCCGCCCTCGAGCACCTCGGTGTAGCTCGCTGCGGCGACGCCGCGCTGGCGCGAGTCGATGCCGTCGGCACCGGCGATCACTTCGAGCAACAGCGCATTGTCGCGCACATTCGCGGTCATCGGGCCCGCGGTATCGAGCGTGATTTCGAGCGGCGCGATGCCGGTATACGGCACGAGCCCGAAGGTCGGCTTGAGCCCGACAATGCCGCAATGGCTCGCCGGAATGCGGATCGAGCCGGCCTGGTCGCCGCCGATCGCCATGTCGACGTCGCCGGCCGCCACCAAGGCGGCGCTGCCCGACGACGAGCCGCCGGTGGTGTAACCGGCTTTGCGTGGGTTGTGCACCGGCCCGCTCGAACTGGTGTGGCTGCCGCCGGACACGCAATAATATTCGCACACCGCCTTGCCGGCGATTTCGCCGCCGGCATCGAGAATGCGCTCGACGATGGTGGCGTCGACCTCCGGCACATAGCCGTCGAACACGTCGGCGCCCAGCGTCATCGGCACGCCGGCGAGACAGATATTGTCTTTGAGCGCAACGCGGCGGCCGGAAAGCGGCCCGCCGGGCCGGCCTTTGATCGAGGTCTTGACGTACCAGGCGCCGTAGCGGTTCTCGTCGCCCTTCGGCCAGATCACCGGGCCGCGCGGATATTTGACCGGCGGCAATTCGTCCGGCATGGCATCGACCGCCGCATAGGCCGCCGAGAGCGGCGCCACGATCTCATCGACCGCGCGCAGGTAATCGTCGCTCGGCTTCATGCCGAGTTCGTGCGCGGCGCGACGCAGATCTTCCAGGCTCGGTTTCTCGAACATCGCCGCCCTCCTCTCGCATGACCGCATTCACTGCACGTCATTGCGAGCGAAGCGAAGCACTCCAGGGGCGGGTGCGAGAATGCTGGAGTCGCCCTTCGGGCTCCTCGCAATGACGGATTTAAACCAGCATGCCGAGCGCGTGCAGATAGGTCTCCAGGATAGCTTCCTGCTCCTTGCGCTCGTTGATGTCCTGCTTGCGCAAGCGCACGACGGTGCGCAGCGCCTTGACGTCGTAGCCGTTGACCTTGGCCTCGCCGTAGACGTCGCGGATGTCGTCGGAGATCGTCTTCTTCTCTTCTTCGAGCCGCTCGACGCGTTCGACGAAGGCCTTGAGCTGGTCCTTGGCGAAGCGGTGGGCGGCGGGCTGATCGTCGTGGACGGCGGCATTGGCCATCGGAGCACTCCTCATGACGGATGCCATGAGGTTTCGGCAATCGCGGCGCCTGCCGTCAAGGCGCCATGGCGCTCATCCACACCAACGCACAGGGCGCCGGCGCCAAATCGCGCGGCTTAATGCTTTTGGCTTGCTTGTGCCTTTTCGAATGCCGCCTTCTGCTCGGGGGAGGCTTCCTTCTGGTGCTTGGCGCGCCACTCGTCGTACGGCATGCCGTAGACGATCTCGCGGCTTTGTTCCTTGCTCATCGGCACGCCGCGCGCGTCGGCGGCATCCTTCATCCAGTTCGACAGGCAGTTGCGGCAAAAGCCCGCGAGATTCATCAGGTCGATGTTCTGCACGTCGGTGCGCCCGCGCAGGTGCTCGACCAGGCGGCGGTACACGGCGGCTTCGAGCTCGGTGCGGGTCTTGTCGTCGGTAGCCATGATCACCTCCGCGGTCTAAGTTGTTGGGAAGATAGAGGCCAAAACCTCGTTCTGCCATAGCCGAAGTTTTAGACCTCATGGCCAGTCCGGCGCGCGACCTGCTCGAATCCCTGTATCGTACGGCGGTTGCGGCGGCCCATCCGGCGCAGTGCCTGCCGCCGCACCTGCCAGACCTTCCGGCGCGCGGCCGATTGGTCGTGCTCGCCGCCGGCAAGGGCGCAGGCTCGATGACCGAGGTGGCCGAACGCCATTATCTGCAGCAAATGACCGAGCGCGGCATCGCCGAAGATCGCCTCGTCGGCGTCGCAGTGACGCGGCACGGCTACGGCCGGCCGACGCGGCGGATCGAGGTGGTCGAGGCCGGGCATCCCGTGCCGGACGCCGCCGGGCTCGCCGGCACCGAGCGCGCGCTGGCGCTCGCCGATGCCGCCGGCGCCGACGATCTCGTGCTGGTGCTGCTCTCCGGCGGCGCGTCGGCCAACTGGATCGCGCCCGCCGCCGGCCTCACGCTTGCCGAGAAGCAGGCGGTGACGCGGGCGCTGCTCAAAAGCGGCGCCAACATCGGCGAGATCAACTGCGTGCGCAAACATCTGTCGCGCATCAAGGGCGGGCGGCTGGCGCAGCGCGCGCACCCGGCTGCCGTGGTGACGCTGGCGATTTCCGACGTGCCCGGCGACGATCCGGCGGTGATCGGCTCCGGGCCGACGGTGCCGGACCCGACGACGCTCGCCGACGCCCGCGCGCTGGTCGGCAAATACCGGCTCGACCTGCCGGAGCCGGTGACGCGCGCGCTCGCCGATCCGGCCAACGAGTCGCCGAAGCCGGGCGCAAGCCTGTTCGCAGCGGCGCGCTACACCATTCTGGCGCGTCCGGCCGATGCGTTGCGGGCGGCGCAAAAACGCGCCGAGGCGGCCGGGTATGAATGCATCGTGCTCGGGGACCGCCTGCAAGGCGAGGCCCGCGAGGTCGCCGCCGCGCACGCCAAACTCGTCCGCGACCTGAGCGCGCAAGGGCGCCGGGTCGCCGTGCTTTCGGGCGGCGAACTCACCGTCACGTTGCGCGGACATGGCCGCGGCGGGCCGAACCAGGAATACGCCCTGGCGCTCGCCATCCACCTCGACGGCGCCAAGGGCATTTCCGGCTTTGCCGGCGACACCGATGGAACCGACGGCGGCAGCGGCCGGCCGGACGACCCGGCCGGCGCCTTTCTCGACGACACCACGCTCGAGCGCGCCAAAAGCCGCGGCCTCGATCCCGCCGCGTTTCTCGCCGACAACGATTCCACGGGGTTTTTCAACGGCATCGGCGACCTTTACCGGCCCGGCCCGACGTTCACCAACGTCACCGACTTCCGCGCCATTGTCGTTGACACGCCGCAGGCTTGATGGGGAAGTTTTGACGGCATGAGGCAGGGGGAGCCGCAGATCGGAAGCTTGCCGCTCGTCGCCGCGTGGGGGCCCCATCGCGCTTGCGCGATTGGGAGCCCCGTTGCGGGGCCCCAGCGCTGGATTCCCGCTGATGCGGGAATGAGCGGATTGCTGGCTGCAGTGATCGCGCTCTGTGTCCTCGCCTTTTCCGCCAGCCCCGCCGCCGCGGATTTCACCCTGTGCAACAACACCAACAGCCGGGTCGGCGTCGCCATCGGCTACAAGGACGCCGGCGGCTGGACGACGGAGGGCTGGTGGAACCTGCCGTCACGCAGCTGTGAGACCGTGCTCAAAGGCACGCTGGTCGCGCGTTATTATTATGTCTACGCCATCGACTACGATCGCGGCGGCGAATGGATGGGGCAGGCCTATATGTGCACGCGCGACAAGGAGTTCACCATCCGCGGCATCAGCAATTGCCTGGCGCGCGGTTTCGACCGCACCGGCTTTTTCGAGGTCGATACCGGCCAGCAGCGCGCCTGGACGGTGCAGCTCACCGAAACCGGCGAGCAGCCGCCGGCCACTCCGCTACCGCCGGGCAATGCGCTGAGCCGGATCCCGCCGGCCGGCGCCCGCGCGGCGCCGGGATCGGGCGCCCCCTCCCCCGGTCCTGCGCCCGGCCGATGAGGCGGCAGCGGCGCACCAAAATCGTCGCGACGCTCGGGCCCGCATCCGGCGACCGTACGACGATCGGCCGGCTGTTCGCCGCCGGCGCCGACGTGTTCCGCATCAACATGAGCCACACCAGCCATGAGCGGATGCGCGAGCTGGTGACGACGATCCGTTCTGTCGAGGCCGAGAACAACCGGCCGATCGGTATCTTGGTCGATCTGCAGGGCCCAAAACTGCGGCTCGGCGCGTTCAAGAACGACTCCGTCGAGATCGACAGCGGTCAGGATTTCGTCTTCGACTCCGATCCGGCGCCCGGCGACGGCAGGCGCGTGCAGCTGCCGCACGCCGAAATTTTTGCCGCCATCGCGGTCGGCAACACGCTGTTGATCGATGACGGCAAGCTGCGGCTCAAAGCCACCGAAGTCGGTCCCGGCCGCATCGTGGCGCGGGTCGAAGTCGGCGGCCGGGTGTCGAACCGCAAGGGCGTGAGCCTGCCCGATACGGTGGTTCCGCTCGCCGCCTTGGCGGCGAAGGACCTTGCCGATCTCGAAGCCGCGCTCGATACCGGCATCGACTGGGTGGCGCTGTCGTTCATCCAGCGCCCCGAGGACATTGCCGAAGCCAAGAAGATCACGCGCGGCCGCGCCGCGGTGATGGCCAAGATCGAGAAGCCGCAAGCGGTGGCGCGGCTCGACGATATTCTCGACCTCGCCGACGCGCTGATGGTGGCGCGCGGCGATCTCGGCGTCGAGATGCCGCTCGAGCGCGTGCCCGGCGTGCAGAAAGAGATGACGCGCGCCTGCCGCCGCGCCGGCAAGCCGGTGGTGGTGGCGACGCAAATGCTGGAATCGATGATCGCCAGCCCGGTGCCGACGCGCGCCGAAGTCTCCGATGTCGCCACCGCGATCTTCGACGGCGCCGACGCCGTGATGCTGTCGGCGGAATCGGCGGCCGGGCAATATCCGGTGGAGGCGGTCGCCACCATGAACCGCATCGCCGAGCAGGTCGAGAGCGACGGCATCTACCTGCCGTCGCTGCACCTGCTGCACACCGAGCCGGAGGCGACCGGCGCCGACGCCATCGCGGCGGCGGCGCGCCAAGTCGCCGAGACGCTCGATCTCAATGCCATCGTCTGCTGGACGTCGTCCGGCTCGACCGGGCTGCGGGTCTCGCGCGAGCGGCCGAAGTGCCCGATCGTGGCGATCTCGCCGATCGTCGGCGCCGGGCGCAAATTATCGCTGGTCTGGGGCATCCACTGCGTGATCGCCGAGGACGCGCGCGATCAGGACGACATGGTCGAGCGCGCCTGCCGGCTCGCCTTCAAGGAAGGCTTCGCCAAGGCCGGCCAGCGCATCATCATCGTCGCCGGCGTCCCGCTCGGCACGCCGGGCGCCACCAACATGATGCGCGTTGCGTTCGTCGGCAGCGACGCCGGCGGTGTGGAGTAGAGGCGACTAAGAAAAACAAATAGTGCAGCCAATCCGGCTCAATGCTTCCAACAAATTGTTCTTATGGATCGGAGCAAGCCGTCGATCGCAATGGCTGTCCAGTGTTTCGAAAGAATTTTTATGTCAAGGGCGCGAAGCGCCGCCTTCGGCGGTCGGAGACCCTTGACATAAAAATTCTTTCGAAACTTTCGCTGGCCATTGCGATCGACCACGACGCGCTTATCGGAATTGGATCGGGCTCAAATTGTTGCATTATTCGCTCGTCGCATCATTTCCTCGATCTCCGCCACCACGCGATCCGTCGCCACGTGATGCGGCATGTGACCAATGCCGGGCAACACGACCAGCTTGGCGCACGGTGCCGCAGCCGCCAGCGCCTTGGCGTGTTTTTCGATCGGCACGATACCGTCGCAGTCGCCTTGAACGATGACAGTCGGCACCGCGAGATCCCGGTAGCGCGGTGCCTGCTGCGCCAGAAAACCCTGCAGGTCCGCTATATCTTGCGCGTTCGCCAAAAACGCCGCCGGCCGCAGCAGCAAAAACGCCGCGCTGCGTCTGAGGTAATCCGGCGGCGGCAGTTGCGGCGCGAACGCGGCGCGGATGCCGGCGTCGAACGCGGCCGCAGCAAGCGGCAGCGCCAGCGTGTGGGCGAACAGCCAGCCAAAGATCGGCGCCGCCAGCGGGCGATAAAGCCGCGACATGCGGCGCAGGTGCGGATGCGTCGGCGGCGACAACAGCACCAGCCCGGCGGTGCGCTGCGGATAATCGAGCGCAAAGGCGAGCGCCAGCGCACCGCCCCATGAATGGCCGACCAGCACCGCGCGTGCGACGCCGCGGTGGTCCAAGATGTCGCGCAGCACCGCCGCTTGCACCGCCGGCGAACTCGATGTTCGTCCGCGGCGCTCGCTCCAGCCCGCGCCCGGACGGTCGACCACAATGACGCGGCGACGCGCCGCAATAAGCCGCCAGCCGAGGGCAAGCCACATGTCCTGGAGATTGCAGCCGGCGCCGTGCAGGAGCACGAGCGGCAGTCCCTCGGGCTCCTGATAAGCCGGTGTCGAGTCGGAGACATGCTGACGCGAGCCGCCGATATCGATGCGGCCCGCCTCCGGCAGGTACAGCAGCGCGATCACCCACGAGCCGATTAGCGTGACGAGCATGCTCGCGCCGAGCAGCGCCGCAATAATGATAAGTGCGAGCGTCATTCAGACATGGCTTTTGTCACGCTCCAAAGACGTGGATGCCCGGCACGAGGCCGGGCATGACGAGAAAGAGCTTGCCGCAATTGGTTCGTTTCTGTCGCCGCGCTCAGATCTCCCGCCCCTCGACCTTGTCGATCAACGTCTTGACCACGTCGGGGATGTGTTCGAGGTGCGGATCGAGGGCGAGCGCCTGGCGGTAGGCCGCAAGCGCATCCTTATCGTCGCCGATCTCCTGGAGCATCATGCCGAGCCCGGACAGCGCACCGAAATGGCGCGGCTCGCGCGCCAACACCTCGCGGATGTCGGCAATGGCGCGGGCAAAATCGTGATTAAGGTAATGGATGGTGGCGCGCCGATTCCAGGCCTCGACGTAGTCCGGCTTGATCTCGACGATCGCATTGAGAAGTTTTAACGCCAGGGCGTAGTCCTGGGCGTCGGTCGCGACCTTCACGCGTGTCATCAACAGCGCGCAGGTGTCGCTGCCGGAATTCATCCATAATGACCAGATGCGCTGCTCGATCGCCTTGGCGCTGGCGTCGTCCGGCGCGATCTTGAGCGCGGCGAACAGGGTATCGAGGTTGTAGGTCGGTTCGCCCTTTTCGGCGCGCGGCAGTTCCTTGGGCGGCTGCACCCAGTCCTTGTCGTGCTGCTCCTGGGCGCGAGCGGGCGCCGCCAAAGCAATGACGGCGGCGCAACCGAGCGCCAGCGCCGTCCATCGCGCCCGGGGGAATCGTCCGATCATGACATTGAGTGTAACCCGCGACCAGGCCGCAACAAGGCCAAATAGTTTTCAAAGGGCCGTGAACACGGCCAAGCGTCAGCCCTGCCGGGCCTTGAAACGGCGCTGCGTCTTGTTGATGACGTAGACCCGGCCCTTGCGCCGCACGATGCGATTGTCGCGGTGGCGGCCGCGCAATGATTTCAATGAGTTACGGACTTTCATGGCATTTTCCTTGCGTGGCGGTTGATTAGGCAGGCGCGGTGCGCTTGTCAATGTCGCCGGCCCCGCCTGCCCGGCCACGGAACGTTACGGATGAACCCAGGACCCGACCATTTGCGGCTGATTTCCGGTGTTGGCGCCAAGGGGCCGGCGTGCTTCCTTCTCGAGGTCGCCGGCAAGCGGCTTATGCTCGACCTCGGCGAAGGTCCGCCGCCGGGCGCCCTGCCCCCTATCGACGGCATCGGCCCGATCGACGCGCTGATCCTCAGCCACGGCCATAAGGATCATATCGGCGGCCTATCGCTGCTGGGCAAGCTCGGGAAACCGGCGGTCTATGCCACTGCCAGCGTGGCGGCGGGACTGCCGCAACAACTCGAGGTGCGGCCGCTGCCGGTCGGCGACAGTGTCGACGTGCTCGGCATCAAGGTCACGACCGGCCGCAACGGCCATGCGCCGGGCGGCGTCTGGCTGCACTTCGCGGTCGGCGGCGGTTTTCTCTACACCGGCGACTGGTCGGTCGAGTCGATCCTTTATGCGTTCGACCGGCCGGCGAGGCCGGCTGCGACCGCGCTCGTCGACTGCTCCTATGCCGGATATGACAAGCCGATCGCAGCGTGCTGGACCGAACTCGCGCCGTTCGTCGCGCGCGGTCCGTTGCTGCTGCCGGTGCCGGCGAACGGCCGCGGCCCGGAAATCGCACTCGAGATTTTCCGCCGCGGGTGTCCGGAGATTTTTGTCGACGAGGCAATGCGGAACGCGCTGCAGCGGCTTGCCGGCAGTGATCGCTCGTCGCTGCACGGGGGCGTCGCCGAGGAGATCGCGAAGCTTGCGGCGGCGGTGAAGGTCATCGACCCGGCGCGCCCCCGCGGGGTCATGCTGGCGGCGGCGGCCGACGGCTCGTCAGGCGCCACCGCGCAGCTGCTCGCCGAATGGGAGCAAGCCGCGGAGCCGGCGATCGTCTTCACCGGCTACGTGACGCCGGGCACGCCTGCCGAGCGTCTCACCAAAAGCGGCCGCGGCAAATTCGTGCGCTGGAACGTGCACCCGCGCCTGTCCGACGTTGTGGCTTTGTTGCAGTCAGTCAAGCCGCGGACTGTGATCCCGGCGTTTTGCGACCGTGCTCAGCTGGCGCTCCTCGCCGAGAAATTCGCGCCGGCGCAGGTGACGATGGAGCAGACAATCGCGCTGTGAACCGAGCCGGCGCAGCTAGCGTGCCTCGCGCGCGCCGAGCAAGGTCTGGAAATCGTCAAGCATGCGCGCCGCGATCGGTGCGACGCCGAACCTTGCGGCGGCATTGCGCCCGCTCATTGCGACACGCAGCAGCAGGTCCGGCTCGGCGATCAGGCCGGCCAGCTTGGCGGCCAAATCGCCCGCGGGATCGCTGCCGCGATGATCGAACGTCATCCCGGTGACGCCGTCGTCGATATAATCGGCAAAGCATTCGAGACCGGAGACCATTGCGGCGCAGCCCGCCGCCATGGCTTCGAGGGGCGCCAGCCCGAGCGCTTCGCCGCTCTCCGCCAGACTCGGATAGACGAAAATGGTCGCTCGCCGATACGCGGCCGCCAAAGCGCGCTCGTCGAATATTGGGCCGGCGAACTCGCAGGGCACCCCACGCTCGGCAGCGAGTGCCCGCAGTTCCGCCAAGTACCCCTCGCCGTCGCCGCCCTGCTCGATGTGGTGCGGACCGATGATGCACACGCTCCATCCGGCAAATACATCGGCGGGCAGGCGCTCGCGCAGCATGGCGAACGCCGAAAGTAGAAGCTCAATGCCTTTTTCCCGTGCGATGCGTCCGACATAGAGAACCACGCGCTCGCGCGGGACCTTGGCAGCCTCGGCAAAGAAAACACCCGGAATGGCGTAGCCGATGACGCGCACCTTGCGCTTTAGCCACGGCGCTTGTCGCGACACGGCGCGACCGACCGCTTTCGACACCGCCTGCAACCGGTCGGCGCGGGAATAAAGCGCCATTTGGCCTTTCGGATAACGCCCGATTTGCACATAGATCTTGCCGGCGCGCCCGCGCGGCAGCACCAGCGGCAGGAAAAAACCGTTGGTGATCGTGACGTCGCCGGCCGGCAGCGCCTTGGCCACGCGCAGCGAATAGCGCAAATCCAAGGCCAGATTGACGAACAGGCGGGAGGAGCGGTTCGACGAGGCGATGCGCAGGTGCCGTATGCCGTCGGCGGTTTCGTCTTCGGCAAAATCGGCATAGCGCCGCGACACGATTGTGACCTGGTGGCCGGCATCGCGGTAGGCGCCGGCGAGCAACAGGTGGACTTTCTCGACCGCACCGCCGAGCACCGGCGGGATCGGATAGAACGGTCCGATGACGATGTTGATGCGCATGCCCGGTGCGATACTGAGAACCGCTCAACGTCCCGGTGCGCCGCCGTGCGGCGGGTCATCGGCGCCGCGCAGCCGGCGGTCGAGCACCGCAAGCGCGATCAAAACCTCCGCGACGAGGCGCTGCAAGGCATAGAACCAGCCGGCCCAGCCGTCGAGAATGCAGCCCTTGGCGAACAGCGCATAAAACAGCACGCCGAGCGGCGCCGGCCATGCCATCCGGCGCAGCCGGTCGGTCCGCGTCAACTCGTGCGCCGATTTCGTACAAAGGTAACGGGCCTCCTCGGTGGCATAGCGCTGCTGCGACGCGAACCAGCGCGCGAGCGGCTTGCGGTCGTCGTGGTAGATCGCGTGGCGCAGCGCCCGCACCTCGCCGTCGACGATGACGCGGTGACCGTGACCCTGGTTGACGTAACGCGCCGTCCCGACGCGGTAGAGCACGACGCGCGGCGGATACAGCGTGCCGCGCAGCGGCCGGCCGTAAATGCGGTAGACAAATTGCACCCGATATCCGCTGACGCCGGCGTCGTCGGTCAGCGCACCGATCTCATCGACCAAGCCGTCGCTCAATTCATAATCGGCATCGAGCGACAGGACCCATGGTGTCGCTATTTGGCTGAGCCCGAAATTGCATTGCGTGGCAAAGTCGTTGAATGGCCGCTGGATGACCTCAACCTGCGGATAGAAGCGCAATAGATCGAGCGTCGAGTCGGTGCTGCCGGAATCGATCACCACGATGCGCCGCGCCCAGGACAGTTTACCGAGCGTCCGCGCAATATTCGGCGCTTCGTTGTAGGTGATGATCAACGGCGTGATTTGATCGAACACGGAGCTACTGTGCCGTCCGTAATTCCTGGTACAGGGCTTCCATTTGTCCGGCGACGGTCTGCCAGCCGTAATGCTGCTGCACGTAACGCCGTCCCGCTTCACCCATGGCCGCCGCCCGCGCCGGATCGTCGACCAGAGCAGCGATCGCGGTGCCAAGCGGCTCCGCGGCGCCGTCGGCCACGAGGCCGCCGCCCGATTGCGTCACCGCCTCGGCGGCACCGACTTCGGGCGTGACGATCGCCGGAACGCCGCGCTGCAGCGCCTCGACGACCGTATTGCCGAAACTCTCCGAATACGACGGCAGCACCAGGACGCGGGCCGCGGCGAAAACATGCTCCTTGTCGGCGCCGCTGACGGTGCGCGTCACCAGGCGCACGCGATGGCGGACGTTCAAGCGGCCGGCGAGCGCAAGCAGCTCGTTCGCCAGATTTTCGTAATCGGTGCCGACGATCGCCAGAATGCCGCGCTCGGTGCGGGCAAAGGCGCGCAGCAGCCGGTCGAGACCCTTGACGCGCGCCAGCCGGCCGAAGAACAGCACAAGCGGCTGCTCGTGCCCGAGCCCGGCGATATCCGGCGACGGCGGGGCGTTGCGTACGCTCTCGTCCACCTCATCGACCGCGTTCGGCACGACGATCGTGCGCGGCAGCTTCCAGCCGAACTGCGCCAACTCGCTGCGCTCGACCTCGGAGGTCGCGTGAATCGCCGCCGCACGCTCCAGGTTCGTTCGCTCGATCAAGGCGATCCACGCACTCTTGACCAACCGATTGCGGCTCGCGATCAGCCGCTTGACCAGCATGCCGCGCGGCGAAATCACGTAGGGCACTTTCGCGGCCTGCGCGATGCGGCCGGCCCGCCAGGTCGGCCAGAGAAAAACCGAGTGCAGGTGCACAATGTCGAAGCCCGGCATCGCACCGCGCAGCGCCCGGCTCAGGTCCGGGGCATAGGACAATCGGCGAAGACGCGGCGACGCAAAATAGCGGACTGTGACGCCGTCCAGAACGATCGGTTCGCGATGCGGCACCGCGCTGTCATGCGGTCCGTCGATGCTGGTGGTGTAGACCTCGACCTCATGGCCGCGGGCCGCCAGCGCGCGACAGAGGCCGTGAACCGCAACGATCGGTCCGCCGTACCGTCGCGCCGGCAGATAGGTGGGAACGACGTGCACAAGCCGCATCGGCGCGCAGCCCGGGTCTCGTTCGGTCAGCGGCTCAGCGGCGGGCGGACTTGGCCGGCGCGCGGCGCAGCCGGGACAGGCGCGGCTGCCGGCTCGCGACGGCCCCGCAATCGGGGCAGCGCCGCAAACACACAAACCCCCGCGATCGTTTGGAACAACGTCACCATGATGTAGGAGAAATCGCCTTCCACATTGCACAGCGTCAGCGTTGAGGCGATCGCGATCAGCATGGCGATCGAGGTCGGCCCCGCCGTGGCGCTCAGCCGCATGAGGAAGCCGCACAGCGCGCCGAACACCGCACCCACCGCGGCGACGCCGAGATTGCCGAAATTGGCATAGGCCTCGGACACCATGCCCCAGCCGATCGTGGTCTTTGCGGTGTCTTCCGCGCTTTCCCGGCCGTAACGGACGCTGAGAAGATTCAATACCGCCTGGCTTTCGATCTTTTCGGGATCGACGAACCGCGGCACCAGCATCTGCGGCAGCATCGCGTAGGTTTCGCCCTCGAGATAGGGGATGATCTTCGGCGTCGTTTCCTGCACGGCCAGCACCATGTGCAGGAGCGACGTGCGCTCCAACAGGCTGGGACCTCTCGCCCGCACGGAAGTGGACTCGATATTGCTGATTCCTTCCACAAGCCAATCCGCCAGCATGCCTGGAACTTGGGTGAGCGAGGCATTTTGCACGGTCTGGCTGTTGCGTCCCCAGTACATCTCGCGCACGCTGCCTTTTCCGGCGTTGAGCACCGTTAGCAGCGCGAAAGCCGCGATCAAACCCGCCCACGGCAGCCGTTTGGTGCCCAAGACATAGCCGAGCACCACGGCGGCGATGTTCATGGCGCCGCCGACCAGAAACAGGCTGCTCATCGACAACGCCGTTATCGCGATAAACCCGCCGCACGCGACGAGCCAACGCTGACCGGTCAATAGTCCGGCGCCGCGGGCAAAGCCGGTCAGATAGCAGGCCACGTAGGTCAGTGGAAACACGCAGGCCCGGAGCAGCCCGGAGAAACTGCCCAGGAAGCCGAGCTGGCCGCCGGCAATCGCCGCATTGAACAGAACGCCGGCGCCAAGACCCACGAATATCAGGCGATTGAGATCGCCGACCAACGAAATATTGCGCAATGAGCGTTCCTTGAGCGATCGCGCATAGCGCAAAGCGCGCCCCGCCGATGCAGGCCGCGGCCTGTGCCGCGGCGGGGCAAGGAACGGCCAGGCGGCAAGCGTCGCCGCTATCAGAAAATATCCGACGGACAGTGTCGCCCAGATGAGATCGGAGGCTTGGTAGATTCGCAGCGTGTCGCCGGCCAGCAATGGCATTGCGTAGTACAGGAAATACAAGGCAGCGATGAGCGGCAGCACCGGTATGCCGTACGCGCCATACCTCACCCAGAGAAAAATCGGGATCAACACCGGCACCGTCACGCACAAATAGGCGATCGAGTCCTCGGCAAAAACGCTCAGCAGCAACAAAACGACCGCCACGGCAACAACAAAATAGCCGAGTTGCCGCGGGTTGACCGCGCGAAACGTGGATTGATCGGCGATTGCCAGGCTCATTGGCTGCCCCTGAGCCAGCCCTGCGCGGTTCGCTCCGCTGAGGTCAAGCTTGCCCCCATGTCCCCGTCAATTTAGCATAATCGGCGCCCGGCGTGATCATCTTAGCACAACGTCGGCGCCAAGCCCGCCCGCGCAGCCGAGCACATCGGATGAATGCCCGCCATACCTGGACCGTCGGACCTTGGGCCGCCGGACTTGCCGGTTACCTGCTCGATCTGTTGCGATTCGCCAACGGCGCGCCGGCCAATCTGCACAGCCTGATGAAATACCGGGTGATCCGGACCCTTGCCAAACGCGTCGGCGCCGATTGCCTGATCGAGACCGGAACGTTCCGCGGCGTGATGACGGCGCGCTGTGCCCGGGTGTTTGCCACGGTCCTGACGGTCGAACTCGACGCCAAGCTTGCGGCTCAGGCGAAAGCATCTCTGGCGAGATATCGCAATGTGACGGTCTACCAGGGCGACGCCGTGGCCTTGCTGCCGCAAATGCTGGCGCATCCCGGCGCCGGCCGCTGCGTGATTTTTCTCGATGCTCATTATTCGGGCGGCGATACGGCCCGCGGCGAGATACCCGAACCGGCCATCGCCGAGCTCGATATTCTGGCGCAGCGCCGCGACCGGATCGGCGGGATTGTGATCGACGATTTCCGTTGCTTCGGCGTAGAGGAAGGCTTTCCGACCAAGGCGCAATTGCTTGCCGCCGTTGAGGCGCATTTCCCGCATCCGATCTTTACCATCCAAGCGCTGCCCGATCAGCTCATTGTCGAGCGTGCCGCGGCTGCTTAGCGGCCTTCCGAGGCGAATGGCGGACTTTCTTCAGCGCCGCAACCATGGCGACCTCCGCCACCGACGCGTCGAATCGCCAGCTCCGCGCGCTGGCGGCCCGGCGCATCGCCGCCAGCCGCTCCGTGTTCCCGAACATGTCTTGCACGCGGTTTTGAAATTGCGACCAATCATTCCAGGTAAAGACAAAGCCGCAGGTCGGATCGACAACGTCGGCCGCGCACCCGACCCGGTCGCTGACGATCACCGGCGTACCGCAAGCCAGCGCCTCGTTGACGGCGAGGCCCCAGCTTTCGCCGTGCGACGACGGCAGGACGAAGGCATCGCCTAATCGATAGACGATCGGCATGCGGCTCTGATTTTGAAACGGCAGCACGCGAAATCGCGCCGGCTGTGCGGCGGCGAGCGCGTCGATCTCGGCCTGCAGCGGGCCGCCGCCGGCCAGGACCAGAACGACGGCCGGATCAGGCAGCCGGGCCACCGCGCGCATGAGCTCGAGAGGTCGCTTTTTTGCTTCGAACTTGCCGGCGTAGAGCAGCACCTTGCGATCGGCGCCGATCTGCAATTGCGCCCGCCACCGCGCAGCCTGTTCGCCAAAATCCGCCTCCGGTGCGGCAAAGCGGCCGACGTCTATGGTGTGCGGACATGGCAACAGTTTTTCCGCCGCAACACCGAAACGGTCGAAATAGGCGCGGTTGGCCGAACCTGCGAATAGAATACCGCTCGGCCATGAATACACGCGCCGCAGCAGCGCAGCTTTGAGCCACCAGCGCGGACCCATGGTATTGCCGTCGAGCAGATGCGAATCGCCGAAAAACAGCGTGCATATCCCGCGCCGATTGACCGCACGCAGCAAGTTCAGATGTGAAAACCACGCCCAACCCGTGATCTGGACCACGTCAGGCTGCCACGCCGTCACTCGCGCCAGCAGCTCGGGATTGCGCAAGCCGCAAAACCGGTGGGTCCCGGGGTCACGCGACGTATTGGGCACCAGTTCAAAGTCGTAACCCTCGGTCAACGGAACGTCCCAAGCGACCGGCCGCGCAAAGCCGCGATCGTGAACCGCCGCAGCGCCGGCGTGCCAGGTAAAAAAAACTTTGAGCGCGACGTCGCCGCGGCGCGCCAGGTGTCGATACAGCGGGACGGCATATTGAATGGGATGCGAAACCACGAGCGCCAGCCGGATCGGTCGTTCCAGCATGGCTCAGCTCGCGGGTCCGCCCGCGACACAGGCCTGGAACAGCGCGACATGCCGCTGCGCCATGGCGGGAGGGAGATGCGTCTGCAGCAACGGCCGCCGATCGAACGTTCGGCCGGCCGCCATCTCCTGCAGAAATTCACCGAGGAGCGACGCTGCCTCATCGAGCGGCATTGTTTCGGTCTGCTCGAACCACAGCGAGCGGCCGAGCGGGGGGACGGATTGAACCATCGCGTAGGCGGCGCCGTCACGGCGCAGCGAGGCAAGCAGCGGTTTTCCCGACAACGCATAGCCGAACAGCTTCGACGGAACGTAACCCACGTCATCGACGCCGAGAACGAGCAAACCGTCGCTCTCGAGTATCAATTCGAGCGAACGCCGATACGAGACGCGTTGCGGCCGCTCCTCGACGAGATCGCCAATTCCGGCCGTGTCGGCGAGATGTTTGAGGACCGGTTTTCCGTCATGTTGTCCCGGCGTGCCGGTGCCGAACAGTCGAATGCGCACGCGGCCGGCGAGCGCATCGCCGCTTGACCGCAGCCGCGCCAGCGCCCGGCACACCAGAGCAAACGACCGCTGCATGGTCGGGCCGGCGCCGACATAATGCAGCGCCAGTTCGGCGCCCTTTGCCGCCGCGATGGAACGACCTCGCCCGGCCGCCTCGATCAGGTCGCGCTCGTCCGCGGCAAATGGAATGACGGCGTGCCGGCTTTCTTCAAGCCACCGCGGCACCAGCTTGTGGTAGCGCAGTTTAAGCGTTGCGACGTAAGCATCCGATACGGCGATCAAACCGGCGGCGTTGCGCACGGCCTTTTTTTCCAGATGCCGATCGAGCCATGCCGAGAGCCGCGCCTTCCAGCCGCGGCCGCGGTAGCGATCGACCGGCAACAGCCACGGATCCTGAAAATCGATCACATAAGGCACACTGAAGCGCCGCTGCCAGCTGCTGCCGCAGGCGACCAGGATAAACGCCGTCGTGGTGAAATAGACGAGATCGAAGCGCCCTGAAGCCAACAGGCCGCGGCCGCGCCAGAACATCGGCAGCGCCATGCGCCACGACCCGGTGCGCGACGTGAACAGCCGGAACAGCGGCGACAGCCAGGCGCGGACTTCGTGCACCGGCGTGTCATTGGCAAAAAAGCCGGTGGCGTCCGGCTCGATGGCGTCGGGCCGCACTTCGCCCGGCGCCGGCGTCAGAATCTCGACGTCCCAGCCGAGCGCCGGCAATTGCCACGCCAGCGCGCGCGCCCGCTGCATGTCGGCCAGCATGGCCGGCCGGTAGCTGCTGACCACCATGAGGACGCGGCGCCTCATGCGACGCTTTGCTGCGTTTGCGCCGTCATCGGCAACGCCATGCCGAGCGCTGCGGCGATGGCGGCAAATCGATGGAGCCAGGTGTGATTGCGTTCGACGCGCCGCTGGCCGGCGCGAGCGATGGCGGCGCGCTCCGCAGGCCGCGCCAGGTAATAGCGGATCCGTTCCGCCACGTCGGCGGCGGTGTCCCACACCGCAATCTCGCGTCCGATCTCGTAATACAGCGGCAGCTCCGGGCAAGATTGCGCCAGATAAAATCCGCCGCAGGCCGGAATCTCGAAATCGCGCAGGCGCAGCTGGCGCGGCTCTTCGCAACGCGGATCGGCATTCATCTGGCTGAAGCCGATGTTGATCGCCGCGCCACGCACCAATGCGGCGAATTGATTCATTTCATAGCGGCCGCAAATCACGCCATCGGGAAAAGCTGCGGCATCCACCGTCGCCGGATTCCTGCCTAAACAGCGGCGCGCCAGCTCGCCAAGAAACGGCCGGCCCTCCTCGCGCAGGCGCGGCAGCAAATAGGCGCCAAGGTCGTGCGCAAGCTTTTTGCGCGCCCCCGCGGTCGCCGGCCACGGCCGTTCAACGTGCCAATTGTTGCCGTAGATGCGCAACGCAATACCGGCTCCTGCGATTTGCTGCAGGACGCGCTGCCGGTAGGGCCACGGCGAGCCGAGGTAGAGCACGCCGTCATAAGCGACCGCCGGCATCGAATCCGCTTCGTCGCCGGCCGCCGCAATCGCGCCGAAACCCAAGCGCAGGGTTCGGATGCCGCGCTTCTCGAAAAACCCGACGTGATCGGCCGACGCATAGCAGATCAGGTCCATGAACCGGCTCGAGCGAATCGAGCGGTACCACTGCCCCAGCATGTCGACGTGATAGAGCACCAGTTTGGCGCCGAGCTTACGGAAATGAACAAGCGTGTCGTCCTCCAGCACGTCATCGAGCGCGACCAGAAACACCAGATCGAGGCCGCCGCCCGCAGCCAGGTCGGAGGCGACCTTGCGCCAGCGCGCGTTGCGCTCGCGATGCTCGCGCAACCCGGCGGCGTCCCAGCCGCGCCCCATCGTGGAGCCAAAATGCTCGACGGCGACGGTGGCACCGGTCATGCGCCAGCTCGTCACCAGATGCGCATGCATCCACGACGTGTCGCAGATGATCAGCAGCATGCGGCCAATGGTTTTCATCGAACTGACGCTGCGGCGGGGTGCGGTTGTGCTTGGAGCTTGCTGTCGGCCGGCATGTCGGCCGGCAGGGGTTGCGCAAAAATGTTGGCGTTGTCCGGCCACGTCCCGTTATCGATGAGTTCCGCCCAATTGCGGCCAACGGCGAACAGTCGGTAATTGTGGCGCTGAAAAAACGCGGCAAACAGCCTGCCGCTGTCGCGACCACGCGCCGCGTAGGCCTGATCGAACTCGAAAATGATATAGGGCCGAAATCGCGCGATGCTCGCTTGCGCACCTTGCAGAATCGGCCATTCGAAACCCTCGGCGTCGATTTTCACGAGGTCGAGACGATCGAGCCTTTGCTCCGCTGCCAGACCATCGAGCGTCGTCGCTGGCACCCGCACGGCATCGGGCGACGCGGCGTCGTCCGCCACGACATGTCCGCTGCCGGAGGCCGGATGTTCGGCGTCGGGCGCGACAAAGTTCAGCGTGCCCTGGGCTTCGCCGAGCGCCGACCCAACCACCTCGACTTGCCCGAGCCGGTTGATCGCGATGTTGCGCCGTAAGTGCTCGCGCACCGAGGGATTGGGCTCGACCGCCAGCACCCGGCCCTGCGGCCCGACGAGCCGCGCCATCAACAGCGTGTGCCAGCCGGCATTGGCGCCGACGTCGATCGCCGTGCCGCCCATGGGCAACACGGCGCGCATGATCGCGCGCAGCTCCGGCTCGTACGAACCGAAAAAACCGAGATGCCAGCCCAGCGGCAGCGCCAGCCTGGTGAAAAAGAGACTGCCGTCGCGAACCAGACAGACCTCGGGAAGAGCGGCGCAACGTTCCGGAGGCGCCAGAAAACGCACCACGCGTTCAAATCCGGGAGGCTTGCCCAGACGGTTGCCGAGCCAAGCCAAAAGCTTCGCGCGGCGCCTCATGACGCACCCCTCGACGCTTGCGGCTCGTCAGCGAGTGCGGCTGTCACCGCATCAAGCAGCACCGGCTCCTGCTTCTCCCAACAAAATGTCTGCTGCGCCGCCTGCACTGCGGCGCCCTTGGCTTGCCCGAGCTTGTCGGGCGATTGGAGAAAGCCGTCGAGCGCATCGGCGAGCGCTGGTACATTGCCCGGCGCGTAGAGCGCGACCGCGCCGGGCGCCGCAACCGCCACCTCGCGCTGGCCGGCGGTCGCGCTGGCGACCACGGCCAAACCGCCGAGCAAATATTGCAGGATTTTGTTGCTGACGGTCAGCTCCTTGTTGCGGCAATACGGCAGTTCGCCGGCAAAGCCGATGTCGTGCTCATTGATATGCAAAGCAAGTTCGTCGTTGGCCGCCAGCGGATGGACGAATACGCGTTGCCGCCAGGCTTCGGGAAGCCGGCTCCTGATCCAGGCTTCCATGCCGGGAATGGCGCGGCCGCGCAGATGAAGTTCGGCTTTGCCATTGAGGAGCGGCAGCGCGGCGATCAAGTCCTCGATACCGCGGCCGGGTCCGAGCGTCTGCGAATACCAAGAGATCGAGGGCAGCGCCGGGTCGCGGCGATCCCGCCGGCCGCCGGCGCGCGCCGGCCGGCCGGCCCACGCGAATGCGTTATAGATCGCAACGGGCGCCTTGCCGCCGTAAGCCGCGACCAAAGCGTCGCTCATCGCGCGCGACGGACACGAGGCATAAGCGCCGCTTCGCAGCAGCTCGGCTTCGAGAAAGCGCAACAGCTTGAGCGGGCGGCTCGTGCGCGCGTCCGGCAGCAAATCCTCGGAAAACCAGTCTTCCATGTCGACGCCGACGCGCCGGCCCTCGCGCATGAGCTGCCATGCCGCATACAGCGCCGGCTCCGAATGGGCGACATAAAGATCGGCCGCGATGGTTTTCGCATGCGCCAGCAGCGGCGCGATTGCATCGCCGAGCTGCGCCGGACTTTCCCGGCGTACGACGCGGTGCGCCAGCTGCGCGGCCTTGCGCCGCGACCGGCGCAAAAGCTGCGCCGCCGTTTGCCGCCAGTTCGACCGCGTAGCATCGAGCACCGGCACGAAGCGAAACGGCGCGTCTTGCAGGAAGCGCTGATCCTGGGCCTTCAAATCGGCATCGCGCCAGGCGCCGAGCACGGTGACGTCGTAGCCGGTGCGGCCCAATGCGCCGGCCGCCTTGAGCACGCGCGGATTGTGACTGAGGCTATTGCCGGAAAGGATGACGACGCGTAGCCGCCGCGTCACGGTCACGGCGACGCTCCCGTGCGCGGCGCTTTGAGGCTATGCCAGGCCTGCTGGCATCGCTTAGCGAATTTCCAGCCAAAGCACTTGGCTAGGAGCTGAAAGACTCGGCCACCACCCGGCCGCAAGCCGCTTCCACCCAATTCTGAGACACGCCTTTCAGCTTGCGCCACGAGATCAAGCGCCTGCGGATAAGTGTCGTAGACGAACCTTTGAAATTGCGTCGCGCATGCCTCTGACGCCCGGCTGGAGTTGCAACGCTCCAGGAGCCTTCGGCTAGAGATATCGATAGCCTCGAATGCCGATACCAGAGCCGCCCTGTCTCGCCGACGGCTCATGGTCGGCTGGCCTGAACGGTAATATCCCCGCGCATCATTGCAAAAAAGAACGCCGGATGACAGCAGCATAACCCTGGAGAAAAAGTCCAAATCATTGTTGCGAACTAACCGCTCGTTGAACGGACCGGCACGCTCCACCAACTCACGCGGCGTCAGAAAAGCAAATACGGGCATCATTCCGCCGCCCAACCACGACGTAATGAGCCAATCAACGCCGGACAGATCCTGCCAGACAGCTTCGGCTGCAAACATCGCCTCTGACAGGTCGTTTCGAAAGCGGCACCACGCGCCGGAGGCCATGGCCAGCCGATCGGCGCTCGCTAATCTCTCGATCTGAACCTTGATCTTGTCACGGTCGAGAACGTCATCTGCATCAAGATATTGAATGTAATCACCAAGCGCCACGGCAAAGCCGGCGTTCAACGCCGCGGGCTGCCCACGGTTTTGCTGCGAAATGACTTTCACCCCGTGTTTTTCAAAGCGGCGCGCGAGCGCAAGGCTGCCATCGGTGGAGCCATCGTCGACAACGACCACCTCGATTCGCGGATAAGTCTGACCCAGCACGCTTTCGAGACAGGGAGCCAAATATGACTCACAGTTAAAACACGGGATTAAAACGGAAACGAGCAAAGCCGATATCTCGTTTCAACCCAAAACCAAAGCTGCGCAGCACTGGGGCTCGCCCAGCGCTCCGTTGCGTCTCTGGCATGCAGCGCTGAAGACGCCGTCGACGGGCGTCGCGACGGTACGGCGAGACGACCTGGGCTGTAACATCATGCAAATCCGAAAATGAACTTCAGTCCTTTTTACAGTTGCTCCGCACCAAAGGCACAAGCATGGTCGCGAACTTTTTTGCTCCTCGCCAAGAAAAATGTCCTTTGTCAACAAAATCACTATCCTGGAATTCATCGATCGGCGGCACAAACTCCGGACTCCCGATCTCGTCACTAGTCCTTTTCAAAATAGCGTTGAAACGCGATTGAAGCGGCCAAACGTCAACATCGCGTACCAGCGGAAGCCATTCCGACCTTGCACTACTTTGCAGCCGCGCTCGATTCAACACCTGCCCAACAAAGATACTGGTTATACCGCGCTCCCTATTGATTGCCGCAACCGCTTTTAGGTTTTCCCGATAAATCTTCTCGAGCCGGATATCGCTTCCCGCCTCCGGTGCACTGTGGGAAAAGTCCTCCGCCATCGGTATCACTTCCAGCCCGCGCTGCAGATAGGAGGCTAACGTTCGGACCATTGGCGACACCTGAATTATTTCCGGTTGCTTTCTTATTTGTAAATTATCCAACTGGCTCAAGAGATGAAACTCGGCATATGCCGGGTCAAGATTAGGAAGGTGAGCATTACGAATGTCATTCCAACCGACGTAATAAACGGCGCATTGCGGCTTTACATCGTAGACGTCCAGGTAAAAAAGCGTCTGTACCAGGTTTTCGACCGTGGAATATCCGGGCACACCGTGATTCAACACCGCGTAATCGTCGCCAAGCTCGCGCTCGAGTACAGCCGACCAGGTTTGATCGTCGCTAAGACCTATATCATATGTTGCGGACCCTCCGAGTGCGGCGACGACGATTTGATGTTTCAATTTCTCTTTGTTTCGTTCGGCCCCTCGTAGTCCGTAACTATCATGCTCAATCTTGAAAGGCACCAAACGCAAAAAATTTGGCGTTGGGCGTCCTTGAAGCAAAGGATGATAGCGAAACCGCGACCCGGTCTCTAGCGGTCTAGTGTCTTGAGGCAACACAGAAACCTTCAAGATCGATGTTTTCACCAAAATCTGAGTGCTGACGCCCAATGAGACCTCGATGAAACATAACGCAATCAGCAACCACGCGCATGTGGGTGCAAAACTGAATAGCGCAGCTGCCGCAGCAAGTGCTCCCACATATGCGAAGTATTCAAATCGATAGGTGGCCCAGTGCAATTTGCCAGCAATCGCGAATGTCCCCGCGATACCGATGATCGACAGCAAACAAATGATCGCGACTATAAAGGGAAATGCGCGCTTTAAGTTATAGGGCTCTCCGAATCCATAGAAGGATTTCATCGAAGACCCGCCGGATAAAACCCGGACTTGGGGCGGCAGATGGCGATTTTTAAGAGTCATTGGAGGTCACGCGGCCGCGAGGATTTCCTTCCAGCGCGCAATCCACGCTGAGCGATCCGGCGGCTTGTTGCCGATGAAAAACGGCTCGCGCAGATGTTGCTGGTAGAGGTCGTCGGCGCGATCGACAGCGATCACCCGCTCGACCAACGCATCGAATCCCGCCAAAGCCCAGGTGCGCTGCTCGGCGCCTGCCGCGATGCCGTTGAGCTTGCGGGCGATGCGCGGCAACAGCGTCAGCTCTGGCTTGTGCGCAAGCGAATGCGGCGCATACGGCAGCCGCGGCAGGAAGCGGCGCGGCCGCGGCACGAAATCATGCGCGTTGATGAAGCGCTTGACGTTGAACGAGCGGCCGATCTCGGGATCGCCCCAGTAGATCGGCACGCAGTCGGCCTCGATGGCATGGCTGAGCTTCTCGGTGTTGTAGCCGGGCGCCGAGGCGTTCTCGAAGGCGATGACGAATTTGTAGGCGCGCAGGAAATCGATCTTGGCGTTCCAGTCGATCCGGCCGGGCACCGGATCGATGCTCGGCATATTATTCATCGACCGCCCGGGTGCGTCGATCGGCTTGTAGCGCGACAAAGCGCGGAAGAACGCCTCCCGATACGGACACGGCTGGCTGTACAGGAAGGCGCAAAATCGCGTCTTCGACCGCAGCACCGCGCCCCAATCGGCGTCCCGCCGCAGCAAATGCGAATCGTCGCCCCAGCGCGCGATGCGCATGTAGCGCGGATTGCGCACATAGTCCTCATGCAGCACGCCGAAGGCAAAATCGCACTCGCGCATGATCGGGCGCAGGTTTTCGCAGCCGATGAAAACCTTGACGTAGCGGCCTGGCGGCATCGCACCGCTGTACGGGCCGTAGAGCACGACCTGAGGCGCCTCCGAAATCTCGAACTCGTAGAAAGGCTTGAGATCGAGCAAAATGGTTTCGATCAATTCAGGCGCCGTCGCGCCGCCCCAGAAGCGGGCGAAAGCGATGCGCACTTTTGTCTTGGTGCGGGTAGCCACAGCTGCGCGCTGCGAAAATGATGCCGAGTCCGCCGAACCCATCGCTCAGCCAACCTTCCGATACCAGGAATCGATCGCCGCATAGCCGGCAAAGCGCCGTTCGTAGCCGTGACGCCGCATCAGCCGGTCGATCGCTTGTTCCTGTTCGGTCATATTGTGCTCTATGGAAAACAACCTGACGTCCCATCGGCCGAAATCGAAAGCTTCCAGGATCGAGAGTTCGGAGCCTTCAGTGTCGACGGAGATGTAGTCGATCGAGCGCGGCGCCTCGTGCCTGAGCAGAAGATCGTTCAACGATACGGTCTCGATCTGCAAAATGTCGTGTTCCGCGCGCGCGTTGGCGTGCCCGTCGGAAGCCGCGTATTCCGCTATGGTGGCCAAGGCCGGATATCTGGTGGCGGCAAACCTGACCCGCTCTCCGGTGCTCTTGAACACGCAGCGATGATCGATCCGCGCCGTCCTGTTGCGCGCCAGCGCGGCGTGCCAGACCGGATTGGGCTCGGCCAAGATGCCGCTCCAGCCGAACTGCCGCTCGAGCAATAACGTGTTGCTGCCGGCAATGCCGTCAGTGGCGCCGAATTCGACGAAAAACCCGCCGCGCTTGCCCGCGGACTCGTGCACGACCCAGAGGTCCTGATGCTGATCGGCATTGGCGTGGGCAGGCCCGGCTTCGTTGACCAGGTCGCGCACGAACAACGCCTCGGCGTCGGAGGCGCCGCGCAGAAAGCGCGCCGCGCGCAAAAAGTCCGGGTCGTAGTCGCGGTCGAACGCGCCGAGATGCCGCCGGAAGGTCCCGCTCTTGATCAGGATGCGAGCCGCCTGCCTGAGAATGCGGCTGCGCAGATCGCCGGCTACGGAACCCATACCGACTGATCCGATTCAATCGCCGGGAATCGCTGTGGCCAGGTACTTCGCCACCGCATCACTGTAAGCCTTCAGTCCACGCTCATTGAAGTGCATGTCGTTGGCAATGTAATAGCGCTCGGGTGCCGCACCGAACGCAACCTTCAGATCGTCCGTGGCATCGTAATAGCGAACATTGTTGCGGGCCGCGACTTCGCGGATCGTTTCCGAAACGACGTTATTGAATGACTCGCGCCCGGTTCGCAGATTCTCCAGGTGCGGGTGATGAATGTAAATCAGGCTTTGCGGACTGCCGGTGAGCCTCGTCACGGTTTCGGTCAAGTCTTGCAGCGTCGCGGCGAAGTAGGCGATGGCGGCGCCGTATTGCTGCCGCGCCTGCGCAACCGCCGCCCGGGAAACCCAGAAGCCATCTTGCTCCATGTTTTGCCGGTATTGCGCCGAAAGCCGCGGATAAACGATCCTGGTGAAATACAGCTTGGCAAACAGCCGGTGCAGATAGAGCGATTTTTCGCTTGCCGCCGCCAGACCGCGGCGAAACTCGTCGGCCAAGGGGGTTCGGCGCACCGCAACGATCGAGCCGGAGCGGTCGCGCACGACGAGCTGCCGATAGCGGTAGTAGTCGTCCCATAGATCGGTTTCGTCGACGTCGATGATCACCACGTCGGGCTTGATCGTCGGGATCAGCTTCTTGGCCTGCGGCACGTAGATCGAGGGCGAATACGACGAGGCGCCGGCGTTGATGACGCAGATGTCGCGATGCAGCACGTCGTGGAAATAGCCGCGGACATCGACCGGAATCGTATCGTCGGTGCCAAGCCCCTGCATGAAGGAATCGCCCATGAACAAGAGCCGGGGAGCGCATGTCGCGGCATTCGGCACCTTCATCCGGCGGATGCCGTCGGCGTTCCAATCGGAGTCGGTCGGCAGAAACGTGTGATTGAGCTCATCGGAGAGGCCGAACCTGCTCGCATCGCGCTTGATGTCGAGATCATACAGCGGCCCCCATGCCTGCTGCGCGCGCAGCACGATTTCGATGAGCGCCAAACTGAGCACGAGGTTGATCGCCACGACCACAACGGCGCGGCCCGCCCGTTGCAGCCAGGGCCGTGGCTTTGGCATGGAAACGTCGCAGCTCACGCTATCTTACGCCTCGGCCAGCTCGCGTGCGTGCGCCACGTAGTGCCGCGCGCACTTTTCCAGCGTGAGATTGTCCAGGATGAAGTCCCGCGGGCTCAAGCGCGCCGACTGAAAGGCGTGCCAAAACTGCGCCCAGGCATCGTCGAACTGCTCGATCGACGCAAACGTCCGGCCGCAGCGCTCGTCCCAATACGGCACCGAGGTGACCGGCGCGAATTTGACGCCGGGGTAGAACGCCGGATCCTGCCAATAACCGCCGCGGTCCCAGGCCAGGATCGGCACGTCGCTGGCCAGCGCCTGCTGATAGGCGATGCCCTGGGTCTCGTGCTCGCAGAGGAAAACCATGGTGCGGCAGGCGGCGAGCGCCGAGCGAAATTCCTCCTCGTCATAGAAGCCGTAGCGGATTTCGCGAAAGGTGCGGCCGGCGTCGCGCAGCTTGCGCCGGATCGGCTCGATCAGGCGGTTTTCATAATGCGCATGATCCCAGCGCACTTTGTCGTAAAGCAGAACGTCGAACTTTTTGCGGGCCTCGTCGGCCGCGCACCAGCGATTGGTATCGATGCCGACCGGCCACACCGCCACGGCGGCGTCCCAGTGCGGCTTCCACATCTGTTTCATCCACGGCCCGGGCACCAGGACGCGCCTGACCGGCCGCCGTTCGAGCAGGTGCGGATCCTCGCTCGGATGCGAGAACACCGCGGCGCCGAACAGGATCGGGTTTTGCCACTCCATCCTGTCCAGCACGTGCGGCTTGCCGATGATGCAGGCCAATTGCCGCGGATTGCGCCTGGCATGGCGGTAATCGTTGACGCGATAGCGCAGGCCGATGCGATCGAGGCCGGCGCACAGATTAAGAAAGATCCGCTGCTGCCCGCCAGGACGCGGGCGACCGCGCCAGAGCCGACGCACCAGCCGGCGCGGATAGCGGTCGAACGCAACCCAGCGATCGCTCTCCGGCTCTTCGTAGAAAATATTCAGCATCACGCCGCGCCGGCTAGGCCGCCGATTCCTGCCGGGTCAAAAGCCAGAGATTGCCCGGCAGCAGCCGCGGCGCGGCAAAACCGAAGCGGTCGGCGACCCGCGACAGCTCCTCCGCGGCACGGTGATGGTGATATTCGAGACAAAGCGCATCGACTCGCGCGAGCCATTCGCAGTTTTGCGCCAACAGCCGCTGTTCATGGCCCTCGATGTCCATTTTGACGAGGCCGATGCGGCTCCAGCCGAGGCGGTGCAGGATTGCCGGAACACTGAGCGCGGGCACCTCGAATAACGAGCCTCGTGGCGACGCCGCATCGGCAATGCGGTGCCCGTAATCGCGCTCGCCGCGCGCCATCGTGACGACGCCGTCCGCGGTATCGACCGCCGCGGCGATGACCGCGGCCGAAACCCCATTCAATTCCAGATTATGCCGCAGCAGCCGAACATTGTCGGCAATCGGCTCGACGCAGGCCAGTCTGCTGTCCGGATAGAGCCGCGCCAGAAAAATCGCGCTCAGTCCGATATTGGCGCCGAGATCGAGAATCGTCGCGGGCGCGCGATCAAGCGGCAGCCTGTAATGCTGATGCTGGAAGACCTCCGAATGGATGAACGCGTCGGCACCGCAGTTCGCGCGGACGCGCAAACGCACGACGCCAAGCGGCGCGGGATAGCGAAAGCCGATGGTCCAGGCTTGGGGACGCAAGCGCCGCGGCAAGCGGTGCGAATAGAGCCACACCAGCCGCCGGACGAAATCGTTGGCGCTCGCCCGCCGCTGCCACGCCAGGCGGGCATTATCGGCGAGAATCCGCAGGTCCACCGGACTGCTATGGGATTGAATGCCGCCGCAGCGGCGCCTTGGCGGCTGCCGTCGACCGGCGTCCGGGTGCTGACGCTCGGCCGCGCATGTCGATCACACGGCCGCGCAGCACCACCAATGCTCCTCATGGTCCACCGCGATCGTCGTCGCCTCGTAGCCCGATTGCGCGAGAAATCCGCGCAGTCCGTCTTTGCTGTGGCCGTAGTCAGCGAGCTCCGCCGGATGCACGCTGAGCAGCAGATCGGGACGATGGCGCGACAGCAGTGCGGTCGCGCCCGACAGCACGAGCTGCTCGGCCCCCTCGACGTCGCATTTGATCAGGCAGGCGCGACCGTCAAAGCCCGAAGGAAACAGATCGTCGAGCCGCCGCCTGGGCAAGTCCGCAGCCGCAGGGTCGCCGATGCAAACAAAGCGCGTGGCATCCGGGTGCGGCGCCGCCTCTTCGATCAGCCCGGCGGTCGTCGCGACCGCATCCGCCAGCGGACCGCATTCGGTTGCGTCGGACGCGACGAAGCCAAGCACGAGACGCAGGCGATCACCGCTTGCGTATTTGGTCATGCGCCGCGCGGCCCTCAGGCTGGCCGGATCGGAGTCGAAGGCGACAACGCTGACGCGATCCGCCGCGAACAAGGCGACGAGGCTGTATATGCCGATCGAACAGCCGATATCCAGCACGATGCCGCGCGGATGTTCCCGGAGCCAGCGCCAATAGGCTGCAACGCTGGCCGGCTCGAATTGCTCCCAGGCGCCGCCGACGAATTCGGTCGGCATCCTGACATTGGCTATTCCGCCGACCGCGATGTCTACGCCGGGCGCCGCGCAGATCAAGAAGCTTGTGATACGGCCGTCTGAGCGCCGACCACAGCCACTCGGCGCGTTCCAAGCCGGGCTGGTGGCGTATTTGTTGGGCAATTCGGCGCAATGAGGTCATAGGCGGCGCAATTTGGCGGCTCACGAGTCAGGTACCGGGTCGGCGGCAAGCGCGGCCTCGCTGCCGCCGCCGTGCGACTGCATCTGCCACGGCAGCCGCAACGACAAAAAGCCTTGGCGGCGATTGCCGCGCCGCGTGCTGGTGTCGTCGAGCGTGAACGCACCGACCACGCCGGGCACGTCGATCATGCGGCCATACGCATCGAAATCGGCATAGAAGCTCAGATAGATCTGATAGGTGGCCGGGCCCAGAATGCGTTCCGGAATGGTAATGCCGATCGTGCCGCGACCCGCCGTCAGCGCGTCGAACGGATTTGACCCCATGTCGTCGCTGTCGGCCTCGTAGACGATGGTGCCGTCGAGTCGCTGCAGCTGCAGATGGCCGTGCAGGCCGCCGATCGGGCGCGCCGCGACATAATCGATGGCGACGTGGATCGGCTGATCGCAATCGAACTGCGCGGTCGGCTCGCCGTCCGGCGCCCGGGCGGTGGTGACGCGCTCGACGTGGAACGGCCGGCCGGCCGGACGCGGCGTGGCGCGGATGAAACGTCCCTCGGCGAGGCCGTCGCTCGATTCTTTCAGATAAGATTCGATCGCCTCCTGCGGCGGCGCATCGAGCTTGAGCTGACCCTGATCGAGCACGATGCAGCGCTGCGTCAGGCGGCGGATCGCCGCCATGTTGTGGCTGACGAACAGCACGGTGCGGCCGCCCTGCGCCACCTCCGACATGCGGCCGAGACATTTGCGCTGAAACTCGGCATCGCCGACCGCCAGCACCTCGTCGACGATCAAAATCTCGGTATGCAGATGCGCGGCGACCGCGAAGGCGAGCCGCACGTACATGCCGGAGGAGAACCGCTTGACCGGCGTGTCGAGAAAATTTTCGACCTCGGAGAACGCGACGATCTCGTCGAAGCGCCGCTTGATCTCGGCGTGGCGCATGCCGAGGATGGCGCCGTTGAGAAAGATGTTCTCGCGGCCGGTCAGCTCGGGATGGAATCCGGTGCCGACCTCGAGCATGCTGGCGACCCGGCCGGTGAGCTCGATCCGCCCCGCGGTCGGCTCGGTAATGCGGCTGATCACCTTGAGCAGCGTCGACTTGCCGGCGCCGTTGCGGCCGATGACGCCGGTCACCTCGCCGCGCTTGACCTCGAACGACACGTCCTTGAGCGCCCAGAAATCCTCGACCGGCGGCCGGCCGAATTGGCGCTTCCAGCGGAACAGACTGCGCGCGCGGTCGGCCAGCACGTCGCGCAGCGCGACGTAACGCTCGCGCTGCTGATGACGGATCCGGTATTTCTTGCCGAGGCCGTCGATGCGGATGGCGACGTCCGACATTTTAGTATTTCAGCCGGTAATACAGGTATTTGACGACTTCGTTCTGGAACGTGATGACGCCGCCTTCGGTCTTCCACCAATCGTTTCGGGTATAGTCCGGCGGATCGATGGCGGGCACCAGAACGACGGCGTCGTTGCCGAACACGCGGCGCATGATCCAACGCAACCGGCGCGTCGCGAAAATGTCGGTCGGCACCAGGATGGTGTGGGCGCCGGCCTGCTTGGCCCAGTCATGCAGCGCCAGGGCTTCCTCATACGTATCATGGAGATTGCTGCCGAACGGCTGGATCGCGGAGCCGGGCACGCCGAGCTTTTCCATCACCTCCATGTTGGCCCGCACATGCGAGCGCAGCACGCCGAGGCGTTCGGCCGGGCCGGCGCCGATATTCGACACCAGGATTTTCGGCACCAAGCCGCGGCGATAAAAATCGGCGGCCGCAAATGGCCGATACTCCAACCCGCCGCCGAGCACCGCCGCCGCGTCCGCCGGCGCCGGCGCATCGGAGACGATCCAGACCGCCGCCGCCTCGCGCAACAAGGCGTGCCGAGCGACAAAACTTATCGCCACGAGCAGCGCCACGGCGACGAGCAATCCGGCGCAAATTCGCAGCGCCCGTCCGGGCCGCCGCCGCGCCTTGAGTTCAATGCCGCCTTGCTCGGACGAAGCGGTCATATGCTGTCCGCAAAACTGTGTTCCATGCGCCGGAAATACCACAGGCCGAGCGCCAGCACCGCCGCGGTAACGGCGATCGAAATGGCGGTGCTTTGCCCCTCCAGCACGGCGCGGCCGCCGAGCAGCGACCAGCGGAAGCCGTCGATGATGCCGACCATCGGATTGAGTGCGTAAAGCGCGCGCCATTGCGCCGGCACATCCGTCGTCGAGAAGGCGATCGGCGACACAAACAGGCCGAATTGCACCATGAACGGCACGATGTAGCGGAAGTCGCGGTACTCGACGTTGAGCGCGGCAAACAGCAGACCGAGGCCGAGAGCCAAGCCGAAAGCGAGCAGCAAAAACAGCGGCAGCGCTACGAGTTGCCATCCCGGCAAAAAACGATACCAGAGCATGAGAAGAACGAGCAGCACGAGCGTGATGGCAAAGTCGATCACCGTGGTCGCCACCGCGGCCAGCGGAATGAGCAGGCGCGGAAAGTAGATTTTGGAAATCAGATTGGCGTTGCCGACCAGGCTCGCGGCGGCATCGGCCAGCGCACTGGAAAAGAACTGCCACGGCAGCACCGCGGCAAAGACCAGGATCGGCTCCGGCACGCTGCCGGGCGGAAAACCGACCAGGCGGCGGAAGCCGACGAAAACCAGCATGGTGAGCGCCGGCCGGATCAGCGCCCAGGCGATGCCGATACCGGTCTGCTTGTAGCGCACCGCGGTATCGCGCCACGCCAGAAAATAGATCAGCTCGCGATAATGCCAGAGATCGCGCCAGTAATTTTTCGCCGTCATGCCGGGCTCGATGACGAGCTTCACCGCCGCTGCGGCTGCGGCCGGCGATTGCGGCACGCCGGAGTTTTTAGAATCGGAACTCATGACCTGAAACGCTTCTGCGCGGTCACGCCCTCCGCGTTTCCGCCGCGGCGAACAGGTGCCGCTTCGTCAATTCGCGCACATGTTGCGAGAAATTCTCGAAACGAAACCGCGCGACGTCAGTCGACGCCGTGCCGACGTCACCAAGGGCCGCGGTGACGGCGCGCACCAGCATGGCGGTATCGGCCGGGTCGATCAGCGTGCCGATCGCGCCGTCGGCCAGCGCGTCTGCGCTGCCGTCCGCGTTGCCGCCGATCACCCGCAGCCCCGACGCCGCTGCTTCCAGGAACACGATGCCAAAACCTTCCTGGGTGCTCGGCATCACGAACAAATCGGCCAGACGATAGAGTTGCGCCAGTTCGTCGGCGCCGACCGTTCCGGCAAACACGACGCGGTCGGCCACGTTCAGTTCGCGCGCCAGCGCTTCTAGTCTTGCTGCGTCGGCGCCGCCGCCGACGATCAGATAAACAACGTCGGGAAACGCCGCGATGATGCCGGGCAGCGCGCGAATGACCTGGTCCTGGCCTTTGCGGCGCTCAGCGGGATCGAGCCGGCCGACGGTCAGCAGGACGCGCTTGCCGGAGAGGCCGTAGCGCGCGACGAGTGCATCGGACCGCGCGCCGCGGCCAAACGATGGCTCCAGCGTCGGCGGCAGGACGCGCACGCGCGCCGGATCGACGCCGCAGAGCGCAAGAAATCGGCTACGCGTATAGCGGCTCACCGCGGTGATCAGGCAAGCGCGCTCCGCCGCCTGTCGTTCGATGCGGCGCGGCACATCCCATGCCTCCCAACCGTGCAACTGCAGCCACAGCGGCACGCCGAGCAGCGACGCCAAAAACCGCGCCAGCGGCGCCAAATGCAGATGGCCGCAAAACACCGCGTCGAACGAACCCTGCGTCAGCGCCACCTTGATCGCGGCAAGCGAATAGACCGCCGCATTGCGCCGCGGTTTTAGCTGGCGCACGCCGGCCGGAAATGCCGCCGCGTCGGTCTCACCGAGCCGCGGCAGGACCACGATCCGTTCGATGCCGGGACAAAGCATCAAGGCCTTGATCAGGTCGCGGTTATATTGCGCGATGCCGCCCGAGCCGCCGAAGCCGTCGGTGATCAGCGCGAGAATGGCGCTCATCGAAGCAAAGCCTAAGCCTGCGCGATCTGATAGGCCCAGCGCCGCGCCCAGGGACAATTGGCCGAACGCAGCCGCGGCACGTCGCGCCAGGCGCGCACGCGCTCGTCGTCCTGCAGCCACTGCGCGATCGGCGTCGAAAAGCCGGTCTTGGCGCGATTTTGGATTGGCGCCGGCAGTGGCACGCTCGGGCTGTTGGCCAGGAGCGCTTTGCCGGCACCGCGCGGCAGCGCGGCAAAATCGGCGGCCACCGCTTGCAACAGCGTGGCATCGACGAACGGCACGCGCACTTCGAGCGAGTGCGCCATGCCGGCCCAATCGGTGTCGCGTAGGAGCTGATTGCGCAGATAAAGGCCGGCCTCGAGCGCCGCCACCTTGCTCCACGCAGCTTTCGGCTCGGGCTCGAGCACGGCCGCGATATGCTTGAGCGGATCGAGCCGGCGCAAGCCTTCGCGCATGAATTCGCGGTCCATCAGGCCGCCGAGCTCCCATGGCATGAAGACGCCGCGCCGCAGGAGATAAGCGCCCGAATAATTATTGGCGTACTGCAAAAAGCCGGCGGCCTTGGGATGCAGCAGCGGGATGACGCCATTGAGCGCCGCGATCGCACGCCGCACCATCGCGTTGAGAAACGGCACGAAGCCGCTGAGCCAGCTCAGCCGCACCCAGCGCGGTACGTCGCGAAACGACGGATAGCCGCCGACCAGCTCGTCGCCGCCGAGACCGGACAGCGCGGCTTTGAGGCCGCGTTCGCGCGCCGCCTTGGCGACGAACCAGGTGTTGATGCCGTCGATGGTCGGCTGGTCCATGGCGGCAAAGATTTTCGGCAGGTCGGCGCGGAATTCCTCGCGCGTCACGGTGCGGATGGTGTGGCGGGCGCCGTAGTGGCGCGCAGTCAGCGCCGCGAGCGGCGCCTCGTCGTCGCCGCGGCCGTGGAATTCGTCGTAGCGCAAGGTGATGGCTTCAACGTCGCGCTGGCCGGCGTCGCGCATCAGGCCGAGCAGCGCTGCGGAATCGATTCCCGAGGACAGAAACAGGCCGACCGGAACGTCGGCGACGAGGTGATGGCGCACGCTGTCAAGGAGCGCCGCGCGGACGCGGCTGCCGGCATCGGCCGCCGCACCTCGCAACGGCTTGTCTGCCGCGGCCAACGGAAGCGAGACCGAAAAATAGCGCGTCGGCCGCGCCGGACCGCTGCGGTCGATCCATAACGTCGTGCCGGCCTCCACCGCGCGCACCGCGCGATGGACGGTGTAGGGCTCAGGCACGCTGCCGAACAGGAAGAAGCCGGCCCAGCCGGCCGGATCGGGATCGCGGCTGACCTTGCCGCCGCCGACCAGCGCTTTGACCTGCGAGGCAAACCGCACAGTCCAGCCGTCATCCGCATAATAGAGCGGCTTGATGCCGTAAGGATCGCGCGCCAGCAGCAAACCCTGCTTGGCCGCGTCCCACAGCGCGAACCCGAACATGCCGCGCAGATCGCCCACCATGGCGGCGCCCTTGAGCGCATAGAGATGCAGCAGCACCTCGGTGTCGGACCGGGTGCGAAACACGCGCCCCGTGGCTTCGAGCTCGGCGCGCAGCGTTTGGTAATTGTAGATCTCGCCGTTGAACGCAATCACGGCGCTGCCATCGGCACTCGCCATCGGCTGCGCGGCTTGCGCCGACAGATCGATGATGGCGAGCCGGCGATGGCCGAAGCCGAGGCGGCCGTCGGCCGACACCCATTCGCCGCAGCCGTCCGGGCCGCGCGCCGCCATATGGTCGCGCACGCTGCGCAGCTCGCTCACCTCGATCGGATTGGCGGCGTAGTGATAAGCGTAGATGCCGGCGATGCCGCACATGGTGGGTCGACGCTAATCTAAAAAAGTACGCTGAAAGCGGTCATTCCGCCGCCGGTTTGCACATGGTGGCGACCAGAAACGAGCCCATGCGCAAGTACCGCGTCAGCAGCCGCGCCGCGGCATCCGGAATGACGCGCATCAGCCCTTGTTTGATCCGGCCGTGCGGCAGCGGTACGAGATCGCTTTTCATGCCGTACAGCCGGATCGACTTGATGGTCAAAAAGTCGTTGGCCTCGGCGCGCCATTCCGCCGGCTTGTAATAGCGCGCGATCGCGCCGTCAGTGCCGCTTTGGCTGGCGTGATGCAGGCTGCGCCAGATGCGGCCGCCGCCCAGAAACAGCCAACGCAGAAAACCGTAGACGTGATAATTCCACCACGAGCGGTAATAGATCATCACCGTGCAGGTGCCGCCGGGCCGCAGTACGCGGCTGATCTCGGCAAGCACGCGCCGCGTATCGGCGGATTGATGCACGACGCCCCAGCTCCAGACATAATCGAAGCTGCCGTCGCGAAACGCCATGCGTTCGGCGTCCATCTGCGCGATCGCGCCGTCGACGCCGAACAGTGCAAAACGCCGTTTGGTCATCCGCGTCGCCGTCGTCGTCAGGTCGATGCCGACAAAGGAGCGGCAGCGCGGCGCCAGCAACTGCGCGTGGGTGCCATGGCCGACGCCGATCTCCAGCACGTCCTTTTTGGCAAGTTCGGCAAACGGAATGACGGCGTCGAACGGCAGCGTGCGCCACGGCATGAATTGCCGGACCGAAGAGAGAAAGCGGCGGTCGATCTCGGCGAAATAGGCGGCGCTGCCCGGCGCGGCGTCGAGCTTGTCGCGCCAGTCGTAGCGCATCGGCGCGGCTTCCCACCAGCTGCGATTGGCGGCCTGCCAGTGCCGGCGCTCCTCGTCGTCGCGCGGGTGCTGAATCGGCCGGTCGAAGCCGGCCGCCTTGGCGGAAAAAGCCTGGGACGTCGGATCGTTCATGCTGTTGGCGATGGCGGACGCGGCGCGGGATCAGCCCAAGCTACCGCACCCCGGGTGAAACCCGCGGTCGCGCGCCGTGCGCTTGGTTTAGCCTTTGTGGCCGGTTCTGCGCAAGGCCTCGGTCGGGGCGATTAACCGAACAAAATCAACCAATTATCACATCTCACGGCGCCCTTTGCCAGCGCGGTATGTTATTTTTTGTCCGGCTTTTCCGCCGTACCCGGCGTTCGGCCATTGGCGCCGGCAACAGGCTTACGCCACGCTTCGGGCCAGGCCACGCCTTCGCCCCATCGCTTGGCGGTCTTGGGCGCTGACAGCGGCACAACTGCCGTGTTCGGCAGCGACTGCGGCGCAACGGGCGCGGCCGGCGCCAGCGGCGGCGCGGTCGCGGCGCGCATGCCATGCGCCGGTCCCACAGCCTCGCGCCTTGCCGCCTTCACCGGTTCGATCAGGAGCGCACCGGCCAAGGCAACAACCGCCATCATCGCAGCGGTGCGCAACGGATAGTCCAATAGCGAATGTGCCAGCACCAGCACGATCGCCAGCGTCGCCGCACGAGCCAGCGCGCGGTCGAGATCGCGGGCGGGCGCCGCCGCCGCGCGCCAAATCTTGGCCGTTCGCGCCGCGAACCAGAACAAAAACGCTCCGAGCAGAGCAATGCCGACCATTCCGGCCTCCAGCCAGAGCTCGGCCAAGTCGTCGTGCGCATGATTGATGTATTGCGGCAGCACGTCCGCCGGCCTCTCGAACATCTGATAGACCGGAACGAACGTGCCCATGCCGGCGCCGAACGGCATATAGGCGGTCGCCGCGGCGGCGGTGTTGCGCAGAAACTGCAATCGCGAATCGTCGAGCGGATCTGCGGCAAAGGTCTGCAGGATGCGGTAGAGCCCGAACTGCAGCACCAGCAGCATGGCGACCACCAAAGCGGCGAGAATCAAGCGCGCCGGGGTGCGTTCCAGCGCACGGCGGCGGTCGACAAAAACCAGCGCGCCGATGCCGAGCAGGCACGCCATGGTGAGCGCCATGCCGGCGCGCGACCGCGCCACGGCTTCGGCCGCGATCAGAATAACGAAACCGAGCAGGCTGAGCGTCACCGGCATGACCGAGCCGGCGTCAAACCACGCACGGCCGCGGTCCTGCCGCGCCCTCGATCCGGCATCGAGCGCGAACACCGCGGCGAACGGCAACGCCGTATAGAGCAGCGCGGCCAAATGATTCCTGTTGGCGAAGAAGCCGACCGCCTCCGAAGCATTGGTGATCGCAAAGAACCGCAGCGGGCTCGATGGCCCTTGCGAAATCTGCAACAGCCCGAGCAGCGCGCTCAGCACCGCCAGCGCGACGAACAGCAGGCTCAAAAGCCGGCGCTCGCCGGCGTCGAGCAGGATGGTGCAGCAGAACACGGCGAGCGGCGGCAACAGCGACAGCGCACTTAACATGGTCGCGCTCGGCATGACGCTGATCGGCATCCAACCGGGTGTTATTCCTGCCGCCGCCAGGGCTCCCGCCAACGGCGCATGGCCGGGCAACAGGCTCCAGAGCGCCGGCGGCAGCGGAATGAGCTGGACAAGCGGCACCAGAACGATCGCTGCGGCGAAGATGAGGCCCGGCCTGCACGCTCGAAATGCCTTCGCATCGCTGCGCGCCAGCGCAGCCAAAGCGAAAACCGCGATCAGCAGCGGCGGAATGGCGATAAGCTGCAACAGCGCGTCCGACAGAAAGCCGCTCCGCGTGCCGCCGCCGAGCACCACGGAGAGCGACAGCATGCCGGCGGCGAACCAGAACATCGGGCCCGCCGGCACGGCGCGGCCACGCTCGGCCACGAGCGCGACGAGCCGCGACCGCCGCAGCCGCGCCGCGAACGCGCGCAGCGGGTTGGCCAGCGCGCCACGCGCCAGCGGGCCGCCGAGACTGGCATGCCGCGCCCTACTCACGCGACGCGCTCGCCGCGCGTTGAATGCGCAGATCGTCGAACCAGATCGTGCCGGTGAGGAATTGCTCCGACGGCATGCGGGCGTCGAGATCGAGCGATACATATTGGGCGCGGCATTTGTCGCCAGGAACCTCGAAATCGAGCTCGACGTCGCTCCATGCCGGGGCACGGCCGACGATCATCGCGCTCGCGGCGAACGGACGGTCCGGCGTTTCGGCGCAGGCGAGCCGCCATTTCAGGCCGCGGGGTCCGACCAACTCGCCCTGGTAAATGCCGTGCAGGTGATAGCGGCCCGGCGCCAGCATCAGCAATTGGTTGATACTGTGATACTCGACGCGCCCGTATTCGAAATCGATGCGCAGCGCATGGTCGCCATTTTTGTCCGGCCGCTCGGCCACGTCGATGTTGACGCCGGCGCCCTGCTCTATACGCCAGTCGAACGGCGCGCCCGACAGCGGCACTTCGAAATTGCCGTTGTACAAGAGCCCGGCACCACCCAGTTCGTCACGGCGCAGGAACTGCAGCCAGGTATAATAGGCCAGCTCGTACATGCGGTGCGCCGCCAGAAAGTTCAGATAAGCGTCGACCTCCGCGGCGCGCGGCGGATGCCGGCTCGAGCGCAGCGCCAGCAGCAGGTCGAGCGGGATGCGCTCATCGCCAACGGCACGCGGCAGGTTCTGCAGCACGGTGGTGCGCCACGGCGGATCGTCGGCGAGCACGGCCTTCAGCAGATCCGCGGCCGTGCCGTCCTCGATCATGCGCGCCAGCAGCGGCATCACATAAGGATCGAATCCGGGCAGCGTACGAAGCACGACATCGGCATAGGTCAGGGCGGACTTGTAGTCTTTGCTTTGGACGCTGCGCACCAAGAGCCAATAGACGGCAGCGCTTTCGTGCAGAGAAAGCTGCGCGGCCATTTGCATGAAGCGGTTCGCGTCGGCGTCCTTGCCGGAAGCGGCCGCGGCCTGGCCGAGGAGGCGCAGCGCACGGGCATTGAGCGGCGCGCTTTTGAGCGCGGCTTCGGCCCAGCCGCGCACGGCGGGAAGATCGACGGTCGCCGCCGCATCGATCATGCCGAATTCGGAAAAATCGCGCCGCGGTGGAGCGCGATTGGCGCCGGCCGGCTGCGCCGCTTGAGCCGCGCCGTCCGGCGGCGCGGCCGCCCTGCCCTGCGGCGCGTTGATCGCCGCATCGGCGCGATTGAGCAGCGCCGTTGGCTCGTTCGGGTTGAGCCACAACGCCGCCTGCGGCGCGCCGTCGGCCAGATAAGCCGCAAAGCTGTGCGACATCACGAGCCAAGCCAGGACCAAAGCTGCGACGGCAAAGCCGATCGCTGGCGCGCGACGATGGGGCTGGGCACGGACGCTCATTGTCACAGCGACGCCCGTTACACCGGGCGCTGCAGCAGCATGGCAAGCGCGCGGCGGAAGAAGCCGAGCTTGCCGGCCTGGTAGGCCAGCCAGGCCTCGTGCTGCCGCGCCCGGCGCCGCGCCAGCGCGCTCGCCAAACGAGATTTGCGCTTGCCGCGCGCGCCTTGGGTGGAGTGGCGCCGCCGCGCGTCAGCCTTGGGATGCTGCGCATCATAGGCAGCGCGCCGCTCCGGCGTTTTCAGATCGTTCCAGGCGCCGGTCACGCGGCTCGCGAACACCGCGCGCGGATCGTTGCGGTCGCGGTCGGGATGCAGCCATTTGAGCAGGAGCCCGGCATTGCGCCGCAATTCGCCGGCGCCGGCGCCGCAATCGGCGCCGAGCACGCGATACGAATCAGCCTCGGGCGCGAACAGGATCTGCTCGATGAAAAACGCCGCGGCGCGGCGGATCGTGTCGACCGAGCGCCGGGTCATCGCCGCCGCCTCGCGCTCGGCGTCGGTCTCCCCCGCGGCGATGCGCAACAGCAGCACGACGCCCTCGGGCAGCGGCTCGGACCGGATGAGCCGCACTTGCGCGGGCACATGCAACATATCGATGGCCAGCTTCAACGCCGTGCGGCCGGCCGTCATCGGCTCGCCTGCGAGTTGGTCAGGCTGTGGTGCGCGTCGTCGGCGAGCGCAACCGCCGCGCCGGAATCGCCGTCACCGTGTCCATAGGCGGGCCCATAACCGTAGCCGCCGTAGCCGTACGCATAGCCGTAGCCATAGCCGTAACTGTGCCGCACATCGAAGCGCGTGATCACGGTGCCGATCAGCGTGGCGCGCGACACCTGCAGGCGCCGCACCGCGGCGCGAATGAGCTTGGTGCGGACCTGGCCGGCGCCGACGATGAAGATCGTCGCCGCCACGGAACTCGCCAACAGCGGCGCGTCGGCGAGACCCATCACCGGCGGACTGTCGACGACGATGAGATCGAACACTTCGAGCCCGATCGAGAGCAGCGACAACAGCCGCGACGTGCCGAGCAGATCGGCGGCGTTCGGCGGTATCGGGCCCGACGCCATGAAGGCGAGATTGGGCGTATCGGTCTGCTGCAGCACCTCGGGCGGCTCGCAGGCGCCGGTCAGGTAATTGCTGAGCCCGGTGATGTTCTCGAGGCCCAGGCGCTGATGCAAGGTCGGCTTGCGCATGTCGGCGTCGACCAGCAGCACCTTGAGCCCGACATTGGCGAAATGCCGTGCCACCGTCAGCGCCGTGGTCGACTTGCCCTCGCCCGGCCCGGCGCTCGACACCAGCAAGGTTTTCGGCAACCCGCTTTCGGTGGCGAGCTGCAAGGCGGTGCACAGCGAGCGATAAGCCTCCGAGGTATGCGAGCGCGGATTGGCGAGTTCGGCGTCGGTGGTGCCATTGGCGATTTTCGGAATGATGCCGAGCGTCACCAGGCCGGAAACCCGCTCGGCGTCCTCGGGCGAGTGCACGGTGTCGTCGAGATGCTCGAGCAACAGCGCCAGACCCAGCGCGGCGCCGAGCCCGAACACCAGCGAGACCAGCAGCGCCCGCGACAGTCGCGGCGACGACGGCGCGCCCGGCAGCGTCGCCTTGTCGACGATGAACACGTTGTTGGCGCCGACGCCGCCGGCTACGTCGACTTCCTTGTAGCGCTGCAACAGGCCCTCATAGAGCTTCTGGTTGGTTTCGACCTCGCGCTTCAAAATGTTGTACTGGATGCTGCGCTTCTGCAGGTCGAGCGCGTCGGCTTTCAACGTTTCGATGCGGTGCCGCATCTCCTCTTCCTGGCGCAGCGAGGATTCGTAAGCCGCCTTGTAGGACGCCTTGAGCGTCTTGAGCTCCGCCGCCAGCTGGCGATCGATCTCGGCGATCTGGTTGGAGATCTGCATCATCGCCGGATAACTCGGCTTGAACATCTCCAGCTTTTCTTGATACTCGGTCTGCAGCAGGTTGCGCTTTGAGCGCAGCGCTTCGACGGTGCCGTTAGAGAGCAGCTGCGGCAAATTGATCGCGGTCGCCGCATCGAGCTGCTTCGACAATTGCTCGTTCTTGATGCGCTCGGAAATCAACGTCGAGAGCGCGCCGTTGGCGGCCGCCAGATTGGTCTCGGCGATCGACGCCTTGTTGTCGGTGTCGACGATCTCCTCTTTCTGGGCAAAGCCGAGCAGCGTCTTCTGCGATTCCTCGAGCCGCAATTTCAGGGTTTTGAGCTGCTCCTCGAGAAACACCTTGGCGTACGAATTGGCCTGGAAGCGCTTGTCCAGATTGGAGGCGATGAAGGCCTCCGCATAGGCGGCGGCGATCTTCTGGGCGCGCGCCGGATTGGGATCCGAATAGTCGACATTGACGAGCCGCGAGCCGAGCACCGGCCGCACCACGCGGTTGCTGAGCACCACGCCGGACGCTGCGCCTTCGCGCGCCGACCGGCTCGGGCCGTCGGTGCGCGCCGGCGCGCCGCGGCCGAAGCCAAGGAGCCGGCCGAGCGCGCGCTGAATCGAGAAATCCCGCGGCGCGAAGAACGACGCATCGTCGGCGAGCTTCAGGCTAGAGGCGACGCGCTCGGCGATGGTCGGCCCGTTGAGCAGCTCGATCTGCGTGCGCATGAAGTCGCCGTATGGTCCCTCGACCGGCGTCACGTCGCCGGTCTGCACGATCTTCGCAGTATTCGGATCGATCTGCAGGCGCACGGTCGACGTATAGAGCGGCGTCTTCATCAAGGTCGTGACCGCGCCGAGCACGACCGCGGCGCCGACGATGGACAGAATGAGCCACTTTCGCTTGATCAGGATGCGCAGGTAGTCGTGCAGCGTCAGCCCGAACACCTGCGGCGCCTCGGCGGCCTCGCCGTAGGCGGCGGGCACCGCATACGGATCGCGCGCGACCGGCAGGCCTTGCGCGAGCGGAACGAGCCCGCCCGCAGGCGCATTGCCGTCTTCGGCCGGACCGCGCTGCTGATTCATGACTTGCAGCTCAACTTGCAGCTCAACTTGCGGCTCATGCCGTCGCGCCTGCCGATCACAACAGCGGCACGAACATGGCCGTGGCGGTGGCGGCCGGCAGCACGCTCAAAACGTTATGCAGAACGACTTTGGCCTGCGAGGCATCGGCAACGACGACATCGCCCGGCTGCAGGTCCGGATCCTCGGCGTTGCCTTTCTTGATTTCGTCGAGGTCGAAGCGCGCCACCGAGCGCTTGCCGTCGATGGTGCGGAAGATGACGACGTCGCCCGAGCCGATGCTGGTGTCGATGCCGCCCGCCATGGCGATGCCCTGCACCAGCGAGGTGCGGCCCTTCATGGCGTAGACGCCGGAATTCTTCACCGAGCCCTCGACCGTGATGCGCTGGCTGTTGTACTCGCGCACCAGCACGGTGACTTGGGGCGAACGCAGGTACTTGTCGCCGAGACGTTTGGCAAGGTCGCGCTCGAGCTCGTGGGTGGTGCGGCCGGCGGCCGGAACCTCGCCGATCAGCGGATAGCTGATGTTGCCGTCGTCGCCGACCTGCACGGCCTTCGACATGTCCGGCACTTTGAAGACCGACACCTCCAGCATATCGAGCGGCCCGATGCGGTAGGCGCTCGAGCCCGGCGTCGCAGCCGCGGTGAGCTTGCGGGCGGTCTCGGCCGCAGCCGCGGAGTGAATTGGCGTTGCCGACGGCTCCGCAAAGGCGCTGACGGCGGCGGTGTCGTTGGCCGCCGCATTGCCGCCGCCGGTCGCAGCAAAGACCCCGTTATTGCCGGAAGAACCGGCGCAGCCGGCGAGACAGGCTAAAGCCGCCGCGATCAAGAGCGGCGCTCCCAGTCCCGTCATCGCCCGGCTCGGCTTGGCGCCGATGCGATCCTGATTCGGCATTCATGACCCCCCGTGCCCCCCATGGCCCGGGCACACTCGACGGCGGCTGGTCCTGCAATACCGCCAGCGGCCGCGTCACTACCAGGCGCTCGGCTTCTGCAGGCCCGGCGCGCTTGGCCACGATGTCGCGGCCCCTGGCCAAATCCGGCGGCCGGCGCTCGGCATCGTGCGCATCGGTTGCAATGAGATGAACTGACCCCTCATCCAGCAGCCGTTCCGCCCAGTATAGGGCATTGCGCCCAAAGGCGCCAGCAAAAGACCCCGCCGTGATCTGCATCCAGACACCGGCCCGCACCAGGCGCCCGATCGCCTCATGGCGCTGCGGCAGCCAGGACAACCGCTCCGGGTGGGTCAGAACCGGCACATAGCCGGCAGCCACCAGGTTGAAGAAGAAGTTCTCGAGCTGCGGCGGCGCGGTGTGATGCGGCGGCTCGACCAGCACATAGCGGGAATCGGCGAGCGAAACGAGCCGCCCGGAGCGCAGACCGGGCACGAAATCCGGGCACATATGCGCGTCCGCGCCGGTGACGAGACGCAGCCGGATGGCCTCGGCATCGAGCCGCTCCTGCAGCGCCGCCACCGCCTGCCGGATCGCCGGCCCCTCATTATGATAAAGGCCGGGTAAGATGTGCGGGGTGCAGGCCACGGTTTCGACGCCCTGGGCGACCGCCGCCCTGGCCATGGCAAGCGAAACGGCCATGTCGCTCGCCCCGTCGTCGAGACCCGGCAGCATATGACAATGCAGATCGATCACAGGGTGATTCGCTTTCCGCGGGAGCCGGGGTGCCGCCAATCATTGGATCGGGCCAGCCACGCCCCTGAACGCCACTTGAACTCACTTGGCAGCCGTAACTGTTGCAGAAAAGATACGGTCAGGACGTTAACCGCTCGTCTGCATATAAAGGCTGAACCCTGAGGCCTGGTACGGCTGGTCTGTGGCCACAGGTTGCAGTAGTATGGGGCAGCGCGTAGAAGCGCAATGGATCGCACCGTGGGGACGGGGACCATGCGGGGATTGCTAGCGGCACTGCGTATTAGGTGCTTGGGTATCGGGTGCTTGGGCATCGGGTGCTTGTTGCTGGCCGGATCGGCCGCTTCGGCGGCGACGATCGAGCCGGTCAAGGGCGACATATCCGTCAACCAGGGCCAAGGCTTCAAGAAGGTCGAGGCCGCGTTCGAGGCCAAGATCGGCGACGCCGTGATGGTCAGCCCCGGCGGCTCCGCCAAGGTGTCGTACGCCGACGGTTGCGCCATCGAGCTCAAGCCTGGCGCGGTCATGGTCATTGCCGCCTTGTCGCCCTGCGCGTCCGGCTCCTACGCCGACGAAGACGACCATAACGACAACACCGGCGCGCTGGTGTTCGGCGGCGTCGTGGCGGGCGTCACCGGCTTTGTCATCTACGAAATCCTGCAAAATACCGGCGCCAACAAGCCCGCGAGTCCTTAAATCCACCGATGCCGTTTGTTGGCCGCGCGCCGCGAGCTTCGGGCCCGAGCGGCGTATCTTGGCGTGGCGCGCGTTCGGCCGCCGTCGCCGGTCTCGTCCTTCTCGTCAGCCTCGTCGGTTCGCACGGCGCACGCGCGACGTTGCGGATCACCGACGATCACGGCGGCAATATCGGCGCTTATTGGTCGCGCTACATGGCGGCGCGCGAGGCCAACGAGCAAGTCGTCATCGACGGCAAGTGCTCGTCGGCCTGCACGCTGGTCCTGGGCATCGTGCCGGCGCGCCGCATCTGCGTCACCAAAAACGCCGTGCTCGGCTTCCACGCCGCCTGGCGGCCCGGCTTTTTGGGCTTTCACGTCACCAACGAACCGGCCACGCGCACGCTGCTCAGTTTTTATCCGCCGCCGATTCAAGAATGGATCGCGCGCAACGGCGGCCTCACCGACAAGATGCTCTACCTCTCCGGCCGCGATCTGTTGGGACTTTATCGCGAGTGCCGCTGAGCGAGGCCAACGTTCGCTTCGCTGCGAAATCGACAAATCGCGGCGAGCACCGCAATGACGCAATGCGCCAGGAGCTGCCCCGGGCAGGTGCAACAAATTCAATATTGCCGATGACGCCTCAGCGGGAGGCCGGTGGATCCGGCTACGCTGCCGCCACGTGCAAGCACGGCGCTGGCGCTACGAGCTCCGCCCCCACTGGCCGAGCGACAAGGCGACCGCCATTGCGGCTTCGCGCATCTCGTCGGCCAAGCCGCGATCCTCGACCGAGCGGGCCAGAACCATGCCGCCGACGCACAGTGCGGCGATTGCGAGCGCCCGCTTGCGATCCGGTTTGGCGCGCTGCTCCGGGCTTTGCTCGAAACACTCGATCATCAGCCGCAACGCCGACTCGAAGGCCTCTCTGACCGAGCGGTCGGTTCGCGAAATATCGCTCGGCAGTCCGATCATCGGGCAGCTGCCCTCCACGTCTTCAAAATGGCGGACCGAGAGATAATTGCGCACGATCTGATCGGGACTAAAGCGCGCGGCGTCATGACCATTGCCGCTTTCGCGCTTGGCGCAGACCACGCGCGCAACTGACTGTGCGTAGAGGTCGGTCTTGGAGGAAAAATAAGTGTAGAAGCTGCCGCGTGTCAGCCCCGCGTCGGCCATGACATCGTCAATCGACGCGGCGTTGAAGCCCTGGCGATTAAACAGGCGGCTGGCGCTGTCGAGGATCTTTTCACGGACTTGTTCGTGCTTGCTGCGGCGACCTGCCATTGATCTTTTCAACCTGTGATGAAAACCCCAGGCTCTAAAGCCCCACAATCAAACACGCATGCGGCCGATCTATTCCTATGTTGACCAACATAATTTTCGTGTCGAAGCGTTGCAGCGGCTTTTCGCGGGAACATGACACGGATGTCATAAACGAACGTGATGCAATGACAACCGACATAGAATTTCGCGCTTGGCTGCGCGTTCGGTTCTTGCAGCCGAGCCATCGTTCGCGTCACCTTTCATAAAAATCTTCAGTCCCGGCGTCGACGCGAATCCGCTGCTTGTGCGGTGAATGGCGTGATGTTGCGGCAGTGCAGGGTTGGGCAGTGCGTGGATTGAGAAGCGAAGCTGGGTGCAGGTCCTTTTGCATTGGCGTTTGGGTGGTCGGCAGGCGACGCGCTCGCGCAGCGCGTGCCGCCGAGCTGGCCTATGTTGATCAACATAAATTGCCGCCAGTCAGAACCAACCTAGTTGTCATTCGCCTGTCTCACTTCTGGCGGTTTGTTGCCGACGCATTCTTTTTCTTCGGCAATTCATCTGACGCCATCCGGATTATCGGCTCTTCGGCCCTGTTCCGGCCGAGGCAAATATAACTTGCGCCGAGGGCGCGACCGAAAACAACAGAGAGGCAAGCCCCAATGACAATCACCACCTCCGGCGCCAACCCGGTAACGGTCGAGGCCATCAGCAACACGACCACCACGAGCGACAGCAATCGGCTGTTCGACATCAATGACAGTATCGTCGGCAAGGTCGATAGCAACGTGACGGTCGACGGGTTCGGGCTCGAGTTCACCTCGACGCTGCCCGGATCGACCATCTCGGTCACCAACAACGGCACGGTCACGACCAGCCAAAACAATGGCGATCGCGCCCTGCACATCGTTCCGGGCGCGGCCGGTGCTTTCGGTACGTTCACCTATTCGGGCTCGGGCAACGTCACCAATACCGGCAATGGCGGCGCGCTGCTGGTCGACAATCAGGGAGCCGGCAACGTCGACATCACCATCAGCGGCACGAGCACGATCAGCGGCTCGGCCACGGGAGCCGGTATCGAAGCGTCGACCGGAACCGGCACCGCACAGGTGACGATACAGTCCGGCGGCATGGTCAAGGGCCAGGTCGCCGTCAGCTTCGGCGGGGGCGTCGACACGCTCGACAATTCCGGCACCGTGCAGGGCGCCGGCTTTCTGTCGACCGGCGTTGGCGGCTCGGTCGCCACGGTGACCAATTCGGCAACGATTTCCGGCACGACCACGGGTGTCGGCGTCGAGAACGTGACGCTGACCAACAATTCCGGCGCGACGATCGAGACCACGGGCACGACGGCGGCCGAAGCCGCGGTCGCGGCGATCGTGGCGGTCGAGGCGCTGGCCGCCGCCGACATCACCAATCAATCCGGCGCAACAATCGCGGCGACCGGCCAATTTGGCCAAGTCGGCGTTTTGGTCGGCCAGGCCGGGGCCACCGGAAACGCGACGCTGCACAATGCCGGCACGATCTCGGGCGCGCTCGACGGCGTTAACACCAACACCAGTGGAACGACGACGATCATTAACTCCGGCAGCATCACGGCCACCGGCAGCATCTCGATCACGTCCCGCTCCGGCATCCGCGTCAACACGGCAACCATCGAGAACGATCAGAACGGCGCCATCTCCGGTGGGATCGGAATCGTCTTCCGTAGCGGCAACGCCGCATCCACCGTATTCAACGACGGGACCATCACCGGAACCGGCGCCACGCCCACCGCCATCCAATTCTCGACCGGCTCCAGCGGAAACACGCTGACGCTCGGAACCGCCTCCGTGATCAACGGTAACGTGCTCGGCGCCGGCTCCGATATCTTGCAGCTCGGCGGCACCGGCAGCGCCAGTTTTAACGTCAGCAATATCGGCGCTGCCGCGCAGTATCAGGGCTTTGCGACTTTCAACAAGATCGACACCTCGACCTGGACGCTCACCGGAACCGGGGCGCAAGCATGGACGGTCGAGCAAGGCACGCTGCAGGTCGACGGCACGATCGGAGCCGCAACCGTGCAAAACGGCGGCACTCTCGACGGCAACGGCACGACCGGTGCGGTGACGGTGGAGAGCGGCGGCACGCTGGCACCCGGCGACGCCCCTGGCACGATCACGACCGGCAACCTTGATCTGGAAACGGGCTCGGCGCTCCCGATCGAAATCCAAGGCGCGTCCGCCGGCGTCGGCGGTTACGACCAAGTGGTGGTCAACGGCTCGGTCACGCTCGGCGGCACGCTCTCCACCACCCTGCTCAACGGCTTCATTCCGGCGATCGGCGAAACTTTCGAGATCATCAACAACGACGGCAACGATGCCGTGAACGGCACATTTGCCGGCCTGTCGGAGGGTGCGACATTCACCCAAGGCGGCATCACCTATTCCATCAGCTATGCCGGGGGCACCGGCAACGACGTCGTTCTTACGGTGAAGAACGCGCCGGACGACGCGGTGGTGACACTCAACGGGCTCACCGGCGGCAACGCCGTGCAGGGTACTGCCGTCAGTGTCACCAGCGTCACCGACGGCGGCCTGCCGGTGAGCAACATCACCTACCAATGGCAGCGCGACGGCGTGAACATCAGCAACGCCACCAACGCGATCTATATGCCGACCGAGGCCGACGAGGGCCATGCGCTCACCGTCAATGTCGGCTTCACCGACGCCGTCAACGATGTCGAGACGACGACCGGCACTGCCGGCACCGTGGCGGAGATGGTTGGCGGCGACACGGTGGCGACGCTCAGCGGGCTGACAGCAGGCAACGCGGTCGAGGGCACGCTAGTCAGCGTCACCAACGTCACCGACGGCGGCCAGGCGGTGAGCGGCATCAAGTATCAGTGGCAGCGCGACGGCGTGAACATCAATAACGCCAACGGCGCGACCTATATGCCGACCGAGGCCGACGAGGGCCATGCGCTGACCGTCAATGTCGGCTTCACCGACGTCAACGGCATCTCCGAGAACGGCACTGGCAGCGCCGGCACCGTTGCGGATGCCGCCGACGCGGTGGTGACGCTCAGCGGACTGACCAGCGGCAACGCCGTGCAGGGCACTGCCGTCACCGTCACCAGCGTCACCGACGGCGGACTGCCCGTCAGCGGCGCCACCTACACCTGGAAGGTTGGCGGCTCGACCGTGCAGAGCGGCGCCAGCAACAGCTACACGCCGATCGAGGCCGACGAAGGCAAGGCACTGACCGTCGCCGTGGCGTTCACCGACGCCAACAGCAACAGCGAGACCGCGACCGGCAACGCCGGCACCATCCAGGATTCCGCCGACGCGGTGGTGACACTCGGCGGGCTGACCGGCGGCAACGCCGTGCAGGGCACTGCCGTCAGTGTCACCAGCGTCACCGACGGCGCCCTCGCAGTGAGCAACATCACCTACCAGTGGCAGCGCGACGGCGTGAATATCAGCAACGCCACCAACGCGACCTATATGCCGACCGAGGCCGACGAGGGCCATGCGCTCACCGTCAGCGTCGGCTTCACCGACCACGGCAACGACGCTGAAACTGCCACCGGCACTGCCGGCACCGTGGCGGAGATTGCCGGCGGAGACACGGTGGTGGCACTCAGCGGGCTCAATGGCGGCGACGCCGTCGAGGGCACGGCGGTGACCGCCACGGTCACCGACGGCGGCCAGTCGGTCACCAACGCCACCTATACCTGGAAGGTGGCGGGTTCGACCGTGCAGAGCGGCAGCAGCAACAGCTACACGCCGGTCGGTGCGGACGACAGCAAGGCGCTTACCGTCGACGTGGCGTTCACCGACAGCGCAGGCAATGCGGAGACCGGCTCCGCCTCGGGCGGCACCGTGCAGGAACCGCCGGCGCCGCCGCCTTCCGGCACCACGGCGGCCATGATCACCAACCGGTCTTCGACCGGCGATTACGAGATCTACGATCTCGGCAACAACAGCGTGCTGGCGGCCCACCCGCTGACCAATATCGCCGCGCCCTGGCACGTGGTCGGGCTCGGCGGCTTCAATGACGGCGACACCGCCGACATGATGTTGCGCAATACCGCGACCGGCTCATTCGAGGTTGTCGACGTCAGCAACAATAAAGTCGGCGCTCCTATCGTGGTCGCCGGTGTCGGCCTGGAATGGACCGTCGCCGGCTTCGGCGACTTCAGCAGCAAAGCCAACGAGACCGACATGCTGCTGCGCAACAGCAACAACGGCAATTTCGAGCTCTATGACATCAGCAACAACGTGGTCACCTCGGCCACGGCGCTGGGCAATCTCGGACTGGGTCTGCAGTGGCAAGTGCTCGGCTTCGGCGACTTCAGCGGGAGCCCCAACGAGACCGACATGCTGATGCGCAACAGCAATACGCAAGCGATCGAGCTGTTTGACATCAGGAACAATCAGATCGCCGCACCGACGACGGTGGGCGCCGTCGGATCGGAATGGCAGTTTGCGGGCGCGGGAGATTTTTCCGGTCGTCCGGGTGAGACCGATTTGCTGATGCGTAACAGCAACACCGGCAGCTTCGAACTTTACGATTTCCAGCACGGCGTCGTCACGTCGGCGACATCGCCGGCCAGCGTCGGCCTGGAATGGGCAGTCGTCGGCTTCGGCGATATCAGCGGCAATGCCAACGAAACCGACATGGTGCTGCGCAACACCAATACCGGCCAGTTCCTGCTGTACGACTTCAGCAACAATCAGGTCACCGGCGTTCATGCAATAGCGGCGGCCGGGTTGGAGTGGACCACCGACGGCATCGCCCCTAATGTAGTCCAGGGCATATTTGACGCGCCGGCGGCTTCCGATCCGGCGCCGTCCTTGGGCGGCAATGGATCCCAGTTCATGACGTCCGATCCGGGGCCCGCCTCGTTCATGGCGTCTGATCCGGGGCCGGCCTCGTTCATGACGTCAGACCCGGGGCCGGCCTCATTCATGGCATCCGATCCGGGGCCCGCCTCGTTCATGACATCAGACCCAGGGCCGGCCTCGTTCATGGCGTCTGATCCGGGGCCGGCCTCGTTCATGACGTCAGACCCAGGGCCGGCTCCGTTCATGACATCAGATCCAGGGCCATCCTTGTTCATGGGTCCCGGCACTCTTCCATTGCCGCAGAGCTTGGCGGCCGACACGTCATTGTTTGCCGCGCCGATCGCCGGAACCGTGCCGCTTGAGTATTTTGGAATGCCAAATACCTTGCAGACGCACACAGCCTGAGTGGCGGGGTGGACGAGGCGAGGTCGGGAGCGGCCGGCGATCTGTACGCTGCAAATGCCAAATGCTGTGTTGGCGGAGCATGGCCGCGATGCCGGCCATACCGCCAACAACGACCAAATTTCAGCAAGCGTAGCCCCGGGTTGAGCGCAGCGAAACCCGGGAGCGACGTGGCGGCTTCTGTCGCCGTCCCCGGATTTCGCTTCCGCCAACGCGCTCCGCGCTTCGGCGGACTCGAACCCACCGAAGCTCGCAGAGCGAGCGTAGGAGGGTCGCTCAATCCGGGCTACGTGCTTGATTTCAAACGATGATTCGCAAAAAGCCCCGAGTGGGACACAAATCCAGGAAATAGGCGCGCGGGCGAGAAAGAAAAAACCCCATAAAATCAATGGCTACCTACCGTTCGGCCCGATCCACTTGACAAAATTCCTAGGATGCCGGCAGGGGGGATTCAAGCTCGCTCATCAGGGGCGTCAACCGGTGACGTACTGATTGATGGAGCGGCTGCGGTGCCTGCGGGCGGGCTCGTAACCCGCACTCGGGCGGCTTCGGCAACCGATCGGCCGGCATTACGACCGGCCTGTGAGGAGCTCACTGCACTGGCGCCGGGGAGGGTCCTCCCGTTTGCACCCGGCGATTCCAGGAAACGCGGGCCGAAGCTGAGCCAAGAGGTAAAAGCCTTGGCGAGTGCCGCGGCGGAGCGCCGAGAGGCGAGCGCGCCCGAAGCGCGGTG
>Ga0209060_10000270_pt1 | contig 110898 bp, 89 predicted proteins | sample Coa_R1_8_FD_187155 | JGI IMG/M metagenome (GOLD analysis project Ga0209060, IMG submission 187155) | Surface soil microbial communities from Centralia Pennsylvania, which are recovering from an underground coalmine fire - Coalmine... | ecosystem: Environmental > Terrestrial > Soil >... | reverse complement strand
TCGCCACGCACTTCTGCAAATCCTGGCGCACGCGTGCATTGGCCTTGGCGTCTGACATCGTGCCATCCAACTCGGCCAGCAATTTGGAGGTCACGAACGTATCGATGTAGGGACCCAGCTTTCGCTGGATCTGCGTCCCCTGCTGATCGGTGACCGCGAGCCCTTCAGCCGGGCTCTGTTCGACATGTTTCAGGACAAAATCCACGGCGCGCCGTAAGGGCTCGCGATATTCTCCCCGTGTCATGGTGGTGCCGGTCTGTAGCAGCGCCTCGGCAACGACCGCAGTGTTGGCCACGTCGTTCCCATTCGACTCCAGACGCTCACCTTCGCGGACATAGGAGGTTTCCCCGCCGTCCTGGCCCCACCCGCCGTCTTTCCCTTGAACCGAAACCAGCCACTTCAAACCCTTCGCGACGGCAAGATCCACCGGATCGCTCTTAGTCTTCTCGCTATCGCTCGAGAATCCGATTTCAGCGTAGATGCCGATTGTGACAGCGGCTACGCTGGTTACGAACACACGTACCCTCTTGGATCCCATGATCGTTTCTCTCCTCTCGCGTGATTAGCGCGGCTTTGTCAGTGCAATGCCGCTGAGGCACCTTTCCTTCCAACTTGGACGCCGAATCGATGCCGAAAGTTGAGGCGAGGTTGTACGCGTGGTTTCATGCGGGTACGCCAAATGCGGGGATTCCCTGCGCTTGCCTGCGATGGATGTTGTGCAGCGACACGTGTGGAACGGCTTCACGGCAGGAGCGCGAAAGAAAGTGTCGGGAAAGGCCAGCTAATGTGTGGAATGGAGTGGCTGGGACGCAGGGATTCGAACCCCGATACGCAGATCCAGAGTCTGCAGTCTTACCGTTAGACGACGTCCCAACTTCAGAATCCTATTTTACCGCACAGTTGTGCCGCGAATCCAGGGATTCTCCGGCGAGGTTCGGACGACGGTTAGTTTGGCTCTGGTAAATAGCAAACCCGGCGGGCCTATTGAAACTCCAGAATCGAGTCCGCGCGGCGATGTAAACGCGCCGCATCCTCGTACCGGTGCTGCTTCTGCCGAATCTGCGCCAGCGCCAATAAAACGGTGGCCATGTCGCTGCCAGGGCGGGTCATGTATCGTTCCTCCGTCGACACCACCTGGCTCAAGAGCCGATCGGCCTCCTCATACTTCCCCTGCCGGATCCGCAAGAGCCCCAAATTGCTCTCGCCGACGATCTGTTCAAAAGTGCAGTTGGGACACGACTTGGCCAACAGATCGAGGGAGCGCAACATTTCCTTTTCCGCCAGCGAATACTTCCCATCGGCCATGTAAATCAATCCCTCCTGGCTCACCACCGAAGCCACCCGCGGGTGAACGGGGCCGAGAATGCTCTCGTAAATCGACTGAGCCTTACGGAACAGCGGCAGCGCGCGATCCGTGTGCCCGAGCCAGCGGTGCGCCTCTGCCACATTCGCATAGGCCATCGCCGCGTCCACGGTGTGCTCCCCGCCGATCTTTAAGATCATGCCCAGTGCTTCTTCCGCGAGTGCCAGTGACTCTGCCGCCTTGTTCTCTCGAAGCCGCAGCAGTCCGAGACCCGCTAAAGAGCGCGCGAGTTGTAAATCATTCGGATACAATTCGCGTTCCGCGTGCAACGCTTCTTCGAACAGCGCTGACGAGCGGACGTCGTCACCCACCATGAGGTACGCACCGCCCAGCAGATTCATGATGGTCAGGGTCCGCAGGTTCGTGGGACCGAGCAGGCGGCGATGAGTCGCCAGCGACTGCTCAAACAGCCTGGCGCCCTCGCTGCGTTTCCCCTGCATGCAAAGCGTTTCCGCCAGGTTTCCTTGGGTTGTCGCCAGGTGCGCATCGTACTGGGGGCCCAGCGCTTTCCAAAGCGGAAGGGCCTGCTCATACAGCCGTTCTGCTTCGGCGTACTCCCCGCGTGATGCGGCTGCCAATCCGGCATCGTTCAGGCGGAAGCCTTCCGCTTCCTGTCCCCAGGCGATTCCCAGCGCAAGTGTTACGAAAATAGCGACGCTCACCCGTTTCATGCACCAAGTGACGAAGGGTGGCGGCGCTGGTCTTGAGGTTTACCGTAAACGGCAGCCGCTAACATTCCTTGGTGAAGCGGATTGCGTATAGCCGTACCGCCTCGCGAAAAAACGGAATCATTCATCTGTGAACGCCGAAACACATGTGTGATGCCCCACATCCCCAGGCGAACCGATAGGATGGTACATAAGCCGAGCTCGAAGCGTGAGGAGTCGGGCAGGGAGAAAGCAAGGGGCCAATTTGTGATTTACAAAGCGAAGAATAAGAACAGGTCTATCGGAACGGTCCTCGTCCTGATGGGAGCCGCCGCACTGCTCGCGCAAACCAGCGGCTATACCATTGCCACGATTGCGGGCAACGGAACGGCAGGGTTTGCGGACGGCGGTGCGACGAGCGCGGCGGAACTCAGCAGCCCGTTCGCTCTTGCCGTGGACAGCTCGGGGAATCTTTACATTTCGGACAGCGGAAATCAGCGGATCCGCAAGGTCTCCAGCGGCAATGTGAGTACGATCGCGGGCAACGGCACCGTCGGGTTCGCCGGCGACGGAGCGGCGGCCACCAGTGCCGAATTCGCCAATCCGCAAGGGATTGCTTTGGACAGCGGCGGGAACCTCTATATCGCGGATAGCAACAATGGACTCATTCGTAAAGTCTCGACCAACGGAAACATCAGCACCATCGCCGGGAATGTGACGTCGGGTCCCGGCTATGTCGACGCTCCGGTGGCCACGAACGGCCAGTTATCCCTTCCCACCGGTATTGCAGTCGATACCTCGGGGAATATTTACATCAGTGAAGGGGCGTCGACGGGCGGCTTTGTTCCAGGAAACAACCGCATCCGCAAGGTGTCGAGCAGTGGAGTGCTTACTACGTACGGAGGCAATGGCGTGGTCGGCTCGTCCGGTGACAACGGCACCGCCCTTTCCGCGCACCTCAACAATCCGCTCGGGTTAGCTGTCGATAAGGCCGGCAATCTCTATATCGCCGATACCGGCAATCACAAGATCCGCCGCATCGACACGCGAGGCATTATCACCACCGTCGCAGGGACGGGAACGGCTGGCTTCTCCGGAGATGGCGGCACCGCTACCAGCGCTCAGCTCAACAATCCTACGGGTGTGGCGGTCGATTCATCAGGCAATCTGTACATCGCCGACCGAAACAATTTCCGGATTCGCATGGTCTCGCCTGCTGGAATTATCACGACTATCGCCGGAAAGGCGCAATCCGGTTACACCGGAGACGGTGGTTTAGCCACCAACGCGACACTGAAGTTTCCGACCGGTGCGGCTGTCGATGCAGCGGGAAACGTCTACGTGGCGGACAACCAGAACAGCGTCGTTCGGCAACTCACGCCTAACGCACCTGCTGGCTCCACTACGCCGCCCGCTATCAATTCGGGAGGCATCGTGAGCGCGGCCGCATTCGGCGGGTTCACGTCGATTGCGCCCGGATCGTGGATTGAGATCTACGGAACCAACCTGGCGGCTACCACGGACGTTTGGGATAAGTTCTTCAATGGAACGAATGCTCCCACTTCAGTCGATCGCACATCGGTAACCGTAGGAGGACAATCGGCTTTCATCGATTACATCAGCCCAGGCCAGGTGAACGCGCAGGTGCCGTCGAATGTCCTGACTGGAACGCAACCAATCGTCGTAACCACAGCTTCCGGTCCGAGCGCTCCCTACAACATCACCGTCAATGCGACTCAGCCCGGATTACTCGCCCCTGCAAATTTCATCGTGGGCGGCAAGCAGTATGTGGTCGCTCAATTCTCGGATTTGGCCACTTATGTCCTGCCCCCAAACGCGATTCCAGGATTGCCCTCCCGGGAAGCCAAGCCCGGAGACACAATCATCATCTATGGCGTCGGCTTTGGCCCGGTTAGCCCCAACATCCTGGCCGGTCAGATCGTACAGGGCAATAACAGTTTGGCTGGGTCGTTCCAAATGTCGATCGGAGGCGCTCCGGCTCCTCTGGGATATTTCGGACTTGCGCCGAGTTTCATTGGCCTCTACCAGTTCAATGTGACCGTGCCCAGCATCCCGGACAACGATGCCGTACCTTTGACCTTTACGCTCGGGGGCAATGCCGGTACTCAGACGCTATACACGGCCGTGAAGAACTGAGCCTTCACAACGCGGCCAGCAGTTTCGCGATCAACGCGGTCCGGTCGGCGATGCGCGCGATGAGAATGCTCTCATTGGCGGCGTGTGCACCTTCGCCGACCCCGCCGAGACCATCCAATGTGGGGATTCCCAAGGCGGCGGTGAAGTTGCCATCGGAGCCGCCTCCGGTCAGCGATTCTTCGATCTCTACTCCGAGTTCCTTCGCCAGCGTCTGGGCGGTCCGAAACAGCTTGACGATTCCAGCCGAACGCTCCATGGGAGGACGATTCAGACCTCCGGTCACTTCGATCGAGCAGCGGCGGTCGATCGGCCGCAAGCTCCGGAACTTCTTCTCCAACGCCGGCGCATCCTTGAGCCGAAGAACGCGGATATCCACCTCTGCGCGCGCTTCCGCAGCCACCACGTTGGATCGAGTTCCCCCCGACATCACGCCCGGATTCACGGTGATGCCGCGTGCGAGCTGCGTGAATCCCGCAACGCGATCGAGTTGGCGTGCAAGCTCCAAAATCGCGCTCGCCCCCGATTCAAAGTCCACTCCCGCATGCGACGCCCGGCCATGCACTACGATGGTGAAGTCTCCGACACCCTTGCGCGCCGTCTTGAGCTTGCCCGCCAGGCCGGTCCCGGGCTCCAGGACGAGGACTGCTTTGCTGCGCGCCGCGTTCTTCTCGGTAAGAGCTCGAGAGGACTCGCTGCCCACTTCTTCATCGGAATTCAGTTGCAGCAGCACTTTCGACGGCACCGCAACTTCCAGTTCGCGCAGCGCGCGGGCGGCAAACAGGAAGAAAGCGATGCCGGCTTTCATGTCGAGCACGCCGGGCCCCCACAGACGCCCGTTCGATGCGCGAAATGGCATGGTGCGCAGCGTGCCCATCGGCCAGACGGTATCGGAGTGGCCCAGGGCGAGGATCTGCCCGCTCTTTCGGCGTCCCGGCAGGGCGATTTCGCAGACCAGGTGAGGGCCGAAGTTCTTCGCCGCTGTTTTTTTCACTTTGGCGAATGGCGCGACGGTATCGGCCACCAGTTCGACGAATCGGCCGACGGCTGCCGGATCGTCGCTCGGCGACTCGCACTCCACCAACTGGCGGATGAGCGCTACGATTTCCGCTTCACGTTGCGCGATAAACGAGAGAATGGCGTCCACGCTTGATAGGATAGCGGACTCTCCTTCAATTTCAGCAGTTCCGCATGAACTGTGGCACGAATGTTCTCTTTAACCGGTCGAATCAGAAGAGGAGAGCTATAATAACGCTTCCATGGCAATATTGGACATCAATGAAATCCGGGAAATTCTGCCTCACCGCTATCCGTTTCTACTGGTCGATCGCATCATAGAAATGACCGCGGAGTGTGTGGTCGGCATCAAGAATGTGACCAACAACGAGCCATTTTTCCAGGGCCATTTTCCCGACTTTCCCGTCATGCCAGGCGTGCTGATTGTGGAAGCCATGGCACAGGCCGCCGGTGTGCTGGTGCTCAAGAATCTGGAAGACCGGCACAACAAACTCGTGCTCCTGGTGGCCATCGAAAACGCCCGTTTCCGCCGGCCCGTCGTGCCCGGCGACACCCTTCGCCTCGAGATGAAAGTCATCAAGCGCAAAGCCAGCGTGGCCAAGATGGCGGGTGTCGCCACAGTCAATGGCGTAGTGGTGGCCGAAGCCGAAGTCATGTGCAAGCTCGCCGATAAGGAAGAGAAGCCCCCCGCGCCCGTCACTGCATAGCCGATGCCGATTCACCCCACCGCCATCGTCGACCCGCTCGCCCGAATCTCCGAAACCGCCGACATCGGCCCTTACTGCATCATCGGCCCCGAGGTGGAGATTGGCGCTCGTACCCGCCTCATGGCCAACCTTTACGTCGAGGGCCCTACGGTCATTGGCGAAGACAATCTCTTCTTTCCCTACAGCACTGTTGGCTTGGCTTCCCAGGACCTGAAATACAAAGGTGAACGCGCGGAAACCCGCATCGGACACCGCAACCGCATCCGCGAGTTCGTCACCATCCACCGCGGCACACAGGGTGGCGGCCTGGTGACCGCCATCGGCAGCGACAATCTCCTCATGACTTACACCCACGTCGGTCACGACTGCCACATCGGCGATCACGTGATTATCGGAAACAGCGTTGGGCTCGCGGGCCACGTCATCATCGACGATTGGGCGGATGTCAGCCCGTTCAGCGGCGTGCACCAGTTCTGCCGCGTCGGGCGCCACGCCTTCATCGGGCCGTACAGCGTGATTAAGCAGGACGTGCTGCCGTACTCGCTCACCAGCAACAAGCCCGAAGTTTCGGTCTTCGGCGCGAACCACATCGGGATGGCGCGGCGCGGCTTCTCCAAAGAAGCTATCGAATCTCTGCAAACCGCGTTCAGGCTTTTGACCCGCGCGCAACTCAATACCTCGCAAGCCATCGACCGCATCCGCGCCGAGGTTGCGCCATGCCCCGAAGTAGACGAACTGATCGAGTTCATCCGCTCGTCCACGCGCGGCGTCGTGAAGTAATGCGCTACGGGTTGATCGCGGGCAACGGGCGCTTTCCGCTGCTGGCGCTGGAAAGCGCGCAGCGTCTGGGCCACGACGTGACCGTGATCGCGATTCAGGAGGAGGCTTCGCGGGAAGTGGAAACCATGGCGCCCCGCTGCCACTGGATCTCACTTGGCCAGTTGAGCAAGCTGATCGAGATCCTGCGGCAGGAGGGAATCACCGAAGTGGTGATGTGCGGCCAGGTGAAGCACGCCAAGATCTTCTCCTCCATCCGACCCGACTGGCGTCTCGCCAAGTTGCTGGCCTCGTTGCCTTGGAAGAACACCGACGGCCTGATCGGAGGCGTGATTCGCGTTCTGGAAGACGAGGGCATTCACCTGCGCGACTCGACATTCCTGCTTAAGCCCATGCTCGCCATCTCCGGCGTCATGACCCGGCGTTCGCCGAGCAAGGAAGAGACCGTCGACATTGAATACGGCCGCCGCATCGCCAACGTGCTGGCAGGTGTCGACATCGGGCAAAGCGTCGCGATCTGCGATCGGGCGTGTGTCGCGGTGGAGGCGATGGAAGGCACTGACGCCATGCTCCGCCGGGCTGCCAGTCTGGTCAACGGCCGCCGGATGGCGCTGGTCAAGGCGGCTCGCCGGCGAGAACATCTCCTCTTCGACGTTCCCGTCGTCGGCCTGAACACCATCCCCGTGATGCAGGAAACCGGGACCACTGTCCTGGCGGTGGAGGCCGGCCGCACCTTGATGCTGGACCGTGAGGCGATGGTCGCAGCGGCCAATCTCGCGGAAATCTCAATCATTGGGCAGACCGCCGATCCGCCCGCCCCAAGAAAGGCGTAAGCAGCATGGCGAAACCTCGTTTAGCCGTTGTCGGTGCGGGCCAGTTCGGACGCAATCACTGCCGTGTCATTCACGAGTCCGAGCGCGCCGAACTCTGCGCGGTCGTCGATACCGACTCCGATCGCGCCTCGCAAATCGCATCCCTCTACCAGGCGCGTCCCCTCACCGACTTTCGCGAACTGGCTGGCGTCGTGGACGCCGCGGTCGTTGCCGTACCGACTACCGCGCATGCCGAGGTAGGCACCGCGCTCCTGGAAGCTGGGATCGACCTGCTGGTCGAGAAACCGATCGCCGACGATCTTTCGGGTGCCACACGCCTGATCGATGCCGCCGAAGCCCACAGCCGGATTCTGCAAGTGGGCCACCTCGAGCGTTTTAATCCCGCAGTCGTGGAATTGGAACGGCGAGTCACCCTACCTCTCTTTTTCGAGATCCACCGGCTCAATCTATTCAGTCCACGGAGCTTAGATGTAGACGTAGTCCTGGACTTGATGATCCATGACGTAGATATTGTCTTAGCTTTGGCGCATGCCGAGCCGCAAGAGACCCTCGCAGCAGGTATCTCGGTGCTGTCGGACAAGGTCGATATCGCCAACGTTCGCTTTCAGTTCGGCAATGGCTGTGTCGCGAACCTCACCGCCAGCCGGGTCTCCACGGAACGAGTAAGGAAACTGCGTCTCTTCCAGCCACACCAATACCTGTCACTGGATTACGAGCGGAAAGACCTGGCGATCTTCACGGTCGGTGAAAACCGGCAAATCGGATTCGAGCAGGCACGGATCGTAAAAGATGAGCCGCTGAAGCTGCAATTCGAGTCCTTTCTGGATTGCATAGAAAATCGAAAATCGCCGAAATGCTCCGGCTCTTCCGCGCGTCTAACTCTGCGGGTTGCTCTGTCGATTCTTGATAGAATCAGAGAGCACTCGGAAATCGTCTCGCGGTCTGTGGCTGGATGGAAACCCTAGTATCATCGCCGTCGGATATCGAACTCAATCTTCTCACCGAGTGGGGCGATCCGAATACCAGTTCGCGGACGCGTAAAGCGGCAGTCTATTCGGTACTGGTGCACGTCGTGGTGATCGCGATCCTGGTGATTTTCCCTCCGAGTGTCAGCCAACGCCCGCTGGAAACCGCTCAGGTCCACCGTACCATCACGCCGCTCATCGATCCGCCCACGGAACTGACCCAGAAGGCGCCCAATCACGGCAAGATCAGCAAGGAATTCAACGCGGCCGAGATTGAGGAAAGGCCTCGCGTTCAGCTCCCGCCAGAGATTCCGTCGACGAGCCGCAAACGTCCGCAGAACGCTGCTCCCATCCCGGCGATGACCGCGCCGAAGCCGACTCCGGCAGTCCCCCTGCCCGAACCGCCCAAGCTGGACACTGCTGCCAAGGAGCAGCCCAAGAGCGTTCTGCCGCAAGTCGCGATGGCTCCTCCGCCTCCCCCGCCGCAGATCCAGACGGAGGAAAAGCCGAAGATTGTCCTGGAGGCTCCCTCCGCTGCTCCTGCCCCGCCTCCTCCTGGCCAGAGTAAGGTTCCCATGCCGAGTTCATCGGTAGCCGACGCCATGCGGCAGGTGATTCGGGGGAATGTTTCGGGCGCGGGAATGACGGTGGGAGACTCCGATTCCCCAGGGCAGGCGGGGTACGGCTCGGGGGTTAATCTGCCCGCCAAGCCCGGTGCTCCCGCCAGCCAGTTGCAGTTGCTGAGCGATCCCATGGGCGTCGATTTCCGTCCTTACCTGATTCGGGTGCTGACCAGCGTGAAACAGCACTGGCTGGCCGTCATTCCGGAAAGTGTCCGGATGGGGCGCCGCGGCAAGGTGGTCCTGCAGTTTTCGATCGCGCGTGACGGGCAGGTGCCAAAATTGGTGATCGCCGACGCTTCTGGGGCGGACGCTTTGGACCGCGCGGCGGTGGCGGGAGTCAGCGCCTCCGTCCCATTTCCGCCGCTGCCCACCGAATTCAAAGGCGATAAAATCGTATTGCAGTTCAACTTTGCGTATAACAGCAAATGACCACTGAACGGTTGAACAAGCGACTGCTGGCCGCGATGAGCACCTACGCCGTGCTCGCGGTTCTTGCCGGCACTACGCTGGACGGCGGCGTGATGCGCAACTTCATCTGGATCCTGCTCGCCGCTCTGGCCGCAAAGACTTACATCGCCTACCGCGCCGGCTGGTAAAGAGCCGCTGCCCTTGACGCAGCCACTGCCGCTTGCTTCAATCAAGTCGGCTAGAGGTTTCCATGCGATCGACTTTGCTGATTGCCTTTTTTCCGGTACTGTTGTCCGCCGCTCCGGCGCTTCAGATCGTCAAGCCCATCATCAGTCAGATGGAAGGCGGTGCTTCCGATCCTGCCGGGTTCGAGCATGTTCCCGGGGAGACGCTGTACTTCTCCTGCCGGATTGACGGCTATTTCAAGACGCCGGAGGAGAAGATCCACCTCACCTACTCCGTGCAGGCGTTTGACCCCAAAGGGATTCCGCTGACCGAACTCTACAAGAACGAGATCATGGATGAAGTGAGCCCGCAGGATAAGGGCTGGCAGCCGCGAATCGAGACCGAATTGGCGATTCCGCCCCTGGTTGGCCCCGGCGAGTACAAGATTCTGGTCAAGGTGGAAGATGTCTTCGCCAAGGCGTCGCAGGAACTCTCCGTGCCATTCCGCGTACGCGGCCATGAAGTGGAGCCTAGCGACACCCTCGTGGTTCGCAATTTCCGTTTCTTCAAGAATGAAGATGACAACCAGGCGCTCGCCAAGGCCGTATACAAACCCGGCGACGGGGTGTGGGCCAAATTCGATATCACCGGATTCAAATACGGCGAACAGAACAAGATCGACGTGAGCTATGTGACTTCGGTGGTGGCGCCCAGCGGCAAGGTACTCTGGACGCAGCCGGAACCCGCTACCGAGGAGTCGGAGTCGTTCTATCCGAAGCGCTACGTCGCGGCATCCTTCGGCATCAGCCTGCAACCGAACATTCGTCCCGGCGAGTATACGATCGCGGTGCAGGTGAAGGACGCGGTGGGCAATCAGACACACGAGGCCAAGGGCACCTTCACGGTGGAGTAGGCGCGGCGGACTTTCTGGCCGCAGGTTGAAGCACCTGTGCGGTGGCGCTCTTCGCGCACGCCTGTTCGCGTAATACCCTACAGTCATGGAACACGTAGTTCTGGGGGCGCAAGCCCTCACTATCGAAGAGGTGGCACGGGTTGCGCGCGACAACATCGGCGTACGCATCGCGGGCGGCGCCAAAACGCGGATCGCCAATGGGCGCGCGCGGCTCGACGAACTGCTGGCGCGCGGCGAGCGCATCTACGGAGTCAACACCGGTATCGGCGCGAATCTCGGCATCTCGCTCGAGCCCGAGCAGATGGAACTGCTGCAGAGCAACCTGGTGCGCCAACTGAGTTGCGCCACCGGCCAGCCGTTGCCCCGCGATGTGGTCCGAGCCGCCACGTTGTTGCGCATCGCGACGTTCGTGACCGGCGCCTCGGCGGTACGAAATCACCTGGTGGATGCGCTGGCGGCGCTGCTGAACCGTGGCGTCACGCCGATCGTGCCCCGCTACGGATCGGTGGGGGCGAGCGGCGACCTGATGCCGTCGGCCTACATCGCCCGCGTCCTCATCGGCATGGGTGAGGCGGAGTTTCAGGGCCATCCGATGGCGGCATCGGCCGCGCTGCACAACGCCGGCCTGCCGCCCATCCACTTCGCGCCGAAGGAAGGGCTGGCTTTGATCAATGGCACGACGTTCATGACGGCGGCCGCGTCCCTGCTCTGGCTGGACGCCCGGAGGGTGCTGCGCGCTCTCCTCGCCGCCACGGCCCTCAGTATCGAAGCCTTGCAGGCTCCCGAGCTGCCGCTCGATCCGTGGGTGCACGAATCCAAAGGCCATCCCGGACAGATCGCGGTTGCGGCCTTCCTGCGAGAGATGCTGGTGGGGTCCGGCTATACGCGGCCGTCGAGCGGCCAGACCTGCTACTCGCTACGCTGTGCGCCGCAGGGTCTGGGGCCTGCATGGGAAGCGCTCGAAGATTCGCGGGCGGTGTTGGAACGGGAGATCAACTCCGCGAACGACAATCCGCTGATCGATCCGGATTCCGGAGTGCTATACAAGGCGGGCAACTTCTATGGCGGCCACATCGCACGACTGCTCGACACCTGGAAGATCGATTTTGCCTGCATGGGGAACTGGGGCAATGCGCTGATGGCGCTGCTGGTGGACGATCGCTTCAATGGTGGGCTGCCCGCCAACCTTACGCCTAATCCAGGAGTCAACTCCGGGTTCAAGGGCATGCAATTGAGCGTCACCAGCCTGACTTGCGCGATCCGCCAGATGGCGGGGCCGAGCTCGATTCATTCGCTGCCCACCGAGCAATACAACCAGGACGTGGTGAGCCTGGGGATGCACGCGGCGGTCACCGCCATGGATGCCCTCGAATGCCTGCGCAACGAGATCGCGATGCTGCTGCTGGCAGCAGTCCAGGCGGTGGATCTTCGCGGCGGCCCTTCTCCGCTCGGGGAAGGATCGCGCCGCATCTACGATGTCGTGCGGCAAGTTGCGCCGTTCCATGACGCGGATCGCGCCATGGAGAGCGAGGTGGCAGCGGTGGCGGCGAAGATCAAAGACACTGGCGCGGGCGGACTGGCGTTTTGATTCGCTCCAAGGATTTGTGCGGAAGGGTACCTTCCCTGGGGCAACCTGCCAATCCACACACACGCGCCGCGAGCGGGTCGCGTAAAATGCAGTCATCAGGAATGCAGTCCATCTGACAAGCTGATTGTGCAAATGAAGAGGGGGAGAAGATGGAGACGATTTTACTGGTCGATGATGACCCGGCGATTTTGAGACTTTGTCAGCAAATATTAAGATTAGATGCATACAACGTGCTGACGGCGCCCAGCGGGGAAATGGCCCTTCGGGTCTTGCAAAGCAACAACAACCAAGTCGATCTGGCGGTACTGGATGTGATGATGCCCTTCATGAACGGCATTGAACTCGCCGGTCGCATTCAGAAAGCCAATCCGGATATCCCGGTCGTGCTCATGACGGGGTATGGCCCAGCCGAGATTGCACGCGTAGTAGGAGAAAACAATCCGTACCGAATTATCTGGAAGCCGTTCACCAGCGAATCGCTTCGCCGCATGGTAGAGAACGTGATTTCCGCCTCGACTGGCGCCTCCGCCTGAACCCCGCGGCGCCCGGCAAATTTCAGCGGCCTGCTCACCAAAACACGCGGCCCCCGTCCAACTGCACTATGAATCGAATCGTCGTAACCGCCGCCATGTCCACGATTGCCCTGTTTGCGTCTGTGCCGGGGTTCGCGCAAGGTCAGAGACAACCGCCGACCCCCGCACAAGCCATTCGCTCGCAGTTTCAATATGTGAACGGCAAGATTCTTGAAATGGCGGAGGACTTTCCGGAGGACAAGTACAGCTTTCGGCCGAAGCCGGAGATGCGGACGTTCGGCGAAGTGATTGTCCACATCCTCTCGGGGAACGTATTTGCGGCAAAGGCGGGCCGCGGCGAGAAGGCAACTTGGGAGGAAGTCGATCCCAAGCTGTATCCCAATAAAGCGGCGATCGTCGAGGCCATGCGGAAGTCCATCAATGAGGCGAGCGAGGTGCTGAAGGGGATACCCGACGATCGCTTCAAAGAGACACTCGCTCCCTGGCTCTCGGTAATCGAGCATTCCGGTGAACACTACGGTCTTCTGGTCGCCTATTACCGTTTGAATGGTCTCGTACCGCCGGAGTCGCGGCCAAAGAAGTAACCACCTACAGGCCGGCTTTCTTCCATAATTCGTCGACTCGGCTCTTCACCTCTTTCGGCATCTGGATCACGCCCGGCCAGGGACGCGTAAAGCCCTCGCCGGGCCACTTGCGGGTGGCATCGACTCCCATCTTGGAGCCGTAGTTGGGAAGCCGGCTGGAATGGTCCAGCGAATCCACCGGACCCAGAACGAACTGGATGTCGCGTTCGGGGTCGATGTTGTTGAGCGCCTTCCACGCGACCTCGCTGTAGTTCTGCACGTCGACTTCCTCGTCCACAACCACAATGCATTTGGAAAACATCGCCTGCCCGGTGCCCCAGATGGAGTGCATCACTTTGCGCGCATGTCCCGGGTACGACTTGCGGATCGAGACCAGAATCAGGTTGTGAAAGATTCCCTCCGCCGGCATGGCGATGTCGCGCACCTCCGGAAGTTGGAGACGCATCAGCGGAAGGAAGATGCGCTCGATGGCTTTGCCCATGAAGTAGTCCTCCATAGGTGGCGGGCCGACGATGGTGGTGGCGTAGATCGGATCCTCGCGTTGCGTCACGCAGGTCACGTGAAAGACGGGATACTCGTCGGCGAGGGAATAGAATCCGGTGTGGTCGCCGAATGGGCCTTCGGTGCGCAGCTCGCCCAGTTCCACGTATCCTTCGAGCACAATCTCCGCATTGGCAGGGACCTCGAGGTCGGAGGTCTGGCACTTGACCATCTCCACCGGGCTCTGCCGCAGGAATCCCGCGATCATCATCTCGTCGAGGTCCGGCGGCAGCGGCAGGATCGCGGAGTACATGGTGGCGGGGTCTGAGCCGATCGCGACCGCGATGTCCATACGGGTCCGGCCATGGTGCTGCGAGCGGCGATAGTGCTCGGCGCCTTGCTTGTGGGTCTGCCAGTGCATGCCCGCGGTACGCTCATCGAAGACCTGCATGCGGTACATGCCGCAGTTCCGCTTGCCGGTATCGGGGTTGCGCGAGAAGACCATCGGCAAGGTGATGTAGCGCCCGCCGTCTTCGGGCCAGCATTGCAGCACAGGGTAGTCGAGCAGTGAAAAGCCATCGGTGCGGACCACCTCCTGACACGGACCTTTGGCCACCGTCTTCGGAAAGAAAGCGCCCATCTCGGCCAGCTTCGGCAGCATTTTGATTTTGCCGATGAGTCCTTGCGGCATGCGCATCTCGAGGAATTCGACGATGCGGGCAGCGACCTCTTCGACAGACGCCACCTCCAGCGCCACTTCCATCTTGCGCATCGAGGCAAACGAATTGATGAGGACGGGGACGTTGTACCCCTTGGGCCTTTCGAAGAGGAGCGCCGGTCCTCCCTGCTTGACAGCGCGATCCGCGAACTCGGTGATTTCGAGGATCGGGTCGACCTCGCAAGTGATGCGCTTGAGTTCTTTGCTCTTCTCCAACGCGCGGATGAACTCGCGCAGATCGCGATAGGCCATAAATAACGAGTATGGCACTGCTCGCGAAGGAACGGCCTCAGAAGGGCGTAAGGACATTCGTGATGCCCTCGCCCGCATTCCACTACGACGATGGGACGCGCCGGTGGGAGTCCCCCGGCCAGTCGAGTGAACGGAGCTTTGACGGGTGGTCACTCGGACACCTCCGGGTGTCCGGAAATGGGACTGGGTTCCTTTGGCAAATCCACATCTGGGAATGCAGGGGCGGCCTCAACGCCGGGTTCGTCGGGGCTTGCCGGCGCGAGTGGCAACGGGTCTACCGCCCGGAGGAGGAGGATGGCGTGGAGGGCGCGCTGGCAGGCGTTATGAAGGCGGGATTCGTATCGATGCAGAAGCCCGAATTCGGGGGAAGCCGCGAGTTTGCGGAAGGCGGCGGCTGCGCGGCTGCGGGGATCGCCATCCGCCAGAGATTCCAATTCCGTAGTCATGAGTTCGTTCTCGACGGCCCGGGCGCGAGCGATGCACCAACAGGCGGCGCACATCTCTTCGATCGTGCTCTCCTCGCCGCCGCGGCGGGATCGAAGCGTTGCCGGTACTGATCGAGCGGGGCGGCGAAGCTCTGCTGTGACTCGCCGGGTAAGAAGATGAAGCCGGCGAGCAGGCCGTGCGTCAGCGCGTTCTGAGAAGAGCGGGTTTTTCCCACCTTCGTACAACGTTTCGGAAATACGGTCTCGTATTTTTGGCAAGAACACTCCCTTACGGTCGTGGCTCGTTACCTGCCCGGGCAAGAACACTCCCTTACGGTCGTGGCTCGTTACCTCCGGGCATGAACACTCCCTTACGGTCGTGGCTCGTTACCTACCCGGGCAAGAACACTCCCTTACGGTCGTGGCTCGTTACCTCCGGGCAAGAACACTCCCTTACGGTCGTGGCTCGTTGCCTACCCTGGCAAGAACACTCCCTTGCGGTCGTGGCTCGTTACCTCCGGGCAAGAACACTCCCTTACGGTCGTGGCTCGTTACCTACCCGGGCAAGAACACTCCCTTACGGTCGTGGCTCGTTACCTGCCCGGGCAAGAACACTCCCTTACGGTCGTGGCTCGTTACCTACCCGGGCAAGAACACTCCCTCACGGTCGTGGCTCGTTACCTGCCCGGGCAAGAACACTCCCTCACGGTCGTGGCTCGTTACCTACCCGGGCAAGAACACTCCCTCACGGTCGTGGCTCGTTACCTACCCGGGGAAGGACACTCCCTTACGGTCGTGGCTCGTTACCTCCGGGCATGAACACTCCCTTACGGTCGTGGCTCGTTCGCTTGCGAGCCGCGCGATGAGAGTGTAGGCCTTTGAGAACTCATATCTAAGACTCACGATATCCGACAGAATCCAGGGGGATGCGGCGTCGGTTCAGGAAGGTCTTTCTTTTCAGTGCTGTTTTCGTCCGGATCGGTTGTGACTGGTTTCGCTATTCAGGAGATTCAATCTGATTTAAGGGTTCGCGTGATACTGGCGGAGCGGGGCGCCGGGCGGGATTCCCTGCCCCCGGCTGGTTTCTTTCTTTTTCTTGAGAGTTCAGCACTCTGGCCGCCACTACCTATGGATTGACGGGCTGAATCCATTCAGCCGTGAACGCGACAGTTTTCGGCACAACGAGGCAGCATGAAAGAGTTTAGGCAACGGGAAGACCGACAGATGCCGTATTCTACCTAAACAGGCCTTCGCGCAATATGGTGCAGACTGACTCAGTAGATTTCTTTCGCAAGTCATACCGAGCGCTGACCGGTAAGACTGAGCCCTTCCCGTGGCAGGAGGAGCTGTTCGTCCGATTTTGCAGGCAGGACATCCCTAAAGATGTCGTTTTGCCGACAGGGTGTGGGAAGACTTCGGCGATGGTGTCGTGGCTGCTGGCGTTAGCGTGGCAGTCGCGGGGTGGTGCGGAGAGTGTGACTCTGCCCAGGCGGCTGTTGTGGGTGGTGAATCGGCGGGTGGTGGTGGATCAGGCAACAGACGAGGCCGTGGGACTCAAGGAGCGGCTTAACAATCGATCACTGATCGATCTCGAAGCGGTGCGCCTCGGACTGGGAGAACTTTGCGCCGAAGGTATCGACGACCTGCTATCGGTGAGCACGCTCCGCGGTCAATACGCGGACAACGGGGAGTGGAGAGACTATCCCGAACGACCCGCCATCGTGGTGGGCACGGTAGATATGATCGGCAGCCGGCTGTTGTTTTCGGGTTATGGGCGCGGATTCCGGGCGCGGCCGCTGCATGCCGGATTCATCGGGCAGGACAGTCTGCTGGTGCACGACGAAGCGCACCTGGAGCCCGCGTTTCAGTGCCTGATCCAGGCTGTGGAAGCGGAACAGCAGCGGTGCGGGGAGTCCCGGCAGTTTCGGACCATCGCCCTCACCGCGACGTCACGAACAGCCGCGGCAAACCCGTTTGTTTTGAGCGAGGCGGACCGGAGCCACGCAGAGATCCGGCGGAGGATTGAGGCGAGCAAAGGGATTGGGTTGCACACTGTCGACACAGAGAAGAAGCTGGCGGCGGCGATCTACGAACTTGCGCTGGGCTTCAAAGACAGCGGCCAGGCGATCCTCATCTTCCTGCGGAAGGTGGAGGACGTCCTCGATGTGAAGGGCAAGTTGGAGAAACAAGGCCTGCGAGTGTACCCGCTCACGGGAACGATGCGCGGACTCGAGCGCGACCAAATGGCAAAGAACAACCGGATTTTCGCCCGATTCGCTCGCGACAAGGGGGTGGAACCGCAGGAGGGCACGGTGTATCTGGTGTGTACGTCGGCCGGCGAGGTGGGCGTCAATCTGTCAGCAGACCACCTGATCTGCGATCTCGTGCCGTTTGACAGCATGACGCAGCGCTTTGGCCGGGTGAATCGTTTCGGCGGGGGAGAGGCACGCATCGAGATCGTTCCGGTAATTGCGGAAGCGGGGCAGGCGACGGCGAAGGGTTCGCCAGGGGAACTGGAGTACAACCGGCGGCGCGAACTAACCCTCGCGTTGCTCGAGAGGCTTCCTCCGCGACCCGACGGGCGGTACGACGCTAGCCCGCTGGCGCTGGAGGGTCTGCCGGCGGAAGAGCGGATCGCCGCCTTCACCCCGCCACCCACGATCTTGCCCACCAGCGGCATCCTATTCGACGCGTGGGCGCTGACGTCTGTGCGCGGCCCGATGCCCGGACGCCCGCCGGTCGCGGATTGGCTGCACGGCATTACCGAGTGGGAACCTCCGCAGACATTTGTGGCATGGCGGGAAGAAGTGGAGAGGATCACAACGGATCTGGCCAGGAAGAACGATCCGGAAGATCTATTGGAGGACTATCCGTTAGAGCCGCATGAATTGCTTCGCGACAACAGCCGGCGGGTATTGGAGCATTTGCAGAAGATCGCGGAGCGAAGTCCGGGTCTCGCGGCGTGGCTGATCGATTCCGCGGGTAATGTAAAGGCCGGTAATCTGGCAGAACTGGTTTCGCCGGATCAGCCCAAGAGAAACCTGGACCTTGGCGATTGTACCGTGCTGCTGCCGCCGTCGGCCGGCGGATTGACGACGGACGGGATGCTCGATGGGAGTGCGGCGTTCAGCGAGACACGCGGCGACTACGACGTTGCGGACTTGTGGCTGGACGAAAGCGGCAGGGCGAAGCGTCAGCGCCGGTTGAATCAAGAGGAGGCGCCGGAGGGCATGCGGCTGGTTCGAGTGATCGAATTGGGTTCGGGCAGCGAGGAGGAAGAAGACGAGCCGGCTGGAGAGATTTGGCGGTGGTACGAGCGAACTGCCGGATCGGAGAGAGCCCGCCGCGAACAAGATTGGGAGGTGCATACGGAGTGGGCGGAGCGGATCGCGGGCGATCTGGTGGCGAAGCTTGGCTTGCCGGACCCCGAAGCGAGCGCCATTGTCTTCGCGGCCAAGTGGCACGACCTCGGGAAGAGACGCGAGCTTTGGCAGCGATCCATTGGGAATGACCGGTACCGGGAGCGGACTTTGGCGAAGTCCGGGCCAAGAGCAAAGTGTTTCCCGTGCGGGTACCGGCACGAGTTGGGGTCGATGATCGACGTGTCACGGATGTCCGAGTTTCTGCGGTTGACTGCCGAGATGCAGGATCTGGTGTTGCATGTGATTGGCGCGCATCACGGACGGGCCCGTCCGCACTTTCCGGCGGACGAGGTCTTCGATCCGGAATGCGGCTCGGGGACTACAGACGGAGTAGGGCGAGAGACCCCCCGGCGCTTCGCGAGGCTGCAACGAAAGTACGGGCGGTGGGGGCTCGCGTATCTGGAGTCGCTGGTGCGCGCGGCGGATGCGCTGGCGTCACAGAGATTCGAGCCGGCGCCGGTGGAAGGCCGCGACCCCAACAGGGCCGCGATTGGAGCTGAAGTATGAGCGGCAGTACCGAGCCGGCCATTCAGATCGCATTTCAGCCGACCAACCCAGGGCAGTTCTTCGCGTGCTGCGGGTTGCTGGAGTTAGCCGACCGGCTGTGGGGCGGAGTAGAAGGGTGGTTTGCAGGGAACACATTCCATCTGAGGCCAACGCGGCCCGTCTCGAACTGGAGCGCCGCCGAGCTGATTGACGACCTGGCGCAGTGTCCTCTGACGAACACGATGACCGCAGCGCAGCATGAGCGGCATGAGAAGCTTTCGGCGATGCCGAAGAAAGTGAGGGAAGCTGATGCCGGGTTGGAGGCGGAGAAGAAGAGTCTCGACGCCCTGCACAGAGAAGCGCCCGTGGTGCTGGGCGCACCACTGCGGTACACGATCGACTGGTTTCAGGACGACCGTTCCGGCGGGAGCGATTTCAAAACATGGGCCGGCCAACAGTCGGTAGTGGACATCGCCAGCGGGATGCAGCGGCTAATCGAGCGCGAGGCTTCCGCGAAGGAGTGGTTGTTTCGATCGAGCGACGGGGACGGCGTTCCGTTTCAGTTCGATTCAGACATCGGGAGCAGCGGGTCGGCGCTCGACCTGGGGTTCAGCATGGATCCGCTGAAGGCCACCGGGTTGAAGACACGGACGCGGCCGATGCTGGAGTTGGCGGCGTTCGTGGGATTGCAGCGATTCCGCCCGCGCAGGATGGGAACGGACAATGTGTACCACTATTTCGCATGGGGAGAGCCGCTATTGCCGGAAGCGGCGGCCCCGGTAGTTTGCGGCGCGGTAGAGTGTCTGCGGCTGCGCGGTTTCCGGTTCAGCCTGCTCTACCGCACCAAGTATCTGAAGAGCTTTTTGCCTGCTGCACAGCTTTAGAAGGAGTTCGAAATGGACAGCCTGTTGACGAGTTTTGATTCGTGGTTGGCCGGGAACGGTCCGGCGGCCCTGGTGGTTCGTGAGCATCTGATGCCCGTCGAGGGATCGGATGGCGTGCTGTTTCCGGCGACGTTTGCCGCAGGAGACGGTTTCGAGGGCGGCTACAATATCGACCGCTTTCCGGATGGGAGGAGCGTCTGCCTGATTGACAGTGTGGGATCGCAAGCCAATCGAATCGAGCCACTATTTGCACAGGACGGATATGCCGACCTGACGCCACAGATTGTGATCAAAGCAGGCGAAAAGAGAGTGAACCTGCTCGAAGCGGGGCACCGCGCCGGAGACGCGATCGTTCGCTGCACAGCGTTACGGGACGATCTTCGCGCGGCATTCAAAGCGGTGCAGACGGGCGATGCCGAACCCTTAGCCAAGCTCGCTCCGACTTCCATCGTCTTCGGCGTCTGGGACTCGCGGGATACGCAAGCGAAGCTGCCCCGGCTGATCGTCTCGACTATCCGTGCGTTCAACGTCCGGGCATTGACCCGCTCGGCGCAATACGTGCCGGCTGCAGAATACGTAGCGGACGGGCTTCTGCCAGAACCCGCCGATAAGACCACCAAGGACGCGTACGCGGTACGGGGGTTCATCCATGTTCCGGCGGCCGGGTCGCATGGGGGCGTCATCGCGGATGGCGGAATCCAGCGGGACGCTGCGCTGCACCTTGCGGGATTGCGTCTGCTCAACGGGGGGGCGAATGCGCAGGCGTTGCGCCGGTATATTTTGGGACTCGCATTGACTGCGTTCACATATCCGGCGGGCGGCTATCTGCGGCAAGGATGCCACCTGGTGATGAATCCGGACAAGGCCAGAGAGTTCCAGGCGGTCTACGGTGACGGACGGCGTGAGGATGCCACGGTCACCCACGATGCCGCGGTGGCCTATGCCAGGGCGGCGGCGAAGGGATTTGGGCCGGGCCACGGGCGGGAAGTGGAGTTCGATAAGGAACTCGCGCAGAAGGACGTCAGCGGGGACGCCGGCGGCAGCGCCGAGAAGCGCAAGGGGAAGCCAGCCAAAAAGTAGAGGAAGAATATGGCATCGCATTTTTGCCTGTCGGTCCGTTTTTTGGACACAGCTTTCCATGGCCGTGGCGATGGTGGCGCGGGCGAGTGGCCGCCCTCGCCGCTGCGGGTGTTTCAGGCGCTGGTAGCTGCCGCCGCGCGAAAGAACGGCGGCACACTATCGCCGGGGGTACAATCGGCGCTGCGATGGCTGGAGGGACGGATGGGAGCGCCGGTGGTCATCGCTCCGCGCGCCGAGGCGGGATCCGGATATCGTTTGTCGGTCCCCAACAATGCCATGGATATTGTGGCCAAGGCTTGGGCGGCGGGAAACGATTCCAACTCGGGCGATGCGAATCCGGCCACGCATCGCACGATGAAATCCGTCCGCCCGATGTTGCTGGAAGGCGAAGCGACGCACTACGTTTGGCGCCTGCCGGATCCGGCGAGCGAAGAAGTCCTCGGGCATGTGCAGGGGCTTTCGGAAGCCGCCGCCGATATTGTCGCCCTGGGATGGGGACTGGATCTGGCCATCGGGCACGGCAGAGTGCTTTCCGACGACGAGGTCGAGGGGCTGGAGGGGGTGCGGTGGCTGCCGGCGGAGGTCACGGGAGCGAACGGACTGCGGACACCCGCGGAGGGCACCACGGAGGATTTAGTGCGACACCATGAACACTTTGTGAGGAGACTCGCAGGGGAAGGATTCGTTCCGCCTCCGCCGCTTTCCACGTATGCGAGAGTTGAGTACAGGACGGCAAGCGACCCGCCGGCGCGTCCGTTTGCGGCGTTCCAGTTGTTACAACCCGACGCCAGCGGGCGGCGGCCGTTCGATACCGCGCGGCGGGGGCTGACGGTGGCGGGAATGATGCGGGGTGCGGTTAAGGAGGCGGCGAAACGGAGCGGCTGGCCGGAGTCCAAGATCGCTTCGTTTGTCCTAGGTCACGGGGAGCCGAACACGGGCGGCGAACACGTTACGGTTGGGCCGCGGCGTTTTGCCTATCTCCCGGCCCCGAGTATCGAGTTCAGAGGCGACGCGGGAGCCTTCACCGGAAGTGTCCGGCGCGCGATCCTCACCACTTTTTCGAGCGGGTGCGAAGAGGAGATCGCCTGGGCGCAACGCATGCTGGGCGGCCAGGAACTGATGGACCAGGACACGAAGCAGGCGACCGCGCTGCTCTCCTTAATTCCTGCGAATGACAGTGTGGTAAGGCGCTATTGCGAGCCTGCGGCCGTGTGGGCAACCGTGACGCCCGTGGTCCTCCCCGGGTATGACGACCGGAAGCATTACCGGCGCAGGATGCAATCGGAGATGGACGCCGAGGAGCAGCGAGAATTGCTGGAGCGCTTGGACGGCCGCATGGATGGGCTGCTGCGGAAAGCGATCCGGCAGGCGGGCCTTTCCGCGGAGTTGGCGGAAAACGCGGAGATCGATTGGCGGAAGAGTGGCTTCTGGCCGGGCACCGAACTTGCCGACCGCTACGGGGTACCCGCCCATCTGAAGAAGTTTCCGCGATATCACGTGAAGGTGCGGTGGCGGGATCGGGAGGGCAAGGAGGTCAAGTTGCGCGGTCCGCTATGTCTGGGCGGCGGCCGGTTCTGCGGTTTGGGCCTGTTTGCGGCGGTTTAGAACTATACGCACCTGATACCTGGTTTGCGCCGACAACGGCGACGACGAGCGCCTGCGCAAGGTCTTCCAGACTATGCGGGGGTAGAGATTCAGGTAGGGTTGTTCGCGCGGGTGATGGAGGGGGGATTGGGTCGTACCCGGCGTTTGGGACGCGGTGAGGGGGTTGCGAGCGGTGAGGCGGTGAGGAAATGCCGGGGGTCGCTCGCGGCTTGTAAAGTGCTGTAGAATGGGAGGTTCGCAAAGAGGGTGGATGCGAGAAGTTTGGTGCGGGGAGTATTTTGGGGGACCGCTCGCAAATCGGTTCCTAGGTCATTGAAAACTGAATAGGTTATCGAGTATGCTCTTTCCACTCTCGAATGAGAGTGGCCCCATTGAAGCCGGTCTCTCTCCCAATCGAGGGCCCAACCTTCGACGAGCTTTCCACTCTCGAATGAGAGTGGCCCCATTGAAGCCGCAGAAATCTGACGAGGTGGCGAAACTGATCACCGCCCTTTCCACTCTCGAATGAGAGTGGCCCCATTGAAGCTCTGTCACCGTGGGCGTGCCCGCCGACGTCAGATACCTTTCCACTCTCGAATGAGAGTGGCCCCATTGAAGCAATCGCAGCAGTCCGCTTTTTGAACCGACAACCGACTTTCCACTCTCGAATGAGAGTGGCCCCATTGAAGCACTGCGCCGGGGTAGGGTTCGCGGGCGGCACCGTGCTTTCCACTCTCGAATGAGAGTGGCCCCATTGAAGCAGCGTAGGAGGAGCGGACTTAACCACCCTTACGTCCCTTTCCACTCTCGAATGAGAGTGGCCCCATTGAAGCCGAACTGGAGCAGACCTCCTACCAGGCCGCCCAGGCCTTTCCACTCTCGAATGAGAGTGGCCCCATTGAAGCGCCAAACAAAAGACGCAAATCAGTCTACCATGCAAATCTTTCCACTCTCGAATGAGAGTGGCCCCATTGAAGCACGGGAGCATGGCGAGCCCTGGACACGCAGACGTTCCCTTTCCACTCTCGAATGAGAGTGGCCCCATTGAAGCCAAGTACTACCTCAAGGAAACCGGAGAGTACGCCCACTTTCCACTCTCGAATGAGAGTGGCCCCATTGAAGCCAGGAGCAGCAACGCGCTTTCGTAGGCTTCCCCTCTTTCCACTCTCGAATGAGAGTGGCCCCATTGAAGCGAAGCCCAAGCGTTCATGGATCCTTGGTTGATTGACTTTCCACTCTCGAATGAGAGTGGCCCCATTGAAGCCCTGGTGACGGCGCTAAAGAACACCGGGACGCCTGGCCTTTCCACTCTCGAATGAGAGTGGCCCCATTGAAGCCTGGCAATCCCACGCCAGGGCAGACAGCAATCTTCCTTTCCACTCTCGAATGAGAGTGGCCCCATTGAAGCGGCAGCGATCGCGGCAGGATTCGGCGATGCTCCTCCCTTTCCACTCTCGAATGAGAGTGGCCCCATTGAAGCAAGAGTGGCGACCTCGCTTATTGCCTCTGCGATTCCTTTCCACTCTCGAATGAGAGTGGCCCCATTGAAGCAGGTGGAGCGCGCCAAGCGACAGAAGGGCGATATCCTTTCCACTCTCGAATGAGAGTGGCCCCATTGAAGCCTCCACGTGACAGACCGGGCAGCGATCGGCGACGCCTTTCCACTCTCGAATGAGAGTGGCCCCATTGAAGCAATAGGAATGGCAGGGGTACCTATTACCCAAAAACCGCTTTCCACTCTCGAATGAGAGTGGCCCCATTGAAGCGCCAAACAGCCGAAGGAGCTGGAGCGGATAGTGGCCTTTCCACTCTCGAATGAGAGTGGCCCCATTGAAGCCGACCGTCAGAACTACCAAGTCTATGAGGCTACCTACCTTTCCACTCTCGAATGAGAGTGGCCCCATTGAAGCGTACGGAGCCTGACGGGTTTGATATCACTAACTCGCTTTCCACTCTCGAATGAGAGTGGCCCCATTGAGGCGCGGCGGCCGGCTGGCAGGCCGCGCGGTCACTCGGCGACCTTTCCACTCTCGAATGAGAGTGGCCCCATTGAAGCGAGCAGATAGATCTTCCGGCGCTCCTGCGCGGTCAGTCTTTCCACTCTCGAATGAGAGTGGCCCCATTGAAGCTCGCGTGACCTGCGCAACGCCCGCGCAGACGGTCGCTTTCCACTCTCGAATGAGAGTGGCCCCATTGAAGCGGCTTGAAGATGTTCTGCTTCCGCGCGGAATTGATCGCTTTCCACTCTCGAATGAGAGTGGCCCCATTGAAGCGCGCAAGAGTACCTCGCACAGTTTGTTTCCTGGGAAGGCTTTCCACTCTCGAATGAGAGTGGCCCCATTGAAGCCCGCCTGTGCAGAGTGCGCCCGGATCGTCGCTGAGCCCCTTTCCACTCTCGAATGAGAGTGGCCCCATTGAAGCGCAACGCGCGGCGCACTCGACACGACGCACTTTCCGCTTTCCACTCTCGAATGAGAGTGGCCCCATTGAAGCAGCTCCATGCGCGCCATGCCCGTCTCGACCATCGGTCTTTCCACTCTCGAATGAGAGTGGCCCCATTGAAGCCCAGGCTTGCTTGTAGCTTGCCAGCTGCATGTAGTACTTTCCACTCTCGAATGAGAGTGGCCCCATTGAAGCGGGCCGTGTCTTTCGCGCGGGCGCCTGGCTTGCGCGGCTTTCCACTCTCGAATGAGAGTGGCCTCATTGAAGCGTGGAACAGCCGATGGCTTCGGCGGCCTGCTGTTTGGCTTTCCACTCTCGAATGAGAGTGGCCCCATTGAAGCGAAAGAAAGATGCCGATTAATATTCCAGAACTAACTTTCCACTCTCGAATGAGAGTGGCCCCATTGAAGCTAGGTGTCGGAATATTGTAGCGTAATCCGAACATGGGTCTTTCCACTCTCGAATGAGAGTGGCCCCATTGAAGCGGCAACAATTTTTGGACCACTTCAGGATAGTAGCCAGAACTTTCCACTCTCGAATGAGAGTGGCCCCATTGAAGCGCGGCCCCGTGCCGAGCGACGGACCTGCTAGCCTCCCTTTCCACTCTCGAATGAGAGTGGCCCCATTGAAGCAGTCGTCAGTCCCATTCTTATCGATGTATTTTGTATCTTTCCACTCTCCAATGAGAGTGGCCCCATTGAAGCGTGCCGGAGCCGACCGTAATCGGAGCAGTTGTCGCCTTTCCACTCTCGAATGAGAGTGGCCTCATTGAAGCCTTGATCGCGGCGTCGAGCGACAGACCCAAGGCCCACACCTTTCCACTCTCGAATGAGAGTGGTCCTTTTAAGCGCAGGGGTTCCGCACGAGAATCTCGCAATCGATGTGGCGGGCGGCAATTGGACTGTCTGCTGATATCTCGGCACCCCACAGGTGGTGGCGACCATCGCCCCGATTAGGGGGCTGAACTATCTGGGCAAGGCTGTGCGCCCAGCATTGGGTACAGCCAACAGGTCGCGACCATCGCCCGTGTCGGCTCCGCCGCCTCAAGGGCGGTAGCGCGGTAAGGTCCGGTAAAGCACTCAAGCGCGATTTTTTGTTGACATTGCGTTGGGGATGAAGATGTAAGCCGCTTCTTTTCATTGGTTTCCTGGGAATCACAAATTGCACCATAATGGTGCATGCATTACGGGAGAACGATAAGTAGCAGATTCTATGAGCCTTACCATCCAAACTGGGTGCACTGGCGGCATAAAGAGCTTTCCGGGATGAAGAAAGAAGTAGACATTACGGAAAACCAGTGTATAAATACAGGAGGAGCAGGAGTTTACGCGAGGTGCTCTTCCGAACCAGCCCCGATTAGAAGGGGATTGAAACGTATCCAACTCGGTGCTGAACACCTGGTTGGTATAAAAACTTCCGAGCCAGCCCCGATTAGAAGGGGATTGAAACAGTTGCATTGCGCTACACGATTGCCGGAGTGACGGAACCTTCCGAGCCAGCCCCGATTAGAAGGGGATTGAAACTCATGGTTGCTGGAGCAGCGAATGCATTCAGCGTGGCGCTTCCGAGCCAGCCCGATTAGGTCACGATTAAGGCCGTGTATCGTGAGCTTTCGGGCTGACCCCCGAATAGACCTGCGATCCGGATCGAAATTATCGCGGGAGGACGGCGCCTTTCGAAGAGAAGCTCAATTTCGCGGTGCCGGCGCGCATCCGCGCAGCCGCCATTGGTCCCTGAGAAACTGGACTACGGCCTGCTGAAATGTTGGCTGGTGGGAGTGGAGCTGTGGTCGCCTTCACATTCGCTGGCGCGCGCGGTTGGGATTGCTTTGAGAAGTCCTGCGATCTTCAGATTGGCGGCATCTGCCTTCCGATTGAGTATCAGGACGGGGGATGTCAACTCACTGGAGGGGTTCGACTGGCACATTTTCCATCAGGGCACCACGAATGACAGCCACCATCACTCTCGGATCGGTTCCCGTCACCCGACATCCGATGAGGTTCGCCGAGGCAAGGTGTCCGGGAACGATTTCCCCCTTTTCCAGGATTTTTGCCCCGTCCTCTAACCACACCCGAGCAGTAATCGGACGAGGCACGGAGTCGGGAACCGGCCAACTCTTCGGAAACTCCATCATGTGATCTTGGATGGCGTAGTCCCCAAACCCGGCGAGAACCGCGGATTTCACCTGGGGGGCTCAGGATGAGCAACCGAGCGGCTACGCCCGCTCCCATCGAGAAACCGATCACGTCAACGGCATCCAGACGGAGATGGCCGATCCGGGCTACGGCGTCCCGGGCTATTGCCGAGTTCTCGCAGGCGGCTTTCTCCAGGGGTTTGTCTGACCCTCCGAAACCGCGCAGATCCGGCAAGATGGTGCGCGCACCTGCCGCCAATAGTGCCCGGACCAATCCGGGCCTTCCCTCGATGGGAGGATCGGGAAGCGGAAGGGCTCCTCCGAACACCGCGGAACATCGCTTGCCGCTTCTCGGCTAACGGAAGGATACGCTCGAAATCGCCGAACTGACTCAGCCCATCAAGATACCCTCCATGCAGGAGAAGGACGGCCGGGCCTCACCTTCGTCATGACAGGCGATCCGGATTCCGTCAAAGGATCGAAGTGTTTATTCCGCACCTCTCCACGCAGGAAGGCCGCGAGGAGATTTTCGCCAACCTGAGTCTGAGTCGCCGGCCATAATCTCTTTGGTCTTTCGGGTTGCGAAAGGCCCATTTTGCAGGGCATTTCCCGTTGTCCGAACTATCCGGCTGAAGGGGGCCCTTTTCGGCCAGGCAGGACTCATTGTATTCCGCACGCTGGTGTGGTGAGCCGCACCAAGGGAACCGCAGTCGAAACTCACGTGATCTTCAGAGATAAATGGCGGCCAAATTTCTGCAATATATGGCGGTCGCCAGAGGCAGCCGGTAAAGGACCGGGCATGCCGTAGTTTACGATAAAGCCGTGTATCGCCCGGTTGCGGCCAACGCAGACTTTTCGTGGCCACACTCCGTCTTCACATCGCGAGGTGTGCACTGTGGGAACAATTGCGGTGTTTATGACCCTGATCTGCGGGGCGATTCGGCGCGCGCTGCGACTCGGCACTCTGCAGAAAGCAGCCCTGGCAGTAGCGGGGGTGACCGCAGTGGTGAGCCCGATCGTGATTGGCATTTACACCCCCGCGGTACGGGCAGAGTCACCGCAACTGATCACCCCATCGACCGGTCTGGGGAGGCTAAGTTTGACGTGGCATCGATCAAACCAGGGTCCTCCGCATGCGAGGGTTCGTTTTGCCCCCCGACGGGTCCTCCCAATGAGGTTGAGCTTCATGTTCTGAGGGACAGAGCGCGAGGATCTGGCCACGGAACTTTCCACGTGCGGAACGTGCCCCTTCACTTATTAATCGAGCTCGCTTATGACGCAAAAGAGTATCAGATCGTAGGGGAGCCGGCCTGGGCGAACTCCGAGCGATTTGACGTCACCGCGAAGACGGAAGACAACGCGTCGTTCGAACAGATGCGGCCCATGTTGCGCTCGCTGCTGGCGGAGCGGTTCCGCCTGGCGCTGCATGGGGTTACGAAGGAGCTTCCGGTCTATGAACTCACAGCGGCAAAAGGAGGCCTGAAGACCGAAGACGCAAGCTGTGTGAATCGCGATCCGAACGGCCCACCACCGCCCTTTGGCTCCAAGCCGTGTGGTGGAGTGAGGTCCGCCATGTTTCCGGGAGGCAGCAGCAGACTCGAAGGCTTTGGTGTACCGATGTCCAAGCTGGTTGAAGTGCTCGCTGACAGGATTGGCCGCACTGTTGTCGATAAAACAGGCTTCTCTGGAACTTTCAATTTTCAGCTGGATTTTTCCTCAGACGATACTGGTACTAACCATAAATCCGCGCCGCCCGCGGCTGCCGGTCCGGAACGGCCGATTCCCGGGGCGGACGCGCGGGCCCCGACAATCTTCGCCGCCTTACAGGAACAGCTTGGGCTCAGGCTGCTGGCAGGGAAAGGCCAGGTTGCCGTGCTGGTGATCGACCACGTCCAGAGACCAAGTCCGAACTGATGCCGCGCGGTTGGCAGGGGTCACTTCTGGGGAGCAGTAGTGGCAACTTCCTGCAAGCGCCGGAGAATCTGCAGCGCGAGATCCGAGCCGGCAGACCAGCAACGAGGCGGGGGAACAATTCCAATCGATCTCAGAGGCATGGGGCCAAGACCGAGGGCCAACACCACAAGACATACCGGCAAGATGATGATGACGACCTCGGCCGGTATTGCGGAGTTCGAGCAGGATTTAATTCGCGAACGAACCGGCACCGGCCGGGCTGCGGCCAAACGGCGGGGTGTGAGGTTCGGCCGTCTCAGAAACTCAGCGCCGATTTGGTCCAGATTGTAGCCCCAGTTGCTTGCAGAAGGCAAGCCCGTTCGAGAGATCGCGAGGACGTTCAACGTGCACGAAGCAACGATTCATGGTTTGGCGGCATGCATGTCTTCTGGTGTGGCATATGAATCACCGCAGCCACAGACAGGCGTTGAGCGCCGTTGCGGCAATTCTGGCATTCGCGGTGGTGAATGGTCTCGTCTTTTGGTGGCGAGTACCTGCTTCCGGCGATTGGAGCTATCACACGGGCCGATGGGACATCGCTTGCTGACGCGCGCGGCTCGCAAGCGCACCTCCCGTTCGCGTTTCTGGAAGAGGGAGGGTTTTTGGGAACACGACGGCTGCTTTGGATTGGGGCGGCGGATACCGGCAGCATCGCCGCGGCGGCCTTTTGTATCAGCTGGTTCGCAGGACACCTGAAAAAACGAACTTCGCATTAAAGAAAGGCCGCGGACCGAGCAGCGAAGAACTTATTCCTGGCTGGGCTCGGTGAGCAGCGCCTCGATCTGCATCCGCAGAGGATCTTCGAGCCCGCGGATCGCCTCCGGGTCGATGACTTCGATGAAGGCGGGGATCCCGGAAAGACGAGTGGCGGTGAGGAGAAGATCGTCGGAAGGGCGGAAGGAGGGGAGTTGGACACTGAAGGTCACGAACGGCACGCCTTCCAGTCCAGGCAGGGTCTGGGTCCGGATATCGTAGCGGAGATCTTTGATGAGCATGGAAACACCCGCGCTGCGGCCCAGGACCACCTGGAAGGTCAGGGCATTCACCACGTACTGGCGGACGGGGGCGGTGCGCCGATCGGTGGAGTTGAGCAATTGGGTGCGGAGTTGGGCGAGCGAGCCGCCGATGCCATAGGTAACCACCCAGCGGATGGGCGATGTCATCGAGATCTGACGCGTCGCCTTGGCCGACTTCGCTTCGTAATTGTACTCGTAGGGATAGACCTGCAATGCGGCGCCGATGCCGGTGAGGGCTTCTTCATCGAGGTCGGGCTTCAGGCCAGGAAGGCTGGCGCACGCCGCCTTATATTTTTCGGCTAATTCCGCCAGGGCTTCGTCGGCACGTGTCGCGGATTCCCTGGTGTTGACGTGTTTGCCGAGCACCCGGCCGGGGCCCAGCAGGGGAGACAGCGCACTCAGGTGCTCGCGGAGGCGTTTATTGAGGTAGTTCGAAACCCGTTCCGTCGCCTCGCGATACGACAGCAACTCATCCAGGCTCACCATAGGGGCACACTCCCGACTTGAACCGTCACGTGATTGTATTCCAGGCCGATTCGATAGCTTATCACGGGGTACGCCCGCAATCGTGCTCCGGCGCGTTTCTACTCAAACAGATCGGGCTGCTCGCGAGTGATCATGCTCCACAGCGGCTGAAACTGGAACCAGCCTCCGAGCTCGTTGCCCACCTGGCTTCGCGCCACGAGTGCGCTCTCGTGAGCGATGGGGATGGGTTTGCCAGCGGCCTCGGCGAGTAACTGGGCATGACAACTGCGGTCCATGGTGATGAACCACCAGACCGCCGATTCCACGCTCTCGCCGACGGTGAGCAGGCCGTGATTCCGCAAGATGATGGCTTTCGACCGGCCGAGCGATTCGGCGATGCGGTCGCCTTCGGTGGTTTCGTAGACGACGCCGGTGTAGTCATCGAACAGCGCGTGATCCTGGTAGAAAGCGCAGGCATCCTGCGTGATCGGATCGAGCTTGCGTCCCAGGGAGGACCACGACTTCCCATACATGGAGTGCGCATGGGCGGCGGCTACGACGTCGGGACGCGCGGCGTGTACCCGTGAGTGGATGGCAAATGCCGCGGTGTTGACGGGGTAGTTGCCTTCGATGACTTCGCCTTTCTCGTCCACCAGCACCAGGTCGGAGACGCGGATCTGGCCGAAGTGGACGCCAAAGGGATTGACCCAGAAGCAGTCGGTATGCTCGGGGTCGCGGGCGGTGATGTGGCCGGCGACGCCTTCGTCGAATCCGAAACGGGAGAAGAGGCGGAACGCCGCGGCGAGCCGCTGTTTGCGATGCAGGCGCTCGGCTTCGACGGTGGCAAATCGAGGCGGGGTCGGGACGTTCTTGGCCCGTCCGGGGAGTTCAACATGTTCCGGGGCTTCAATCATAAGTCAAGAATACACAAGAATCGGGCGCGGGGCTTCGCGGGTCCTGGGGGGACCGCGGATTTGGAGAGGAAAAAGAGGAGCCAGGGACGCAAAAATCCTCCGGAATTCTTGCGTCCCCGGCCAGCCTTCAATGAGTCCTAGGCAACCGTGGAATTCACTTCCGCCACATAGCGGGGAGTGAAGATTACCTCGGGTGCCCGCCTGTGGATCCGCCGGCGTTCGCGCAAACCTAGCCGGTGCATAATGCGGCCCACGTGGTCGGGATCGTACCGGATGCCGAAGCGCGCCTGGATCGCCTGCGCGAAGCGCATGGTCGTCCAACGGTCTGAATCAAAACCCGCGGAGCGCGGTCCGGCTTCGTAGATCTCTCTCACTACGGCAAGCTGCTCCGACGTCAAACGACTGGGCCGCCCGGGGGCCCGCCGTTTTCGCAGAGCTTCGACACCCCTCCCACTAAGACTGCGGTGCCACCGGGAGGCAGTGGTCCGGCTTACCCCGAATTTTCGGGCAACTTGGGACTGCGTGAGCCCCCCTTGCAGGTCCTGTGCGGCCAACAGGCGCCTGCTCTCCATTTCGTCGCGAGTTAGAACAGATTGAACGGCTGTATCCATAAAGCTCGCGCGGTTACTTGAGTGCCAGAGCGTTTCTAGCATAACAGAAAACATTCCCGATGCAAATTGTTTTTCTGAATACAAAAACATTTCTGCGATAGCGCGGAGGTGGACGCCGCGAAAGCGCCGGCATGAGCGTTGACGAAGAAGAGGCTTTGCGCCGCGGATCAGACCAGCTTGTATCCGGGCGGGACCTGGAACTGAGTGGGAGGAGGCGGCGCGATGGGAGGGCCCGGCTTGCAGTGAGTCACCTGCTGTCCGAACGGCCCGGTGATGGTAGTCAGGACCGGCAGTTTGGTTTGCGAACTGGTCCAAATCTCGGCGACGGTGGGGATCTGCGGAGCAGCGGGCATTCCAGGAATTGGGGGCGGAGTCAGTCCGGGAGCGCCTGGCGGAGGAATGATGTACCGCATCCCATCGACTTCGTGGCCCTCGATGAATGCCTTACCGAGATTCACGATCTGCGGGGGCCCGGACAGTCCTGCGCCCATTTGCGGCATGCCGGGTAGTCCTCCTCCTGGAAGTTGGGGAAGCGGCACGAGGCGGGCCAACTGTTTGGCATGATCGAGCACGAGGGCCTGTTGGGCGGCGGGGTTGGTGATGATCGAGGTGGCGCCCATGTCGACGCGAAGCTGCCCGTCGGGCGCGCGCAAGAGCTGGGACGGCGACTGGGATGGCAGTGCGCCGGGGTGAGCGTACTGGAGGATTGTGGTGCAGTCCGCGCACGCAGGTGGGAGAGGTGGCGCCGGCGGAGCGCCGGGCATTTGCGGGGCACCGGGAATTGGCGGTGCTTGGGGCATCTGTGGGGCGCCTGGCATTTGCGGCGCTTGCGGCATCTGGGGAGGCTGGGCCTGGGGCATTTGGGGTGCCTGCGGCATTTGAGGCGCCTGCGGCATCTGGGGAGGCTGGGCCTGGGGCATCTGGGGTGCCTGCGGCATTTGAGGTGGCTGGGGAGCTTGCGGCGCTTGGGGCGCTTGAGGTGCTTGTGGGGACTTGGGGAACTGCGGTATCAGAGGCACAGCACCCACAGCTTATCACGGGCTTCCGCGGCCGGCGCCGCTCGGCGGAGCGAACGGTACCAGGCTGGGATCTCGGGCATGCCGACTGGGCCTCCCAGTTGTGAATTTCGAGCGATTGAAACCACGATATTCGCATCAGGTTGCTATGATTCAATTGAAATCTATGCAGACCACCGCTACGCGCCGCCAGGCGATTCTGATTCTCGGCGGCGCCGCGGCCCTATCCATCCAGGCACAGACCGAAAAGGCAGGGACCAGAATTCACCAGGAAGTGGATTTCGAAGTGGTCCCGGCGCGCATCTACGAGGCATTGCTGGATGCAAAGCAGTTCAGCGCCTTCACGGGCCTGGCTGCCGAGATACAAGCTCAACCCGGCGGAAGCTTGAAGATGTTCGGCGGGCTGATTGAAGGGCGCAATATCGAACTGGTTCCAAATCAGAGGATTGTTCAGGCGTGGCGGGAGGCGTCGTGGGCGCACGGTTACTATTCTTTGGCAAAGTTCGAGTTGGTGGGTCGCGGTGGGGGAACGCGCGTGGTTTTCGATCAAACGGGGATCGCTGAGCACGACTGGGGGCATCTGAATGAGGGCTGGCCTCTTCGCTATTGGGAGCCACTTCGCAGGTATTTCAAGGGTTGAATTTGTCAGGTGAGTAGGTTGGTTTCGAGAGTGCGGTGAGGCATCGCAGGAACGCTTGATGAGAGAGTGCGGATCGAAACGAAGAGGAACGCTTGCTTACGCGCGCGGCTCGCAACGGCAAGGAACGATGCGCGGATCGCAAGGTTGAGGAACGCTTGCTTACGCGCGCGGCTCGCAGCGCGCAGGAACGGCGCGCGGATCGCAACGCGCAGGAACGCTTGCTTACGCGCGCGGCTCGCAACGCAAGGAACGGCGCGCGGATCGCAATGGCAAGGAACGGCGGGCGAATCGCAATGGCAAGGAATGGCGCGCGGATCGCAATGGCAAGGAATGGCGCGCGGATCGCAATGGCAAGGAACGGCGCGCGGATCGCAATGGCAGGGAACGGCGCGCGGATCGCAATGGCAAGGAACGATGCGCGGATCGCAATGACAAGGAACGGCGCGCGGATCGCAATGGCAAGTAACGGCGTGCGGATCGCAACGGCAAGGAACGGCGCGCGGATCGCAATGGCAAGGAACGATGCGCGGATCGCAACGGCAAGGAACGATGCGCGGATCGCAATGGCAAGGAACGATGCGCGGATCGCAGCGCGAAGGAAAGGCGCGCGGATCGCAATGGCAAGGAACGATGCGCGGATCGCAATGGCAAGGAACGATGCGCGGATCGCAATGGCAAGGAGCGATGCGCGGATCGCAAGGTTGAGGAACGCTTGCTTACGCGCGCGGATCGCAACGCGCAGGAACGATGCGCGGATCGCAATGGCAAGGAACGGCGCGCGGATCGCAACGGCAAGGAACGGCGCGCGGATCGCAAGGTTGAGGAACGCTTGCTTACGCGCGCGGCTCGCAGCGCCAAGGAACGGCGCGCGGGGGACGTTAGCCTTGTTTGCGATTTAAGACGCTGTGCCGCTGACCGTAGCCAGCATAGATCAGCAGGCCAATCGCCAGCCAGATGCCGAACCTGATCCAGGCGGAGTGAGGCAGGCCCTGCATGATGAACAGGCATCCGGCTGCCGAGAGAATGCAGACGGGCCACACAAACGGGACCCGGAAGGGTCTAGGCCGCTCGGGTTCCTTATAACGCAATACCAGCACTCCGATGCTGACCAGCATAAAGGCAAAGAGCGTCCCGATGTTGGTCAGGTCGTAGGTCTCCGCGTCGTCGCCGATCAGCGACCAGAGGCCCACGAAGAGGCCGGTCAGCAGCGTTGTCGCCCATGGGATTCGGGTGCGCGGATGGATCTTAGCGGCCCATTCGGGCAACAGGCCATCGCGCGCCATGGCAAAGAAGATCCGGGGCTGGCCATATTGAAACACGAGCAGGACAGCCGTCAGCGAGACTGCTGCTCCGAGCGCGACGATCCAGCCCACCGTCTTGAAACCGATCGCTTCCAAAGCGTGTGCCAGCGGGTCGGCCGCGGTTGCCAGTTCTTTATACGGCACCATCCCGGTGAGCACGGCTCCCACAATCATGTAGATCACGGTGCAAATGGCCAAGCCGCCCAGAATGCCGATGGGAAGATTGCGTTGCGGATTGATCGTCTCTTCCGCGGCCGTGGAAATGGCATCAAACCCGATGTACGCAAAGAAGACGATGGCGGCGCCCTGGTGGATGCCGCGGAACCCATTGGGCGAGAACGGGTGATAATTCGCGCCGTTCAAGTGGGTTACGCCGACACAGATAAACAGCGTCAGGGCCAACAGTTTGATCACAACCATGATGTTGTTGGCGGTGACGCTTTCGCGCGCTCCCCGCAACAGCAGCCAGGTGATCAGCATAACGATCGCGAACGCCGGGAGATTGATCAGAATGGGGATGCCGGCGATGTGAGGGGCAGAATTCAGTAAGTCGTGGATCTTCGGATCGGAGCTGACCAACGCTCTCCGATACCCGGTGGTAATCCAGACCGGAAGTTGCACGCCGAATCCGCGGAGCAAGGTATTGAAGTAATCGCCCCACGAGATGGCAACGGCGACATTGCCAACTGCGTATTCGAGGATCAGGTCCCAACCGATGATCCAGGCGATGAGTTCTCCGAGGGTCGCATAGGAGTAGGCGTACGCGCTGCCCGCCTGGGGAATCATCGAGGCCAACTCGGCGTAGCAGAGCCCCGCCAGGGCGCAGGCGGCACCGAGTAGAAGGAAGGAGAAGACCAGGGCGGGTCCGGCTCCTACGCGGATGACCTCACCATTGGGGCCTAACTGTCCTGCAGCGGCGGTGCCGATCGCTCCAAAAATACCGGCGCCGATGACGGCGCCGATCGCCAGCATGATCAGATCGCCGGCGCGAAGGCTGCGTTTCAATCCGCCCGAGCCCTCGGTCTCGGCTACCAGCGCGGCAATCGGCTTCCGCTGAAAGAGTTGGGACACCAAAGAATTCTACCAGACAACGCCGGGATTACCAGTTTGGGAACGGATTTCCGTATGGTCCAGTGTGCCGGGGAAGAGGCACAGACGGAAGGGGAAGACGATGAGAAAGCATTCGAAGATCAGTTCCCGAGTGGCCGTGGGCATGCTGTTGACGGCGGCTTCGCTGTTGGCTCAACGGGGTCAGCCGGAGCGGATGCCGCAGCAGGCGCCCAACCTGAGCAGACTCTCCACGATGATGCGGATGATCGAGACCGGAGTGACCCCATCAGACTTGGCCGCGATGCGCGCGAAGAACAATATGGCGATCTCGTATCTGCTGGCGGCATGGCGCGACATCTTCGCCGGGTCGATGGCGCCGCCGGCGTTCCGGCCGTTCACGGCGGAGATGGGAACTTCGGGATGCGGTCCCGTGCATCTCAATAACGCGGAGTACTGCTCGTCCGATCACACCATTTATTACGACGAGATCTTCCTCGCGACGGTGATGAAGGAAGCGGCGGGCAATCTGGGGACAGATGGCGATTATGCTCCGATCACGGTGCTGGCGCATGAGTTCGGGCACGCCGTGGCGATCGAGAAGGGATACCACGAGCGCATCTCGCTGTTTGCGGAGAACGCCGCGGATTGCGTCGCGGGCGTGATCACGGCGTGGGCGCAGCGCGACGGCCACATCGATCGGGGCGATCTGGAGGAAGCGCAGTATGCACTGTCGCATGCGACGGATCCTCCCGGACAGACGCTGGTCGCCCAGCTTCTCGACCCAAGCGCCCACGGAAATCGTTATCAGCGATTGGGGGCGTTCACGTCCGGTCTGTCGAGTGGAAACATGCGAGTGTGCGTGCCGTCAAGCGCTCCTGGAAACTATCGGGGCACGCGGTAATGCAGATGTGCCGGCAGTTTTTACGTGCCTGGGACGGCGCCGCCATCGACGCCGAGGACGGCGCCGCTGACGAACGAGGCGGCGTCGGAGGCCAGCCAAAGGTAAGCGTCCGCAATATCTTCCGGCTGGCCCATCCGTCCGAGCGGCGTATGACCAATCAGGCCCTTCTGAATCTTCTCGGGCATCTGTCGGACCATCTCGGTGGCGATGTATCCCGGAGCGACAGCGTTTACGCGAATGCGGTATTTACCCAGTTCTCTCGCCCATACCCGCGTCATGCCGATGACGCCGGCCTTCGAAGCCACGTAGTTCGTCTGGCCGAAGTTCCCGTTGACGCCGACCACGCTGGAAGCGTTGAGGATTACACCGCCACCCCCGTGGATCATGGACGGCGCCACCGCGCGCGTGCAAGTGAACACTCCCCGCAAATTGACGTCGATCACGGAATTGAACTGCTCATCGCTCATGGTCCCGAGCAGCGTACCGTCCTTATACTTCACTAACTGGCCGTCGCGCAGGATGCCGGCGTTGTTGACGAGGACGTAAACGGGACCCCATTGGCTGGTCACTTCCGCCAGAGCCGCCTCTACCGAGGCACCGCTGGTGACATCCACTTTTTGAAAAATACCGCCGGCCTGCGCTTCTCCCTCGCGGACGTCCCAGGAGGCAACGCGGCAACCCTCCTCGGCGAAACGGCGCGCAGTGGCGAGACCGATTCCGGCAGCGCCCCCCGTCACGATGACGACTCTATTCTGCAATCCGGTTTGAATCATCGATTCAGCACTGCCGCAGTGGGGCGCGGAGGACGCGAGAGGAAGGCTCCGGCACGAGGCGGATTCCGGTTGGGGCGGCGTCGACGGATGCCGCGGCGGCGACGGCCACGGCGCGCTCGCGTGGGGGTTCGCGCAGCTGCTTCTGCCAGCTACGGACCATCGGATAGAGGAAAATCTCTTTGCGCGAATTCTGTGTTTGGTTGAAGCGATCCATGCGGCCCCGCCCGGTAGTAATGCCGACGCTTACCCAATTGGCAGCCCGATAACAAGTTCCAGGATATTGATCGCGATCCACCAGGGTCTCCATGAGGACGGGACGAACGCCGTAAAACTTCTCCCAATCCACACGGAGTTGTTGGATCGACAGGCCCAGGATGTGGCTTGCCAGATGTGGAATCTTCACCCACGGCATGATCAGAAATCGCGACTGGTTGATGATCCGCGGCAGATTCTGGGGGCGGACATCGGCGTTCCACCCGATATATTCATCACGCGGCGCCATTTTCCAGGCCGCGCTGGTGAATAGGAGGCATGCCAGGAGCTGGTTGGGGTCATGCCGGGAACGGATAAAATAGCGCAACTGCGCACCGCACGCCTGCTTGTGGCCGAGGTAGTGATAACGATGGATGAACTGGCGGAATAAGAGCCGCGCATCGGCATCTTCGATGCGTTCAAAGATGACGGGGGCGTACTGCGATAACGGCCCATTGAGCGGAGGTTGGGGATCGGTGGCGTGGTCCGGGGCGATCTCACGGGCGGGCCGCTTGATCATCGGCTTGGGCTCGGGAAGCCAGGGCAGCATACCTCGCTCACGCAGGTTCTGGAGGAAAAGATAGCACTCGGTCGATTTCAGGCCGCCGTTGGGCCTGCGCCACTCCAACAACTCGCAGACGGTTCCGGCTAGTTCGGTCAATGGAAGTTTGCAGAAATCACGAGTGATTTCCTCAATGAGCTGCCACTCCTTGTCGGTTACTTCATGGCCGACAAAATTACGGGGAGAGCCACCAATTCTGACCGGCATCGGCTTCGAAAAACACCTCCCCACCAGATTACAGGAAAGCGCGCCGATCGTGTCCAGAAAAGTCGCATTTTTACATAAAAATGTTTTAGGAATGTTGGGACGCTTCCAGAAACTCGATATCGGGTTTAACCTCGGCGGTGAGCGCCACGTGGCCCCTCTCGGTGCGGGCCTGGCGCGAGAACAGGCACAGGCCCGGGTCAAAAACGAACTTGATCAAGAGCTTGGTCCACGAGGTGTGGTACACCAGCGAATCGTACAGCTCCGGGGCGGCGCTTCGGATCTTGGGAAGGTGGTTCCACGGCACCGACGGAAGGTCGTGGTGCTCATTGTGGTATCCAACGTTGAAGGCAACTTTGTTGAAGGGCCCATAGTAGCTGTAGGTCTCCTGAGGAGGCGCCACCAGGTAATGCTCCTGGATCCAGCGAGCGCCCAGCGGATGCAGCCCCACGGAAAAGAAGAACGATGCCGCGAGATATGCGATCGCCTTCGGACCAAAGAAGGCGTAGATTGCAAGGTCAAAGGCGATCTGAACCACAAAGTTCAACACGATCCATCGGTCGAACATGCGGATTTCCTTAAGACGAGGAGGCCGGGTGACTTGAAAAATGGGAAACAGCAGCAGCCAAAGAGCCTTGCCGATGGCGGAATTCCCAATCAACCGGGCTTCCCAATAACTGGGCAGGTCGGCATCCAGATCGTAGACCCCCTGGAAGGCATGGTGCTTCATGTGATACCGCTGGAACGAGACGGCGCTCGGCAGAAGATGCGGCAAATTGGCCGCGATGGACGCACAGGTGTTGAGATAGACCTTCGAGAAAATCAGGTTGTGCGAGCACTCATGAATGAGCGTCCACAAAGCATGACTCACGCAGGCGCCAACGGTGAATGCGGCTAAAAAGATCACCCACCAGGGTGAGTCTTTTACGAGTATCCCGACGCCGACCTGGAGCGAAACGCAACCCAGGATGATTAGGGCCGTATAAGGATTTTTGCCGATAAACCGCCGCAATTCCGGGTGGCTGCGCAACAGTATCTTGGTACGGTCGCGATGTGGCTCCTGGGATTGCGAGTATAGAAACTCTTTTGTGTGTGATCGCACGTCGGATGCAAGTATAGTGGAACTCGACGCATATAGCAAAGCCGGGGCATGCGATCGATTGCCCCGTGGATCAGTTCTCGACGGGCACCTTCTCCGCGTGATCGACCACTACGAGATCGAGATTCATCTTCTTCGATTCCAACTTCAGCCCCAGCTCTTCTTGCAGGCCCATAGTGATGAGCGATAGCGGGTCGGGAGGGGCGCCTCCCGCCGTTGGCTGCATCTCGGAGAGGTACTTGGCGACGTTGATGGTGAGGTCGTAGCGGCCTTTCAGGTCCGTCTGGTCGACTACGGGCGCACGGAAAATATTCGAGAGCATCTCGGTCAACTGGGAAACGGGCGCGTGCTGCACCGTGACCACCATGCGCTTCTGGTCGGGCTGCATACTGAACTCGCCATCCTCTTTGGATTCGTGAACCTTGGGACCGCCCTTGCCCACCAACAGCACATACGCAGAAAACTCCTTGGTTTGGTGGTGGACCTCGAGCTTGAAGCGGTCCGCCAGTAGCACCTGCAGCATCAACCGAAGCTGATCCTCGTTGACGGTTCCGGCGGACTTGGCGTTAATATCGTAGCGCTCCGACTGCAGCCAGTCCGGCCCCGAAACCTGGTAGTCGAAGACGTGATAAGCCCAGCGGATGGCGGATTTCAGACTGACGTTCCGCATGGTGAGGGAGTCGGGGCTGGTCTGGATATTCTCGCGGCGGCTGCCCTCACCGCCGGCTTTACCGATGGTACTGACCCGGACGGAAGCCACCTCAAAAGAAGGAGGGGCGGCGGCAGGCTGGGCAAATGCGCCAGCGGATGCGAGGACGAACAGGCTGGTGCCGAAGGTAGATCGCAACATTTGTGATTTTTCCGGTCTTCCTGGATGACGCGTGTGAAGGCTTGAAATTAGTCGCGAATCCTTTTCGCCCCTCGCTCCATCTATCTTGATGTCGAGATAATCCATTCGAGAGGAACTTCCATATGAAAAGCACCTACAACATCGACCCTGCGCACTCCACTGCGCATTTCACCGTCCGGCACATGATGATTACGAACGTACGCGGCTCGTTCGGCAGCGTCAAAGGCACGGTGGTCTATGATCCGGCAGATCCCGCAGCATCGGGCGTCGATGCCGAGATCGATGTCACCTCCATCAATTCGAATGACGCGCAGCGCGACGCGCACCTGAAGAGCGCAGACTTCCTGGATGTAGAACATTTCCCTGCGATTACGTTTAAGAGCACAAAGGTAGAAGCGGATAGTCCGGAGGAGGGAAAGGTCACCGGAGATCTGACGATTCATGGTGTGACCAAGAGTGTCGTCCTCAAGGTGGAAGGGCCGACCGCCGAGACGAAGGATCCGTGGGGCAACACGCGAATGGGAGCCTCGGCGACAACCAAGATCAAGCGCGGCGATTTTGGATTGAAGTACAACGCGGTGCTGGAAACGGGCGGCTTGCTGATCGGCGACGACGTGAAGATCGAGATCGAAGTTTCGCTGATCAAGGCGTGAGGTTCAATTCGGGCAACTGATGGCTTCGGGGGGCAGCGGAAGCGCGGAGACGTGGTGGCCGGTTCGAGACTGGTGCTCCCGTAATCTGCGCCATGCCTCCCACAGGCGGGAGTTGGCCCGCATTTCCGCGCAATCGCCGGGGTTCAAGGATTGGATCCAGGTTTCGAGGCTGATCGAGGGCGGTTGGGGAAGATGTTGGCGGATGTCGTGAGCGGTCTCGCGCAGGGCGTGATAAAGGGCCAGACACTCGTTACAGGTTGGCATGGCTATAGCTTATCCCGCCCGTGATACACTCCGTACCTATGAAATGGTTGTGTATCGCGCTGCTGTCTTCGGTAGCTCTCTTCGCGCAGGACGATGCCCCGGCGGGCGGTGCGGCCGCCAATCAGGCCGCGACCCCTCCTCCTCCCGGACGGGAACAGGCCCGTTCGATGATTGTCACGCGTTACGGGATTGTGGCCACCTCGCAGTTTCTGGCATCGCAGGCCGGCGCCAAGATGCTCGAATCGGGCGGCAACGCAATCGATGCCGCGATCGCGGCGAATGCGGTCGTCGGAGTCACGCAGCCGTACGTCAACGGGATGGGCGGTGACCTGTTCGCCATTATTTACGAGGCGAAGACCGGGAAGGTCTACGGACTCAACTCCAGCGGGTGGACCCCCAAAGCTCTCACGATCGACTACCTGAAGGAGCGGAAGATCGATAAGCTCGACCGCTTCAGCGTCCACGACATCACGGTGCCCGGATGTGTGGCCGGTTGGGACGCGTTGCGAAAGCGATTCGGGACCAAACCGTTTCCCGAACTTCTGGCGTCTGCGATCTTCTATGCGGAGAACGGATTCCCCTTGCCGGAGATCGGCGCGCGCTCCTGGATCACCCAGCCGCTTCTCAAGCAGCCCGGCTATCGCGAGACCTACATGCCGACGGGCACGCGGCCACAACTTGGCGATATTTTCAAGAATCCGGCGCTTGGCGAATCGCTGCGGCAGGTAGCGGCGAAGGGGCGGGACGGTTACTACAAAGGCAAGCTCACCGAGGTGATGGTGAAGTTTCTGCAGGCGCAGGGCGGGGCGCACACCATGGAGGACTTTGCCGAGTTCGAGCCCGAATGGGTCGAGCCTATCAGCACTACGTACCGCGGCTGGCAGGTTTACGAACTGCCCCCCAACGGGCAGGGAGTGGCAGCGCTCTCCATGCTCAATATCATGGAGAACTTCCCGCTCAAGGATTACGGCCACAATTCCGCCGCTGCCCTGCACGTCATGATCGAAGCCAAGAAACTCGCCTACGCGGACATGGCGCGATTCGTAGGCGATCCGCGGTTCGGACCGGTACCGGTGGCCGAGATGCTCTCGAAAGATCTGGCAAAAAGGCGCGCCGGGCAGGTGGATATGGACAAGGCATCGTGCAAGGTGTTGCCATCGGAGATTCGCGAGACTCTCGCGGCGCATGGCAACGAGACGATCTATATGTCGGTGATCGATAAGGAAGGCAATATTGTTTCGCTGATCCAGAGCAACTATTCGGGGTACGGCACCGGCATGGTCGCTCCGGGAGCGGGCTTTTCCTTCCACAATCGGGGACAGGGATTCGATCTGGTGGCGGGTAAGCCGAACTCGCTCGCGGGACATAAGCGCCCCCTGCACACCATCATTCCGGCATTCATGAAGAAGGACGATGTCAGCATCGGCTTCGGCATCATGGGCGGATGGAATCAGTCGCAGGCCCACGCGCAGTTCGTGGCCAATATAGTGGACTTCGGCATGAACGTGCAGATGGCACTCGAATCGGCACGATTCACCAAGGGCACCTTCGATGGGTGCGACGTGCAGATGGAGTCGCGCGTACCGGAAGCGATTCGCCAGGAACTGACGCGCCGCGGACATCTCATTTCACCCCTCTCGGGCTTTTCCGGGGCAATGGGCAATGGCGAGGCCGTCATGCGGGATGCGCGGCGGGGAGTGAACTTCGCGGGATCGGATCCGCGCACGGACGGAGCGGCGATTCCGGAGCAACCTCCTGTCGCGGCATCGGCGTCCGCACAGAAGTAGGCAAATGCGCATTGCGATCGCGCTCCTGGCCGCTGCGTCCGTTTGCGGCGCTGCGCGCGTGCCGCTGATCTTCGACACCGACATGGGCAACGATGTGGATGACGCCCTGGCGCTGGCGATCATCCACTCGCTCCAGTCGCGCGGCGAGGCCGAACTCCTGGCCGTCACGGTAAGTAAGGATAGCCGGTATGCCGCTCCGTTCTGCGATCTCGTCAATACTTTCTATGGGCGGAAGGACGTCCCGGTTGGGGCAGTGAAGAACGGCAAGACTCCGGAAGATAGCGCGATGATTCGCGTACCTTCCGAGCGCCGTAAGGCCGACGGATCGTATGTCTATCCGCACCGGTTGATGGACGGCCGCGAGGCGCCGGATGCGGTGTCAGTGCTACGTCGGGCGCTCGCGCAGGCGCGGAATGGCAGCGTGGTGATCGTAATGGTAGGGTTCAGCACGAATCTCGCCCGACTGCTGACGTCGTCGCCGGATTCGGCCAGTCCTCTGGACGGTGCACATCTGGTCGCGGAGAAGGTCCGGCTGCTGAGCGCGATGGCGGGTCATTTTCCGCGCGGACAGCCGGAGTACAACGTGAAGACGGACATCCCCTCTGCGCGGAAAGTCTTCGAGGAATGGCCGACGCCGATCGTGTTCAGCGGATACGAAATCGGCCAGGCGCTGCTCTTTCCGGCGGTCAGCATCGAGCGGGATTTTGCGTGGGTGCCCGACCATCCGGTCGCGGAGGCGTACCGCAACTACATGAAGATGCCGTACGATCGGCCGACCTGGGACCTGACCGCCGTCCTCTACGCCGTTCGGCCCGATCGCCAGTATTTCTCGTTGTCGCCTCCCGGCCTAGTGACTGTGGATGACGCAGGCCAGACGATCTTCACCGCCGCGGAGGACGCTACGTGTCGATACCTGATTCTGGACGGCGAGCAGAAGGGCCGAACGCTGGAAGCACTGATTCTTCTTGCCAGCCAGCCCCGAAATTGACGCGCCCTTGGCGACTGGGATATACTCCACCCGAACGGTCGGTCAATCGACCATCCAGGGGATGATCTCAAACATGTTACGAACTTGCGTGCGCACGGGGTTGGCAGTCTTCCTGATGTCGTTGGCTGCCTGGGCTGCCGATGTCACCGGTAAATGGACCTTCAACGTCGAAACGGCGGCCGGGAGCGGGTCGCCTACCTTTGTGTTCAAACAGGAGGGTGAGAAGCTCACCGGGACTTACACGGGCACTTTCGGAACTGCCGACCTGACGGGGACCGTCAAGGGCGACGTCATCGAGTTCTCGTTTGAGGCAACGGTGGTTGATACCAAAGGCAAAGTCGTCTACACGGGCAAGATCGAAGGTCCCGGGAAAATGTCCGGAGAGGTGGAGTTCACGGGCTTGGGGAAAGGCACGTGGAGCGGCAAAAAGGACTAGCGGGCAGGCTTCGGGAAAGGTTGAAGAACGCTTGTTCAAGCGCGCGGCTCGTGACCTTTGCCGTCAAGCCGATTTGACCGCTGTCGCTACCTGCCGCCGCAACGTTTCGTTCTCTTCTTCGAGTTGCTGCATGCGTTCTTCCATGGGCCTCAAGGCCTGGCGGATCTGATCTTCGGTGTATCGCGGCGTGATGTGCTGCTGGCAGTTCCAGTCGAGTGCCTCGACGTGAATGACAAACACACGTTCGATCGCCGCATCATAGCCGGGCTCGCGGAGTTTATCGATCCATTCCTTGGCAGATGGTCCTTCGAGGATCGAAACGCGTCCCAAAATCTTGAGCCGCGCCTGATGGGGATAATCGACCAGGATCAGCGCCACGCGATCATCCGTCATCAGATTGCCGGTAGTGATGTACTGTTTATTTCCCCGGAAATCGGCGAATGCAACGGTGTGCGGGTCGATGACTTTCAGAAAGCCTTTCGGCCCGCCGCGATGCTGCACATATGGCCATCCCGAGGACCCGATACTCGACATGTAGAAGCTGTCGCTAGCCGCCAGGAATTCGATTTCGGAGGGCCCCAGACCATCCTGGGAGAAAGCGGATGCCTCTCGCCTTGCGTACTGACCGCGGCTGCCGTACCGTTCCTGGAGGGACTTGATAACGGGAGTGAACACCAGGGATCCAAATGCGTAGGCCATTTCAAGCACCTTTCCGGCGTCGGCCAATCCCCCGCCGCCTCGCAAACAGATTGGATGCGATCGGGCTGAAAAGGATGCGGTGTGCTTGGGCGGCCCGATGTGAAGCCGGAACGCGGTGGAGTCCCGAAACTTTGCATTCGGGGAATAATCTGGTGTCTATGCCGCTTTTATGGGGCACGGGGGAAGCTTACGGAACATGACAGTCGAACAGATCCAGCTGGACAGGAGCAGACAAAAGCGGGCGCATCGGCAGCGTTGGGGTCCATACCTGAGCGAGCGCGCGTGGGGATGGAGCATCCGGGGATGCCCGATGGGGTGGGGACGCCTCGATCTGGAGGGTGTACTGTCGTGAGGCGATTCGACGCACCGATCTGCCGGAATCTGGAGATCGCAAGCCGGCGCGAATGGCTGGAGACGAACGGGATCGGCGGTTTCGCTTCCTCCACCATTGCCGGAATGAATACGCGGCGATACCACGGTCTGCTGGTGGCCGCCACCAAACCACCCGTGGGCCGCATGGTGCTGCTTTCGAAACTGGAGGAGACACTGGTCCTCGGCGGACGCCGCTTCGAGTTGGCGTGCAATCGCTACCCAGGCGCGGTTCACCCACAGGGTTATCGATATCTGCGTGAGTTTCGGCAGGATCCTTTCCCTGTCTTTGTCTACGAGGTAGACGGAGTGCAACTGGAGAAGTCGGTGTTCATGGTATACGGCGAGAACACCACGGTGATCCGGTACGAACTGCGGGGAGCGGCCGACGGAGAGTGCGTGCTGGAAGTGCGGCCGCTGATCGCTTTCCGCGATTATCACGCCACCATGCACGAGAATGGCGCGATCAACCCGTCCTTTCAAGCAGAGCCTGGGTACGTGAAGATCGCCCCCTATCAGGGCTGTCCAAACCTATATCTTTCACACACCGGCGGCGACGTTCGCGGGGAGGGCAACTGGTACCGCAATTTCGAGTACACCGTCGAGCAGGAGCGCGGGCTGGACTATCGCGAGGACCTGTTCAATCCGCTGGTATTGACTTTTGACCTGAGACGCAATCCGCGGCCGGCGATCGTGGCGTCTACCGAAGCGCGAAGTGCCGAGTCGGCAGAGCAGATGCAGGAAGCGGAGATCGCGCGAAGGGACGAAAATCCGCTCTTTCAGGCCGCTGACCAGTTCATCGTGCGGCGGGGCAGCGGAAGCACGGTGATCGCGGGGTATCACTGGTTCAGCGACTGGGGGCGCGACACGATGATCGCCTTGCCAGGCTTGACTCTCTCCACCGGCCGATTCCACGATGCACGCGGCATTCTGATGGCATTTGCGCAAAGCGTGGATCGTGGCATGCTGCCCAATCGTTTTCCGGATGCGGGCGAGGAACCGGAGTACAACACCGTGGACGCGACCTTGTGGTTCTTCGAAGCTGTCCGCGCGTTCGCCGCTCGCACCGGGGATTACGATTTCGTGCGAACCCATCTCTACGCGGTGCTGGCCGATATCATTCGATGGCACGAATGCGGCACGCGCTACGGAATCCATCTCGATGCAGACGGCCTGCTGCTTGCGGGCGAGCCCGGCGTGCAACTCACCTGGATGGATGCGCGGGTGGACGGGCGCGAGGTAACTCCGCGACAAGGTAAGCCGGTGGAGATTCAGGCGCTGTGGTACAACGCATTGCGCGTGATGCAAGATCTCGCCCGGCGATTTGAGGATCGCGCCAGCGACGCTCGTTATGGCGAACTGGCGGACCGCGCGAGAGAGAGTTTTCGAACGCAGTTCTGGAACGAGTCCGCCGGCTGTTTGTACGACGTGATTTACGGCGACGCGCGGGACGGCGCCATTCGCCCCAATCAGATCTTTGCGGCCGGCCTGTTTCACAACCTGGTGACCGGCGAGCAGGCCGCGAAAGTGGTCGAGACCGTGCAACATCACCTGCTGACGCCGTACGGGCTGCGTACTCTGGCCCCTGGCGATCCGCAATATCGAGGACGCTTCGAAGGCGGCCCCTCTGAACGCGATGGCGCCTATCATCAGGGTACGGTTTGGCCCTGGCTCATGGGCCCGTTTCTTACGGCGTATCTCAAAGTACATGACTACTCCGAAGACGCGAGGCGGCAAGCGTGGGAATGGCTCGGGCCACTGCGCCGGTACATGGAGGAAGAAGGTCTCGGCCAGATTCCGGAGGTTTTCGATGGAGACGCGCCCCATCGCGCGGGCGGGTGCCTGGCGCAGGCTTGGAGCGTCGCGGAGTTCTTGCGGGTGACGGTGGATGAGCTTTCCGGCTCGAATGCGAGCGGGGAGCGTTAGCGAGCGGTTGGGTGGTGGAACCTTTGAAAGCGCATCGCGTTGGCGTTGCTCTTCTATCTGGTTTCGGCCGGCTGTTAGCGCGACCACGAGAGCGGCAATGGCGCTCGTTGCAGCCGGCCGCGCGATTTTGATCCTGTACCGTCAGGAAGGCGGGCAGCCATCTCTGCCCCATTCGAGCCAGAGCAAGATTTTGATAGCGGCGGCTGGCGCCAGTGCCGTATACCAGTTGCAGTGGCGATTCAAAATAAAGCGATGTTGTGTTTGGTGGCAGCCGGCCTGCTCTTCGGTTGGCAGGCCGAGCCCACCTTGGGAGACGCATTGGCGCTGTTGCAGTCCGGCGATTTTTCCGGCGCCGCCAAAATGTTGGAGGCGGTCACGAAGCGCGAACCGCGCAACGGGCGCGCCTGGCGAAATCTCGGCCTGGCATACCAAAGAGTCAAAGACCTCGACCGCGCGATCGAAGCATATCAGCAGGCACTCGAAGTGCAGCCGGAGATGGTCGCGCCGATCTACAGCATCGGTCTCGCCTATGCCGCGAAGAACGATCCCGATCACGCATTCGAATGGCTTCGCAAAGCCAAGTCCACCGGCAAGATCGATATGACGCAGGCCGAGTCCGCGCCTGAACTCGCCTCGCTTCGCGCCGATCCGCGCTTCGCTTCCGTCCTTCCCAAGCCCTCCGATTTCGAACATCCATTCGTTGAGCCGGTGAAGATTATCCGCGAATGGGATGGCGAGGCCGCCAGCGACCAGTTCGGCTGGATCGCGCGCAGCATCGGCGACGTGGACCACGATGGCGTTCCGGATTTCGTAACGTCGGCGCCAACGAAGAACATTGGGGGCGAAAATGCCGGTCGCGTTTACGCTTATTCCACCAAGACCGGCAAATTGCTCTGGAGCGTCGATGGGAAGCCGGGGGACCAACTGGGGATTGGCATCGAATCGGCCGGCGATGCCAATCACGATGGTGTGCCCGACGTCGTAGCCAGTGCTCCGGGAGCCGGGAAGGCGTACATCTTCTCCGGCAAAGATGGAAAGCTGCTCGTCACGATGAGTGCGGAAGATGCCGGCGACAACTTTGGCAGGCACGTGGCGGGCGCGGGCGACGTGAATGGAGACGGATACGCGGACGTCATTATCGGCGCCCCTGGCAACAACCATGGACGGGGCGCGGCGTACGTTTACTCCGGCCGGGATGGCAGTTTGCTGCTGAAACTCACGGGCGAAAGAGACGGCGACCAGTACGGGGCCGCCGTGACAGGCTTCACAGGGAAGAAGGGTGTGATTCTGGTCTCGGGCGCCCCGCAAGCCGGTCCGAAACACCACGGACGAACGTACATCTACAAGTCGCTTGACCAGAAACCGGCATTCATCCTCGACGCCGACGAGGGCGGACAGGCGCTGGGTGGGATGTTCGTGTCGATACCCGGAGATCTGGACGGCGATGGCTGGCCCGATGTTTTTTCCTCCGACTTCTCAGATAGCGGTAAGGCGCCGGGGGCGGGAAAAACCTATCTGAGCTCTGGGAAAGACGGCCACCGGCTGTTCACGCTCACTGGCCAAACACCGGGCGAGGGCTTCGGTACCAGCGAATCGATCGCGGGAGATGCAGACGGCGATGGCTATCCTGACCTGATCGTCGGTGCGTGGCAGTACAGCTCGGAAGCGAATTCCGGAGGACGTGCGTACTTGTATTCCGGAAAGACGGGCAGCTTGCTAAAGACCTACACGTGCCGGATTCCAGGCGATACCTTCGGATTCGATGCAGTCGGAATGGGCGATATCGACGGCGATGGGACAGTCGATTTCCTGATCACGTCGGCGTGGAGCGGCGTTCATGGGTTTCATTCGGGGCGGATTTTCCTGATCAGCAGCGGAATCGCGAAGAACGGAGCGCGGAAGGAGTAATCTCGAAGTCGCGCCGAAAGGCGTGAGTGAAATGGCTGTGGTGCGTAAATCCCAGATCCACCGCGATGCGGTCCAGTGGGTTCGAGGTCTCGCACACCCTCTCCAGGCCGTGACGAATGCGCAGTTGACGGAGATACGCGTGGATCGCAAATCCGGTGACTTCGCGAAACGTCCGGCAGAGATGATACGGCGACACACCAGCGTGGGCCGCAATTTGGATGAGCCCCAGATGCTCGTTGAAGCGCGTGGCGAGCAGGCATTCGACTTCATGAACGAGCGCCCGCTTTTTCACATCGGGTGGCGCGTGGATCGCCCCTCCGATCACGCGGTCCAGCAAAAGCAACACTGTCTCCTCGACAACGACCGGGTTCGGGGCTTCATCATTTGCGACCGCATCGAAAAGGCGGCGCTGTAACAGGTACGTCCTGGGGTCGGACGGGCCGCGATGCCATCGGAAAGGCGTGTCTTCCACCTTCGGGTCGACTGTGCGGACAGCCTCGCGGGCGAGATCGCGTCGCACGCCGAACCAGTCGCAGCGGTCGCCGTGCTCGCTGATCCCCTGCCGCTGGTAGCACTGCGAGCGGTTGTAGAACGTGACTGTATTCGGATTGGCGACAAATGGCGGGGCATCTTCATGCTCGATCTGAACGGCAGTTCGTGGAAAGACAAAGCAATCGTTCTGCGCGGGCCCGGTGTCGCGAAAGCCGGGATACGCGCCGTGGCAACGAAACGCGCCGATACGAACCAGCGGGGATTCGTAGACCACGGTATCGCTGAATAGCGGTTCCTTCATGCCGGCTATTTAGCCTCGACGTGGGAACGCACGGAATGTCACGAACTCTGGTAACGCCAATTCCTGCGTCAGTCGCGGCTGCGTACTCGCCGATCGATCGACATATCCAGACGTTGCGGCGCCAATCGTCGATCGCATTCAGATCACCTCCGTTTTTGGTTGAAGCAGTTATATGTCCGGAAGGAAGGCCTCGCTCGCTACCAGAACGATGGCACCAGGATACCGGACGCCTTTGGAATCGGCCTTCACCTGCCGCTCGCACGGCCGCGATCTCCCCCGATTTCAGGGCTTCAATTCACTCGGCGGCGCGCTACATCCACGCCCGCCCGTATTGTACCGGCGGAACCGGTTCCACTCCCAGTGCCTTTGCAGCGCGCAGCGGGAAATAGGGATCGCGCAGCGATTCGCGCGCCATCAGAATCAAATCCGCCTTGCCGGCGCGCACGATTTCATCCGCCTGCGATGCTGTCGTGATGAGACCGACGGCGCCCGTCGGGAGCCCGGTGTCGCGTCGAATCCGCTCCGCGAATGGGACCTGATATCCGGGCACCATAGGGATCTTCTGTTGCAACGCCAGTCCGCCCGATGAGCAATCGACCAGGTCGACTCCGTGCCGGCCCGCCAGCGCCGCCAGTTTCACCGAGTCGTCAATCGTCCAGCCGCCATCTACCCAGTCGCTGGCTGAGATCCGGAGAAACACTGGCAGATGCGCAGGCCACACCTGTCGCACGGCCTGAATGACCTCGGCGGCGAAACGGCATCGATTGCTGAATTCCCCGCCATACTCATCGGTACGATGGTTGCTGAGCGGCGAGAGAAATTCATGGATCAGGTAGCCGTGCGCACTGTGAATCTCCACGACCTGAAATCCTGCTTGCACCGCCCGCTCCGCGCCCATGCGAAAGGCCGTCACGATCGATTGGATCTCCGATTTTGACAACTCGCGAGGCAGCGGGTCATCGGGGCGAAACGGTAACGCGCTCGGTGCCACAGTCCGCCATCCACCATCCGCTTCGCGGATCGCCGCGCCCCCGTCCCAAGGACGCTGCACACTGGCCTTCCTGCCCGCGTGGGCCAATTGAATGGCGGGCACGGCGCCGTGCTCGCGCAGGAATGCGGCGATGCGCGTCAGTGGTCCGATATGTTCATCTTTCCAGATGCCGGAATCGGCTGGCGAGATTCGTCCTCGGGCTTCGACTGCGGTGGCTTCGACCATAACCAGCCCGGAGCCTCCTACTGCGCGGCTGCCCAGATGCACCAGGTGCCAGTCAGTGGTAAATCCGTCGACGCAGGAATACTGACACATCGGTGACACGGCGATTCGATTACGAAGTGTTACATCGCGCAGTTTTAGAGGTGTAAACAAGTGAGGGGAGCTCATTCGCTTCCAGTATCGCAGGTGCTTACCGTAAGATTACCGGCTCACACTGCATTCTTGCCGCGCCACTACGCAAGCTAAGAGTAGGAGAAACAGAAATGATAGCGTTTGTGGGAATCCTGTTTGCGGCTGCCGTAGTGCCGAGTCCGGAATATCGCGCTGCGCAGGAGTTAAGTGAGCACGCGCGACAGTTGTACGACCAGGCTCAATACACGCAGGCGGAACCTCTCTACCGGCAGGCGGTAGAGGCGTGGGGCCGTTTGGGACCGGACGCCGCGCAAAATCGCGCGATCGATCTTCGCAATCTGGGCGCACTGTTGCGCGCCATCGGCCGCTATCACGACGCCGAACCGCTCCTCAATGAAGCGGTGCGGGAGCTGGAAGTGACGGGAAGCGACTCGATGGAGCTGGAGCGGGCGCTCTTCAATCTGGCAGCGCTGTACCGCTCTGAAGGCGAACTGCCGCGGGCCGAATCGTTCGCGATCCGGGCCGTGGATCTCGCAGGGAAACGCGCCGATGTGCCGGCGCCGGATCGGCAGGCTCCGCGCCTGGTGCTGGCATCGATATACCTGGACCAGCGCCGGTATCAAGAGGCCGAATCGGTGCTGAATGAGGCGCTCGAAGGCGCCGATGGTGCCATCGCGGCGGCGGCTTACAACAGCTTGTCGAGCATCGCGATTAACCGCGACGATTTTCCCAAGGCGGAGGAGTATGCGCGTCAGGCCCTCTACTTTGCACGCCTGGCTTTACCGCCGGGACATCCCGCGGTGGCCGCCGCGTGGAATAACCTGGCACAGGCCAGCAGATTCGAGGGCAAATATCTGGAGGCGGAGCGGGACTACCGCCAGGCCATCAGCGTGTGGGAGGACAAGCTGGGTCCTGCGCACCCTTTCGTGGCGCAAGGACTCATGAACCTCGCGGCGTTTTATCATGAGCGGGGACGCGAGGCCGGCGCCGAATCGTTGTACGCACGTGCCGCGGAGATTCTGGAGGAGGCGTTTGGCAAAACGGATCCGCGTACCCTCTCGGCGCGCAACGAGCTGGCGGAGGTGCTGCGGGCGGAGCGCCGTTTCACGGAATCGGAAAAACTCGGACGCAGTACGCTGGAAGGTCTCGAGAAGGTGCTTCAGGCGGGGGATCCGGCTCTGTTGAGAGCGCAGACCAACTACGCGCGGTTACAGGCTACGAAGTACAAATGAGGGACGGGTGAAAAAGGATCGGTCGGGACCGCCCCCTTACGGTCGCGGCTCGTAAGCTGCCAAAAGCGGGACCGCTCCCTCACGGTCGCGGCTCGTAAGCTGCCAAAAGCGGCAACGCTCCCTCACGGTCGCGGCTCGTAAGCTGCCCAAATCGGGAACGCTCCCTCACGGTCGCGGCTCGTAGGCTGCCCAAATCGGGAACGCTCCCTCACGGTCGCGGCTCGTAAGCTGCCCAAATCGGGAACGCTCCCTCACGGTCGCGGCTCGTAAGCTACCCAAATCGGGAACGCTCCCTTACGGTCGCGGCTCGTAAGCTACCCAAATCGGGAACGCTCCCTCACGGTCGCGGCTCGTAGGCTACCCAAATCGGGAACGCTCCCTCACGGTCGCGGCTCGTAAGCTGCCCAAATCGGGAACGCTCCCTCACGGTCGCGGCTCGTAATCGGTCCGAACCGGGACCGCTCCCTCACCGTCACGGTCGCGGGTCGCAAGTTCTGCAACACTACGCTCGATTAACGATGGGCGGTCGGCGGGCGTTAGCAAGCGATCGCCGCAAACCTACTACCGTCGGGCCAGGCAGAAAATTCTCGCTGCGGGTTGAGGCGTTGTGAACTGAGCGCAGGAGTCCGCAAACACGTAGTGAATGTTGGACTCCTGCTGCTGTTTCGGTGTGTAGGTCGCGGTCAGGAACATGACTGGCTGAGCAGCTACGAAATCCTCAGTGATCACGTACTTAAGCCCATCGCGGGGTAGCGCATTGATCTGCAGTGCGACCGCCGTTGCGCCGTCATCGAAGGCCGGCGGCACGTGGGGATCGGTGGCCCATCGGTAGAAATAAGTGTAAAAAGGCTCGCACGCGAGGAGCAGCAGGAACGCGGCGCTGAGCACTTGCATCAATTTTTGCGGAACACGAGCCGAGATCCAGGAATTTACGTAAACGGCGCCCTCCGCGGCCAACATGGCGACCGGGGGAATCATCAGAATCGCACGCAATGCGTGAGGCACCGCCTCGGCAGACAGCACGACCGGCACCGCGGCGATTGCGAGCCACCAGAGGGCGAATGCCCGCAGCGTGCGTCCCCGCGCGATTCCCAAAACCAAGAGGATTGCTACGGGCCAGAACAGCTCGGCCCTCCAAGCGATATTGTGACGCCAGTTGGTGTCGCCGCGCGTGAAGAACATCCGGCCTGTCCTCCAGATATTGCGAAGCACCTCCCAGCCGGGGTGAGGCACGTGCAGCACCGAGACCTGAACGGAGCGCCCGGTGAGCGTGCCTGTATGCCCGATGAAGTAGAGTGCCAGTGGAAGGATTGTCAGCAGGGAGGCAGCGGCAAAAGCGAGATGTAACTTCGAGGCTTTGCGGGCATGGTACAGCAGAAAGAGGACGATTAAAACGGGCGTAGCGCGGTAGGCGATGTAAGTGTAGAAGCCCAACCCGTAAACCGCCCCCGCGAAGAGCGTGGCCGCCAGGTACGGGCGATTTTGACGCCAGCGACGGATACCGACCGCCAGAAAAAAAAGTGCCCACGTGAGCATACACGGAGCACCGATGGCGCGAAACGCGATGCGCGAGAAGTTGATGTGCCAGAAGCTGGTGGCGAGGAAGAACGTGGCGAGGAGCGCGATCTGCTCGGTAGCAAGCTCCCCTACCAGATAATAAACTCCCAGCACCGTGAGCACGCCGAAAATCGCTGCGGGAAGACGGAGCACCCAGGTCTCGTTGCCCCAGACGCGAATGAGGGGTGCCGCGAGGTCGATGTACAGACCTTCGCGGCCACCGTCCTCGGGGTAGAACACCTGGAAATGCCCCGTCTCTAACACCTCCAGCGCGTTGCTGCCGTCCATGGCCTCGTCTCGATAAAGTCCCGGCGGGACGGTACCCAATCGGTGGAAGCGAAGCAGCGCCGCAATGAAGAGAATCAGCAGGAGCAGCAGGCGGTGCTTCACAGATTTACCCGGCGCGTTGGGCGCGATGCGCGCGCTCGCGATCGATGAGCGCGCGCTTGCGAGCGATTCCCCAGCGATACCCGCCTAATTCGCCCGTTCCACGGATGACGCGGTGACAGGGGATGGCGATCGCCACGGGATTGGTGGCGCAGGCCCGCGCAACGGCGCGTGTCGCAGCCGGCTGCCCAATGGCCGCGGCAACTTCGCCGTACGACTCGACCTCGCCGTACGGGATTGACTGCAAGTAGTTCCAAACGCGCATCTGGAATGCGGTGGCCCGGATATCGAGCGGGAGTTCCAAGCGCGGCTGGCTGCCATTCAAATGCCGGCTCAGCGCCTGAATCCACTTCTCGAACTCGGGTGGATGGGGCGTCGCCATGGGCGTGATCGTAGCTTCAGGATACTCTTTGCGTAGTTCAGCGAGCAGGCCCTCCTCGGACTCTCCGAATTCGAGGAAGCAGAGGCCGCGGTCGGTGGCGCCGATCATCATAAGTCCGACCGGCGACTGCGAAGCGGCCCACGTGATCGCCACGTCGCGTCCGCCTTTGCGGTACTGATTGGGAGTCATGCCGAGCCGCGTGTCAGCACGTTCGTAAACGCGGCTGGACGAACCGAAGCCCGCGTCGTAGACCGCTTCCGCGACATCTTGCGACGTGCGCAGACTCTCTTTGAGCTTCCGCATGCGGCAGGCTTCGAGATACTGCTTGGGTGTCAGTCCGACGGCGGCTTTGAAGGTGCGCTGAAAGTGGAACGGGCTCAGGCCCACGCGATCGGCGAGGCCGGCCAGATCGTGAGGCTGATCGGGATTCGCTTCCAGATAACGGCAGAGCTCGTGAATGCGGGCGGCCGCTGGATCGGACTGAGTTTTTTTCGGACGGCAGCGAAGGCAGGCGCGCAGGCCGTCTCGTTCGGCATCCAGGGGAGTGGCGTAGAAGCGCACGTTTTTGCGCAGAGGCCGGCGAGAGGGGCAGGACGGGCGGCAATAGACGCCGGTCGTGGTGATGCCGTATACAAACTTGCCGTCGAAGGAGCGGTCGCGGGTTTCGACCGCTCCCCAGTATTGTTCCTGGTTGGCATTTGCGGCCGGGTTCATTTCGCTCTGAATTTGTTTCGTCATGCTTACAGCTTGCGCTTCCTCGCAAAAGCCTTCCACCCGATCCTTGCGGTGCAATTTTACGTGAATGCGCGGTCGCAAAGAGCTCGGATCGCGGGCCCTGCCTCGGCGGCAGCAACTTCCGCGAGACGACGAGTTTCCGGGTTGCGATCGAGCGCCAAAACCTCCAAGGCGATCTTTACTTCTTGCGTGCGGCTCTCGCGAATCACGTTTAGCAGGAATTCGATGCCGCTCTGCTGCCTCGAGAGGCCAATCGCGCGCAGCAGAACCTCGCGGAATTCGGATTCGCGCGTCGAGTCCCAAGTTCTCTTGAGAAGGTCTACCGCGGCCGGCAGGCGCGACGATCCCAAGGCGAGAGCCGCCTCATGGCGGGCGTCCGGATCGGCATGCAGATAGGCCGAGACAAACGGAATTCCATTCTCGCCTTCCAGTTGGAGCAGTGAATCGAAGACCTGGCCGACGACCGCCGCCTCCGGATCGCCCAGGCGCGCCTTGAGGCGAAGCAGGAGGGCAGAGTCGTCGCCCTCCATGTGTTGCAGGCCGCGCACCGCCTCCACTCGCACGGTCAGTGCCGGATCGGCAAGCAGGTCCACCATGTGCCGCAGAATATCTCCGCGGCGCAGATCGTTACATCCGGGCAGGCTGAGCAGGCAGATTCCGCGGAGCGTGGCTGCGGTGTCTTCCGGCTTTCCGAAAGAAGGCTCCATTTGCACGTGGCGAATGCCGCGAACGAAAGGCGGGGACTCGCAATAGCCCAGGTCCCGCAGGGCGTTGGCGATCGCGTTCTTCCCCCAGCACTGCGGGTCGCGGCTCACAGGGCTCTCAAACAGGCGGTCATAGGCGCGGAGCAGGTCGGGAAGCAGATCGTGGAGTTGGAGTTCGGCTACGAGCTTGGCGGCCTTAGCGACAACCATATTGACTCGGTCGGAGAGCGCCTTGCGCAAGGCTGCGGCGGCCTCATTCGCGGGAGCCTGCCGGAACGAGCCCAGGCGTTCGATTTCGAGTTCGATGTTGCGGTGCGCCATGCGAATCAGCTCAGGTAGAAGCCACCGTTCACGTTGATGGTCTGGCCCGTTATATACGCGTTGCCTGCCAACATCAGGGCTGCATCGGCGACTTCGTCAATGTGGCCGAAGCGGCCGACGGGGATCAGGTCGGGCCGGGCGTTGGGATTCGTTCGGACCATCTCGGTATCGATGAGCGCGGGCGCGATGGCGTTGACGGTGATTCCCTCTTTCGCGAGCAGTTTGGCATACCCGCGCGTGAGACCCAGCATGCCCGCCTTGGCTGCGGCGTAGTGCGGACCCACGATGCTGCCTGCCTGCGCGGCAACCGACGACACGTTAATGATGCGGCCCCATTTTCGCGCGCGCATCTGTGGCAGGACCGCTTGCGTGACCAGAAAGCAGGAGGTGAGATTCATGGCGATCTGTTCGTTCCAATCCTCTTCGCGAATCTCTTCGATCTTCTGAACGCGAGCGATTCCCGCGTTGTTGACCAGGATCTCAATGGGGCCGAGTTGTTTGTCGACCAACTGCACCAGGGCTTCGACCTGTGCGCGCTGCGAGACGTCTGCCTGAATCGCAAGCGCGCGCCGGCCGGTCTGCTCAATCTCGCGAACAGCGATGTTGGCGTCTTCCTGGCGGCGATGGTAATTGACGGCGATGTGGCATCCGGCGCGTGCCAAGGTGAGCGAGATTCCGCGGCCAATGCCTCGCCCGCCGCCGGTGACGAGTGCCACTTTGCCAGCAAGATCTTCCATTCCTTTAGGATAGGCTGGCGACGGCGAATTCGCGCTCTCAAGGGATCGATGTGCACGGATTTTGCGATCGGGCATCGGGAAGATCGCTTGCTGGCGCGCGCGGCTCGTTGCGATTGGACGTGGAGAAGATCGCTTGCTGGCGCGCGCGGCTCGTTGCGGTTGGACATCGAGAGGATCGCTTGCTGACGCGCGCGGCTCGTTGCGGTTGGACATCGGGAAGGGCGCTTGCTGACGCGCGCGGCTCGTTGCGGTTGGACATGGAGAAGATCGCTTGCTGACGCGCGCGGCTCGTTGCGGTCGGACATCGAGAAGGGCGCTTGCTGACGCGCGCGGCTCGTTGCGATCGGACAACGGGAAGATCGCTTGCGGACGCGCGCGGCTCGTTGCGAATCGCGGCCGGAGTACGATGAAGGAATGAAGCTCGGGCGACTGGCGGGTCTGGGATTGTTGGTGACGATCCTGGGATCGCGGCCCGCCTTCGGTTGTAAGTGCGAACTGTCGCTGAGCGCCTGCAGCGAGACGGCTTATAGCAGTCTGGTCTTCACCGGCACCGTGGAGTCGATCACGCCGCCGTTTCTGATGCGCTGGAATCCGGTGCCGCAGGAGCAAATTGACCATATCAATCGGGCTCACGAGCAGTATCTGGCGAAGCGCACTCCCGCCGCGTTTGCCGCGCTGAAAGAAGCGGTCCACACCGCTTTTCCACAGCTTGGCGAGGACCAGCAGCGCCGCCTGGCAAACAGCGCGAGCCCAAAGGCGCTGGTGCAATTGTTGTCTTCCGTTTTGGAAGGCACGCGGCGGATCCGTTTTCGCGTCCGCACCATCTTCCGTCAGGACGACGACGACAAAAAAGATAAAAAATCGGACGACGATGATGACACCGCAAAGACGGAGACCATCGACGTCATGACTCCCTTCGGCGACTGTGGAATCGACTTTCAGGCGGGCGAAACCTACCTGGTGTACGCGTCGGAGGATGAAGAGACGAACATTCTGGAGACCAGCATCTGCAATCGCACGCGACGTCTCACCGATGCCGGCTCCGATCTGGCGTACCTCTACTTCTACAAAGACCGCAAGAATCCTGGCGGCAGGGTGCAGGGCTTCACTACCTTCGACCGCTTGTATCAACTGCAGCCGCACGGGGCGGAAGAGATTCCCTCACCGGCTGCCGGTCTCACGATTGAACTGAAGTCAGACAGTTTACGGCGATACACTGCGTCGAACGGACTGGGCCTCTTCACCTTCGATGGTCTGGCGCCGGGCGATTACCAGGTCACGGCATATCCCGCGAACTTTCCCGAGGCGGCGAAGGTGTTGGACGGTCCGCGCCGCATTCACCTGGATGAGAGAGGCTGCGCCACGCAAGTCCTGACCATCCCTAAGGAAGCGCGCTAGCAGTAAGACGCCGGACTAGGGCGCGAGCGCGATCACACCCCAGGGACTGCCGCCCACCTTCACCTTCTTTACGACGGTATTGGTCGCCAGGTCGACTACGGAGATGTCGTTCGAGGGGCCATTCGCCGAGTACAACATCTTGCCGTCCGGCGAGAGGGCTATCCCCCAAGGTCGCGGACCCACCTCTACGGAACCTACAACTTTGTTGGTGGCGGTGTCGATGGTGAATACCATGTGGCCACGGCCTGTGCTCACGTACAGCTTCGAGGCGTCGGGCGAAAGCAGCACGGCCATCGGCTTCACCAGCCCGGCTTTGCCGAGCGAGATGGTATCCGTTACCTTTGATTTCGCGACGTCGACCACCACCACGGTGCCGTCGTTCTCTGCGTTGACGTAGGCTTTCGAGCCATCGGGCATGAAGGCGACAGATCGCGGGCGGTGACCGACTTTAAACGTCTTGGTGATTTTGCCTTCGAACGGGTCGAGTACCGAGATGGTACCGGTCTCTTCGGAAGTGACCCAGACGAGATTGCCATCGGGCATCATCTTGACGCCCTCCGGCTGCCCGCCGACGTGAATCGATTTGGCCACGGTGCCGGAGGCGATGTCCACGATGCTCACGGCGGAATCGTCCTCATTGGAGATATACAGCAGTTTGCCGTCCTGACTGATGTCGAAGTTTTCGGGGTCGGAGCCGCCTTTAATGACACGCACCAGTCTGTTCTGCTTCACGTCGAATACGCCGATGCCATCAGCGCTTTTGTCGGGCGGCGGGAGGGTGCTCTCGTCGACATCCGGGCCCGCGATCGGCGATCCGCTGAGGGCGACGTAGATGGTCCTGCGATCGGGGCTGGCGTGGATCCCTCGGGGGCGTTTGCCTAACGGCATCGTCGCGATGACGTTATACGCGGAGTCGATGATGGTGAGATCGCCGGACACCTCGTTGGTGACATAGATCCGCGGCCCGGGAGCCGGCTCCGCTTTCTTTTCTGCCTGTGGGACCGGCTGCTGCTGGGAACAGCCCGCACAGAATGCGGCTAGTGCCGCGGTGAGAAGCGCATGATTGATCCGAACCACGATCTTATTCTCCTTTGAACGTAAACCCGATTTCCTGCTTTGCGGAAGGCGCCACGGACACTCTCACCTGCTGCACACCCAGCTTCTCATGCCACGCTTCGACAACGTAATCGCCCGGCGGCAGATTGGGAATCGCGAAGGCGCCATCAGGGCCGCTGACCGCGAAGTAGGGATGGTCCAATACACCGATGAAGGCGTGCATCCAGCTATGGATATTGCACTTCACGGGGATCATCACTTCCAGACGATGGAATTTGCGAGCCAGGGGAGCGTCTCCCGGACCCTGGCTGTGATTCCATTCGCGATTGACCTGGGCGATCGGATGCACGTTGTGGGTCACCGGGTCGGAGTTCGAAATCTGCAGCGGCTGCCCGGCTTGAATTCCGAAGACGCGGGGTGAGAACCAACAGCCGCGCTGGTCAAACATCACGGGCGTGGTGGGAGTCTCGAAGGTCTTGCCCTCCAGGCCACTCTTGACGTAGACGAATACATTGGCGAGATCTCCTTTACCATTGACCACCAGCGATTCGCCGTAGGCCTTTCCGTGATGGGCTTCGACGCATGCGGGGTCGCCGCTCATATCGATGATCTTTTTGGCGGGCGCTTTGCCGGTGAACCGGACGGTGCCGGACAGGCTTCCGGCGGTGGCGGGATCGACTTTGAAATAGGCCGGCGTGGCGGCGGGTGGCGCGGCCTTTTTCGGTTCCTTGTTGCCGCTGGAGGAACAGCTCGAGAAGAGTGCGCTACTACTGCAGAGGATCAAAAGTAGTGCCGATTTCATCGCAACAGCGGGGTACCGCCTGTGCCTCAATGCCATTCTTTCGCATGCTCCGTAAGGGGGACGTCGGTTTGGAAGTACTTCTTGTAAGCCTCAATCCAGTTGGTCGCGATTTCGCGCTGCGCCTGGCTCAGTTCCAGCTTTCCTTCGCACACCATCTCGCGAAGACGATCTTCCAGAGCATCTTTGACCCGAGCATTCCACGTGCTGGAGTAAGAATGCGGCCACAAATTGCGAATATCGTCGGAACCGCCGAGGGCAGGCGTGACCAGGTAGTCCACTTCATACGACCGCAGTTGCGCCGGCTCAATTCCATACTCGCCAAAGACGATTCGCTGAACGGACGGAGGGACATCCTTGTTCTTCACGTTAGCCTGCGAACAGACGGCATTCTGGCTGAGCAGGATTGTCGCGCCCGGTGTCAGGTTGGCATCGGGCATCGATAAGACAGTAGTCCGCGGATGTTGCCATCGCGGGCGAAAGCCAAAACGGCTCGCCAGCCAGGAAATCGCCAGCAGGCAAAGCACGCATGCCGCTAAATGATGGAGCATGCGGGAGGGCTGCGTCGCCGGGCGAGGGGAACGCTCGGGAGCCAAAGTTTTTAGCTCTGCCATGCGCGCCTGGAGCCGCTCCCGCGCGGATGCAGCGGAGGGCAGCAGTCCATCGGATTCGGAGGCCCGAATCAAATCGGCGATGGATCGCTCGAGTTGCTGCCGGCGTGCGCGGCAAGGCCAGCACGCCTCCAGGTGCGTACGCACCGATTTCGCAGCGCTCGCGGACAGCTCTCCATCGAGTTCCAAGAGGATTTGCTCGTCCGACGGATGTGTGTTTCGATCGAGCATATTCTCACCGTTCGGCGGCACGCCCGATGCGCGCGAGCGAGCGCGACAGAGAGAGCGACACCGCGCCGAGAGAAATATCCAGTACCGCCGCGATCTCGCGATAGCGAAGTCCCTCCGCCCGCAGAAACAGGCAGCGGCGATCCTGTTCCGGCAACGCATGAACTACGGCGAGGAGGCGCTCGCGCGTCTGACTGTCGGAGAATTGCGCTTCCGGACCTGGCGAAGGGTCGATGGCGGCCATGTCGAGACCATCAAGGGCTTCGGGACTGCTCCGGCTTCGCTGGCAACGCCTCAACGCCAGGTTGTGCGCGACGCGGAAGAGCCAGCCTTGCAGATTTTCCCGCGACTTTCCCGATTGCAAATGGCGAAAGAGCGAGAGGAAGGTCTCCTGGATCACCTCTTCGCCGTCTTGCACCGTAACCCCGATTCGAAGCGTGTACCGCAGCAGTTTGCCGCGCCATTGATCGAAGAGCGCGACGACCTCATTTTCGAGGCTTCCGGGTTCAGCCGAATCCAGATTGACAGGCGGGTGCAGGTTCGCGCGGGCTGGCATCGAATCTTTTCGCTTCAGTAGATATCATGCTCCCATCGCGATGGGCTTAGCAAATGAAAATAAAACTGAACAAGAGCCCTCCTCGCGGAATACTTCAATATGGACTTCTGGCGGGCAGCCGCGATTCTTCTCCTCCTTGGGTGGTGTCAGTCGCCTGCTCGCGGTCAAGCGCCGGCGCCATCGGGTGCGATCAAGATCGAAGTCCACGACCCCTCCGGCGCGCCAATGGAAGTCTCCGGAAAACTGCGCGCGCTGCCGAACGGAGCGATGCGCAACTTTCAGACGGACACGCGCGGAACATTCTCGGCATCGGGTCTGCCGTTCGGCCGATATCGTATCGAGGTGGCGAAAGAAGGCTTCGCTACGCAGACCGCGACGCTCGATGTCCGTTCCAGCGAGCCTGTCTCGCGTGTTCTGACCATGACCCTGGCCGCGCAGGCGTCGAAAGTCGACGTGGTCGCCGCAACGCCGCTTCCCGGCACCGATCTCGCGATCAACGAAATCCCCGCGCCGGTACAAACGGCCAGTGCCCGTGACGTGGAGAATACTGGGGCGCTGAATCTCTCCGACTTCCTGAATCAGCGGCTCAACGGCGTTCACATCAACGACAATCAGGAGAATCCGTTCCAGCCGGACGTCAATTACCGCGGCTATACCGCGTCGCCTCTGCTTGGAACGCCCGAAGGCATCTCCGTGTATGTCGATGGCGTGAGGCAGAATCAGCCGTTTGGCGACATCGTTGCATGGGACCTGATTCCCAAGATCGCGATCTCCGAGGTGGCACTGATGCCGGGATCGAATCCGTTGTTCGGATTGAATACGCTGGGAGGCGCGATGTCGATCACGACGAAAGACGGGCGTACCCAACCGGGCGCATCTTTACAGATCAGTGGAGGTAGTTTTGGAAGGCGCGCCGGAGAGTTCGAATACGGCGGATCGAACGCGGCAGGATTGAATTGGTATGTCGCCGGGAATCTGTTCCGCGAGGATGGCTGGCGGCAATTCTCGCCGTCCGAAGTGCGGCAGACTTTCGGGAAACTGGGCTGGCAAGGCTCGCGTACGTATGTGGGACTGACATTCGCCTACGCGGACAACTGGCTGACGGGCAACGGCCTGCAGGACAGCCGCTTCCTGGCGCAGAATTATTCGAGCGTTTACAGCGTTCCCGACATCACGTGGAATCGCTCGCCCTCACTCAATCTGATGGTGCGCCACCAGGCGTCCAATATTCTGACGTTCTCGGGCAATTTGTATTTCCGCTATATCCGAGCGGACACGACCAACGGAGACATCAACGATGGATCATTCGATCAGTCGCTGTACAATTTGAGCGCGGCAGACATTGCGGCGCTGACCGTGGCGGGGTACCGGGGATTTCCAACGACGGGAAACGCAACTACCGAGCCGTTTCCCTTTTGGCGCTGTATCGCACAAGGACTTGAAAAGGACGAGCCCTCCGAGAAGTGCACCGGCCTCATCACCAATACATCCAACAAGCAGCACAACTTCGGATTGTCCGGACAAGCGGCGGCTGCCGCGGCTCGGCATCACGTGACGCTGGGCGGCGGTTGGGACCACAGCAGCATCACTTTCCTGCAGGGATCTCAATTCGGTTACCTCAATTCCGACCGGATCACCATCACGCCAATTGACGCCTTCGCGGACGGCAGCACCACGCAGGATGGCGTGCCCGTAGACACGCGAGTCGACCTTCACGGACGCATCAATACATTCAGCGTGTATGCCACCGACACAGTGACACTCGGGAAAGGACTGTCGCTCACCGCGTCGGGCCGGTACAACCGCACTTCGATCGACAATACAGATCGGCTGCCGCCTGCCGCCATCGCAGGGTCGCGCGGCTCTCTGAATGGCAGCTATGTATTCGAACGATTCAATCCGGCGGTCGGGCTTACGTACAGCCCGTCGCGCTACGCCAGCCTGTATTTCAGTTATAGCGAGGCGAGCCGCGCACCCACGGCGATCGAACTCGGGTGTGCCGACCCGAATGATCCGTGCAGTCTGCCGAACGCCCTGGTAAGCGACCCGCCGCTACAGCAAGTAGTCACCAGGACATTTGAGACCGGAGTGCGCGGGAGCCTGGAAAACAACTTTCACTGGAGTGCCGGGTGGTTTCGGGGCGTGAACCACAACGACTTGCTGTTCGTCGCCTCGCAGCAGACTGGATTCGGATACTTCACGAATTTCGGTGAGACGATGCGGCAAGGCCTCGAGATCGATGTGAATGGGAAATCCCACCACTTCACTCTGGGCGGGGGCTATACGTTTCTCAGCGCCACCTATCAGAGCGCGCAGATCATCTCCGGAAGCAGCAACAGCGCAAACGACACCGGACTCGGGCTGGACGGCAACATCGCAGTGCGGCCTGGCGATGAGATTCCGCAGATTCCGCGCAATATTTTGAAGGCATATCTGGAATACGAGCCGAATACGAAGCTCTCAGTGGATCTGGACTTCGATGCAGTGGGGCGATCGTTCGCGCGCGGAAATGAGAACAATCTGGACAAGCCCGACGGCATCTATTACCTGGGACCGGGCTTCTCGCCGGGATATGGCGTGGTCAATCTGGGAGCGCATTACCAGGCGCGTAAGCAGGTACAGGTGTTTGTGCAGACCAATAATCTGCTGAATCACCATTACGTGACGGCGGCGCAACTGGGACCGTCACCGTACGATAATGCGGGCCACTTTATTGCGCGCCCGTTCCCGTCGGTAGATGGCGATTTTCCGATTCGCACCACGACTTTCTTTGCGCCTGGAGCGCCGATCGGCATTTGGGGCGGAATCAAATTCCATTTCTGACGCGGCGCAGAGATGCCTCTCCGCAGTCTCGGCGCTCATGCCGAGACTTTTTGCTGGACCCTCGGGACTGGTGGCGAAGCGGTCCAGAAGGCCCCCGGGGCGTTAGAACGTGGGGCAGCCCTGGTGGACGCCAGCGAGGTGTCGAGATGTCGGGAACGGATCTGCGCCACCTTAACGGGAACCGCGATACGTCTCGACGGTCAGCCGCCGGCCGTCGCTGCGAATCGTGATCAGGCCGTCCCGATCGGTGCGGAGGATCGACGCCCCATGCTGTTTCAGGCGCTCGATCACATCCCGATTGGGATGCCCGTAGCTGTTCTCGAATCCCGCCGAGACCACCGCGAACGTGGGATTTACGGCGCTCAGAAACGCCTCCGTACTGGAAGTACGGCTGCCATGATGCGCCACCTTCAGCACGTCGGTATGCGGTACTTCCTCTTCGTCGAGCATGCTCCGCTCGATCTGGCGCTCCACATCGCCGCTGAGCAGGAACGAGTGGCGTCCGAAGCAGAGTCGCAGCACCAGCGAATCGTTATTCTTGGGCGTATCGACCGGGACATAATCGGGCAGCGGCGCCATCACCTCGATTTCGGCTCCGCCAAAGTTGAAGCGTCCTGGCGCCTGCATCGGCACGATGCGGACTCCGCTTCGCTCCGCACGGTCCCGAAGGTTGCACCAGGAGGGGCTCTCGGGCGTTGCACCGGTCCACAGTTCTCGCGGATGAAAGTCGTTCACCAGCGCAGGCAGACCGCCAATGTGGTCCTCGTGCGCGTGGGACAGCGCGATCACGTCCACCGAGCGGATGGAGCGCTCCCAAAGGTAAGGCGCCACGACGTCCTCGCCGATATCGAGTTGTGTGCGCGATTGGTGGCCGAATGCAGGAATGCCGCCGCCATCCACCAGCATGCGCTTGCCATCGGGAAAGACGACGAGCAGGCTGTCTCCCTGGCCAACGTCGATCGCCGTCATCTCCAGTTGGCCGCGCCAGGTGTCCGCGGGGAAGGGCTGGAACAGCAGAAGCACCAGGAACAGGGCGACTGCGCCTATGCTGGCGGCTCGGCACCATCGGCCTCGAGCCACCGCTGCGGCGATCAGCGCCGCCGAAAAGGCGACTCCCAGCCAGACGGGCGGAGTCGCAATCCGCCAGTTCGGCTCGATGGCGGCATGCCAGCTTACCACTCTTTGCGACAGCCACAACAAGACTCCCGCAATCCGCGCCACCCAGTGCCATCCAGTGAAGACGGCGACGAAGCCGGCCGGCACCGCCAACCCCATCAGCGGCACAACCAGAGTATTGGCCGAAAGGCCCGAGAGGCCCACGCGGTGGAAATAGACCACCATGGGCAGCGTCAATCCCAACTGCGCAATCGCCGAGACCAGCGTCATCTCGTAAAGGAAGAACAGGAATCGCACGGGCACCGCGATGGCGGGAATCGCGAGCTTGCGTGGAAGACCGAGCGCGCGCATGGTGTCGGCCAGCAGGCGCATCTCAATTCGGAACTGAGCCACACGGGGAGGCAGATGCAGATCGCGGCCGATATCGTCCAGACCGCTCAGGGCGCGGCCGAGCGGTCCGGTGGTCGCGCGAATCAGAGGCGTGGCAAACGCACCGAGAAAAGCGACGGCAAGGAAGGTAAGCTGGAAACTCGCCTCGAACAACTGGTCCGGATCGAAGATCAGAAAGCCCATCGCTACGGCAGCAAGAATGTTCAGCGGACGTCGTTCGCGGAAGAAGTAGCCGGCGATCATGTAGAGCGTCAGCCCCGCCGCCGACCGCGTGCACGGCGACTGCCAGCCGGTGACGAGCGCATAAAACCACGCGGCCGCGACAGTCGTCAGAAGCGCCAATGGCTCGGGCACGAAACAGATGCGCAGCAGGAAGAGGAAGAATGCCGCCAGGATCGCAACGTGCGTGCCCGAGATCACCAGCGCATGGAACGTGCCAGTGGAGCGATAGTCTTCCGTCCAGATTCTCTGAAGCTGGTAAGACTGGCCGATGAGGATCGCCTGCATGATGCCGCTCTGATAGCTCTCGCCGGGATAGAGGCTTTGGATGCGCATCAAGGCGCGCTGGCGCAGGTCCATGACGGCTTTTTGGAAGCGGGACCCGCAACGCCCCGGAAGAACGCGCACCGTGTTCGCGGCCCCGGATGCGGTCCAGAAAATGTCCTGACGGGCAAGGTAGTGCGCGTAATCGAAGGCGCCGGGATTGCCGTAATTGCGAGGTTTCCGCACCCGCGCGTCGAGTTCCACGTTCTGGCCATAGTGCAGATCGGGCAGAGGCGCATCATCCTTTGTATACAGCGTGACTTGCGCGCGCGCCCCGCGATCGAGTTCCAGCAGGAAACGCTCGCGTTCACCCGAGATGGCCGGAGGCTCGACGACGCACCCGCCGAGGATCACGATCTCACGCCCTTCCGCGTCCAACTCCGGCGGCGGTCCCGGCGCGTGCGCAAGTGCCGTGAGGATGCCGGTGCAGACGAGTCCGGCCATGCAGGCAACGCCGGCGGTGACACGTGCGCTGCGAGTGAGTGCGAGGATGCCGAGGAATAGCAGGGCGCCGATGGCGAGAAGAAGTTCCGAAGGTTGAAACGGTACGAAACGGGAAACCAGGATCCCCGCGGCGATGGCAGCTACGGGCCCGACCAGCGGGAGTCTCACTTGGAACACTGATTGTAACAGGTGGCCGGCGTGGTATAAACGACTCCATGCAGAAAGCACTGATTGTGTTCGCGTTAGCGTCTCTGGCATGGGGAGCCGATACCCGGCCCAAGGTTCGCGCAATTACCGCATTCGTCCATATCGACGCCAGAACCTACGCCGCCGAAATCGAAAACACGATGCAGTTTCTGAATGGCGCACGCGAGGCCTACCGCGCCGCTGGCTTCGAAGTGGAGGGCGTCAGAATAGTGACTCAGCCCTTCACGCAATACATCGCGGGGATGAAGCGGGAAGAGGCGCTCGCCCTGTTCCACAAGCTGGATGAGCTTTCCACCAAACTGAAGTACGCTCCCAATATCGGAACCGCGATGGTGGGCGACAACGACGACACCGCGGTGCTCGATCTGCTGGCGACGGTGCTCGCCACAACGAGGCTGAATGCCAGCCTGATTGTGGCAGGCGAGGATGGCGTTCACTGGCGGGCGATCCGTGAGGCGGCCAAGCTGATCAAGAATACCGCCGAGCGCAGTTCGCACGGCTCGGGCAACTTCAACTTCGCGGTTACGGCAATGGTGAAACCGTACGGTCCGTTTTATCCGGGTGCCTACCACCTGGGCGCGGGGAAGACCTTCGCCGTGGGATTGGAAGGCGCCAATGTGGTGGCGGATGTCTTCGCGCAGTATCACGAGCCGAGGGAAGCCGAGAAGCAGTTGGCCGCCGCGCTCGCCAGGCACATGAAGGATGCCGAAGCGGTCGCCACCAAAGTGGCGGGCACAAGCGGCTGGGCCTACGCCGGCATCGATCCCACGCCAGCGCCTCTGGGCGATGTGTCCATCGGCCGCGCGATCGAATCCTTCACCGGAGGCCCCTTTGGCTCGAGCGGTACTATGACGGCGGCCGGCATCATCACGCGCGCCGTGCAATCGGTTCCGGTGAAGCGGGTTGGATACTCGGGCCTGATGGTTCCGGTGCTCGAGGATAACCTGCTGGCGAAGCGGTGGGCGGAGGGTACCTACAATATGGACTCGCTTCTGGCGTATTCCGCGGTCTGCGCCGGCGGCCTGGATACCGTACCTTTGCCCGGAGATACCAGCGTGGAGCAGATCGCACGCATTCTCGGTGACGTCGCTACCCTGGCATACAAATGGCAAAAGCCGCTCGCGGCACGCCTGCTCCCCGTGCCGGGCAAGAAGGCCGGCGACCATACCGAGTTCGAGGACGCGCGGATGGCCAATACCGTCATTCACTAGGAGACGGTCAGGGGTGGCCCCCGCTTCGTGAAGCACGGTGTTAGGTTCACCCATTGAAGATTGACGACGGATTTTGTCAGCGCCGCGAGACTGTCGCGCTCCGCATTACGCGTCCCGCGAGGCCCGCTGTGTTTAAAAATGTCGGATCTGTTCGATGGAGAGGGGTCAATTCGCCAAAAGCGACTTTGAACGTGATCGCCACGCAATCCCTTCCGTGCCATCGGTCTCCTTCAGCATCGGCGAAGCGCTTTTCACCAACGATCCACGGGCGGGTATAGGAAGCGTGATCGGAAGCGTGGTCAGGCGCGCGCATTCCTACCAGATGGTCGTGATGAAGACCATCCTGGGAACTGACCTTCGCGTCACTCTCGGACCTGAATTTCCTGATCGCCAAAGGCTACACGGGCCAGACCACTGAGTAATCCCCATGCCGGGCGGGGATCCCGCGGAGCAGGTTGTCGGCGTGCGTATGCCCTCGTACGCCGCTGCATCATTGACCTTGCATTTCTAAATGCCAGGCATCGCACTGTTCTGCGCATGGCGAACCAGGCCATTCTCGATCCAAATCCGGCAGAACGCGCCGCTTGCCTGGAACGGGTAAAGCGATCTGGTGTGGGCTGCGTGGCTAGCACGAATGATCACGGTTGCGGAATCGTAAGTTCCTGCAGAACACCGCTTGTGGGTCCCGCTCGCGAGAGCAAAGCGTTCGCCGGAGCACAGCAACGCGTCCTTGCGGTACCGGCGCATAACGAGTGAGCCATTAGACGTGTGACTGCGACGGATGTCTGCATTTTTTCACACTCATTACGACATTTTACCGGAACGGTATGCTGCCGCACCCTCGCTTAACTTCCTTACTGGTTAAAAGTCACTGACTCTCCTTAATATGAGCTAAGGGGTTTTTAGTGGCTGTAGCGGAGCCTGTCTCCGCGCGGCGAAGCAAGAGGCAGGCGCCCACTCTTTTGAACGCGCTTAACTTCTCATTACGCTTAACTGAGGTTCACACCGTGAACCATGGAGGTAAAGTGTCTCGATTGGTTTCGATTCTCTCAGTTTTTGCATTACTGGCTGCTCCAGCATTTGGCCAGGTCAGCGGGCGTCTCACCGGATCGGTAATCGACCCTTCGGGAGCGACCATACCTGGCGCAACCGTAAATCTTTACCTGCCGGGCGGTAAAGCGCCGGTGTTCACGATGAAGACCACGTCAGCTGGAATCTTCGACTTTACGTCGGTGAGGCCGGATACTTACAAACTCGAGGTCAACGCAGCAGGGTTCGTCAAGTTCTCTCAAGAGAACGTGGTGATCGATCCGGTGCGGCAGACGACGCTGGCGCCGATCCAACTCGGGCTGCAGTCCGCGACGCAGACGATGGAAGTGGTCGGCGCGGTTTCGACGGTGGATACCAGCAGCGTCGAGGTGAACAGCACGGTTTCGCAATCGCAGGTGCTGAACCTCCCGGTTCTCGACCGGCAGATTAATAACCTGTTCTACACCCAGCCTGGGGTAAACAACAATGGGAGCGCCGATACCTCCATCAACGGAGTGCGCGCCCAGAACACCAACGTGACGCTGGACGGTATCAATATCCAGGACAATTTCATCCGCATCAACGGGCTGGACTATCTGCCGAACAAGTTGACGGTCGCCGAGGTACAGGAACTGACGATCTCCAGTTCGAATGCCAACCCTGCCATCGGTGGGAATGCGAGCGCGATTACGCTGTCGTCGCCGTCGGGAACCAACACATTCCACGGCAGCGCCTACTGGTACAACCGGAACAATGCGGCGTCGGCCAACGACTGGTTCAACAATCTGGATGGCGTGGCGCGCCCGTTCCTGAATTTGAACCAGTTCGGCGGAACGATCGGCGGTCCCATCAAGAAGGATAGGCTGCTCTTCTACGCGGCCTACGAGACATACGACTATCACAGCACCACGCCGGAAACGACCACCATTCTGACGCCGGCTGCCCGGCAGGGAATTCTCACCTTCCGTACCAACGGCACCGGTCCGATACAAACGTATAACGTGCTGCAGAATCCGGGAATCGGACTGTCCGCGATACCGTTGGATCCGACTGCCGCGAGCCTCCTCGCGCAGGTTCCGACTACCGGGAACAGCACACAGGTCGGCGACGGACTGAACACCACGGGGTATCAGTTCAACGCGCGAAGCAATCAACGGCGCGACAGCGTGGAAGGGCGAGTCGACTACAACTTGTCGACGAAGAACGTCTTCAGTGGAACGTTCCGCTGGAACCGCGATAATGACGACCGCCCTGATGTGTTCAGCGGCTTCACCACGGTCCCGCCGGTCTTCAATCAGAACCACGCGTATCTGTTTTCGGCAAGCTGGCGATGGACGCCGTCCGCGAACCTGACGAACGAATTGCGGGGAGGCGGCAACCTGGCGGTCGCGCCGTTTGACGTTTCCGGCCAACTGCCCGCCACACTGATTACCGGCACGATCTTCACCGATCCACAGAACACCTTTCTACCGCAGGGGCGCACCACCCACACCTACAACATCCAGGACAACGCCAACTGGTTGCACGGACACCATTCGGTGTCGTTCGGCTTCCAGACGCAGCAGGTGCGCGTGACGCCCTACAACTACGCCGGAATCGTTCCCACCTACACGCTCGGCGTGTTCTCCGCAAATCAACCTTACGGCTACGGCACGGGCGACATTCCCGGAGCTAATGCGGTGGATACGAACACCGCCAACGCGCTGCTGGGAACGCTGGGCGGGTTGGTGCAATCCGCGACTCAAAGCTACAACGTGACCAGCCAGACTTCGGGCTTCGTGCCAGGCGCACCCTCCAGGCAGAACCTGCTCTTCAACAGTTACGCGCTGTATGTCTCCGATACCTGGAAGGTGCGGGACAATCTGACGGTGGTAGCCGGGCTCCGTTACGATTACTTCCCGGCGGTGCAGGAAACGAACGGGCTGCTGATCCAGCCGCAGATCATCAACAACAATCCGGTAGCGACGTTGCTGGGGAACTCCAGCCTGACGTTCCAGGGAACGCATCTCTACAACTCGCAAAAGGACAATTTCGCGCCCAACGTTGGCCTGGCGTGGACGCCGCTGGGCAGCGCCAGGAAACTGGTGATCCGCGGCGGATACAGCATCAGTTATGCGCAGGACGACATCCTGGAAGCGGTCCTGAGCACCGCGACGGCGAACTCCGGCTTGACCGGATCCTCCGCAATCACCAATGCGTCGGGTGTGGTTTCGGCGCCTCCGCCGTTGACGACGCCGGTCTTCCAGATCCCAATTTCCACCCAACAGAACTTCGTCAATACCGGCGGCAACAACGTTCAGGGGTTGATCAGTCCGAACCTGAAGACGCCCTACGTGCAGCAATGGAACGTCACCGTAGAGCAGGAATGGAAAGGGATGATCTTCGACGCCGGCTACCTGGGAAATCACGCGGTGGGCCTGCTTCGCCAGATCGACTATAACCAGGTGAACATCAACCAGGGCACGTTCCTGCCGGACTTTCGTAATGCCTACAACAACGGCATTCTCGCTCTGAACGCCGGACTTGGATTCAACCCGGCATTCAACGCGAACATTCCGGGCAGCGTGCAGTTGCCGTTCTTCAACTCGCTGCCGAGCGGGGGTTCCCTGAGCAGCGCCACGGTACGCAGCGATATTCTCAGCCAGCAGATCGGGAACCTGGCGCAGTTCTATCAGCAGACCAACGCGTTCCCGACGAATCAGCCGGGCTTCTCGTTCTTCCCCAATCCGTTGACACTCTATTCGAGCCTGCTCACTAACTTTTCGCAATCCAGCTACAACGGGCTGCAGTTGCAGATGCGCAAGAGGACTTCAAAGGGGATTCAGTTCCAGGTGAGCTATGTGTTCAGCAAGACGTTCAGCGACACCAGCGTAGAACGCGGCCTGGACGCGCTGCTCGATAACAACAGCCCCACCATCGAGCGGGCTCGGGCTCCCTGGGATCTGACGCACGCCATCAAGCTGAACCATTACATCCCGATCCCGATTGGCGCCGGACACCGGTTCCAGGCCCGCGGCCTGAATTGGCTGATCGGGAATTGGGCGTTGAGCGGGTTCATGACGATTCAATCGGGCGCGCCAATTTCGATTCTGAGCGCGCGCGGTACGCTGAACCGGTCGGCGCGATCTCCCGAGAACACCGTCAACTCCACCGATTCGCTGGGCCAACTGGAAGCTTTGAGTGGCGTGTTTATGACCGGCAACGGGCCTTACTACATTAACCCATCCGCCGTCAGCCCGAATGGAACCGGCACTTCGCCCGACGGATCGGCGCCGTTCGCGGGGCAAGTGTTCTTCAACCCTCCGGCAGGGACCGCCGGCACGTTACAACGCCGGCTGCTGAGCGGGCCGTGGTTTAAGAACTATGACATGGCGTTGCTGAAGTCCATTCAACTCACGGAACGCCAACATATCGACTTCCGCGCGGATTTCTACAACTTACTCAATCACCCGAACTTCTTGGCGGTCAGCCAGAACATCAACTCGGTGGATTTCGGTAAGATCACGCAGCAGTTCTATGCTGCGGATGGAGTAGGTCCCCGGCTGCTCCAGTTCGGTTTATACTACCGATTCTGATTTGTACGAAAGCGTCCATTTTTCTCGCGAAGAGCCGGGTTACCGGGCCGTTGAAGGCCCGGACCCGGTTTCCTTTTTTGGCTCCCGGAGTAACCCTAAACCTGAAGTTAACAGGACGAACAGTACGCTTTTTACGCTTGGTAACTATGCAAAAAGGAACTCTGTGAAGCATACTGTTCGGAGTCAGGCGGGCATACCTATGACCCAACAATACGCACTACTCTCGATCGTGTACATGATGGCCTTCGTTATCGTGCTCGATCGCACACATTTCCTCGCGAGGAACTCGCGCTTTTGCAAGGATGCGCTGCTCAGCGATCACGATCTGGATCAATTGCGAAATATCCTTTCGGCTTGCGAAGAAAATTAACAGATGTGGCGCGGACATTCGTGGCTGTCGCGTCGACGGGCGCGTTTCGGGCGTCTGCCACTCTAACGCCACGAGTTGGTTGTTCGACGGCCCGCTTCGAACACTCCTGAGAAACCACTTCGCGAAGGGAACTCGTGGACGCGCGACAGGGCGCCTGATGGGAGTGAGCCTTGGCTTGCCCGCCGAAAGAACAAGCCAAAGACTCATCCGTTGCGGACAGCAACGCCTATGCGCGGATTCTCGCTGAGCGCAATCTGAGCTTCGAGAAAAGCATGAGAGGCAGGGCTAATGCCATGAGCCACAATGCATCTGGTTCGGGCGCATCGGCTCCGGCACTGCCGCCGCCGGTGTCACCGCCGCCACCACCCGAGGACTGCTGCTGAGCAGGCACATCCGCGAGCGATGGGGTTCCGGTTCCGTTATAAAAGAAGCCGGTCAACGTCTCTTGAAAGTGGGATGAAGCGTTCAGCGTAAACCCGTTGTAGTTGCCGGACCACGGAGCCACGCCTCCCGTGAAATGAATCGGACCTTCTCCGTAATCCGTGAACAGGCTTGTCGTCGGGAGGTGGGTTATCGGATCGAGTGCCGCGTACGTGCCCTGTAATCCTTGAATCGTCTTCCCGCTCGAGTCGTACGAAGCGAGATCGATCAGGGGCATCCAACCGGCATCATCCATCACCGTGAAGCCGGCCGTTCCACTGATGTTGTCGTAAACAATGGTGATCGGATTCCATCCCTGAGGCAGGTCGACAGATTGATTGATCACCAGACTACCCGCTGGATAGCCATAGTAGGCTCCAACAACCAAATTCCCGTCGAGGGTGAGAGATGTTGACTGCGTTCCACCCGTACCTACATACACCTGGAACAGCACCGAGTTCGCCGATGCCGTGGTCGCGGTCAGCACCGCAAGGAACACGAGAATAAAAAGACGCAAAGGTGTGATTGTCTTCACGATATCTATAGGTAGTGTTCTTCAGCAAAATTCTCAGGAATTCGGGTCTTTTTGAATGTTACTCGTTTAGTTCTATGCCTTTAGAGATAGATGCCTAGTACGGCCATCCCATGGCTGCGATTGGATTCAAGGCAGCCGCCGGCGGGGAAATCAACAAACGGGGACAGAAGCGCTCAAGCTCCAGCGCGCGCGATCGGCGCTCAGAAGCTTGGTCTGAATCGCCACTGCTTCCAACTCTTCGCGGAAACGCGGGTCGGCAATCTGGATCAACGCTTCGGCGCGCTGGCGGATGGTCTTGCCGTGCAGATAGGCGACGCCGTGCTCCGTGATGACGTAGTGCACGTCTCCGCGCGAAGTCACGACGCCCGCGCCGGGCTGCAGGCGGGGAACGATGCGCGACACGGTTCCGTGCTTCGCCGTCGCAGGCAAGGTGATAATGGGCATGCCGCCTTTCGATCGGGCCGCTCCGCGGAGGAAGTCGACCTGCCCGCCAATCCCGCTGTAGAGTGTCTGGCCCATTGAATCCGCGCACACCTGGCCGGTGAGGTCTACTTCGATCGCCGAGTTGAGTGCCACCATGCGGTCGTTCTGAGCGATGACAAAAGGATCGTTGGCGTAAGCCGTACGGCGAAACTCGAAGCTGGGATTGTTGTCGATGAAGTCGAACAACATCTGGCTCCCGAGCACGAATCCGGCGATCACTTTATTCCGGTGGATGGTCTTGCGCTCGTTGTTTATCACGCCCGATTGCATCAGAGGAACCACGCTGTCGGGAACCATTTCGGAATGAATCCCCAGGTCCTTATGGTCGCTCAGGAGCCCGAGCACCGCTTCTGGTATGCCGCCAATGCCAGTCTGAATGGTTGCGCCATCGGGAATCAGCGGCGCCACCTGGCGGGCGATGGCGTGATGAATCTCGGATACCTTCTGCTTGGGGTACTCGGAGAGCGGATGCGACGACTCCACGAAGGCATCCACGCGGCTGACATGCAGAAAGGTGTCCCCGAACGTCCGCGGCATCTGGGGGTTGATCTCCACGATCACGTGTTTCGCGCATTGCGCGGCCGTCAGAGAGGCGTCAATGCTCGTCCCCAGGCTCAGGTAGCCGTAGTGATCCGGAGGAGTGCATTGCAACAGGCAGACATCGATGGGCAAAGCTCCGGAAGTGAACAGACCTTCGATCTCGCTCAGGAAAATCGGCGTGTAGTCGGCGCGCCCATCCTGCACTGCCTGGCGGACATTTCCGCCGATGAAGAGGGCGCTGTGGCGAAAATGCCCCTCATATTTCGGAAGCGTGTAATCGGCGATCCCCATGGTGGCCATGTGGAGTACTTCCACATTGCGCAACTCAGGACCGCGCCGGGTCAACGCGTTCACCAGATCCACCGGTTCCGCACAGCCGTTATGGATATAGACCCGCTGCCCGGACTGCACTTCGGCAAGGGCCACGTCGGCAGGCATGATGCGCGCGCGATAATCTTCGGTCATAAGCATCTCCCCGCGGCCGGCTTGCCGCGCATGGTGTACACTCCGCGAGCCATCTCGGGGCAGGATTGGACAGCCGCCTCCACGCCCAACCGCGCCACCTCCTGGAGATACGGCAGCGTCGCCTGGGCAATGGCCACGCTGCTCGACCGGCCCAGATCGGCGGTGATGTTCGGGACGCAGAAGTGGGTGACGCCTTTGTAGAGGAAGGTCGGATCCGCGAGCGTCGTCGGCCGGCTGGTTTCAATGCAGCCGCCCTGGTCGATGGACACGTCGATAATCGCCGAGCCCGGCTTCATGCTCTCCACCATGGCGCGCGTCACGACATGGGGCGAGCGGGTACCTGCCACGAGAATGGCGCCGATCAGCACATCGGCGTCCGCAACTGCGTCCGCAATTGCATCGTCATCCGCCAGGCACGTCTCGACACCGCGCACATGCTCCATCACCCGCCGGAGCTTGTACGGATCGATGTCGAAGGCGAGCACCCGCGCACCCGTCGCGACCGCAGTACGGGCGGCCGCTGACCCGACGCTGCCGGCCCCGAAAATGACCACGCGCGCTGGAGGAACTCCCGGCGTCCCACCGAGCAGAATGCCGCGCCCACCGGAACTGGAGCGCAGCAGATGAGCCGCGATCGAGACGGCCATCTGGCCCGCCAGTTCGCTCACTGCGGCCAGCACCGGCAGCCTGCCGTTTTCCTGTTGGATGACCTCGCAGCCGATGGAGGTGATGGCGCGTCCCTCGAGCGCCTCCAGAAGCCATCGGTCCGCGACGGCGAGATGATAAAAGGCCGAAACCACCGTGCCGGGGCGGCAGAGCGCCAACTCTTCCGCGGTGGGACGCCCGATCTTCGCCACCAGTTCGGCACGCTGCAGGACTTCGGCTGGAGAGTAGACGATGTGACCGCCCGACCGGATGTACTCCGTATCGCGGAACATCGCGCCATCGCCCGCGCCTTTCTCTACCCAAACGGTGTGTCCCGCACTTGCCAGACGCCGGACGACCGGAGGGGTCAGCCCGACGCGCGTGTCGAACGCGGCGCGCTCACGAATCACCCCGATATCCATATCGTGGCTCCCTCGTTACACGGATGCCGGCGAATAGATGTCGAGCAACTGCGCGCGGATGGCGTGCAGACGATCGGCAGTGACGTTCAAGACCCCTCTCAGGAAGCGGAATCCGAACGCGTAGTCCTCCTCGCAGGCATGCCGCAGACGGGAACCGTCCAAGGCGAGTGCGTGGACTTCCTGGAGCGCCCGTGCCTGGAACTGCTTGCCGTTCTCGCTCGTCACCGATGACCAGCCGAGCACTTCGCCGGCGTAAAGAGTCTCCACACGAAGCGGACGGCCGGGAGTCACGATTTCAAGCGCGACGTTGCCGTCGATCAAGATGTAAAAGAGGCTGGAGCGATCGCCTTCGTGGAAGATCAATTCTCCTGCGGTGAAATGCACTTCGCCGGCCATGGCAGCCAGCCGTGCGATGTGTTCGGGCCAGAAATCCTGTGTAAAGGGATGACTGGTCAGAAGATTCGTAATCGCGTCGCTCATAAGACACCTCTGGGGCGTGGTGGTGTACAACATTCCCACAATTCTATATTCGGACCTTTTAAGCAGAAAATCAAGTAGACAGAATGGCCCACACGGTCCAGAATTGCGCGGGCTGCCCGCAAGTGCAGGCATTGGCGCACAAAATTTCGGGGGATTTTTCGACAAAAGATTTAATCACCTTAAATTCTGTTATCATATTGGCTTCGAGGGGGTGTGGTGTTTCTCATCACTCGTAGGAAACAATTCGGTCCAACGACCTTCCTCTGGGACGTGAACGCGCCGGACGTGGCGCGAGCGGCGCGTCCCGGACATTTCGTCATGGCTCGCATCGATGAGCATGGGGAGCGAATTCCGCTGACCGTAGCCGATTTTAATGTGGAGCGCGGCACCGTCACCGTCGTCATCCAGGCCGTAGGTAAGACTACGATCGAGATGATGGCGCTGCGGCAAGGCGACGCGATACTCGACTTTATCGGGCCGCTAGGGCTGCCAAGCCATATCCGAAAGCTGGAGGGGACCGTGGTGCTGGTAGGCGGCGGACTGGGCGTCGCGCCGATCTACCCGCAATTACGTGAATACAAGAATCGCGGAAATCGGACCCTCTCGATCATCGGCTTTCGCACTAAGGACTTGGTGTTCTGGGAAGACCAGTTCCGGGAATGCAGCGATGAACTGATTGTCGCCACGGACGATGGCAGTTACGGGCGGAAAGGCCTCGTGACGCACGCCTTGGCCGAAGTCCTGAGCCGTGAGCCGAACGTTTGCGAAGTAGTCGCCATCGGGCCGATTCCGATGATGAAGGCGTGCTGCGAAGTCACGCGGCCGTCGGCGATCCCCACGATCGTCAGCCTGAACTCCATCATGGTGGACGGTACCGGAATGTGCGGCTCGTGCCGCGTCACGGTTGGCGGCAAGATGAAATTCGCCTGTGTGGACGGTGCCGATTTCGACGGCCACCTGGTGGCGTTCGACGAGTTGTCTCTGCGGCAGAAGCGTTTCGAACGCGAGGAAAAGGCGGCCCTGGAGCGGTTTCGCAGGGAGTCGGCCAAGCTGGCGAGCCTGCAAAGCGAGAACGGAAACGGAGCGAAGCTGGTTTCGACCTGCGAACTGCCGGAGCCGATTCCGGCCCCCCCGGGTCCGCGAGTTCCCAAGAACATCCGCACCATACCGCCGGAGCGCTCGCTCATGCCGCACCAGCCGGCTGAAGAGCGGGTCCACAATTTCAAGGAAGTGGCTCTTGGCCTGGACCTAGCGGCTGCTCTGCACGAAGCGGACCGGTGTCTGCGATGCAAGAAGCCGCGCTGCGTGCCGGGCTGCCCGGTGGGAATCGACATCCCGGGCTTCATCGCGGCGCTGCAGCACAAAGACATCAAGCGCTCGTACCAGATCCTGAAGACATCCAACGCGTTGCCGGCGGTGTGCGGCCGAGTCTGTCCGCAGGAATCGCAATGCGAGGCTACCTGCGTGGTAGGCGCCAAGTTCAAGCCGGTGGCGATTGGGCGGCTGGAGCGTTTTGTCGCGGACGCCGCTCTGGGGCGCGGTTGGGAGGAGGCGCCGCAGACGAGCGGCACAGGAAAACGGGCAGTGATCGTCGGGTCCGGGCCTTCGGGACTGGCATGTGCGGGCGATTTGGCGCGCAACGGCGTAAAGGTCACCATTTTTGAAGCGCTGCATGTGGCAGGCGGCGTACTGAAATACGGCATCCCGGAATTCCGGCTGCCCGACATCATCATCGACGCCGAGATCGAGAATCTGAAGAAATTAGGTGTGGAGATCAAGCTCGATACGATTATCGGAAAGCTGTTCACGATTCCGGAGTTGCTGACGGACATGGGATACGACGCGGCATTCGTGGGTACGGGCGCCGGGTCTCCCAAGTTCGCCGAGATTCCAGGCGAAGCGTTCAATGGAGTCTTCTCGGCCAACGAATTCCTCACGCGGGTTAATCTGATGCGCGGGCATCAGCAGCCACTCTACGACACGCCGGTGGGGATGGGGAAACGCGTGGCGGTGGTCGGCGCCGGGAATACGGCGATGGATTCCTGCCGCGTCGCCAAGCGAATGGGCGCCGAGCAAGTAACGGTGGTGTATCGCCGCTCGCGTCGCGAGTCGCCGGCCAGGATTGAAGAACTGGAACACGCGATCGAAGAGGGCATCGAGTTCCTGTGGCTCACGAACCCTGTAGAGATCCTGGGCAACTCGGCAGGCTGGGTTACGGGAATGCGGGTGCAGAAGATGGAGTTAGGCGAGCCCGACGCGTCGGGGCGACGCCGTCCGGTACCGGTTGCCGGCTCGGAGTTCGTGCTGGATGTCGATACCGTGGTTTACGCGTTGGGCACCACGGCCAATCCGATCATCAAACAGACCACCCCCGGGCTCAAAGTCAACAAGTGGGGGTACATCGAAATCGATGACCGCACGGGAATGACTTCGATTCCGGGGCTGTTTGCCGGCGGTGACATTGTGACAGGCGCAGCGACCGTGATCCTGGCGATGGGCGCGGGGAAGCGGGCCGCACAGGGAATGCTGGAATACATGGGCATCAACTCCGTGGGACCCGAGGTTTGCGCGGAGACGACGCCGGTGAGAGGGAATTGAGATGCCATCCACTTGTCCGAAGTGCCGGAGAGTAGTTGAAGAAGACGAGATCTGCTGCGCGCAGGTGCGCTACACGTGGCGCTGCAAGAGTTGTTTCAAGCTGACCAGCGGATTCGCGATTCCGTACGGCAAGTGCTTCATGTGCGGAGGCGAGTTGGAAGTAATTCCGGGGCGCGAACTGGGAGACTCCATGCGGTTCCGTGCCATCCGGGACGCGGTTCAGTTCGAACTGGATTCCTTCCACTTTTACAAGCTGGCCCGCGACAAGGCGCACACGCCGGAACAGCGGGCCGTGCTGGAACGGCTGTTCGAAGCGGAACTCGATCACCTGCACGAACTGGAAGCGAAGTATCACGCTCACCTGGACCGCGAAGTGGTGGAGCTTTCCGAGAATGAAGAGCAATTGCTATCCAGTTGGCTCTTCCGTGGGATTCGCATCAACGAGGAGTCGGGAGTTGCGGATCTCTACCAGCAGGCACTCGAGATGGAGCGGCGCACGAGGGATCATTTTCGCAATCTTGCCCGCGAGCTGCCTGCCGGCTTGGAGCGGGAGTTGTGCGAGGAACTGGCTGCCGAGGAAGATGAACACGTTGCGCTGCTCGAAGGGGAGATGGAGCAGCTCTAACTCCGCAGCATTCATTGCTCGACGATGGTTCCCTGATGAAAGACGATTTTCCACCCGGAGTCCGTGTGCCGCCAGATTGTCGAGCGCCGCGTGGTTCGATCGCCATCCTGGACCAGGGTGTAGGTGAGTAAATAGAGATCCGGCGCGAGTTCCTGACACCGAAAGTCCGATGGCTCCAGGTGATCTTTGACGGGATTCTGACGCCGTCTCTCTAGCTCCTCAAGTACGACTTCCCGGCTGTATCTTCGGCCGGAGGCACCTACCTCCCAGAAGTCACTCACGGTCATGTCTTCGTAGTCCGCCCGCGAGGTGCCAAACTCGGGGCGATGAAAGATGGGTTCGCGGCGGATGAGCTCGTCCAGCACCTCGGAAAGGTCCGGATCGGTGGCACGGGAGAGCCCCATTTCGGAGGTCATTTTCTCATCATAAACTCCTGGAAAGGGCGGTACTTTGGTACCGCTTGCAATGGCTGCTGAAGGGCCTAAAGAGTTTTCATCTTCATAACCTCAGGCGTATGGATTTTCACCACCGCTTGTCGTATCATGAACACATTCGCAAAACTCTGGGAGGGTCTTGGATGCGTCTATTTTCAACGTCTGTCGTGTTTTTTTTATGCGTCGCTGCTGGGTTTTCACAGGTAACGACGACTGCTCGTATGGATGGCGTCGTCACCGATCAGCAGAACGCGGTAGTCCCGGCAGCGGCTGTGGTCGTGGTTCAAAGCGCCACGGGCCAGAGCCTGCGCACGGTGACGGACGACAAGGGTTACTGGGCCCTGCCGAGTCTGCAGACCGGCTCTTACAAGGTGACGGTAACTAAAGAGGGTTTCAAGTCGGTCACAAATAACAATGTGATCATTGACGCCGGCGTTCCAGCGACCGTTAACATCGTGCTAGCGGTAGGCGCCACCACGGAAACCGTGGAAGTGATGGCGGGCGCTGAGATCGTGCAAACCGATTCGGCCACCGTGAGTTCCACGCTGCAAGGCCGGCAGATTAACGACCTTCCGTTTACCAGTCACAACGTGACCGAGTTGATTGCGAGCCAGCCGGGCACGCAGAACGCGGATGGTGTTCGTTACGCGACCATCAATGGCCTGCCTCAGCCCACAATTAACATCACCATCGACGGCATTAACGTTCAGGACAACGCCACCAAGAGCAATCCTGACTCGGTTTTCAACGCCGTCCAGCCCCGCACGCAGGCGATCGAAGAAATGACCATGAGCACGGCCGCCGCGAGTGCCGATAGCACCGGCGAAGGCGCCGTACAGATCAAGTTCGTGACCAAGGGCGGGACCAACTCGTTCCACGGCGGGCTGTATGAGACCAATCGCAATTCGTACTTCGAAGCTTGCGCTTTCTTCAACTGTTTACAGGGCGCCGCGAAGGACCGAATCAACCTCAACGAATATGGGTTTACAATCGGCGGACCGGTACTGAAGAACAAGCTGTTCTTCTTCGAATCTTTCGAATTCTTCGATCTGCCGCAGTCGTTTCCGGAGACGGGCACATGGCTGACTCCCACCGCCGCGAGCGGCGTCTTTACTTATAACGTGGGCGGGGCCGTGAAAACCGTCAACCTATATACTTTGGCGGCACAGGCCAATCCTTCCCTGCCGGCAGGCGTCCGCGCCTTTCCAACCGCAGGTGACCCCACCCTGGCGAAGACATATTCACTGATTAACCAGCTCATCACCGCGTCTGGAGGGACCCCGGTAAGCCGCATCGTGTCGAATAACGACTACAACCGCGAAAACTTCACCTCCAACGCTCCCGCGGTGAACAACCGGAAATTCCAGACGGCACGCCTCGACTACAACCTCACCGACAAGCATCACATCAACGCGGTCTGGAATTATCAGGTCAATTCCCGTAGCCCGGACGGACTGAACTTGGAATACCGGATTCTTCCTGGCACCGGTACGCAATTGGGCTCGCCCTCGCTGGAGGGCCAGTACGGCATCAATTGGACTGGCAGCATCGGATTGCGATCCGTGATTACACCCACGATCACAAATGAGTTCACGGGTGGAATTCAAGGCGGCGCCAATGCTTTGGGCGACGGCTTGTCGACGGCCGATTACGGGATTTGGAACGGCAAACTGCTCAGTTTCGCCGGATACATGACGAATCCTTACAACGGCAACTACACGAACTTCGCACCGCGCAGCACGCCGGTCTACCAGGTCAACGACAACGTGAGCTATCTGAAGGGGAACCACCTGCTGAACTTCGGATTCAACTTCACGCAGATCAACGCGTGGCAGGCGGCCGCGAATTCTTCGCTACTCAATACGCTGGCGCTCGGTCAGGCGGCGGGCGATCCGGACAATACCGGTGCGACCTCCCTTTTTACGACGACGACTCTCCCCGGCGCCAGTGCCACGCAGCTCAGTGACGCAGCCAATCTGTACGCGATTCTGGTGGGGCGTGTCTCCGCAGTGACCAGTTCGGCGGTGCTCGGCGAGCAAACCAAAACGTACGGCTCGAATTTCTCGGTTGATCGCGACCACATGCGCGAATACGCCGGATACATTCAGGACACCTGGCGCGTCAGTTCGCAGGTTACGATCAGCGTGGGTCTGCGTTGGGATCGTCAGGGCGCGATCCGGAATCTCGACAATCTATACACCCGTCCCGGCTTCGCCGGCTTGTTCGGCGTCTCGGGGGTCGGCCATCTGTTCCAGCCGGGAGTTTTGGACGGATCGGTGCCGGTCTTTTCGCTGGTGCCTCCGGGGGTCGGTGGATACGATCCCGGTGTCGGGCACTTCAATCCGTCTTTCGGGATCGCGTATCGTATTCCCAAAGGCGGCGTCTTTCATTGGCTGACGGGCGACGACGCGGTACTCCGTAGCGGGTTCAGCATCTCGACGATCCGTCAGGGCATCGGTTTCCTGGATGGCGTCTGGGGCGCGAATGCGGGCCGCAGTCTCTCCACCAGCACCAGCCCTTCAACCACGCCGAGCGTGTTCACCGCTGGTAACGTGCTTTTCAGCGATCCGACTTATCCGACCCTGGTTCCCAGCTCGATCGATCCGGCGTTCCCGAATCCGAGCTTCCCGCTGGCCGTGCAGAGCGGGCAGACCGTAGAAGACTACAATCCGAAGATCAAGGCCGAATATGTGGAAAGCTACACGCTCGGTTTCCAACGCCAGTTGAACCGTGACACGGTGGTGGAGTTCCGATATGTCGGCAATCACGGCGTGGACCTGTGGTCGGCCGTCAATCTCAACGAAGTCAATGTGGTGGAGAGCGGATTCGCGCAGCAGTTCCAGCAGGCGCAGAATAACCTTGCGATCGCGAACGGTATCTCGGTGGCGCAACTCCTGAATCCGAGTGTTAAGCTCACCACCAACAACTACGGCAACCAGGGATTGCCGGGACAGGTGAATGTCCCGCTGATCACCACTGCCATCGGTAGCAGCACCGACCAGACCACGGTCACGCAGTTACAGCAGGGACAGGCCGGAGCCACCGCCAACGGCATCGCGACCAACGCCACTCGCATGGCCAACCTCACCAAGGCCGGCTTCCCGATCAATCTCTTTCAGGTGAACCCGAACAACGGCGGGAACTCCATCGAGTTGACCAACCGCAATTCGAGCACCTACAATTCCGGACAGGTCGAAGTCCGGCGCCGGTTGTCCCAGGGACTGCAACTGCAATTCAGCTATGCACTTTCGCATTCCTTGACGGACGCAAACCTGCCGACGCTGCGCGATTGGGGCGGGAACAAGGGGCCGGCCACGTTCGATATCCGGCACGGATTCAAGGCGACCTGGATCTACCAGCTTCCGTTCGGTCAGGGCCGTCCGATGCTTTCCAGCCTGCACGGCGTTCCGGGCAAGGTCATCAGCGGATGGGAACTCGCGGGCGTAGCGCGCGTGCAGAGCGGCACCCCGGTGAATTTCACCAGCGGCCGCAGCACCTTCAACCAGAACGATGGCGGCGTGACGTTGTACAACATCACTGCGAAGCAGTTGCAGGACCAGATGGCTCTCAACTTCACGAGCCAGATCAACGCGAACGGCGTGGCGACCGGAACTGCTTTCTACCTGCCACAGTCGTTTATTCAAAACAGCCTGGCAGCAGCGGGGATCAGCGGGACGTTCAACCCGAGCGCGCCCTATCTCGGGCCTTGCAACGCCGCCGGTCAGATCTGCAACCAGATCTTCATCTACGGGCCGTGGCTGTCGAAGTGGGATGTGAGTCTGGTAAAGCGCACGCAGATCAAGGAGCGGTTGAACTTCGAGTTCCGCGTGCAAGCGCTGAATCTGTTCAATCATCCCAACATCCTGGTACCGGGCGGCGCGGCAACGGGCGGCAACATCAATGTTGCGCTGAACAGCACCTTCGGACAGACGACGCAGGCGTTCCGCGATCTGAACAATACGAACGATCCGGGAGCCAGGAGTCTGGAGTTCGTCGCACGCTTGAACTTCTAGCCGGGGGTGAGGAGAAAATCCTCAAAAACGGGCGAATGGTGGGGACAGGCTACGTAATTCCCGAATTGAATTCGGGGTTACGTAGCCTGTCCCTTTTTTGTGGTCCTTTTTGTTGGTCGCTCCGATGAGTGGTCGCTTGCTGACGCGCGCGGCTCGTCAGCGCAAGTATTCGCCTGAAGGTAGCTTACGAGCCGCGACCGTAAGGGAGCGTTGCTACCACGCCGCCAAAGCAGTCAATATCGCTTGCTCACGCGCGCGGCTCGCATGGGAGGTGCGGGGCGCGGTTAGGAGAAGTTGTGTAGCCAAAGCGGATGCTTTTGGAGCGGGTTCGGGCGTCAGACGCTTTTCGTGCTGATTCCGAGCTTGCGCATCTTGGCCTGCAGCGTCGTCCGCTTCATGCCCAACTTCGCTGCCGCTCCCGAATCTCCGCCGACCCGTCCGCCGGCGTCGTGAAGAGCGCGAATAATCGCCTCCCGTTCCGCCGTCGCCAGAGTCACGACGCTCGCCGCCGGCGTCACCGCATGCTTCAACTCCCGGACCGGCGCCTGCAGCACGGGACCCGGCGAGACGATCACCGCGCGCTCGATGAAATTCTGGAGTTCGCGAATGTTGCCCGGCCAGTGGTAACGCGTCAACACCTGCATGGTCTCCGAAGGAATGGTGTTGATCCGACGGTTCATGCGGCGCGCGTTCTGCTGAACGAAATAGCGCACCAGCAACGGAATATCCTCGCGGCGGTCGCGTAGTGGTGGGACGGTGAGAGGAAAGACGTTGAGCCGGTAGTAAAGGTCGGCACGAAAGAGACGCTCCTCCACCATAGAGGAGAGGTCCCGATTCGTGGCCGCGATCAGGCGGGCGTCCGTCTTGATGGTGCGCGAACTTCCCAAACGCTCGAACTCCCGTTCCTGGAGGACGCGCAGAAGCTTAGTTTGCAGTTCGAGCGGAATTTCGCCGACCTCGTCGAGAAACATACTGCCGCGGTGCGCCAGTTCGAAGCGCCCGATGCGCTGCGCGATCGCGCCCGTGAACGCGCCTTTTTCATGCCCAAACATCTCGCTTTCGAGCAAGCCGGTGGGAATCGCCGCGCAGTTCAGCTTGACGAAGGTGGCCTTGGAGCGTGAGCTGAGGTCGTGGATGGCCCGCGCGAGCAGTTCCTTTCCGGTGCCGGTTTCGCCGTAGATGAGGACGGTGGAATCGGTGGGTGCGACGGTCTCCACCTGCTTGAGAATCGCTTTGAGGGCGGGACCCTGGCCGATGATCTCCTCGAACCGATTCTCCGTGCGGATCTCGTCTTCGAGGTAAACCTTCTCTTCAACCAGGCGGCTGTTCAGTTCCTCGATACGCTTGTAGGCCAGCGCGTTTTCGAGGGCGATGGCGACCTGCCCGGCGGCTTGCGAGAAAAACTGCAGATCGCCGGAGGTGAAGAAGTTCTTCTGGCGCGATCCCAGGTTCAGTGTGCCGAGCACGTTGGCATGCGAAATCAGCGGCATGCAGCAGAGCGAGTGAAGCCCTTCCTGGGCCATGATGACGCCCGTGGTTTTGGAGATCGCCGAGGCCTCTTCGAGGGTGAACAGTCTTCCCTGGCGGCTCTGGAAGACATACCCGGCCAGCGAGTCATCCACAGGCACCACTGCATCCTCGCGAATCGCGCCCAAGCTGTCGGGAAAATCCAGCATCTGCAGGCGAAACGCACGCAGTTCGGGATCATAGATCAGCAAGCTGGCGTAGTCGAGGCCGAAGGTACGGCGCAAAGAGGACGAGATGGCTTGAAAAAGCTGCTTGCGTCCGAGGCAGCTCACCACAGCATTGTTGATTTCCAGCAGGGCGCGCAAACGGTCGCGCTCCCGCGAGAGCTGTTCCTCGTAGGCCCGTGACGATTCGAAATTCAGTGCATTGTCGACGGCCACGGCCACCTGGCGGGCTACCTGCTGCATGAATTCGATGTCTTCGGGACTGTAGGAGTCTTTGTGCAGGGAGCCGAAATGCAAGCCGCCGATATCGCGCTGAGCTGTGAAGAGGGGCAGAATGCAAAACGACTGGATGCCATTCGCGCTCAGCAGATCGCGGATGATGGGATAGCGTTTCTCTTCGACAATGTCGGCAATATAGTAGGGCTGGCGCGTCTCGAGCGCCAGACCGGTAGGCGTCTGGTCAAACGGAATGGGATCGTGCGTCTCGCCCAAGACCGGACGATCGGTGTGCAGAATGTGGAGACGGAGCACCCGCTCCTTGGGGTCGAGAAGAGTCAGGGTGATGAAGTCGAAGGAGACGAGCTGGTTGAGGCAGCGGCTGAGATCGGCGAATAAGGTCGAAAGCTGGCGGTGCGCCGCGATCGACTCGGCGACCTCCAGCAGCGTTTCATAGCGCGCGTGAGTTGCGTCCGGGTGTGTCAGAACAGGCGATGGCATCGGGACGTCGAGCAGCAGGCTGTTCTTCAACCGTACCATAACCCGTAGGATCGGATATCTCGCCAATCAGCGACTGAATCAAAGGAGTGCTGGCGAGGAACCGAACACCCGCGTGACACATATCGGCCACCAGGGACTGACCATCGGGATCGATAAAATCGACTTCGCGGAGATCCAGGACAGTCAGACGGCCTTCGGTGGTTGACGCCGACGTCTGCCAACACTGGCGTAATTCGTTTACCCAGGCACCCGACAACCTGCCTTCCAAACGAAAACGAAGCTCTCTGGCGCTGTCATGAATGGTAATCTTCAACATGGCCCGCCGAGGAAGCATGCACGAGGGCTGCCAGAGACGTCAAGACTCCAGGAATGAATAAGTTGGGAAAGAGCGTCGAGGCTGCGTGCTTGCCCAAATACTGGCAACGGCCCGCGGTTGGGCGCGATTTGGGCACTGCACGAATTCTTCACAATCGTGCCCTCGGTAAAGAATGACCAGCGTATTTAGATTGTGAAAGGGCAACCGAACGTATGAAAGTGGCAATCATGATCCTGGCTGTGGGGTTGGCGCCGTCGTGGGCGCAGGAGATCAAACTGCCGCCCAGTTTGGAAAAACTCGCGGAGAAGGCAGAGGAAGCGGTGGTGGTATCGCTCGACAGTAACATGTTGAAGCTACTCGCCAAGTTCGACGGCGGCGCGGATGCCGACCTCAAGCAGACACTCAATGGAATCGAGAGCATTTATGTGCGCAGCTTCCAATTCGGATTTGAAAACGAGTATAAGGATGCGGATGTGGAGGCGCTCCGCAGCCAGTTTCAGGGGCCGGGGTGGTCGCGAATCGTAGGCGTCCGCTCCAAGAGCCACTTTGAGGACGGGAACGTGGATGTGTATTTCAAAGACGGCGGCAACGGCAAACTGGGCGGCATCGTCGTGATCTCGGCCGAAGCGCGGGAGCTCACATTCGTGAGCATCGTTGGGTCGATTTCGCCCGAGCATCTGGTGGACTTGGGCGGCCATTTCCATGTCCCCAAGCTGGAAATGGCGCTCGGCAGCAGGCGAAAGGAGATGAGATGAAACTCCAGGCTACTGTCGTGATGTTGGCGTTTTCGACAGCGTTGGCAGGTGCGGATCGCGACTTCGAACGGATCGTGAAGGCAGTGGAATCGCACTACGGCGTCAAGCAGACTCATATTCCCCTGATGGGAGTGGCGAATCTCTTCACGAAGGTGGCACGGCCGGCGGGGACGAAGAGCTTCAAAATCGCAATCTTCGAGAACATGGGGGCGGCGAACGGGTACGGAGAAAATGCGGGTTTCGACGGCCTGTTCGATGAGCTGGCCGCGGGCGGTCTGAGGCCGATGATCCGTACGCATTCACGGCACAACGCGGAATCGACGTACATCTGCACGGGCGAAGTAGGGAAATGGACGCGAATGCTGGTCGCGACGTTCGATCGGAATCAAGCTACGGTGGTGGAGGTCGAGGTCAACATGGACACACTCTTGAAGGTCATCGCATCTCCGGAACATGCCGGGCAGATGTTCGGCCAGAATTTTGGCGGGAATCGGGATCGGGACTGGTAAAAAAGTAAAAGCCCCGAGCTGGGTACTCGGGGCCTGCACTCAGATTATGGCGGTGGGAGGGGACTCACCGCCTGGGATGCTGTCTGTGTTGTTTTGATTATCACACCTTCAGATCTGATTGTCTACTATTTTTCAAAAACTTTTGAACCGATTTTCTGATATCCTACGGCGCAGCAGGGAGGCGCATCGTGGCGGTGCTGGTAGGCTTAGCCATCCTGATATCGATCTCGGCATGGGTCTGGCAGGATGCCAGGAAGCGCGGCATGAATCCGCGGTGGGCAATCGGCGTCGGGCTTGCGATGATTATCTTCCTGCCGCTCTACTTTGCGCTGCGGAAGCCGGTCAAATGTATCGAATGCGGGACGAACATTGACTCTTCTAGCAGGCGGTGCGCCAGTTGCGAGGAACGCGTGGCCAGCGAAAGCGACATCCGGTCAGGCCGGATCTTCGGCTAGCCAAGTTCAGCCAGGCCGTTCCAGAATTGCGCAGTAGCCTAGTCCTACCGGTTCCATTCGTTTTCCCAGCAGCACAGCGGCGCCAAACTGCCTGTCGCGCGGGCCCTCTGGCACAGGGACTGGGCAGTATATAATCACGTTGCACATGAGGTGCCCATGAATCGCGAGGTGGAGATTGTCTTTCAGGAAGTCGCCGATCTCTCGCCCGCGCAGCGTGAACGCTACTTTTTGGAGCGGCAGGTAGGTGCGGAACTGCGCCACGAAGTGGAGCAATTGCTGCGTTTCGATTCAGGAACAAACCACTCTCTGACCGATTGCGTGGCCGGGTCCGCCGAAGTGTCACTCCGCTCGCACGATCGGCTGGATGAGGTCAGGCTGGATAGCCGCTGTGGCGCATACCGGCTGATCAGCCTTCTGGGCCGTGGCGGGATGGGCTCGGTCTACCTTGCGGAGCGCGCCGACGGAGAAGTGGAACAACGCGCCGCCATCAAGTTCCTGCGCTACGGCAATGACGACGTGGCCTTCCGCGACCGTTTCCTTCGGGAGCGCCAGATACTCGCTTCGCTCAGCCACCCGGGAATCGCACGCCTGTTGGACGCCGGTCACACGGACGACGGGCAGCCTTACCTAGCCATGGACTATGTCGAGGGAACGCCCATCGATGTTTACGCGGCGGGGCTCGACGTTCGCGGCAAACTGGCGTTGTTCCTTCAGGTGGCGGATGCCGTCTCCTATGCACATCGGAATCTCATCGTGCATCGCGACCTGAAACCGTCCAACATTCTCGTGGACGGCTCCGGCTGCGCGAAGCTGCTGGATTTCGGAATCGCCAAGATCCTCGACCCAGGTCAGGAGGAAACTCAGACCCGGGAGCGGCTGCTGACCCGGGAATATGCCAGCCCAGAGCAGGTGCGCGGCGGAGCACCAACCACTACCACGGATGTTTACCAGTTGGGCGCCGTTCTCTACAAACTGCTCACCGGGCGCTCGCCGCACGTCTTTGCATCGGATGCTCCCGCCGCGGTGGAACTGGCAATCTGCGTAAACCAACCAGCCCCCGCCAGCAGCCTGAATCGGCAGGTTTCCAGGGACTTGGATTTCGTGCTTGCCAAAGCGCTCCGGAAAGAGCCTGAGGAGCGCTATCCCTCGGTGGAGACCTTGGCGGACGACCTCCGCTCCTTTCTGGAGTGGCGGCCGGTACACGCGCGATCGGGCGATGCATGGTATCGGATGCGCCGGTTTGTGCGACGCTACCGTTTGCCGGTGGTGGCGGCGGCATTGGTTTTCACCAGCCTGTCGGTGGGCCTGTATGCCGCCAATCGGGAGCGCATCAATGCTCAGCGGCGATTTCTACAAGTGCGCCAGGTGGCCAATCGGTTCATTGCCTTTGACGGCGAGATTCGGGGACTACCGAACACCCTGGCTGTCAGAAAGCAAATCGTCTCCACGTCGCTGGCGTACCTCGACGCACTGGGTGTGGAAGCTCGCGGCGAGCCGGATCTCGCCCTCGAGATCGGAGCGGCTTATCTCGAGGTTGCACGGATCCAAGGCGTGCCGGCTGATGCCCACCTTGGACAATTCGCTCAGGCGGAAGAGACTCTGGAAAGAGCGGATGTCTTCGTGAATGCCGCGTTGGCTGCTAATCGAGTGAACCGTCGGGCCCTGATCGCCTCTGCGCAAATTACCCATGACCGAATGATCGTCGCCATTGCGCAGAACCGCCGCCAGGACCTGCCGGCACAGGCAGCCAGAATCACCACCCAGCTCAACAGCTTGCAGTTCCAGGGTACGCCCGATGCCGAAGAAGCTGGGAAAGTGGATTCGCTGTTGCGGTGGGTGGCATTCGCCAAGGAATATCAAAGCACCGCCTTCGTTGTACCGCGACAATCGGAGCGTCGCATCGGCAATCTGAGGGCATCGTGGGGCGGCAACCAGCATGGAGAGTTAGGCGATGGCACGTTCACTGGCACGAACGTTGCTGTGCCGGCGACGGGGTTAACCGATGTCGTAGCTCTGGCTGCCGGCTGGCATCATAACGTAGCGCTCCGATCGGACGGCACCATCTGGACTTGGGGAAGCAATAACAGCGGACAACTGGGCATCGGCTCCAACCAGGACCAAAAACTGCCGGTGCAGTTATCGAGGTTGAACGATGTGGTCGCCATCGGCGCTGGACAGGATCACAGTCTGGCTGCGCGGGCAGACGGCACGGTCTGGGCCTGGGGTGGGAATTCCAGAGGCCAACTGGGCAACCTCAGCAAGCGCGCTAGCACTTTGCCGGTCCAAGTCGTTGGACTAAGAAAAGCGACCGCGGTCGCCGGCGGGGGAGCACACAGCTTGGTCGTGAAGTCTGATGGCACGGTGTGGGCTTGGGGCTCCAATAGTTACGGCCAACTTGGCATAGGCTCTAGCACCGACACAAACCAGCCCCTCCAGATTTCGGGGCTTCGCGACGTGGTTGCTGTCGCCGCCGGCCGGTTGCACAGCCTCGCCCTGAAGTCAGACGGGACGGTATGGGCTTGGGGAATCAACGACGAAGGGGGACTGGGCATTGGCAGCGCCTTTGCCAGCAATGTGCCCGTCCGGGTCCCAGGATTGAGCCACGTGGTCGCGGTCACTGCGAGTGATGAGGTCAGCCTGGCGTTGCAATCGGACGGCACAGTTTGGGCTTGGGGAGCGAACGAGACCGGCGAGTTGGGAGACGGCACGAACGCTGGAAGCCACATACCGGTTCGGGTCTTGGGTGTGAGCGACGTGGCCGCCATCTCGTCATTCGCCGTGGAAGACGGCCACAGCTTGGCGTTGAGATCTGACGGCACGGTCTGGGCCTGGGGATACAATGCCAGCGGGCAATTGGGTAACGGCACAACCACAAACTCTAACCTGCCAGTTCTGGTACCCGGTCTGGAAGGAGTGGTCGCCGTCGCGGCGGGCGGCCTGCACAGCCTCGCCTTGACTGTCGCCGGACGTGCCCTGCGAGTTGCTTCCCCTACCCCAGCGCAGCGGTGACCTGCATGAAAGAAGCACCCCAGCAAGATTGCGGGCCGTTCCGGCTGGTTCGAGAGATTGGCCGCGGCGGGTCGGGCTCGGTATACCTGGCGGAGCGCGCGGCTGGCGAGGTGGCGCAACGAGTCGCCGTCAAACTCCTCCGGCGCGGTGGCGATGACCCAGCCTCGCGCGCGCGCTTCCTTCGGGAGCGCCGTATCCTGGCCGCCCTCAGTCACCCCGGAATCGCCAGCATGATCGATGCCGGTCATACCGTTGACGGCATTCCATATCTCGCGATGGACTACATCGACGGTACGCCCATTGATGTCCATGCCGATAAACTGGATTTGCCCGGGAGACTGGCCTTGTTTCTCCAGGTGTGCGATGCCGTCTCGTACGCTCACCGGAACCTGATCATTCATCGGGACCTCAAACCATCCAACATTTTGGTGGATCGCAGGGACCAGGCAAAGCTGTTGGACTTCGGGATCGCGAGGATCCTCGAAGCGGGTCAGGACCGAACCCAAACCGCGGAATGGCAATTGACGCCCGAATACGCCAGCCCGGAACAAATCCGGGGCGAACCGCAGACCACGGCCACGGACATTTACTCGCTGGGGGCGATCCTCCACAGACTACTGGCGGGATGCTCCCTGACCGGCGCCGCTCAAAGTCAGTTACGTAACCGCAGCCGTCATGGAGCGGAGGTTTTGCTGGCTCCAAAGCTTCCCAGAGATCTGGAGTTTGTCCTGCGCAAAGCGCTTCGACAAGAGCCCGAAGAGCGTTACACCTCGGTAGAGATCTTTGCCGCTGATATTCGGGCTTTTCTAGAGGGCCTTCCGATCCGGGCGCGCTCGAACGACTCCTGGTATCGAGTGCGCACGTTCGCCCGGCGGTATCGCATGGCGGTAGCTGCTGTGGTCCTCGCGTTGGCTGGTCTTTCCCTCGGACTATATGTGGCGCATCGTGAGCGCAACATCGCCGAGCGCCGATTTCTGCAAGTGCGTCAGTTGGCCAACCAGTTCCTTGAATTGGATCGGGGGTTTCGAGGATCGAGCGGCGCCACCAAAGCGAGAAACCGAATTGTCACGGATTCGCTCGCGTACCTGGCGGGATTGAGCAAGGAGTCACAGGGCGATAGAGATCTAGCTCTCGAGATCGGGGCGGCGTATCTTCAGGCGGCTCGCATCCAGGGCGTTCCTGTGGACTCCCACCTGGGACAATTTCGAGAAGCCGAGGAGAATCTGCGAAAAGCGAGCCTTTTTGTGGGGTCTGTGCTGGCCGCCGATCCCGCGAACCAAAGCGCTCTGCTTCGTTCGGCCGAGATCGCCCACGACCGCATGATTCTTGCCATCATGCAGGATCACCACCAACAGGCGTTGGCCGCTGCCGGCGAGATGGCGGACCAGTTTGAACTCATGGCAAGACACGGCAAGCTCAATCCCGACGAAGCGAGACGCGCGGCTTTGCTCTCGCGCTCGACCGCCTTCGCGCGCACATATCGAAGCGGCTTATCGGGCTCAGCGGCGAAGTCGGATCGGCAACCCGGCGAGTTCATGGCAGTTTGGCGTTACGACACCGGAGGCGCACTGGGGAGCGGCACTTCCGCCGTCACAAAGATCTCTGCGAAGAATGTCATGCTGCAGGGAGAGCAACGAGACACCGGCTCCAAGGCCGGCCGAAACGTGCCGGTCTGGGTCTCGCGACTCCCGGATGTGATGGGTATTGCCCCCTTCGCACGCTGGCAACCATTCAGCCTCGCGGTGAGGGAGGATGGAACGGTTTGGACGTGGGGCAGGGAAATCAGCGACCGCACGGACGGCACTTCGGACCACACCTTGCCCGAACAAATCCTGGCGCTGAACCAGGTAGTCGCGGTAGCCGGGGGTGGGCGCCACGCCCTCGCCCTGAAAGCCGACGGCACCGTCTGGGCATGGGGATACAACGGCAATGGGCAGGCCGGCGATGGCAAGGGACTTCCCGGTGACGGCCACACTGGCACAACCACGGTGCCAGTTGAGGTCTCCGGTCTCCGTGCCGTGGTTGCCATCGCCGCTGGCGGTGCGCACAGCTTGGCGGTCAAAGCCGATGGGACGCTCTGGGCTTGGGGCTTCAACGAATACGGCCAATTGGGTAACGGCTCCAACGCAGACAGCTATGCTCCGGTCCAAGTCCCCGGGTTGGCCAATGTGGTCGCCGCCGTGGGGGGCGAGCATTACAGCCTGGCTCTCAAGTCGGACGGTACTGTCTGGGCTTGGGGCCGCAATCGCGAAGGGGAATTGGGCAATGACACGAACACGGATAGTAATCTGCCAGTTTGGGTCTCGGGGCTGAACGGAGTCATCTCCCTAGCCCCGGCGAGTGGTGCCAAGCACTGCCTGGCGCTGAAATCCGACGGTACCGTGTGGGCATGGGGCTACAACGCCTCCGGCCAGTTGGGCAACGGCGGCGCGACGGACAGCAATGTGCCCATTCAGGTTCCCGGCATTCGCGGCGCGATCGAGATCGCCGCGGGCGGCGCTCACAGTATCGCGATTCTTGAGCCGCCCGCAGGGATCGGACGGTGAACGGGTTTGCTCACTCCGTTCAACATGTAAACTCTTCGAAAGGCCGACTCACGAAATTTTCTGCTGGCGCAGCTAAGTTTTCCCCTCCATCCCGCAAGTAGCAATCAAGAGGCAGTAAACCTCTAACCTAACAAGACCTACGCGAGGAAAATTCAACCGAGTACAGGCCCGGGTGCGATATCGGCTTTAGAAGACCGCAGTCGCTGTTTTCATGTGGGATACAGAATGAGGAATAAGGAGCCGCTGCCCAGCGCAGCTGACTGTTTCCCTGAAATCACCCAGCATCTTGCAAAACTATTGTGTCGGAATCAGTTACCCCGTGATGGCTGTGGATCGAAGGGCCGACGCTCGGTGGCGGCGCCAAAGCGGGGCCTGTGCCTGCTGGCAAGAGGCGTTGCCAATCGCGCAAATCTTCAACGCGGCCGAGGCAGCGAACGAAAAAGGGGTCATCCACCGCGGCCTGACGCTCGCCATCTGAATATCGAGCCCAACGGCACATTCAGAGTGCCCGATCTCAGACCGGCGAAAACTGTCCGGTCTCAACCCATGGAGAATCGAACATGCCGCCTCCGATCTGGTTAGACAATAACATCTTAGTAAGTATTGACAATGGCAAGATGCCCAATGCGGCCGCTGAAATCGCGAATCTGCAAAGGGACGGCCACCAGGTGCTACTCCCTCCATCTGTAGAGCGGGAATTTCTGCACGGCCAGGGATTTAGGGCTGCAGATACGGTGAGGAGGCAGGGTCTCCTCACCCGCCTCGGAGTCACGACTGACACAATGGGGAACCAGGTTTCAATACAACAGCTACGAGCCTGGCGTGACGAGGCCATTCATGGCGGGCTCTCGATCACCGATGCCGACATCATCGCTCAAGCAAGAGCAAGCGCACAGGTCCGCGGCCTCAGAAATCCGGTATTACTTACAAAAGATGCAGGCGGAACCCTCATCCGGATGCGACAGAGGGGCGTTCTGGCACTGGATTTCAATGCGCCTCCCGTAAGAACGCAGATACCGTCTCGCCCGACCCCGCCAACGCCGAAGGAGCCGCCGAAGCCCCCAGTTGGCTCTGTTGGGGGAAGGGATATTTGAACGCGGCAAAAGCGGGTCTAAAGGCGGGCTTAAAGGACGCTTTCAAAGCTGAGAATATTGCCGCGATGATTCCCGATCTGGTACTTGCTCTCGCCGACAAATTTGCAGCTCGGGACGCAGTCCGAAGGATTAAGGACAAATTCATCCAAGAGGGGTTTGCGAAAGGTGTTGCTGCTGGGGTGATGGGCTGGACCGAACAGGAAGTCGCAGCGAATCTCATGAATCGTGTTACAGATTTTCGCATTAAAGATCTGGAAGACCCAGGAGGCCTTCTCACCAAGGTAACGATTTTGAAACTCGCCGAAGCTCAGGAAAACTACGCTGTGTGGGTTGGGTTTCAATTCAGTTCTCCCAAGAACCTGAAGTGGAAGAAAGAGATGGGCGCCATTGGTTTCAAAGTGCTGGTCGATTATGGATATCATTCTGGAGAAGATCCAGAGATCCTATTTGAATACGACTTCATCGATAAGCTTGCGTGGGTTCTGCGTCCTACTACTAATTCGATACTTGAACACGGCACCACCGCCTCGAAATAACCGTTCCGGAGATCTGGCACTGCAGGGCCTAATAACTCCAATACTCCCTAACGGGATTGCCACCGCATTTCGACAGTTGCCCTTCCGGCATTGGTCGTTGCGCATTCCCGCGTCTCTGGCCCGGCGTCAAATCTACCGGGACCTGGCGCTCAGCCAAGACGCAATCCCCCAAAAAATGGGACGGACGATTGCCGGGGCTCCGTAAGCGGGTGTGTTCTTAACCCCGCTCGCTTCCGTACGTCTCCAAATGAGCCACATCAAAAGACCGGCCCGTCCACACAAAGAATAATCTTTAGCCCCCGCTAATTTTTACTTTTCGCCGCGCAATGAGGAGGCAGGAGGGAGTAACTTCCTTCTGATTGGAGATTTGACATGTTGAGCATCAAAAGAAAAAGCAAATGGCGTTTTAAAACGTCCTCAAGCGGTGGGATCGACATCGGATTCGTCGGCGTGTCGGCTGGAAATGTAACCTTGATCTCTCCTCAGGGACAGGAAACGAAGTTCCACTATTCCGGCGTGGGCGGAGGTGCCTCGGTCGGAATCACTCTGGCCCAAGGCCAGTTTAAATTACCAGTATCGGCGAACTTTGCCGCCGAGGCCTTCCCGAGTGCGGGCCAGCTTTTCATCCTGCACACCTACCCTGGCCAGGAACTGCGCCGTAGTGATATCACTGGCGGGTGTGTCATCGGGGAAATCTCCGGTAACTCCATTGTCGGAGGATCGGCAACCGCAATGCTACTGGGGATGCAACAAAAGTTCATAGAGCGGGACATCGAATCGGATTTGGTACAGCTCGGTCTGGTTGCCGGGTATGGCGGACCTGGCGGAAAGGTGCTGGTGGAGGCCTTGGATAAAGTCGGTCTCCTGCAGAATTCGGCTACTGCGGTTTTGATCATGGCCGGTTACGGTATCAGTGCCAGCGTGGGCGCCGGCATCACTGGGAGAATCGGCACGCTATCGTAAAGTGCGGAGGGAGACTTCGAGGCGGCATGGGTATCGGGCGCCGCTTACCCGACCGTTCAAATCCAGTGCAACCGGAATTCACCCCGCTAGTTCTTTCCGGAGCCATGCCTGTGCCAGCCGCAACTGGCGGCGCACCACATGCACCGAAATCGACAGCGCCTCAGCCGATTCTTCTGCCGTCATGCCGCCGAAGTAGCGCATCTCGATCAACTGGACCTTGAGCGGATCTGTCTGGCCCAAGCGTTCCAGCGCCTCGTTCATGATCAGCAACGAGGCGTCGGGCCTGCGGGCTAAGTCCGGAATCTCCGCAAGCCGCACTTCCAGCCGGGCGTCGCGCATTTCCGTGTCCCGGGCCCTCGCCAGATCCACCAGGACTTGGCGCATCAGACGGGACGCAATGCCGAAAAAATGAGAGCGGTTGGCGTAATCGGGATGCTGCGCTCCCGCGAGGCGCAGAAACGCCTCATGCACCAACCCAGTCGTTTCGAGAGAGACCGCGCGCCCTTCCCGCCGCAAATGCCTCGAGGCGAGTTTCTTCAACTCGTCGTAAACCAGTGGAACCACCGTCTGTAGGGCGTTCTCATCTCCGGCCCGGACGCGCTGCAGTAGCTCAGTGATCTCCATTGGCGATTGGGTTTATGGTACTGCACAGCAGGCGGAATGAGCAGCTTCTGTTCTGCCGCCACCAGAAGCCTCCCCTGTGCCAAGAGCGCGACGGTCGAATCGTTCGACGGGATAATCACTCGACCGGGTAGCCTATTCGTAGCGTAGGGCGATCATCGGATCGACGCGGGTGGCCCGCAAGGCGGGAATACAACTCGCCAGGACGGCCGCCGCGATCAGAATTCCCGCCATCACCATGAAGGTCAGAGGATCGAACGGGCTCACATGGTACAACTGGTTCCGCAGCATCTGGGTGACGATCAGCGACACCACCAGGCCGATGACCGCTCCGGTGCAAGCGAGGCGCATTCCTTGTGCCAGGACCATACGCAGAATCTCGCCTGGCTGGGCTCCTAATGCCATCCGCACACCCATCTCCTGGGTGCGTTGCGTAACCGCATAGCTGATCACTCCGTAGAGTCCGATCACCGCCATCAGCAGCGCAAGTCCGGCAAAGACGCCCAGAACGCTGAGCACGAACCGGCGCGGAGCCAAAGAGCTGTTGACCATGTCGGGCAAGAGCCGGATTTGGGCGACTGGTTGCGACGGGTCCACTGCGCGGACTGCATCGCGGATTCCGGCGGACAACCGGCCCGGATCGGCAGGAGTCCGTACCACCAGAGTCGCGTTCCGCTGCGGCAATTGGTACATCGGGAAGAAATATTTGCCCTTGACTTCCTCGCCCGCCAGATCGGCTGCCCGCACATGCGCGACGACCCCGACAATGGTGGACCACGGAAGCTTGCTACCGAACCGGATATGCTTGCCCAACGGACTCTCGCCGGGCCAATATTGTCGTGCCAGGATCTCATCGATCACGGCGACGGCTTGCGAATCCTTGCGGTCGGCGTCAGTGAACACGCGACCCTGACGGGCGGGAATTTTCAACGCCGCGAAGTATTCGGGGCTGACCATGGCTACATTGCCATGCGGTCCCGGGTCGCCGGGGCTGGTGGGCCGGCCTTCAATCGCAAAGGAGGCGGAGCCGCCGTTCCCATCGAAGGGCACGTCGGTCGATGCCGCGGCTGAACTGACGCCGGGTATCCCCGCCAGATTCCCGAGGACGGCCTGCAGGAAGGCGATCTGTTTGCTGTCGTCGGCGTACTGCCCGCGGGGCAGGGTCAATGTTGCGGTGATCACACCTTCCGATTGAAATCCAGGCTGGACTTCCTGGAGTGCGGCCAGACTTCGCAGAAAGAGACCGGCACCGACGAGCAGCACCAGCGCAATCGCGACCTCCGCCACCACCAACGAGGAGCGCAGATTCTGCCGCGACATTCCGGCCGTATTGGCGCGCCCCCCCTCCTTCAACAACTCGTAATGGTCCGCTCGGGAGATTTGCCATGCCGGAACCACTCCGAACAGAATTCCCGCCCCGACAGCGGTAAGAGCCGTGAAGAGCAGCGCAGACCCATCCATCGTCACGCCAACCGCGACCGGCAACCCGTCGGGCGCCAGAGCCAGCAGGCCACGCATGGCCGCAAATGCCAGCCCGAGACCTGCGACCGCGCCTGCCGCCACCAGCACCAGGCTTTCGGAGAGCGATTGCCGGATGAGATCCCAGCGTTTTGCGCCGAGAGCTGCGCGCACGGCGATTTCGCGACTTCGTCCCGAGGCGCGCGCCAGCAGCAGTCCAGCGATATTGGAGCAGGCAATCAACAGCACGAATCCGACCGCTACCAGCAGGACCAGCATGGGCGTTTTGGTGTTCCCGGCCACGAAGTCCGTGAACGGCATCAGAAACATGCCCCAGGCAGAGTCCTTCGCATAATTGCCGTTTTCAGTGCCGCTGTTGCGCAAACGGCTGGCCAGCAGTTCGACAAATGTATTGGCGCTCGCAACCGACAGCCCCGGCTTGAGGCGGGCGACGCCGTTATAGCTCTCGTTGAAGCGATTGACCTCGGTGTACGCGTTGTCGGGCAGACCCAGAGGAGCCCACAGGTCAACATTTACGGGCCAGCGGAATTCGGGCCCCATCACGCCGACGATGCGATACGTCAGTTGGTTCAGTTCGATGGTGCGGCCCACCACGCTGGCATCCTGGCCGAACAGGCGCTTCCAGGCAGCATACGACAGTACCACTACCTGATTGGCCTTAGGCTGGTCCTCCTCCGGCTGAAATGCGCGCCCCAGCTTGGGTTTGGCGCCAAAGACGTCGAACCAGCGCCAAGTGACATTCGCGCCCCGCAAGCGCTCGGGAACGGCCGAACCCGTGTAGTTGAAATCGCCCTGATTGATCATGGCGGCCGAATCGAACTGATCGGTGCTGTGAAGCACGTCGGCGAAGTCGGTGGCCGAGACTCCGATATTGTTGAGAGCGAGCTTTTGGTATCGCGCGCGGATGGCGACGATACGCTCGGGATGTTCGACGCCTGCCGGATTCAGCAGAATCTGGTTGATCACGCTGAAAATGGCGCTATTCGCACCGATTCCAAGAGCCAGCGTGACTACAGCTGCGAGTGTATACCCGGGAGTTTTAGATAGAGTCCGGACCGCGAAGCGGAGGTCTTTAGCCAGTGCGCGCATAGAACAGGATACCGGGCAAAGACGATTTGGTTACGGCCTTTACGGTAAAAAAGAGGCGTCCTTGTGAGTGCACACCCTTGGGAAACCAAACTGCAGCCCCTTTGGTCGCGCCACGCTGGGTGGACCGTGAGGAAATCAGCATGCCCGAGGATGAGGATCGCGGCCGGAATTCTGTTCACGACGATTTGATTGCCCTATTGCAACAGCATAGGCAACTGCGCAGCGATGTGGACCGTTTACGCCAGGAACGCCAGCAGCTTCTGGAAGAAAAGCAAAAGCAGAACGGCAAGAACGGCGGCGGTGAAAAGAAACCCGACCAGAAAGCTGAGGAGGGCAAGAAAGAAGAGAAGAAGGAAGAGAAGAAGCCACCGTTGCCGGAGCGCACACGAACCTGGATCCGCGAGCATCCTTTGGCCTTCGCGCTGATCGCCACCGGCACCGTGGTGCTGGCAATCGGGGCGTTCTTTTATTGGCGTTACCTGAACAGTTACGTTTCTACGGACGACGCCGAGATTGACGGGCACACCCACCAAATCAGCAGCCGGATCAGCGGGACCGTCACGGCAGTGAATGTGGAGGATAATCGGACCGTCTCGCAGGGGCAGGTCCTGGTGGAACTCGACACGCGCGATTACGAGACGGCGCTGTCGCAAGCACAGGCCAACCTTGCGCAAGCCGTCGCTGCCTTGGAGGCGCAATCTCCGAATGTCCCGATCACGCAGACGTCGGAGGCGACGAATGTGGCCACCGCGCGTTTGGAGGTCGCCAATGCCGAATCGGCGTTGCAAGCGGCGCGGCAAAGCTACCAATCAGGACTGGCGGAACTGGAGCAGGCGCGGGCCAATGCGGAAAACGCCGCGACTGAGGAAGTGCGATACCGCGGTCTCGCCGAGAAGGAAGAGGTATCGCGCGAGATGTACGATCAGCGGGCGACGCAGGCCCGCTCCTCGGCTGCGGTGGTAGCGGCAAAACAAGCTGCCGCAGATGCGGCGGAGAAAGCAGTGGCCCAACGCGAAGCGGCGCTCGCACAGGCTCAAGATCGTTTCCGAGAAGCGGAGAGCAACCGCCCACGCCAGATGGAAGTGCAGCATGCCAGCGTCGCGGGACGCCGAGCCAACATCGAAGCGGCCAAAGCTCAAGTGGAGCAGGCGCGCCTGAATCTGACTTACTGCAAGATCATCGCGCCGGCGACCGGGATCGTCGGGAGCAAAACTGTCGAAGTGGGCCAGCAGGTCGCACCCGGCCAAGAGTTGTTTGCGATCACCACAACGGACGACATCTGGGTGACTGCCAATTTCAAAGAGACGCAGATCGCGAGTATGCACCCCGGCCAATCCGTGACGGTCCACGTGGACGCGCTCGATCTGGACTTCGAGGGTATGGTGGAGAGCCTGCCGGGAGCCACGGGAGCGAAGTACAGCTTATTGCCGCCCGAAAATGCCACCGGCAATTATGTGAAGGTCGTACAGCGTCTGCCGGTGCGGATCCGGTTGAAGCCGGGGCAGCAGAACACGGATCGATTACGCCCCGGCATGTCGGCTGAGCCCAAAGTTTGGGTGAAGTGAAATGCCGGGCGATGAGCAGGCACGCTGGAAGCCTTCGCACAATCCTTGGCTGATCGCCACGGCGGTGATGCTGGCCACTTTCATGGAAGTGATGGATACCAGCATCGCCAGCGTGGCAGTCCCTTACATCGCCGGCAGTGTCTCGGCAAGCTATAACGAAGCTACTTGGGTGCTGACCAGTTATCTGGTCGCGAATGCGGTGTTTCTGCCTTCGAGCGCCTGGTTCGCCCGGCGGTTTGGCCGCAAGCGCTATCTGATGTTCTCGGTGATGGTGTTTACCATCGCGTCGTTCGGGTGCGGTATCGCCAACAGTCTGGGATTCATTCTGCTGGCGCGCGCCATACAAGGAGCCGGAGGCGGTGCGCTGCAGCCGCTATCGCAAGCGATCCTCATGGAGAGCTTCCCGCCCGAGAAACAGGGACAGGCGCTGGGACTGTTTGCGATGGGGGTGGTGGTGGCGCCGGTGATCGGACCTGCGTTTGGCGGCTATCTGACCGACCTGATCTCGTGGCGATGGGCGTTCTACATCAATATTCCCGTGGGTATCGTGGCGCTGCTGCTCCAGAAGAAGGTATTGGAGGACCCTCCCTACATTCAGCAGTCGAATCCAGGAGCGCTCGACAAGATTGGACTCGGTCTTCTGGCACTTTGGACAGCGTGTCTGCAGTTCCTGTGCGATAAGGGGCAGGAAGAGGACTGGCTGGGAAGCGCCAAAATCCGCTGGGCGCTGGTGATCTTCATTGCCGCGTTCGCGGCCTTTCTGATTCGCGAGTTCGTGATGGACAAGCCGCTGATCAATCTTCGCGTGCTGGGCGATCGCAATTTTGGCGGCGGCTGCCTTTTGATCTTCCTGTTTGGGGCCTGCGTTTACGGGATTACCACAATCCTGCCGCTCTTTTACCAGACATTGATGGGTTACAACGCGACTAGCGCGGGACTGGCGGTGAGCCCACGAGGCTTAGGGTCCTTCGCAGGCGCGCTGTTGGCGGGCCAACTGGCGGCCAAGCTCGATTCCCGGAAGCTCCTGGCATTTGCATTTGCGCTGCTGTGCGCCGCGAGCCTCTGGAACGGATCGCTGACGCTCGCGATTTCTCCGACCTCGCTATTCTGGCCGATTGTGCTGACGGGATTCGCATTTCCGTTTGTCTTCGTGCCGCTCTCAGGCGTGGCTATGGGCAATCTTTCGCAGGATCAACTCGGGAATGCCAGCGGACTCTACAATCTGTTGCGCAATCTCGGAGGAAGTGTGGGGATTGCGATGACGACAACGATCACGCAGCGCCACCTCCAAACGCATCGCAACGAGATGGTGCGCTCGTTGTCCGGATCGAGCATAGTCTTGCGGCAGGCACTCACCCGCCTGACGATGCTGATGCGAATGCATGCCGGCCCGGTGAAGGCCTCCTTGCGCTCGCTCGCGATGGTGGAGAGAACGCTTGACAGCCAGGCCCAGCTCTGGGCATACGTCGATGTGTTCCGCTACATGGCGATTCTCTGCGCGCTCTGCGTGCCGGTGGTCTTCATTCTCAAGCGAACGCAGGCAAAAGGCGGCGCCGCCGAATAGTGCAAGTCGCCGCTTGCGTTAATTTGAGGGATCCGTCTCCAAGCGGATGTTATGAGCAGACGACGCACCGGCCCCAAGCACGTGCACGAGCGGAGCGCGAACCCGCAGAGAGTGGAAATCGACCCGGCAGAGGGGCGTGCTACGATAAATACTTGTCAGGTCTCGGGCTCCGTGCAACGGGCGGCTGCAAACCCCGCCAGGTCCGGAAGGAAGCAACGGTAGCGGTGCAGTTCGTGTGCCGCGGATCACCCGGGGCCTGGCATTAGCCCTCCCCATGTACCAAGTCATCGCCCGAAAGTACCGGCCTCAGACATTTCAAGACGTGGTCAACCAGGAACATGTAAAGACCACGCTGGAAAATGCCATCGCCCAGGGACGAATCGCCCACGGATATATCTTCTCGGGGCAGCGTGGAACCGGCAAGACCACCATCGCGCGGATTTTGGCGCGCTGCGTAAACTGCATCCACGGACCCACTAATCAGCCGTGCGGAGTGTGCGCCAACTGCCTGGAAGCGGCCGGTGGCGGGGGCATGAACGTCATCGAGATCGACGCGGCCTCAAATCGTGGCATCAATGAGATGCGCGAATTGAACCAGAGCGTGCGGCAGCGGCCGGCCAGTGCGCGCTTCAAGGTGTTCATCGTCGACGAAGCGCACCAGATCACCACCGACGCGTTCAACGCGCTGCTGAAGACCATCGAAGAGCCGCCGGAGTGGGTAATTTTCATTCTGTGTACTACGGAAGCGCACAAAATTCCGGCGACCATCGCATCGCGCTGCCAGCATTTCAGCTTTCGCTCGGTCGATTTCGAAGATCTCATGGCGCGCATGGCGTGGATCTGCAAAGAGGAAGGCATCGAGGCCGACTCCGAAGCTCTTGCCGTGCTGGCACAGGCTGGCGAAGGCAGTGTGCGCGATTCGCTCTCCGCGCTTGACCAGGCGATTGCCTGCTGCGGCACCAAGCTGAATGCCGGGGAAGTTCGGGCGCTGCTGGGAGCATTCTCTACCGAGTCGCTCGAGCGTGTGAGCCAGGCGCTGCTCGACAGCGATTCGCGGCGCATGCTGGAGGTGGTGGACGAGTTGGAGCGCAACGGGCAAAATCTGCAGCACTTCAGCCGCGAACTGTCGCGCTACTTCCGCAATCTGCTGGTGGCGCGCATCGCCGGAGCGGAGACCCGCCTGGTGGCGGCTTCGGCGGCACAGCGGCAGAAGTTCATGGACATCGCGACGCGTTTCTCCGAAGAGGATTTGGCGCGGTACCTGCAACTTTCGCTGGATGTTTTCAAGGACCTGCAGACTTCGCTCCAGCCCCGGTTCCACTTGGAGATGGGACTGGTGCGGCTGGTGCAAGCGGGGCGTATGCTGCCCATCGAGCAGGCTTTAGCGGATATGAGCGGGCCGCGGGGGCCGGCCACACCTCCCACCTCGTTGCCGCCGCGAACTCCGCCGCCGGCGAGGCCGGTTTCCGCGAGTGCGCCGCCGAGGCCCGCGCCGGTGCGTCCTGCACCATCCATGGAACCGCCTGCGGAACCGGTGCGCAAGCCCGGACCTTCGCCTTTCGAGCTCGATCAGGCGCGCAAGACGGCGGTACGGACCGCGGAACCGCCTTCGTCCACAAATGGAGCGGCCACGGAAGATCGGGCCGTGGTGGAGGAGCCCAAGCCGATACCACAAGCTCCGGTTGTGAAGGCGGTTGAAAAGGCGCCGGCCGCGGAGTCACCAGTGGCGGCGGTACCCGTTGAGGAAACGCCGCCGGTCACCGCCCCGCCGGCCGTACCAACGGGCGACTGGCGCCAGAAACTGCACACCGCGCTGATGGAATTGGGGATGCCGTTCACGGCGGACGCACTCGAAAATTCGCGCGTGGTGGAAGCCAACGGCGAACTGCAAATCACCACGACCAAGGCTTACAAGCTGGCATTGCGCGACGAAGATCTAAAAAAGGCACTGGGCCAGGTATCGTCGCGGCCCATGCGCATCAAGACCCTGATCGGCGATCCGGGAGAAACCGGTGCTCCCATCGCCGCTCCGGTCCAGAACGACGATGCCGCCACGGCACGCGCCATGGCCAATCCCGAGGTTCAGCGGTTTCAGGAATTGTTCGACGGCAAGATCTACAAAGTTCGCAATCTGAAGGAGTAGCTACGTGAAAGTACCTGGGAACATGGGAAATATGCAGGCGATGCTGCGCAACGCTCAGGCGGCGCAGGCCAAAATGCAGCAGGAGATCGCGCTGATCAAGGTCGAAGCCTCTGCCGGAGGCGGTATGGTTTCGGTCAAGATGGACGGGCAGAAGAATGTGCTGGCCGTCAAGATCGATCCGGAGGTTGCCGGGGATGTCGAGATGCTGCAGGACATGATTGTCGCGGCATGCGGCGAAGCAACGCGCAAGGTGGATGAAGAGGTCAAGGGCAAGATGAGCGGGATGCTTAGCGGAATGGGGCTGCCCCCCGGCATGTTCTAAACGATGCCCGATTTCGCCGAACCGCTGGCCCGCCTCATCAACGAGTTCAAGCGTCTGCCGGGGATCGGGCAGAAGTCCGCCCAGCGCCTGGCGTTTCATGTGTTGCGCGCCAGTCGCGACGACGCGGAACACCTCGCGCAGGCGGTCCTCGACGTGAAGGACAAGCTGGGCCTGTGCACGGTCTGCAACAATATCAGCGACCGCGAGTTGTGCCAGTTCTGCAGCGACCCCAACCGCGATCCCAAGGTGGTCTGCGTGGTCGAGGAACCGCACGGCATCCTGGGAATCGAGACCACGCGGCAGTTCGAAGGACGCTACCACGTGCTGCACGGGGCACTTTCGCCGTTGCGCGGCATCGGACCCGACTCGTTGAAGATCAAGAGCCTGGTGGAACGGATCGGCCACGGTGAGATCCAGGAAATCATCGTGGCCACGAATCCGACGGTGGAGGGCGAAGCGACGGCGGTGTACCTGGCGAGGCTGCTCAAGCCTCTGGGCGTGAAGGTGTCACGGATCGGAATGGGTGTCCCCGTGGGCAGCGATCTGGAATTCGCCGACGAGGTCACGATCACGAAGGCCATGGAAGGCCGCCGCGAGATGTAGGGTGAGGGCGTCATGGCGTGGGAATGACGCTCCCTCACGGTCGCGGCTCGTTGCGAAACGTGCGTTCGTTGCGAGCCGCGAGTTCGTTCCGAAGCGCGAACTCGTTGCGAAACGCGAACTCATTGCGAAACGTGAGTTCATTGCGAAACGTGAGGTCGTTACGAGCCGCGCGCGTAAGCAAGCGATGCCTCATCGTATGTGGGGCAGGCGCTCCCGGACTTTTCACAGCTTCTCACCTCACGGTCGCGGCTCAGTGCGAAACGCAAACTCATTGCGAAACGTGAGGTCGTTACGAGCCGCGCGCGTAAGCAAGCGACCTTATTTCACAGGCGTGGCAGTGAGTTCCAATTGGAATTTGCGCTTCGAGCCAAGATCGTCCGAAGAGTAGATCTGTGTGCCTTTGCGGAGCGGAACCAGTACCGCGGAGTTCCACTTGTATTGCCGGATCACGGGAGGCATCGAGGAGTTGGGATTCGATTCGCCGGCGGTCGCCGTGCTGATGTCGGCGGAGACACTCAACGTGAGCATGCCCATCTGTTCCCGCACGTTGTGGACGTCAATATTGACGCCCAGGTCGGAATAGATGTACTGAGAAGGATTGCTCCCCGACGGGATCGGCATGCGGGTACTCGAACGGATGGAGTTCCCATCCTGCTTGTTCTCCGCCACAATCATCGAGTAGTTCCGGGTGTTGATCACCTTGGTGTCGTCCAGTTCCTTGGTGACGAATTCGAGGCGGTAGAACCCGGTTGGCGTCTCTTTTTCGGCCTGCGCGTAGACGGTTCCGGATAACAACAGTACCGCCGCCGCAATCTGCAGCATTCTGCTCATTCGCATTACAGTCTCTCCTTATTGTTCAAGTGTGTTGGATAAAGGGGTGATTTCGATTTTCGGGATCTGGATCGGCTGGTTCCTGCGTTCTACGTCGTCGATCAGGATCTCTCGGGCCTGGGCGGGAAAGCGGGTCGCCATCTCGAGCAACGCGCGCTCCTCGCGGGACAGCGGCGCCGGCAGTCCGAACACTTCGCGTTTGGGCAGCCGGGACGGAACGGACTTCACCCGATAGGCCACCTGGTGCACGCGAGGGGGGGAGGCCTGTGCGCCGGAGGGCAACAGCGTTGTCGCCGGCAACTTCGCCGCCACCGCGATGGGAGGCGCGGCTACGGGCGGTTGGGTCGCGGTGCGGTGCGTAACCGCCAGCAACAGTATGGCGGCCAACGCGGGCACGGCAATCGTCCACCGCCACCAATCATTTCGAGGCGTGCGACTGGCCATCTGGACGCGGCGAAGTACCCTTCGCTCGTAACCAAGTGACGGCTCCCGCAGCGAATAGCTCGCCAGCGCCTCGTCCAGAAGTCTGTCGAGTTCGTCCGGCTGGTTCATGAGCGGCCTCCTTGTGAACGCCTTAGTTTCTCGCGGAGAATCTCACGCGCCCGCATCAGGCGCGTGCGCACGGTCCCCTCGGGCAAGCCCATCACATGAGCGATCTGCCGCGAATTGAGTTCTTCCACCGTGGAGAGCGCCAGGGCCTGCCGCAGCTCCTCGGGCAGCGAATCGATATACCGGTGGACGGTGGCCAGGCGCTCCGACGCGGCGGCCTGCTCTTCCGGATCCGCCTCATGGGTGGGTGCGTTCGCGTCAGGCGGTTCCGAACGGCGTTTCGGCAGCCGCCCCACGGCCGCGCGCCAGACCGCACGCGCCAGAAAGGCTCTCTCATCCTCCATCTTCAGCCACGCGCCGGTCCGATAGAGCTTCAGAAATGTCTCCTGCGACACATCTTCGGCATCGTGAACATTGCGGAGAATCGCATACGCTACACGGAAGGCGAAGCGGGACTGCCGCTCCACCAGGGCCGCGAAGGCGAGCTCGTGATCCGCCCGCGGGCCGGCCGACTCGCCGCCGTCCGTTCGGGCGCGCCAGTCCGCTGAGGGAATTGCTTCGGCGATTACGGTTCCGTCCTGCATGCGGCCACTTTCACAAGGTAAGACCGCGGCAAGAGAGTATGTGTTCAGTGATTTTCGAGTGAGAAAAAGGAGCTATTACCCGAGGACGGAGAAGATCGCCCGCGCCCCCTGTGCGCTCCAGTCGCTCATCCAGACGCCTATGTTCGTCATCGACATGGCCACAATCAGCAGCACGAAGCCGATCCGTGACAGTTCAATATAAACCACCATGGGGATGCGGGCCGCCAGCAGCAGCTTGGAGCCATCGAGAGGCGGTACGGGCAACATATTAAAGATCGCCAGATAGAGGCTCAGATAGACGCCGCGCTGCGCGAACCCGGAAATCGCCGGGGCGGCATGCAGCAGGGCCACGGCGATGGCGGCGAGCAGGACTGCCATGATGACGTTGCTGATGGGACCCGCCATCGCCACCAGTGCCAGTCCGTTCAGGCCGCCGCGAAGCTTTTCGGTGCGGGTCCGCACGGGCTTGCCCCAACCCAGAAAGCCGTACCCGAGCAGCGAGGTGATAAACGGAAGAATCGCCGTTCCCACCCAATCGACGTGCGCCAGGGGATTGAGCGTGACTCGGCCCTCCAGAAGCGGAGTGTCGTCCCCCAGACGTGTGGCCACCCAGGCATGCGCAAACTCGTGCGGCGCAGTGAGCATCCAAAGCAGTAATACTGTCAGAAGCGCATTCACGAGATCGACGTGCATAAACGGGTTATTTGCGGCGAAGGATGGCGGACCAGAGCCACAGCAGAGCGAGCAGCGCGACCAAAGTACCTGCCAGCAAGAGTCCGATAACCTCATTGTACGTGAAACCTGGTACCCGTCAGAGGGTGCGCGACATAAAAGTGGCGAGTTGCACCGGGCCCGTGTTTATGGGATATTTCTGAGCGTATATATACTCTCAGAAAGAGGCTGCGATGCCCGATTCCCTCTCCGACC
>Ga0209060_10000269_pt1 | contig 111984 bp, 165 predicted proteins | sample Coa_R1_8_FD_187155 | JGI IMG/M metagenome (GOLD analysis project Ga0209060, IMG submission 187155) | Surface soil microbial communities from Centralia Pennsylvania, which are recovering from an underground coalmine fire - Coalmine... | ecosystem: Environmental > Terrestrial > Soil >... | reverse complement strand
TAAGAGGTTGTGCTAACAGCAACAATTTTAACGTTACGAACGTGGCTATCGCAACGGTTTCTACTACAGATGAAGGCATTTGTACAGTTACTTATACCATTTCTTCTACCACACAAGCTACTACAAGAGACGGTGGACAGGTTATAATTCCACGTCCTGAAGTGGGAGAAGCAACAGTCGCAGGAGCTTCAGCGCCCGTTGCTGCTATCTTTAATAGTGGAAACGTAGACCAAGGAAAAGTAATCAGTGCTACTGTAAGTTTCCCAACTGTAGGTGGAGACTCCGCTGCTACTGTTAAGATTCAGGGTGCTGATCTTGATTTGGATTCTGAATATCAAGACATTGATACTGTGGCTACATTAGCCGCTGGTAGCCTTGGAACTACAGGACACTGGGTATCTGGTCAAAATACTACTGCCGCAGCTTCTACTCCCGGTGGTGTAAACCAGACCAACTACAGATTCTATAGATTCAATATATCTGGTGTATCAGGTACTGCATCTAAGATCGTAGCTAAAATCGAATTGTAATAACATGGGGAGCTTCGGCTCCCCTTTATTTTTGGACTCAAGGAATATATGGCAGATTACTCAAAGATTCAGGAACAGATTGAAGCGGTAAAGCAAGCTCAAGTTAAAGCCGAATTAGAAATGATTGCGGCATCCAATGCCCGTCTAGAAGCCGCTCGTTTAGAAAATGAGCGTAGACGCAAGGAAGCTCAAGACGCTTATGAAGCTAGGGTAGAAGAAAGACGTAAACTAAAACAGCAAGCTGAAGAAAAAGCCTTAGAGATGGAACGTGCTGAACAAGCTCGTCTACGTGCGGAAGAGAATAAACAGAATCTAGCTCTAGAACAAAAGCAAAGAGAAGAAGAAGAAGCTAGAGTACTACAAGAGAAATTAAACGAGCTTCAGCACAATCATGAAAGAGCACTAAAGGCACTACAAGATAGCCTTATGATGCAGTTGACTCATGAACAAGAACAAGATGTAACCAGTGATACAAACAAGGTTTTAGATGGGACTGCCCCTAAGGTAGTAATTACAGATGGCAGCAAGAACCCTCTTTTCCGTTTTGTACAAGATGATAATAAATAGGAGATAGCATGGCACAAGGATATGATGGACTACCCAATTATTACGGCCAATCAAGTGATCCAATAACGCCGAATCTTGGTCTGTCCTTGAAGGGCATGGACCCCATAGTAGCTGAAAACTTTGTGCTAGTTGATGCAGCCGTTGGTGGTGGTGGGTCAACCGTAAAAATTAACAGTGTAACTGTTAATAACCCTAATTTTAATAATACTACGCCTGCTGCACCTGTATCTGGAACTAACGTTGTATGGCAAGTAGATGGCTCTGGTAATGTGTCTGCAAATGTACAGGGTTTATTCTTTGTAGATGGCATTAGTACTGCATGGGGGTCACAGAATCTTCAGTCTGGTTCTGGTATAAGCCTTGTTGATGCGGGTTCAGGGAATATTACTATTAACGCCTCAGGAACTCCCGGTGGTGGTAATACTGATATTCAATTTAATCAAGCCGGAGTTTTTGGTGGTGATCCTAATTTTACTTGGGATTATACAAACAAATTGCTAACAATTAATTCCCAGAGTTTAGCCGCTTTTATAAACGCTAAGAGCGGAAATACACCTCCCGGTACTAACTTCTTTGGCATGTCATTGAATGCCGGAAGTAACAATTCTACGGGCTCTTTGATTTTAGGTGTATCTAGAACTTTAATTGTTAATGCAGTGGCTGATTCTGGTGCGGGTGGTTCCAGTTCGTTTTCAGAGCTTACCGCAGCTAATGTTAATATAACTGTTGGAACTCAAGGGACGGTTACTACTGCACAAGGTATATTAATATTACCTAACATACAAGGGACAGTTACCACTCTTTATGGTATAAAAATAGGTGATTGTTCCAATGGTTCTTATGGAACTAGTCGTTCTATTTTGACGGGTGCGGGTATTGTTGAGTTTACTGACAAGTTTTTATTGTCTGGTACCCAAATTGATGCTACCGATTTTACTAAACAGTTAGCTTATAATTTAGCAAATATTTCTACAGGTACAACCCGTACACTAAATATTCCCAATGCTGATAGCTCAACCGCAGTGAATACCACTGCTACGGCTGGACAAGCTTTAGCAAGTTTTGATATAACAACTGGTCAATTTACAAAGATAGCAGTAGGCACTGGTTCAGTTACTTCCGTTGCTCTTACTATGCCTGCCATATTTTCGGTTGGTGGTTCACCTATAACTACTTCTGGAACTTTAGCAGTTACTTTAGCAACTGAAACGGCTAACACAGTGTTCGCTGGTCCTACTTCTGGTGGTGCGGCTGCTCCAACATTTAGAGCCTTAGTAGCCTCTGACATCCCGAATTCAACGATCACACCGATCTGGAATAATTTACAGAATGCGACAGGTGCATTAACACTAGCAAACGCTGGAAACGCTACAACATTTAACCAGACTTCCGCAGTTAACTGGACGTGGGCTAACACCACAGCGGCGACAAGCAGCGTCAACCAGTCCTCACCAATTCTGAACCTCAATGGAACATACTGGACAGGTGCTGCTTCAGCAACCGATTCGTGGACTATTCAAGATTCAGTGGCGAACGGTACCAACGGTACTAGCACATTGTTATTTAGTCACTCTGGTTCTACTGGCAATGCGACTTTAGCCGTACCTGCTGGTGGTGGAGTAAACAGCGGTGGGATTACGTTTGGTGCAGCAGGCAACGGTGGTGGCATAACTGGTAACGGTTCGAACGTTGCTATGTATTGTGCGGCTTCTGGTGGTTCTTTCCGTATGAGTTTTGCCGGAACTGAACAGGCAAGATTGACAGGGAACAACCCCGGCATCAACCTCAACACTATTCAGAATAGCGCCCCTGTAATTTTGGCTACAGGTCAATATTTAACCAACACGTCTGGGGCTGCAATTCAGTTTAGTTCTACTGGTATGAATAACTCCGGGGTTGCCGGGGGTGCAGGGACCATGGTAGGTATGTCGGGCACTTTTACATGGGCACCGACTAGCGGCACAACCAAATTTATTGGGTTCAACCTCAACCCTACCATTAACCAGACTGGTACCAATACTGGAGACTATACTGCACTTCAGGTAAACGTAGTTGAAACTGCGCTTACTGGCACCAACAAACTTTTGCTTGATCTTCAAGCTGGTGCTTCGGGCGGAACTAGTGAGTTTGCAATCAACAATACAGGTGTAGTGACTAAGTACGCGGCTACAACAACTGTTGGTCAAGGTATCGCCTCACAAATAGCTAATGTAGACTTAACTGCTCAAAGCGCAGCTATTACTGCTACTAACTTAACTGCTTCTGCTCCTCGTACAGGCATGTATCGCATTGTGTGGTCAGCAACAATTACCACTGCTGGTACTACTTCTACTTTGGGAGGAGCTAATGGCTTTCAAGTTCTATATACTTCACCTACTGATTCTGTAGTTAAAACCACGGTACCGGGGAACAGCGTAACATCTGCGGCTAATACCACAGGCACTGCTGTTGGTGGAGAAATTATAGTTTATGCCAAAACAGGTACTGCTATTCAGTATCAATATGGATACACTTCTAGCGGAACTGCTATGGTTTATGAATTGCATATTAGATTGGAGGCTCTATAATGCCTTGTAATGGTGATTCAACCGTATTCCCTTCATCTACTACTCCAACATTTACTGGCCCTGCTAGTGCTCAACGTTTTAAGGCAACACAAGGAACAACATTATCTACAGGGGATTTTGCCCTTAGTGCAGGTTGGGGCACTTCCCCTGTATTAACTGTTGTTCGAGGCACAGATCAAGCCGCATCAATTACTATTCAAGCTAAAGCTACGGTAGGAGCTAATCCTACCGTGACTTTAACTTTTAAAGATGGTACATGGACTAACCCTCCAATAGTAGTGTGTGGAAGAACGGAATTAACTGCTGCAACTGCGGCCCCTGCTGCGGCTGTGTCAAACGAATGGGTGCCAACAACTATATCGGCTACACAAATAGTATTTACTTTCAACGGGACTCCCGTTGCAACCTCAACTTATGGACCTACTGTAACTTTGACAGTGAACTTAACCACTGGTGCATGGACTGCTACAAATAGTTTGACTAATACTGTACAATCTGGAACCATCGGGGCGGGTGCATTAGCAAGCTTTAATTCACAAATAAAATCTGATAGAAACCTTGTAGAAACCTTTGCGGCTGGTTCTGGAAATCTCCTCCCCGGTACTCAGGTCGCTTGGACATAAAATTTTAGGAGAAGAAAAACATGTTATTACCACCACCTTTTGTCTCCCCGAGTGACGTATGGAATAAGCTAGTGATTACGGGGAGTGTGGCGGCAATTACTTGGCTGATTATGTGGCCTTTTAGAGCATTAAGAAAAAAGTGGAATGATGCTTCCACAAGGCTTGAGATTATAGAGCGTGAACTGGTTCAGCAAAGAACTAATCACTTAACACACATTGAGACAAACACCAAAAACACGGTAGATGTGCTTAATAAACTACATGACACTCAAACCGAAATGAATGGGTATTTAAAGGGCATCTCAAAATAGGAAGTAAAATGAATTACTTTGATGGATTTGTTCAATTTCTAAAAGCAGCCTTCTCTGACAATGGAACACCTTCGTCAAGTAGAGTGATATCAGGGTGGCTGTGTATTTCCTCTATGGCGTTAATTTGGTTTATAGTTCGTCATATGGTGTATATGACTGCTGATAAATTAGCTATAGTTGTAGGGGCGCTCCCATACATAATCGCTGCTTTGGCAGGGTTCACTGTAGCACCATATGGTATAAACACACTTTCTAATGTGTTTGATCGCACAAAGAAAATAGATCAACAGAATACTACAAATATTAACGTGGGGTAATGACTATGGTTTTGTGGCTAATTTATATAGCTTTGACAGCACTAGCAATTTTCGCTGAATATTTGGATATCAAGCAATCGGAAATTGATTTTAAGGCGGGAGCAGTGGAGAGTGATGCTGAACCACCAAATGTCAGACCTTCGGCACTTGATTTAATTCGCAAGGATTTACCTTGGTACATCATCTCCGCAGCATCAGTAGCAGGAGCTATATTATTAAAGAATCACTATATAGTCTTCGGTGGGTATACTTGTGGAGCCATAGTTGCAGCAAAGCATTACAAGGGCTATAAGGTCGGTGTAAACTGGCTAAAAGCCAACAAAAAATAATACTTGACTTTTCAGTTTATAGGTGTAAACTATAAATACACCCCATTTCGGGGTGTTTTCTTTTTGAAAGGTAATTAATGTCCGTAAAGATAACTTTGTCTGGACATGAGCTTTCGCTGTTGGATAAAGCAAGAGCTTATGTAAAGACTGCGTTAGAGGCTGGTCGTGGTTTCCCTACAAGAGATGAACTGAGAAATCATTTAAGTTGCGGTGCTCAAAACGCTCGAAATTTACAATTGTATTTGATGGACTTTTTTGAAGCCCCAGAAGAAAGACCAAAAACTAAAGAACAAGAGACACAATCGTTCAAAGGTGATTTCTGGGACATAACCATCCCTGCCACTGATATCCACACTGAACAGCAGTTGATTGATTACATGCAGATTGACCTTGAAAAATGGGAAATCATTGAATGTACTTTCAACAAGTGGAGCATGGGCACTGAGGGTGGTGGTCAACAAGCCTTATTTCAAGTAAAGGCACGCTGCAAACTGAAGCGTCCTGTGTTGGCTGTAAAAGATGAAATTGAAGCATTAAAACAACAGGCAAAGCAAACTGTTCAAATCGACGTACCAAAGATTATTTATCCTGCACACAATTCCGGCTTGATGCTGGAACTGTCCCTGTACGATCTACACTTTGGAAAACAGTCTTGGCCTGCCGAAACACTGGATAGACCATATGATGTAAAGATCGCAGAAGCCATGACCGATAGGGCTGTGGATGTGATCCTTGGTAGAGCCAATGGTTTCAGATATGAACGTATTCTTTTCGTAGTTGGTAATGACGTTCTGCATAGCAATGATTTGGAAAATAGAACCGCTAATGGTACAGTGGTAGATAGTGATGGAAGATTCCAAAAAGCCTACATTACTGCCCGTCGTGCCATGGTGCGAATCATCGAAAAGCTGAAAACGTTAGCCCCTGTAGAGGTGCTGATCGTTCCCGGCAACCACGACCGTTTTTCAAGTTTTACACTTGGCGATTCGTTAGAATGCTATTTTCACAATGACCCAAACGTAAACATAGATAATGCTCCCTCTTTGAGAAAATATTTTCAATGGGGTGAAGTAGGACTTATGTTCACTCATGGCGATGAAGGAAAAAGAGCGGATTATCCTCTCCTGTTTGCCACAGAAAATTCTCGATTATTTGGAAACACTAAATATAGGGAGATTCATACTGGACATCATCACACCACTAAAACGGAAGAATACCACGGTGTACGAGTTCGCACCATAAGCTCTTTAAGTACACCCGACGCTTGGCACGCACAAAAAGGTTTTAAAGGAGCATTAAGAACAGCAGAAGCGTTTGTATGGTCAAAAGACGAGGGGCTTATAGCGCAACTCACCTACAACGATGATGCACACTCTCCGATAGTAACCAAAAGGGAAGTAATAGAAGATGCCAGCTAAAGGACAGTATAAAGAATACTGTAAAAGAGGTCATAAAAGGACTCCCGAAAATTTATACAGCGATAGAAGTTGTAGACAATGTAGTAGGGAGTCCTCAAAAAATAAAATAAAAGCTATTCTTCGTTGGGAGAAAACGAATCCTGAAGAACATGCTAAGAAAATGCGGGAATGGACTAAAACAGAGTCAGGTAGACGCAGCGTTCGTAATACAAAACTAAAGAAAAATTATGGTATAACGCTGGAACAATACGAAGCTATGCTAAAGGCGCAAGACAATAAATGTGCAATATGTGGTTTATTTTTAATAAAACCTCACATAGACCATAATCATACTGCGCCTAAGCAAGTACGAGGTATTCTCTGTGATTTGTGCAATCCCGGTTTAGGATATTTCCAAGATAATCCTGAACTTTTAATAAAAGCTGCAAAATACTTAAAAAAGTGGAGCAGTAAATGACTCAGATAAATTACGAAATTCGCCGCTATGCCGATGGCTCATTTGGCCTCGGAGAAAACATTATCCCCGGTGTCACGTTGTTCCGCGCCGGAAACTATGGTTTAGATAAAGAAGGACTAGATCAAGCCATTAAACGTACAAAGCAGGGAGGTAGCAATGGGGAATCAGGCCACAAACCTAATTCAAAGCATCACAAATCCCACAAAAAACACTCCCGAAGTTAAAGCTTATGTTATAGGCTTTGGTCATAGAGCACGCTCAGGTAAAGACACGGCTGCTGCCTTTATTGTGCAGGAGCGTGGTGAAGAGTACGGTGTAAAATCATACTCATTTGCGCGTGCTCTGAAAGAGGAAGTAACGGCTGCTGCATTAAATGCTGGCGGCATGAGAAACCTCTGGAACCCTTCGATGTGGTTTTATCAGGAGAACGGCAATCTTATTCAACTGCCCGACTGGGTAGTATTTGAAGAAGATGCTCCTGTGGATGATCTTTGTCCACTGGGTAAACAACGTACTCTACTACAGTGGTGGGGTACTGAATTTCGTAGAAGTGTAAACACTAACTACTGGGTTGATCGCCTAGCTGAAACTATTGCTAAAGAAAACCCTAGAGTAGCTCTCATCACCGACATGCGATTTCCAAACGAAATGGACTTCGTAAAGCAGTGTGGTGGAGATATGGTAAGAGTTGACCGCCCTAGTCTTCCCCCTTTAAACGGTGCGGCTGGTGCCCATCCCTCAGAACTAGCGTTAGCTAATGTGCCTGATTGGGAATGGACAGCAATTCTTAAAAACGACGGGACTCTAGAAGAGTTCAAAGTCAAAACTTTAAAGTTATTTGATACCCTGTTCAGCTTGCAAGGAGCAGGAGCTATCTTTACATAAAAGTTTGTGGCGTTCTTGGGGGTAGTTCCTAAATTATTATTCGACCGCCACCTTACCCTCGTACAGTCCAAGAAAACTACGAGGGTTTTTTATTTTCAATTTTAGGAGCATTTCTTATGGCAAATCCAACCGCAACATCTCACACAGGTAAACCTGTAACTTTAGGGGATGAATGCACTATTCTCGGGACCATTACCAGTTCTTCTGGTAATAACCTAACTGTAAAAACTAATTCTTCAGGAACATCTATAACCGTTCCTTTTAAAGGATCGGCAAACGCCTCTCATAATGTGAATGGCCCTAGTCTATCAGGCGCTGGAAAAACATTTTCTGGATTCACTAATGGTGAGCAAGTAGTTGTAAAAGGAAGAACGTCATCTGTGGGTACGGGAGGATTTACCGCTTCTATTAACGTTCTACTTGCTGATGGTACAACCACGGTAACAGTAAAATCCGGGGATGTACACACTGTACAAAATGCTTAATATTTTGTGGAGCAGGGGATAAGCAGTATAGCTTTTCCACATTAATAATGCCCTGTTTTAAAAGATTTGTATGAGAAATTTTGTATTTGCTCTGCTGTTACTGTTCTCCCCTGCTTCTGACTCATCTCGCCATGTGCGAGAAGAATATGTCAATGCTTATAACGCCACTTTTGATATCACCCAAGTAAATAAGAAAGAATCCTCTGATTGTACAAGTACGGCCATTGGCCCTCAAGCTTTATTAACCGCTACCCATTGTGAACTTCCCAGCAATGACCTCGTAGTTGTCGATAGGCCAGCGGTTATCGTAGACCGTATACGAGACAACAATGATCACACTATTTATCTTGTAGATTTTCCCGATGGTAAAGATGGATTCCCCGTTGTTGCCAAAATAGATCAAAATAAAATCTTAAGAACTGAAGAAGCTTTTATCTTTGGTAGTCCCGGCTCATTTTCCTATGTATTTAGAAAAGGAGTTTTCTCTGGGATTACACATGTTCCTATGGAAGGTGTTATGATGCTCTTTGATATGCAGACGTACAATGGGGATTCAGGATCAGGAATATTTAGAGATGATGATGGTACGTTAGTGGGAGTAGTGAGTGCTGCCATTGGTGAAGCCGAAGATAACGCTCGTATTCAATTCATGGTCGCATATCCGATGCATTTTATGCCGGAAGATTTAAAGAGGGCTCAGGAATATAGACATGTCTACACCACCAGTAACACCCCAGCAGGAAATGAACCTGCTGGTAAGTGACATTCACGAAAGTTTTTCCCAATTAGCACACAAGCAGGTTACACTATCCTACGGTCTTATAATCACATTGGTTTTATTTATGGGATTAACCGGGGTAGGAGGCTACCTCGCTGTAAAGCATTTCGACCAGCAAGAAGCTCGGGCTGAAGCCAGAGAAGCGCAGTATCGTAGTGACCTATCAAAGACTGAAGCTCAATGGACACAAGACAGGCAGGCTCTACAGGCATCTAATGACCGTATAGCTCAACTGGAAGCCCAGATAGCCCATAGAGCCTCTACACCCCCTCCAAAGGCCATTACAGACGGTTTAAAACCCGACGCTACAGCGGAACAGGCTGCTTTGGCCCTTAAAACGGCTTATAGCGCGTTTCCCGATTTTGGGGAGCCTGTGGCTACCCCTGAGGGTAAAGTCCTCACCACGGTCACGGAAACGCAAATACTGACCAGTTCTAAGCTATTATTAGATCGTACTCAGGCCGACCTAAAAGACCGTACTGAGGAGGTTGACCTGCTAAAAACCAATAACTCCTTATTAAACAACAACTTCCAGCAATGTCAAGGGTTGTTAACTGAAGCTAATAAGAACATTGCGGACTATAAGGCTCTGGCTAAGAAGTCTAAGTTCAGAAAATTCCTTGATGGAGCAGAGAAAGTTGGGTTAGTATTACTTGGGGGAATTGTAGGCCATGCAATCTAATCCGATGGATGTAATTAATCACCGGGAGAGAGCCATTTTCCATGGAGCTTTAGCTACTGTTTCATGGTTAGAATTTGGTACTTCAGAAAGTAAGACACGAAAGTTTTTAAGCGCGGTATGTGGTCTATGGCATATGTGGGCCGTATGGCAACATGTGACAGAGAAAAAAGAATAAACAAAGAAAAGCCCCAGCCTCTACTTATCAGGTAGAAAGCTGGGGCATTTTTTTTTTGATTATAGAGTGTTATTACGAGTAATAGACAACTCACCCGAATCAATTACATATGAACATACGTTTCGGGACACTCGCCCACTAACACGATGGCAAGCAATATGCTGACTCCAAGTAAACGACGCAGTAAACTCGATGCCACCTTCATCCGTACCTGAAAAGGTAACAGTTTGGCTATTATCTGCATTGGTCACAGGAGCACTAGTATTGAAGCACTGGTTATCGGGACCAAGGGAAGTGTTCTGTACAAAGATAAAACCCAATCCAGTAGGAGTGGATGTAGAAACACCACAGGCTACCTTGTAATAAGGGTTGTTGGAAAGCTCCAACCACGGAATAGCTGCTTGATCGGTGAGAGGAATGTTAAACACTCGATACGGAGTGGCAACAACACCACCCCCACCGGGAAGCACGTTATAGGTTGTAATCTGTTGAGCATACGAGGGCAGACAACAAGCCACCGCAAGGACTGCAAGAGTAATAAGCTTTTTAATCATTTAGGTTTTCTTTCTCCCTAGGGGATTTAATTAACTACTTTACGTCCATGGGTTAGTGTAATGGTTCTGTCTTCCTTTGGTGAGTATTCCTGCCAAGTTTTAGCCCACGGTCCTCGAATCGAAATGGCCCATGCATCAGTAATTGGTATGATCTTATGCATCAAACCACGAGGAGTGTATTTTATATTTCCAGCATCCCATCGCTTGCACAATTCACACCATACTCCACCATGTACATGTTCAGTTACGGAACCCTTTAACCACAGGGTTACCGCATTAAAGGCATGACTATGGAAAGCTTCTCTAGTTCCACCGAAATGTAGAAGCACGATAGAGAACAGAGATTTAATCTCAATCAGGAAATATCCTGTGACTGGTGATTCAGGTCCACCGTCTTTAGCTTTGGATAAAAACTTCATTAACCCACCTTTGACAATAAGATCATCTCAGTTAGTTTAATCGCATCATTTACATTCGTCACTCTGAAGTGTGTCGTGTTGTCTACCATGGGATGTGAATGCACATTACCTTCTTCCATAATAAGAATAGCAGGTACACGAGCCGCGTCTGCCCATCCCAGTTCAATCATAGTTCCGATAGACACTTTCTTAGCACCAAGAAGATTAAAGATTACAAGGTCTGAGCCCATGCAATCATATCGGTCACGAGTAGTAATACCTTTGCCACTTGACAGAGGAAACTCATCATATGATCCTTCCAAATTTCCTTTATCAGCTAGATAATCTTTACCTCGTAACGGGGAATATGCTTTAATCGCTGGGTGTATTGCCTGCCTAAAATCCTCTCTCCAATTTTGCCCCTCATCAAACGTCAACCCACTAATGGGTCCAGCCAAATATACTTTAAACTCTTTCAAGCTTTTCCACCTTTTCAATCTGTGATGTAGTAAATACCGCAGGAATTTCTCTTTCTAGGGTAGGTGAATATCTCATATGTCCCTCAAGGCTAAATTCCATGAACATACCGTTACCAATATACCCTAGCTTTAGCATAGAACCACCAAAAGTAGAACCATGTATATGTGCTTCTACAGGAGCAGGAGCACCAACCCTAGGGTTTGTACTTTGTAAAAAGAACTTGTCGGATTCATCCTTATGGATTTGATAGCGGGAATTACGTGTTTGTACTAGTATGGTTTCTCCCGGCAAGATGTTTTCCAAATAGATGCCGCCTAGCACTTCTGATCGAGCAATATTGTCGTTGATTGAATCACTTAGATTTGGATGCATACTTGTCCTTTATCAAAGGGAACACTACATTATCAAAAATACGTCCAGTCTTTTGATGCTTATCATTAGTTTGGGTACCATATGCAGCATCCAAATCTTCAATGATTTTTATCGCTGCTTTTTTAAAAGCAACTCTATCTTCTTCAAATTGAGCATACTGTTTTGCATTTAGTTTACTTGGATTATTATCTACAATCTTTCGCTTAACCATACTCCTACCTGCCCTCCTAAAATTCCACCTAACATATATCCTATCATAGCTGTTGTAGAATGTGGGTTCTCTGCTATATGTTTGACAATCAGAAATCCTACAGCGCATATAAGAGCATCACTGATACCAACCCACAAGTATTTCTTAGAAGCCACTGCCGCCATATTGATCGTAATGATGAGGTATTGTGCAAACTGTATGGCGAAAAATATTAAGAAGATCATTTACCACCTACCACCCATCATGTCCTCCTTGCACTTCAATTAAGGCTATCAAGGTTATGATCAATACGGCAGCTATTCCAAACGACATCAGTTCAAACCATAGTATGTGAATTTCGTGATAGCACGCAATCCCATTTAATATTACCAAACCAATACTTACAATCCAAAGCCATAATTTAGCGAGTGTTTTGCTCATCGTCATCCTTGTTTAGCTTGTTTATCTCTTTACCGTAGGTAGAAATATTGAAATCCTTTGCCATATGGTGCTCTAGGTGCCTAATGCATATCTCTAGCTCTTCTGCCATCTTCTCTTCCAGCACTGTATGGTAGATATCAGGACGGGTTAACAGTGCTAGACCATCTGACCAAAGTTCATGCAACTCTGCCAGATGGTCTACCCGTCTACCTACATGATCCATATCCATCATTTCTTTCATGCAGACTCTTCTGCCACTACTTGAAGCTGCGAATCAGGGGAATTGTAATATGCTTCTCGTGCTGGTTTTGGGACAATAATGCAGCCATCACTGGCTGACAATGGCTTACCATCTAGTCTATCTCCATGCATGAAGAAACCTGAACGTCCAAACATTTCATTGTTTGAGTCAGGAATCAATGGGATTGCAAAAGCACCTAAATGACTTCCTTCTACTGCTGTACCATGAGTATATAAGCCCACAGGGAGAGGGCCGATACTCTGTTTGCTCTGAAGATCAGGATTATTTACTCCATCTAGCCTGAGGCCATGGTCCCCACCAGCATATCCCTTCGCAATCTTTTTGCCATCCGGGTCATAAAAATTACCTGTTCTCTGTACATACTTCCACATTTATTCAAACTCCACTTCGTATCCGGCTTTTTTAAATTCTTCTGCTCGTTTATCGGCAGATTTTTTATCAAGATTGTCGGATATAACGGTTCTATTGCCATCCGGGTATTCATTTAGAATTTTATATGACAGCTTGATTATTACTTTGTGTTTCATGCGCTTGTACCGTTACCTTACAAGGTTTTTTGCAGTTGTCACATCTCCAATGTCCCAGCCCGTTAACTTGGGTAAAATCGGTCTGCTCGTTGTCATCATTACGCTTTGCTTTTAGTGCTGAGCCTACTCTTGGCTTTTTTGTTGACGTGCCGCAACATTTGCTGATGTATGCCTTGACGGGAGGCAAGCTCGGCTTCGAAAAGCTTTTTCCTTTTTTCTTTCTGTTCTTTCGTTTCTTGCCCGAGTGCCCACCAGACGAGCCATGCCCAGTACTGTTCTTGCCCTGCTGCGGTTGTGAGGTCGTAGGTTTCAATTGAGTATTCATTCATTTTACCTTCATCTCTTCTTTTTAGTTAGTTGTTTGAACCGCTTTATGTATTCTTTTTCAGCCTGTGCTGTAGACCAGCAATATAGCTTAATGTCAGTGATAGGAAAGTCATCAGCCCATCCACCAACGTTTCTCATAAGCTTTCTAGCTTCCAGCCCCAGCATAATGTTATCTACCGCTTTTATAGCTGATTTGTCTACAGGTATAACATTGAATTTAGAATAAATTGCGTTTGTAATTTTGTTCTCTAGTTCAATATATGGCTCTTTGATTAAAGTAAAATGTTTTGCTGGCCGATTAAGATCAGATAAGTATGCCTCTGAAGCGTCATGTAGCAACCCCTCTAAGGCATACTCCTTTGAGCATAGATGACTTACATGTATACAATGCTCTGCAATTGAATAGAAGGTTTTAACGTGACCTGTAAAACGGCATTGCATCGCCAATGAATGAGCTATATCCTTAATGTCGATTTCTTCCGGCTTGGGGTTAAGGATATGAAACTTGTGGCCTCTAAATGTTTCTACCCAAGGGTCTTTGCCACCGTTATAGTCTACGTTCATTACCTTCCTATAATACTATCTATTAGCTTTCTTCCTTCTTTAATTGGTAATTCTGCACCTGCGGCATGTTTATGTCCTCCACCACCAAGAGTTTTGGCGATGGTTGAGACATCTACATCACTGCCCTGTTTTGATCTAAAGCTAAACTGAATAATTCCATCATTACGTTCAAACCATGACATGCCGACATCATATTGGTCTGATAGAACGTTGCCCACCTCTGAGCAGTTAGGATAAGGAGCATTAACAATACCTACAGTAAACATTCGGTTCATTTCCGGCATTCCTAACGAACCTTTTGAGTGATTAGCTACAATTTTCTCTACGTAATGTTTAACGTGAGAAAGAGCACCTTCACCTCTACGAGCGGCCTCTTCCCAATCCAACGCATTAAGCTGATCCCATGCATAAAAGATTTGAGGCAGAGTCATAAGGTACGCATTGACTTCTCGTGACTTAGGAAGAGCATGTCTCCAAAGATCACGATCCTCAACATAATTAACGAACCATGTTCTAGGAAGAACCCCATACAATTCATCATACGTGATAGTAGCCCCACTGCGGTTCATATCAAACACAATGGTTGAATGTGGATACTGCTCCTGCAATCCTTCTAGTTCTTTCTGTGCAGTTTGATGATGATCGTAAATAGTAACTGTGGGAATCTTATCCAGAATCTCAATCATCTGGGGACGCTTAAATGAGAAATCTACCATCAACAGGACTTCATGCCCTACCATGGCTTCCCAAGGAACAGGTTCCCCGTAGGCCATGCCATGTAGCACAGCCTCAGGGAACTGTTTCTTTACCAAGTAAGCAGCACACCATCCATCAGGACACCCTTTATGGAAAATAACTAGCATTGTTTTAAAGACCTCATTTTTATGTACATTGAACGTTGACTGTACATATGTTTTAAAGAAGGTTTAGTACTGTGTTTATTCATAGCGTTTTGAAATTTCAACAATAGTTTACCTTGTTTCTTCTTAAGTTTTAAATAGGGCAGTAATTGGACTATCAACAATGCAGCCTGCTTAGACCACACAGCCCATGTCCATGCATTTTTGTGGTTCTTTTTATGAACAGGCTTAAAACATACACTTCCTAATTTTACTGTCTTGTGAATCCATCTTATAGTAGATTCGGAAGTCATATGTACGTTTATCGTTCCTCTGTATGCATATGGGTGCTTTTTATAGTCTTTTTGTTTTTGCCTATTAATACTTATACAACCCTCTCCGTCAACAATACCCGCTAAGTAAGCTAAATCCACAGGGTTTAATTTGGATAGATGACCTTCCTGTGCTTTCTTTTGTATATTCCTTAGCTTTTTTCTAGCAGCACGTTCTTCAATTTCCTTCTTACTTCTTGACATAAATCATACGGTAGTTTTTGGCAAGGAATCACCAGCTTTAATAAACGCTGCAATCTTGCCTTTCACTTTCTCTAAAGTTTTTGGACTATTAAGTAGTACTTCTTTTAGTTCTTCTTTCCCATGGGCAAGCTTTTCTCCGTCCAGAGAATACCAGCCGTTAGCAGTAACATCCAGAATACCCATATTGGCAGCGAATTCAATGGTATTACCTTCTTTGTCAAATCCGTCTTCATAGATAAGATCAAGCTCTGTTTCTCTGAATGGTACTCCAACTTTATTTTTTACTGCCTTCACTCTAATGCGATGACCGATGATGTTCTTATCTGTCTCTTTACCTGAGAGAGTAATAGCATCACGTCTACGCACATCCAGACGTACAGAAGAATAGAACTTTAATGCTCTACCACCGGGGGTAGTTTCAGGGTTACCATACATCACACCAATTTTCTCACGAATCTGGTTGATAAAAATGATGGTCACCTGATTGGTGAATGCTATGCTAGACAGCTTACGCATAGCTTGCGACATCATACGTGCCTGAAGACCTACGTGCGTATCTCCCATCTCACCTTCAAGCTCAGCTTTAGGTGTAAGGGCCGCAGCAGAATCCACCACAATTAAGCTTACTGCGCCGGATTTGATAAGGGCTTCTACGATTGATAATGCCTGCTCTCCATAATCCGGCTGATTAACTACCAATTTGTCTACATCAACCCCAAGCTTCGTAGCATACTTTGGATCAAAGGTGTGCTCAGCATCAACAAAAGCTGCGATTCCACCTTGTCTTTGCTCTTCAGCAACAACATGTAGAGTAAATGTAGTCTTACCAGCAGATTCAGGACCAAAAATTTCAACTATTCTTCCCCTTGGTATACCTCCGCATTGCATTACTTCATAGTCAAAGGTGGGGAGCCCGACGTTAATGCTGGGTATAGCTACTATTTTCTTATCGTCTAAACGCTGTAGTGTATTTTCTGTCTTAAACTGCTTGTCTAGTTTGGCTGACAAGGCGAAAAGCGTCTCGAATTTCTCAAGATCAGTCTGAGGCTTTTTAACTACCTCTACTTGCTTTTCTTCTTTCTCTTTCTTTTTTCCGAAACCCAATGCTCTATTGGCCTTTCATGTATCGTAATACTTTTTCTAATTGTTCAATGGTACCATTTGATTTTATTCTATTTGCTAATGCAGAGATGACTCTTACATTGCCCTTAACATAGCCTTTACTTGGTATGATTCTATCTAATGAAGGGCTATTGTCTGAAATTACTTTGTTGAAGTAATTTATTTTGATACCTAATATTGGACAGTGAGTTGGTAATGGCACTATATCTTCCACAGCTAAATTAAATTTTATATTTTTTCTAGTACACTCCCATCGTTTACTATCCACTATTAACTTCGCTCTATGTTTCTTTTTAACCAATAGTCTTTTCTTTTCAAAATACCCAGAAGCTATTAACTTTTTTCTCTTTTTAGCAAGGCGTTCTTTATTCTCTTCTCGATATTTTGCAAGGTAAGCTTTTATTTCCGTTTTGTGCTCTTGCCTGTATTTCTTACCATACTCTTTTGCATTAAAAGCCATTATAAGTTAAGCGGTTGCTGTTCCTCCATCTGCTGTGCATCTGACATCATAACCAAAAATTTAACACGCTCTATGAGAGCAAGCATATCTTCAAAGGTTAATGAGTTTGTTGCAATGTTCAACGTGCCATCCTTCATTCGCGCCATGACTAAAAGCTCTTCTACGTCATCAGCGGCTTCCGAAACCATATCAAGGATGTCTTTAGTGGGGATTTGCCCTGAGTCTTCTTCTAGAGCATTTTGTACGGCTACTTCCTCACTCGTTGTTACTACTGCCTTGCCCTTCTTGTTGAACATCAGCAGATTGCTCATTGTTTTCCTCTTCAACCCTTTGTAATTGCTTTTTATATGCTAAGGCAGCTTCATTCTTAGTGTTGAATCTCCCTAGGTCTATCTTTTTACCGCCGATGTATATAGCTGAGCGATACTTTCCTGTTTGCTTATCAAAAGAATATCCTTTAGATTTTCTTCTATTTTTATGAAAATACTTCCTTCTGTTTAACATTTGTTCTGATTTTGTAGCCCAACGTATGTTAGCTTTTTCGTAATGCTTATTGTTATTTATTCTATCAAGCTGCATATTAGGGTTAGGTCTTAATCCAACTTCAGAAAAAAATTCTTCAAAAGAAGAAAATTTAAATTCTATACCTCTACCTCCATAGTTTTTATAATCTTTACTATTCGGATTTTGGCATCTGTTCTTCGCTCGGCTGTAAGCTTTCCATTCCGGGGTTTTCGACATTCCGTGAGTCTTGTTCATATTTCATCATCTGGTTATTTAAAAATATATTAAAATGGCGAACAAACTTAGCTCCATACGCATTGATAAGGGCTTGCTTTCCACCTTTCATAAAATCGTCATGAATAGCAGCCGTGTCGGTTGACATCATGAAATAGGCTTCCCAGCAGTCCAAACAATTAGAATGGCTAGGAGTAGTATTGGGATTAAAACCATGCCCACATGCCCTCACTTTACCGTGTACTACGGTGATATATAAGCGACGAAGCTTGCGAATTTCTCGCTCCGTAATCTTTCTAGGAGCAGGCACTTCTTTTAATTCTTGTGGTGTTGGTTCTTCTACGTTATTGAGTGTCGGTGTTGTCATCGTCAACTGGTCCTAACAGCAATGCTGAGATAAAAGCAAACATCTCCATCAATGCCAATCCTACAAATCGAGCAGCAAACATTCCAAGCCAAAATCCAAATGACAAGGCGAATATCTGGTTGAAGCTAATGTCTAGACTCATCTATCCTTCCTATCGTGTTCTTCTAGAGAAGGGGCAATGTGGGGAGGTTGTATTTCTGTGTCTCCTGTGTTCTCCATTGCTTTTCGTGTTTGAAAGTAGAGGGTTTTATAATCCCCACTGATTGATAGTCGGTACTTAGCAAACACTTCCCCGAGTTTGTTTTTGTATGATAAGGGCAATTCGGTGCCCTGTGTGTATAATTCGAACAATGGTCTTGATAGTACACGCTTGGCTTTGAGTTCTACATCACATAGAAAATCAACAGCTTCAGCGGGTACCTCACCATTACCACGCAACGCCGCACGCTTAATAGGCAAGCCTCGGTATTGCTGTGACTCTCTAATTGAGATATAGAGAGCGGTCACGTTATTGTAAACGTGCAAATATCTACTTTCACTACCGGACATTTATACTTTCAAGAATCTCTTTCCATATTCGGCCATAAGCAAAGCTTCGGCTCTACCTTCATCTTTCTTACGTGACAGCATATCAACCGCATTAGGAAATAACCTTGTAGCAATAATACGTGATGAATCTTTGTTCTCGCGGTTCATATCAGGCATCATCGCCTTCTTCCATGTTTGGGGAGCTACTTTAGTATAAGGTATTCCCAGTCCCGCCGCAACCCCCTCCCACAAACCTAGTCCCCTACCAAAGCTAAACGAAGAAGCCACACCCTGTTTAGGCATCGAGTGTACTGCTTCAATAACAATATGAGCAGCATCTTCTTCGTAGGGGACTAGGTTACGCAATATAGCAGCCATTTCGTGAACTATATAATCCCGTTTGGTACCTTTAACAATGGCTGTAGGAGCATCATAAAGCTTTACGTTCGTGCCATCTATGGCTGCTACTGCTCCTCCCAAGCCGGGATCAATACCGATGTATATCAATTTTCCTCCGGTGTTACAGCAATAGGCAAAGCTTCATAAAGTGATTGCTTACGTTCTACCACATTGTAATTAAGTTTGCCTTCCTGTCGCAGTCTACGCATAATGCGGTCGGCTGATCCGGGTGCTGGATAAAATGAGCTATTCTCTTTAATGAAAGTAAGCAAATCATTAGAGAAAAATTTAGGTGTAGGGGAAGTGGCTTTCATATTAACAAATTCTAAAATATGCTCACTAAGAGTTTTTTTCGGGTTCATACTGTTACTTTTTCCTCGGGTATTCCTTGTCCTAGATTTAGTATATCGTTAAACACTTGCTTTACTTCTTTAGGCTTTGATAGAACTGTAGAACGAGCCCCATCAAATTGCAACCAACACCAACCACCGGGAGAATAGCGAGAAAGAGAAACAGTGACCTTCATTGTAGGATCAAAGATTTCTTCCTTTTCTTCTCCATGCTTTTGCTCATCATCATACAAGCTGGCCTTAGGGTTATGCAAGCTCTTTCTCCACAGCAGTATTTGACCGTCACAATCTTTCTCAATCTGTGAAGAGCCATCTACGCTTCGTGAGGAAATGATTTCACCCTGCTCTATTTGCCTAGGCTGTACGATACGGATTAGCTTTATTTTATAATCTTTAGCAAGCTTAGCAAAACCCTTACTGATCTGGGAGAGGTGGATGGTTCTATGGCCTTGGTGCTTAAGAGTATCGTCGCACAAGCGTTGCAAATTATCAAACATAACCCACTTAACGCCATAGCGCCGAATGCAATCACGGATGAGTTTGAAAACATCTTCAGGTTCCTTTACTAGTTGAGGATAAGCAAAGTATAAATCTGCTTGACGTTCTTGTTGAATCTCTCGGGCTTTTGCTACTGCACCCTTAAGCTCTTCCAGCTTGGCTTTAGATTCTTCTGTGCCGGGGACTGTAAGGGTGTCTTCAAAGCCTGTAACGATGCTCACCCACTTACGGGCTAGTCGTGCCTGAGTCATTTCTAAACACACAACTAGCCCGTCTTCACCGTATGTCTTAACCATATGATCAATCAGGTTAAGACCGAATGTGGTCTTCCCAATCTTACCGGGAGCCACGATGTCTACAATGTCACCGTCTTCAAATCCAATGAGCCTGTTTAATTCAGGGTATTGACTAACATACTTAGGAGCTAGATCGTTTTTACCGTTAATCTCATCTTCCAGTTGTTCCAGTGCATCTTTACTGGAAGTAACTCCTGTCACATCGAACAGCTTTGCTTTCTTCTTTAGCTCTTCGAACTTTTCAAGGGTTCCTTCCCCGTACTGGAACCACTCATTAATGTCTTTACCACTTCTTTGTTCTCCATCCACTGTAACGGTAAAACTAGGGAGAACAATTTTTCGGCACTTATCAATTCCAATGCGGGAAGCAAGTTCTTGAGCACCTTTTTGTCCTGCTTTGTCATTGTCGTAGAGGATATAGATTGTTTCTGGAGATATTTGATCAAGGGTTTCAATCCAAGCTGCTTTCTTGACATTAGCTCCCGGTACTCCAACGACGTTATCCAGCCCATTTGAGAGGCAAGCAACACAATCAGCCTCGCCTTCAACGAAGATGAGTTCTCTAATTCCTTCTCTGAGTATTTCTCCATTATATAGTGGGGCATCCCAGCCCTTAGGACATGCGAAGTCTTTAGGGGCAGGAGGTACGGTACGATACTTAGCAAAAACAATATTACCGTTGACTAAGTACGGATATACAAGTGCTTTGGTTTCCCCTGCTTCTCTAAAAAAAACTTTCTCTTTTACACCTAACTTTTGTCTGCGGATAACTTCTTCCGTGTATCCTCTCACGTTTATTAAATAATCCATGACTTCGGCATCGCCAAGCAAGTTGGCATGGCATAGTTCGAAATCGGGAAGCTCATCAGGGGTATCTTTTTTTCCAGCCCAATCACTTCTAGACTGTACTCCTGCGATGCGCCCACCTGTAGCTTCCTTAAGCTTTATAAGATTCCCTGTCTCGCCGCATGAGGATTTAAAACACATATACAATCCGTCCCTTGAATTAAGGGTAGAATCGTCCACATTCATATAGAACTTATAATCATTTGAATGACAAAAAGGGCATTCTTTAAGTTTTATTTGACCAGAACTAGGCCCTTCCCATTCCCAGCCTTTAGAAATTACGTACTGAAGGGCTGCACTATTACGTAATTCTGGCGGTATTGGTTTCGACATCTTTCCAGTTCCTCTTTGTAATTAGGTGACAAATGGTACTTCTATGCACACCAAACATTTTTGCTAAGCGTCTATACCCTATGCCCTGTGCATTTAATTTATGTATTTCTTCAGCCATTTCAAGGGAAAGTTTAGTTCTCTTGCTTCTTCTTAAATTTTCTCCATGAGTAATAGGTTCTAAATGATCAGGGTTTACACATGCTCTGGTTTTACAGGTATGATCTAATTCTAAACCTTCTGGTACAGGGCCATTAATTTTTTCCCAGTGATGGATATGAGCGTAGGTAACTTTTCCTTTGTATGTTATACGCCCATAACCTTTATTATTTAAAGTAAGTTGCCAAATCCAACAGTTAGTTATCGGATCAACAATATAACCTTCAATGGGAACATTTCTTTTTCTATTTTGATGATTTTTAAGAAAATTTCTAGGTTCCCCGGCAATCCAACCTCTATCTGTTCTGTTTATTGTGGAAACAATGGTTTTTTGTCCACATCCACATTGGCATAAACCTTTTTCTATCTTCATTTTAAGTTAAAACGGAATTTCATCTTCTGTAAGAATGTTGTTTTGGTCGCGTGCAATATCCCCGAGACTTCCACTTCCTAATTGTAACATCTCTGGGGCTGCTGGTAAAGCTATTGGTGCTGGTTCTAAGAACAACGTAGGGTGTGGGTCATCGTTTGCTGCTTGCACTGCTCCTAGCAATTCTCGGGTACGATCTGAGCCCAGCATAGCCTGATAAGCAACTCTTTCAAATTCGCTGAATTCCATCTGCGGAGAAGTCACCACAATATGACGTTTTGGCAAACCACTCTTTGAAGGAGTTACAGCATATGTAGCTTCTGGGTCTATAAATCTAGTATACAACGTAAATTGATATTGGAACAGAATAAAACTGTGCTCATTATCAATGTCTACAAACAATTCGTGAGAGGTGGGAAACTTAACCACTAGGTTATTTATTTCAGCTTCATCAATAGCCCTTTCACTATTAGGCATTCCCTCAGGATCGTAGAGAATTCCTTTACGTTCAAGGTCTGAATTATATTGAGGGCTGTTAAGAACATCTTCTTTAATCAGACTAACGATTTTATCTTCGATTTTGCTCATAAGTTAATTAATGCTGTTCTTGTATTCAGTCTCCTTTTTATAATCTTTGGCATAAGCCAAAAACAACAACGTACCCAAGTCCGTAATCTCGTACACCTTGTATCGGTACCCGCTCACGGCTTCAGCTAGCTTAATGGTATTAGTACTCTTCTCTTCCTCATGTGTGATATCGCTTACCAGCCCCAATGATTCAAGATGCCTTACATCCTGACCTACTTTGTTGTAGTAGTCACCTTTTATCGGGTGATGAGGGTGATCTTCTGGAATCTCCGCAGTAGAGAACTTTGGAAAATCCAGAGCACACTTTATAAGAATATCAAGCTGAGCTTGGCTAACCTCTTCTACATTCATTGCTGTTTCTCCAGTTCCGCCAGCGCATTTTTAGCGATGATTCGAGTTTGCTGCGGCGACTCGTCTAAGCTATAGCGTGCAATAAGCTCCAGCGCCTCCGCCAACCGCTTATTTTGGGCTTCGGCGGTCGCCAGTTTCTCGCGCAACTCAGCCAGTTCTACCCATTCTCGTCTGGGATGAATTGAGTCCGGTGGCGTTGGCGTCTCCCGCTTAGATAGTTGCGCCAGAAATACAGTGTGATTCATCGTTGACCAATGGAATTGATCGTTGCAGGTTTCACTTATCGGGTCCGTACTGCGACACGTTGGGCAGGGCGCTGGCGTCTCGCGCTTCGACTCACTCATCGTTGTTTCCTCATGACATTGTTCCTTTAGACTTTAGCTTATTGATAGCCATGCTAACTTGCCCAGCGGTTACTCCCTTTTTCTTCTTACAAACAGAGCAAAGGTCACCCACTGCTTGCCCAGTGCATAAGCACCAATCAATATACCACTTCTTATTCCTTGCTAGTTTTGCCAGATATTGACGGGCTTCTTTACTAGCGGGATAACTCTTCCACTCTGCATTACGTAACAGTGGCTTCATACGGTCTGTTCTGTAACGCATTAGAGCACTGTCGGCTTCTTTAAAGGCATACTCAAGAGTAGTGTATTCTCCCACCTTACGCTCTTGGGAAGTATCTTTCAAGATCACTTCAAATTCCCCAAGCTCATTCTCTTTGATGATCCAGCGTTCGTGCTTATACTGGCTAAATCTCTTCTGATCTACCAAGTGAGGAGCTTCAGGAATAGATATCATAAATGATCCATCCACTGTAGGCATCCAAGTGAAACGGGAATACATCTCTACTTCTTCATTCTGTTCAGGAGCAGCGAACAAATCAACCGATTCCAAATACGCTTTAGCAGCCTGCACGCTTTCAACGTGAGAGAAAGAAATTTCAGGATGTTGTTCCTGAATCTGTTCCATCTCTTCCACGGCTTCTATAACCGATTGACCATCCAAATCAAACTGAGGAGGTAATCCAAATAAAGAAGGTAATGTAGACAAGGTATTCTTCTTGTAGTTGTCTACCATGTCAATTACGATACAGTCTTTTTTGGACAATGCGTAGCCTTTATTCAAGGCATCCAGCAAGTTACCTGCACCCTCTTGCAAGCGGGTTCCACGCCCAATCTCTTGAGGGTACTTGGTAGGGCTCTGAGTAGGAGCAGCACCAATGATACAAGCTACCTGCCAATCATCATACCCTTCAGTAAGCACTTGAGCGTTAAGTAGTACAGTTATTTCTCTCTGCTTGTGTTGAGCCAGCTTAACGGCACGCTCAGGGTCATTCCCCCAAACTGCTTCAGCTTTAACATTGTGTTTCTTAAATTCATCTGCCAAAGCTTTAGCGTGTGCGATATCCACGGTAAACCCAACTGTTTGTCTTCCTTCACCATAGTTGAGCCACGCATCAACCACTTGTGCGTTACGTGTTGCGGTATTGACTGTCTTAGAAAGATCGTCCTGTTGAAAGTCCCCGGCTGTAATTTTGACATTATCTAAACTCGTATCTGTTTTAACTCGATATCCTCTGATTGGAACCAGCCATCCATCCTTAATTGCTTGGCGGATAGGATAGCTATACACTACTTTCTTATAAATGTTCTTAAGAGCAATGATGGACTCTTCTTCATAAGTGAGCCCTTCCTTCTTCTCTTTACGCTTAAGGTTGCGTCTCTTAGGAGTAGCAGTAAACCCTAATAGTACATTCTTCGCGTCAGGATTAAGGACTCCAGTAACTGCGAAGACGTTACAGTACGTACTAGCGATACTATGATGCGCTTCGTCGCATACAACCAAAGAAAAATACCCGAAACGATCAAGTCGAGTAGCCCCAGCCCTGCCAATAGATGCAACACAACTAACAACCACGTCGCATGTCTCATCTGCGTAATCTCCTGCCATTTCTTTACCGACCTTTAGGCCGGGATTCATACGTTCGATTGTGGCTTTAAGCTGATCCACTAGCTCTTCCCGGTGAGCAAATACAAGCACCTTGCCCACCGGGGTCAACAAAGGCCACACTTCTTTAATAGCACGAGCAATGATTACAGCCTTGCCAGTGCCCGTACTCATTGCAATGAGTTGTTGATGAATTCCCTGTTTCCAGTTAGTGATTATAGATTCTACACATTCATTTTGATAAGGTCTACTTTCAAATGCCACAGGGAACTCCTTTCTATAATGTGTTAACTGCGTCTTGCCTTACTTTTAATGCCTCTTCTTTCGTTGTGAATGTTCCCAGATTTATTCTTTTTGATTCTAAGTAATATCGTGCTACCCAACGCTCCATACCTTTATCATAATAGACTCCATCACCATGTAGTCCTAGCTTAGCTGAATGAAGCATATTACCTTTTTGAGTAGTCCATTCTAAATTTTCTACAGAAGCATTAAGTTTGTTTCCGTCTTTATGATTTACTTGTGGCAAATTATGAGGGTTTGGAATAAAAGCCTGCGCCACTAGTATGTGAAGTGGTTTTGTGTACTTTTTGCTGTGTTTTGATAAATACACTCGTGGATACCCTTTTTTGGATAATCCCGGCTTTAGTATACCATCTTTGGCATTAGTACCTAAACCTAAAGCAATCCTTTTTACTCTGCCTAGATTGCTAACTTCGTACACTCCCTCAAAATCCTTAACTGCTTTCCATTGCTCTATCAAACTACTTGCCTTTCGCCTTCTCTGCTTCTTTCTGTGCTTCTAACTTAGCCCAAGCTTTTGCTGCTTTGTTAAGCTCTTTTCGAAACTCTGTGAAGATGTCAATGATTGCATCTATCTTCTCAACATCCTCTGGTTGAAATGACCAAGTGATTTTGTGGCCACAATCTGTCAAGTCTATGGTTGCGTCAAAATAGCTAGTTGAGACAATCTTATATGCGACGGTTGACCCACACTCTATAGGGTCAATGTACGCGGCTTTAGTTGCGTATACTGTATCAGGGAAATTCAAGTGGGCCTCCATCCATTAACCCGTTCAAACTTTAAAATACCGTCTGCCCCTACCTCTTCATTGTCTGAGTATATCTCTAACTCATAACGATGAACGGCTGAGTGGCATCTATCACAGAGGGTGACCAGATTCCATGTGGCATCTGGCCCTCCCTCTGATCTAAATATTATATGATGTGCTGTAAGGTTCTGTCTATACTTACAGTGCCTACAGCGATAATGATCCCTTCCGAATACTACCAAGCATAAAGCATGATATTCTTCGGGAGGTAATCTATCGAACGACATCTTATTGCTTTACTCCTGCTGTAGCTGCGTTAACTGCTGTCATATTTGCACCAGCACTAGGAGCCACGCTAGGTGCCACGAAGTTTCCATCAGGCCAAGGTAGATAACCCGCCCACTTAATTGTGGGGTTAATCTGGTTGCCTACGAATGAACTGTTAGAACCCCAACATAGTGCAATCTTACTCTTGATAGCCATTGGAGGATAGGTACCACTAAAGCAATTAGCAATTCCTCCGGGGGCTATAGGACCAGAATTGTAGATTCCGTAATTGCCGGGATCGTACAAGTTATAATCAAAGTGAATATCGTAACCTGCACTACCAACGGCAGGGGGTATAGCTGAAACAAGCAGTACGGCACTAGCTGTTGAAGCTGCTGGGTCTGCTGGTGGCGCTAGGATCGTATCGTTCTGAAATGAGTTATGACTAAACAGAACGTGTTGCATAATCACCGTACTGCCAAGCCCTAGCTGATTGGTAAAGCTACTGCAATTATAGCAAGTAGGGTATCCTAGATGAGCTACAGCATTATCGTGGATCGAATAATTTCCACAAGCAGCAGGAAGCCCACCGTTATCAGAAGCAGCACAAGCAATTTGGAAACCTTGAGCTTCATAAGAAATGCTGTTCAGGCGGATCGTAACGTTAGTCACAGCACATACAGGGCAAATATTAGTTCCATTTGGTCCTGCTTGGTTCTTAGCTGTTACTAGGTTAGCTGCTCCTACCTGAGAGAATCCTCCCCATACGTTCTCGTATACGTTCCCTTCAACCAGTACGGAATCAGCATTCTTAAATTCAATGTGATTCTTTACTAACCATGGATGCTTAATGCCATTACTGCCTGCTGTACCTCCATCAAAATCAGGGCTAGATGGATTCCAACGTGTAGGTTTATATAGATAATTACGTTTGATAACAATGTTGCTAGGAACGTCTACCGATGCTCCACCACCAAACAAAATTTCTTGTCCAGCGGCTGAGAGGGTATTTTCAAAGATGAAATAGTTACCACCACCAACAGCATCAGTACCACCAGCAATTGCTTGAGAATCTGTACAAGCACCTGAAACAGATCGACAATGAAATTCATCAAATACTGAATGAATAACAGCCACGTTATGTGAATCTGATAGGGACACTCCACGATTTACTTCAGTAGTAGGAGTACCGTGAATATGTGAACGATCTATGATGATGTTTGTTCCCAAACCCTTAAACAGGTTATATACGATTGGGGAATTAGGACTAGCCCCAACATCAATACCAATCAACCTTGTACAAGAACCTCCCGTAATAGAGGCACTTTGGGAAGCAATAATAATCTTAGGCATGTACTGATAATAACTAGAATTAATTCTAGTAAACTCATCAGGAATCATGTTTGATGCGGTACGAATTGTAATCCACTGTCCCGTACTACAATTACCATTAGGTAAAGCTAAGTTAGATGTAAGGGTTAACGTGATTGCAGGATCAACTAGGATCGTATCTCCCGGCACTGCGCTTTGCCATGTAGCCAGCAAAGAACCAGTAGGACCAACGTATTTAGGATAATTGGAAGAAGGAGTAAAGCTCATCCTTGTTTCCATGGGTGGAGCAGGGAGCTTTGCTGGTCCATCAAATGACTGAGCAAATGAGGAAATAGCAAACAAAATAATTGCTAGTGGGGATAAAAATTTTTTCATGTACTTTCCTATTCGTTTGGAATTTCTGAGTCTTCCATAAAATTATTTGGGTCTTGCATAAAGGAAGCGCAGATGATTTCAAGCTTAGCGCCCATTGAATATTCAACAGCGTTACCTGCTTCATCTCTGCCAGCACTTCCTAGTTTACGTGCAGCAAGCTCCAACGCTGGGGCTATGGTGTGTTCCCAGCAAGACTCTGTAATGCCAAAGTTACGCATTACAATACGTTCTTTACCGACTTGACCTTTATATTCTGCTACCTTGTCTTTAACTTGTTGTAAAGTCATCTCAGGCGCATCTAGGATCAAGTCAACCATTAATTCATCTAGAGGATAATTTTTATTTTCCTCGTTGTCGAAGTGGAATCCTTTAGGATCGAGCGTGACTATCTCGCGTAGCTTTGATATGCCAGCGGGTTCATATGCTTCTCTGTTTAATCCTAAGTCTGTACAAACTTTAACGATCTTAGCAAGATATTGTGCCTTGCGTTCTTTAATGCCAAGCTCTTTAGTGGCGTACTCCCCAAGTGACGCATAGCCCCACTTTAGAAAATAAGAGTTGGTCTGTACCTCATGGAAGAGCGTGGCTTGGTCGAAAGTACTAACTTGGATTGATTTAGCAAGGCGTACTAGTTCTTTTCTAACCGAAGCGGCTCTTCCAGCCTCCAGTTCACCGTGTATTGCTGGAGGGCTTAGCTGTTCAAATATGTCCATTACAGTTTTGTCGGCATTCTTCCATTCAAACCCTCATTTACACCAAACAATTCATGCTCTGGAGTAGGGCGCAACACTTTTACTACATCACGAGCAATGAGGTTAGCCATAGAAACCACATCTGCATCGTGCATTTGATTATATTCTTTCAGACGTTTTCTAACAATCTGGTTAACAATTGCTCCTAACGACATAAACTAATCCTTTGAACTATTGCTAGCTTTTCCAAACAAGCTAACAAAGAGATAATTAAAAGCCCACGCTTTCCATACGGTCAGTGGTCCACCGAAGATTGTGGTTAGCACTGAGGGAGCAAACACATAATTCACTGCCCACTTGGTAGGAAAAGCAAATATGAAACTAAGAACAGTTACAATCAAAACAAAAACTATCACTGTTCCAACACCCTTCAAAAATCCATCCATTTGTATTATTTACTCCTATTCCTTGACATAGCTATTACTACCCACACTGCACATGATGCAGCCCATATTACGCCTGTGTCATTTTGGACATAAGCATACATAAAAGCTCCACCAAGAGCTAAAATTAATGCAATGCTATCCATAAAATTCACTAACATAACTTAGACTCCTCTGCCAGTAAAGAGAACAAACCCTTGTTTCTGATGGTCCCATTCCAGCTTAGCCACACTGAAATCATTCAACCCATCGTTAACAACTACCATCAAACCTTCACGTCCCGGCGAATTCACACCACTGATCATAACGTCTTGTTTAGGCAGTGGCTTAAAATGAAATGTGAAACCATGCACAGACAGGGATTCGGAAGTCGATGCAGGTTGTTCTAAATTATTAACCCGATTATCTAGGTTGTTTAAACGTCGTACTAAAGCATCAAAATCTGCCTTTGGCTCACCAACGTATGCTTTTTGGTATTGAACTTGTTCTTCTTGTGGAACTTGTTTGCTTGCTGAATTTGCTTGCTGAGTATCTTGTTTTAATTCCGGGTGTTCATTGTGCCATGTATCGTAATGACTTCCCATTAAATCCTCTTTTCTGAGTCGGTAAGGGGCTATTGCTAGCCCCTATCCTTTAGGCTGCTACAGCCATTGCCTTAGGAGCAAAGGTCTTGAAAGCAGCACGCTTGTTATTCTTAGCGTTTATTGTTTTGCATTCCGTATATCGAACGGCTTGCTATAACGAAGTGTCCACTAACCATAAAGTATTCATCGATTCTATGACACCCCCTCTATAGACCTTCTGCTTCATCTTGGTTAGAGACTAGCTAAGGTTACCATTCCTTACAGCGTTCAGAAGGTCTATGGTGGAGGTGATGGGATTCGCACCCATGTCTGATCTACTTATGTTTTAGTTTCTTACACTCATAGCTTGTTGTCGTAGTCTGTATAAAGTTATTTCCTTACGTTTAGCTTCTTTACACAATTCACACCTACAACCACGACGATATTCAGTATTTGTCCCATGTATATGATGTATGGGGCGTGTTCTTTTGATTTGAGTTTTAGTAACTTCTAAATGACATTTTTCACAAAGTACATCACACTTTTTTAATTCTTCATCTCTTCTTGCTTTAGACCAAGAAAAAACTCTATGACATACTTTTTCTTCTGGATTTCTATGGTGTATTTCTAGGTTTTCCCAAGAACCACATTTAACGCAGGGTCCATTGATTTTAAACCAATTTTCCCTGCGTTCAGCAATCCATTCTCTTTGATATTTTTTCCTATGTTCTGAGGCCATACTTACAGGGTGATAGGGGCGTCTTTTCCATCACTCGCAATATATTCAGCGTCAACCACTTCACTAACAGCATCATCAGCTTGTTTCTGCTCGGTAACGGCTGCTTGTGTAGCGGCTTCTTGGAACTGTTGACGCTGTTCCATGTACTCTTGATACAGCGCACCAAACTCCTTACGATCCTCGGGCTTCATACGAGCAAAATCTTTAAAGCCCATGATGAGGTTCTTATCTTTGTCCTCAGTTGCATAAACCGTAAAGGAGATGTCGAAGATGTTAGGCATTGGTTCAGCAGGAAGCTTTTCAGTAACTCCCTCAGGCAAACCAACAAAGTCAAACTGCCCTGTATTCTTATTCAGCTTGTAGCCACGGCTGCGATTAATCATCACTACGTTAGCAGCCATCTTTTCAAGCAGCGGACCCATCTGCATTTCCATGGCGTCCCTAAACTGCTTCACGCTCTTACCCTTTACGTTCATGTAATAACGTTGCTGGGAATTACGCTCAGCCAATACCAAGTGATAGTACATTTGGCACTGAGGCAACAGATCAGGTGTACGTCCACCATCGCGCCACTTCTGCCAGTTGATATCACCCTTGGGACAAGTAGCGCAGAACATGGCTGGAGGATTCTTCGCCTTAGGATGTGGCTGAACGTTGTCCAATGAGAAGCATTGCTTCATATCGGCGCTGAACGTCTTGCCATCATTCTTATACCATTCACGCTGAGGTTGCGGTACAGCAAGCAACACAGCTTTGAATTCGTTCTTTACTACCTTCCCTTCCTCATCTGTAATGCCGATGACTTCGTTGGTCATCATATTACGGAAGGTACCGGGGATTGCTCCTGTCTGCCTAGTGGTACGAGGTACAAGCTCGATAGTAGCAGGACGGGTCTTGAAGATAGCACTTCCTAAACCTACACCTCCCATAACAGCCAAGCTTTGAGGTTTTAACACTGTTAATTCTTCGCTCATGCATTCTCCTGAATGTATTTTATTGCATTTTTTAGAGAAACTACACTGTCTTTAAATTGTCCAATGGCAAAATTACAATTGGGGCAAAGTAGTCCTCTTATTTTTCTTGGTTTGCTTTTATGTTTATGGTCTACAAACAGCTTAGTTTTCTTTTTACAGATAGCACAACGATGTTTTTGTTTCTTTGAGAGTTCTTTAAAGTCTTCTAAGGAAAATCCATGATAGTGCTTTAAATGGCCGTTTTTATTTTTGTCTTTGTACTTTTTAGGATTGCGAGAAGCCCAGCTTTTAGTCTTGTTATCTTGACACAACTTACAACAATACATTATTCCTATTTTACGATCTTTTCTTTTATAAAAGGAAGTAATGGGCTTACGCTTATCACATTTACAACAAACCTTCGTCTTCACTCATTAATTTTCCTCTGGAATTGCGAACATTTTAATACCTGTAATAGTGGGTACAAGAGGTACCTCACTTGCAACAACAGTCTTTGTAATACTCTCTCTGTTTTTGCGTGCTTCTTCTTTGATACGTTCTTTCTCAGCCTCTTTAGCTACACGCTCAGCTTCTTTACGTTCCTTAGCTAAGCGTTCTTTTTCAGCTTTTTCTTCAGCACGTATACGAGCTTTCTCAGCCTTTTTCTCGGCTTTCTCAGCAATCTTTTTAAGAGCTTTTTCTTCTTTCTTAATCTCCTTGCGTATTTTCTTTTGATCCCTCATTCTATCATTAACGGATTGCACTAGTCTAGTAAGTCTCAAGCAGGCTAGGAACCCATTTAAATCTTCTTCAAACTCATCTGGTCCCATGTACCATGGTTCGAACTTACCAGCTTCATCTTCGTTTTTACCGAGTCTTAAAACCCAACGGTCTTCAATCTTTATGTTGGATTCTTCTTGTTTCGCATGTTGATAACTCGCCGTTTGAAAAAGGAATTCAATGTAGAGATAATTGCTAGACTTCCAATCAATAAGTGATAAATGATTCTGAAAAGAACTTCTACAGCAAGTACGATCATTACAGCTATCAACATGAGCAAGACCATCCATGGTGCCAGCATAACCGTGTTCCTTAGAATAAATCTTAGATTCTGTTTCTACCCAACGAACGTTGTGCGCTTGCATCCAAGCCAATGCAGACTTAGCAGCCGTAGCAGCTTGTTCATTCTCAGGAATCTCCTTTAACTCTTCTACTACTCCAGCATTGTTTTCAATTGCGAATTGAATAGATTTCTCTAAGCACTCGTGAGCCATATGGCCCACATCCCCGGCTTCTAACTTCTCTTCTTGGGGAGCTTTTTTAGCTTCCATCACATACTGAGTGAAAAGCGCAAGAGACATGGGTTGCAGCCAGATTTCACCAGATAATTCCACTGTTGGAATAATTTGTATTAGTTTATCGGCTACTTTCTTAGCTGCCCATGGAGTGAGAGAATGCGAACGATCTATGATGTGACAAACAGTAGTCACACCTTCTACAGGTTTAAGGTTACCCAAAGCTTCGACAAGGTAGTATATATGGTCTGCCTTATCAAACCTTAGCTCTACTGTGTCATTGTAGAACCAGTAGGAGGGCATTTCTTTAGCGAACATCCCTAAAAACTTGCCTAATGCATCTGGAGCATAGGCGGGGGTAAGTGAAGAGTCTTCTTGTGAAGTCCCTCCAAACTTACCAAGGAAATCATTGTAACTCAACTATACGTCTTTCTATCCCATCATGACGAGCGTACAAAAGCCGCTCGGCTTCTTCTTTAGTATAAGTATTGGGGAAATCATTGGAACGCTCCCAGCCAGTATACTGAAAAAGACACTCAATTTTATATTTCTTAGGTTCAGGCTCAGGTTTAAATTCAGGTTCCATAACCAGCACTTTAGTGTCAGCAACCTTACGGAACTGCAATCCACATACAGAAGTTTCATTAGACTTCTTAACAATGGCATCAGCAGTGCTAGACGTATAAAGATTAGAATAAATATCTGGCCTACCCCACTTGTCTTTTGAATCACGGAAACGAACTTCAATGCGATAAGCCCAGTATTCTTTAAATGATTCAATTAGTTCCATAGAATCTCCACCAGTAATTATCGTGAGTATTTTGTTTATCCACAAGTGCTTTTGCCTCGATATGATAAGGTTCATATCCAGACAACGAATATCGAGCCGTGTTTAGATATGGATGATCATCGAATGCATATGGGCTGTTAGGAAGACGTTCCAATGCTGCCTGCTGTTCATCTGAGCGATATGGGTATTTCACTGAACCTTCCTCTTATTTTTATTATGATAAATGATGTCTTCTCGATTCTTATTCAACCTGTCTAAAGACTTCTCAACATACCACGCTCGAATAGGTAGACCTTCTATGGTTCCATTTGAAAAGAAAATACCCACTGCGCTTTCACTGATGTCATCGTTATGCGCTGAAGCTCCCATCCCATCTGAGTAAAAAAGGTGTTCCTTAAGCAACTGTTCCTTATCCGATGAAAGATAAGGAACAATCAAGTTGTTTTTAACGGGAGCGAACGGCCCTTTAACCATATTACCGTAGCGCATACGTCGATATGATTCTCGCTGTTCTACTTCCTGAGCAATTGATTGTTCCCGAGTCATTTCTTCTTACCCTTCTTTTCTTTTGAGATTTCTTCATTTTCCTTAGCACGTTGTTGAGCACGCTCCTCGGCTGCTTTCTCCAGTTCATTTTGAACCTTCTTAGCACGCTGAGCACGCTCTTTATCTTCTACTAAGCTCGGAGTCTTGCTAGACCTCTTTGCTTCGTTATCCAACGTGTTTTCTTTAACGGGGGGCAGGAACTTAGATGAAACCTCTCGAAAAGTTTCAGACACAGTGAGAAGAGCTTGACGTACTCGCTCTCTATCGTTTGTGTCCAAGTGAGAGTTACGTGAGAGAGAATCAAGTTCTTTCCACAGAGTATTCTTACCCAGTGAAAGCCCCATGATTCGATTGATAAGAGCATCAGTGTGCTGATGTGCAGCGTTAACTGTACGCTCTTCTTCCACCTTACGTTGTTCTTGCTTTTGATGAACAAGATAGGTGTCAGTGATTTTCTTTGCTACCTTAAGAAGCTTCTCAGCTACAGCATCGGCTTCCTTTGAAGATTTCGAATCCAAGATGTCCTTGGCTTCTTTAAGAGTCTTCTCAACAGTTGCGCCCTCTTTAGGATCGAGGCCCACACTGTACTTGCTCATGGCTGCTTCAGCCATCTTAACGTTAGCCTTTAGAGCACGCAGCTTTTCCGCTTCTTCCATACGCGCACGCTGTTCAGCAATACGCGCAGCTTCAGCTTCTTCTTCTTTGCGCTTAGCTTCACGCTCGGCCTTCTTTAAAGCTTCACGCTTGTTAAAAGCTTCAAGAGCCTTAGCCTTCTCAGCTTCACGAAAAGCCTTCTGCTCCGCTTCAATCTTAGCTCGAACGGCTTCTGCCTTAGCTTTAAGAGCTTCTTCTTTTTTATTTTTAGCTTCTTCTTTGAGAAGGGCTAATTTAGCTTTAATAATTTCAGCGGCAGCATTGGCTGTCATGCCTTTTGCACGAAAAGCACTAAAATCCTTGAGTTTGCCTAGTTCCACAAGCATGAGAATATCTAGGGCTGTCTCTGCTGCAAGATTTGGTTGTACTCCTTCTTTTCCTTGCTTTCTAGTATATCCCAGTCTTTGCGCGAGAGCAATAGCAGTGTAAGGATGTGCCCCAGACTCTGGGGCAGATACCCCCGGCACAAAAGAAGGGGCATACATAATATATTCAAGTTTTGTTTTTTCAGGCAATACAAACGGTTTCTGAGTACCATTTGCCAAACCTTGTACAGCCGCATAAACTGTTTCAATGACATGAAGAAATGTTGAATCATATGCCGGGTCATTATCACGCGACATGCGCTCCAACATCTCAGTGTCATTCAGATTTAAAACCTTAACATCTACGGTTTTTAATCCGGCGATTTGCGCGGCTTTAATTCGATGGTGCCCATAAACAATTTCGTACTTACCTGCCGAATTCTTACGAACGGCAACATTTTCCCAGAAACCAGTAGCATTAATAGATTCTACAAGCTTTTCAATGCGGACTTCATCAAGAGGGTTAATGGTAAAATTACGGTTAGGATTAGGCAAAATATCTTTTAATGAAATTTCCAAGATGTTCTCCTTTCTTAGGGTTTATCGCTCTCTAAGTCTATGTGCCAGTCTAAAAAATGCTTCGGTTTACTATCGAAGTATAAAGCGGAACGTTTACTTGATTCAATAAACGCCAGTTCTTTTGGTCTGTATTCGGCGTTCTCTCTAATCACTTGTTCAAAAGGAATAATGGTTCCATCCCTACATACCACTTCAAATTCTGACATTAAACCTCCGTATTAACTGCTTCACTTCCCACTGCAATTGTGGCTTTAAACATAGAGTATCGTTGGCTTTTAAGTCCCGGCTGTTTCAGCAGGTTTCTCACCGCATTAGCAGCCGCAACCTTTACACTACTTCCCCGCCCTCGGCCTTGCTGATACATCTTTGGCCCTTTCAGTTCAGGAAAGTGTGCGCTTATGGTGACTACTTTTATCTCTTTGGGCATATCCTTTTAGTATACCGTGGTTTGTGCCAATTTGTCAATTACTGAAGAATATCGTTTTCATCTTCAGACTCTTCATCCTCAAATGAGTCTTCGTCTTCTTCATCCAACCAGTCGATGTCCTCTCCCAGTTCTTCATCCAGATATTCATTAAAAGGCATTACTTAATCTCCTTTTTAAATTTCATTTCACACTTGCGTGTGCAGACAATCATTTCAGGCTCTTCGATAATGCGCTTACCATTCTGTCGGATAATGCAATATCGGGAGCATTTGGTTTCATCATGTGAGTTGCACATACAGAGACAGCACCACGCACCACCCTGAGGGGTCTTGGGGCTTACTCTGCTTTGTGGAAGGGTGAGAGACAACAGAAGTGCTATGCCAGCTAGTTTCAATTAGTCCTCCGGGTGATTCTCAAGCCACAGCTTTGCAGCCTTACGAGCACGCTCAGGGTATACGTACTCAGCCTTATATCCAATCTTCATCAAGGTAAGAATATCGTTAACCACAGAATGAGCTACCGTATAGTTTGCGGTCACGTTGAGCACTTCTGGCCTACGGTTCAAGCGGCCTTCAGCAACTTGCATTCCCACCTGACGGTTGAAAGGATCACGCGGGTTATGGGTAGCGATGGCATAGTGAACCCTGTACACTTCACCCTCGTGCCCTCGAACTACGCGAGTAGCCACTGTAGCCACAGGAACACCCTTGCGATTACGCAGGTATAGAAATCTCACATCTGGCATGTTAATTTTCCTCGTTTTTGAAATAAATCGCACGATATTTTGGATCAATGTCTTCAGCTTGTCCATCAGTTTTAATCCCCAAATCTTCATGAAACATTTTTAGCAGAGAGTCAGCATATCTACGTCTGGATTTTTCTGGAGAACCACCAATTTGATAGAGAACATCGCGTAAAAATTGGGCTTCATCCCCGCTGATTACAATGGTTGCTTCCTTAAGCCGTGGAACGGTGATCATTTGCTTATCTACTATTTGAGCCATATTTAAATCCTCCTGTTTGAATTCCTTTTGATTCGTGCCCACACTTCAAGCACATTACGAACAAGCGGCCTTTCTCCCACCGTCTCACATACTCATGCCAGCACAGCGTTCGAACCAGCCAAGTCCAAAACATAGGGATACTCCTTCCGTTATTCAATTTTGCTTTTCCCAGTGCCCATCTACCCAAATTTGCTTAGGTCTGCCTACCTTTTTAGCCTTCATCCACTTTTCCCTTTCGTATGGATGTTTATGACTATTATTTTTCTTACCTTTACTGACACCTTCTGGCTTTGCCATTTATTCTCCTTTATCGTTTCACAATCAATTCACGGATCATACGATAGGGGTTATGCAAAATAAACTCTCGTTGCTGAGCTTCATAACGTGTTTTCTTGGCACGCATACGCACGTACAATAAGCGGTCCATGGTCATAAACTTGGTCACATCCGAGAATTGACCTACGCCGGGAGCCGATTTACGATTGAGACTCATACGGTGTGCTTTGCCATCTTTACCACGTACAAGAGACTGGCGATACATGTCATAGATGTTTGACACAGGTTATTTCTTCCCCTTTTTCAAATCTTGTTCAGCTACCTTCCTAGCAAACTCATTCTGATTTTTCAGAGCACTTACATCCTCTTTTAAATGATCATGTTTGAGTGGTTCATGTTTATATGCAATCGCTGCTTCTAAGTAACGAAGTGCGTTTAGACCTACTTCTCTCACCAAATCAGCATTAGGATTTTTTCCTGAGGCAAGTTTATCTGCAAATTCAAACTTGTTATTAATCTTTTCCCATACTTCCTCAAAATTATATGACACGCTTTTTCTCCCTTCTTAACATTATGAGCATAGCTATCTGATTAATATCTTCTTTTGATGTGTTGGGTTTACAAGACCTTTTAACTTGGCCTCTAATATCTAGAAATGCATAACGCTCTGGATTTTTTAATTGCCATCCTTTCGCTCTTTCTACACACTTTTCTTTGTTCTTTAAGTAGTATTTTCGTTTATGCTCTTTAAGTTTTTCTTTATTTTTTTGTTTCCACTTCCATTGGTATTTTCGTTTATGCTCTTTAAGTTTTTCTTTATTTTTCAACCAGTATTTTCGTACACGTTCTTTCTCTTTTTCTTTGTTCTTTAAGTAGTATTTTCGTTTATGCTCTTTAAGTTTTTCTTTATTTTTCAACCAGTATTCTCGATTGTATTCTTTTTTATTAAATGCCACAGTAAGCATCCTTGTATCATTATGATAAATAAAGTATTTAGACGTGTATGTAAATAGAAAAAGGGGGATGAGCTTGGTTTCACAGTATAACACAATCCATACTATGCAATCAAACTCATCGCCCCCTTTTCTTGAAGGGCCGAAGTTTTCAATCAAGTTCCTTTCATGTTTCCCTGAGTATATAATCGCCACAGAACGGGAGGTTTTGATGGCTCTAGGCTTTCTTTTTGCGGGGGTTCTTTGTATGCCAGAATGCGCTAGCCAAAACACATACAAAGCTAAACTGATGACGCGAACAGTCTATGCTCGGGGGTCATAGGGTAGTCCTTTACGCTGCTGGTTTAGATCGTTCTATCGCTCCACGGTTAAGCATGTCTTTAAGAGCATCATAAAATCTCTGCATTAGTACTTCGCCTTTGAAACATAAGCTCATTCCATCTTGAGAACAGATGGGGCATTGATCATGATGCTCACCATACAACTGTGCGGCTTCAATCACTTCATCCTTCATTTACCTCCTTTCTGGCACAATAATAGGAGCACTGTGGTTGCAGTGCCCCTGTTATTTTATGATATCCTTAAGCTTGGGCCTATAGTGTGGTCGTTTTGTCATAGTTTGTATAACTTTTCTAGTTCTGCAATGTCCTTCTTGTCACCTTCTGTAAGTTCTGCCTCAGGCTCTTCTCCTGTAGCTCTCAGCCGTTCTAGCGTTTTAATAGCGTCATCATGGCTTGTAGGGCTTTGGTATACCCATGCTACGCTCTTAGACGTACACTTGGGGCATTTAAATACGACCTGCTCTTCCATGCAGTAGATGTATTTGCAATGCCCACATTTAGCGAATACGTTGTATGAGCAGCCTTCTTTTTCGTTTAAGAAAAGTACAGCTTCTTTGATAGTATAGGGCAACATGGGCCAAGCAAACACAGCGAATGAAGGACCAAATTCATTAACGGTTAAAAAGTTTAACCGTTCTTGTTCTGTCCATTCTTCCCATGTTTTGCGGCCTTCTGTTACCCTCTCGTGTTGTCCATCCTCATAGTCTTGGTGCATTAGCTTTTTACTCCCATGCCCCTCAAGTGAATTTTATCAGTCTCACTAAACATAGGTACGATATCAAGATACGGCTTAGCTTTCTTAGCCTCTTCTAGCATGGTATCTTCATTAGCTCGAATACAGAGGCAGACACTGTAATGCCCTGCAAGGGCTAAGCAATCACTACAGCATAGCCCTCTGTTCTGTCGGTCCTGCTGGAATGCATAGCGGTCATAGCCTCGTTCGTAGTATCCCCTCATCGTGCCCTCGCAATAAAGCGCATCTTGTCTTTGCGTGCATCTGCGCGAGTAGCAAACACATAGAACCCTTGATGATAATGAACACCTCCTAAAGCTGGAATAGTATACACTTTATTATATATACGAGCTTCGTTCCATTCGTTAGGATCATAAGTATAAGCCATGAAAGGAGCCGTGTATCTTCCCCTGTACATCTCCACAAATTTCCATGCGGTCCTAACCTTACTGTATTCCGGTGAACCAACCTCGTTAGTTTTAGTTACCTCATTCAAGCACATGGCTAGTTAATCTCCTTTTCTGTAACGTATTGTCGGACGTTGTTCTCGTAAATCATTTGCACTACTATCTTACCCTTCTCCATACCTAGCACTAATCCCGGCCTAGAACCTATATGCACTAGCTGATTACGTGTATAACCACCCTTGCTAGGCTTGAACGTGGATTCAACTACTGGCATCTGATACGCTGGCAATTCGGCTGGGGGCTTGGGCGCGACGGGCTTAGGCAACTTCTCCTTTTTAACCTTCTCTTTTACAGGAATCTTTTGCTTGCTGGCTTGTACTACATCGTTAGACATATACCACTGGCCTGTAGCTTTATCCTTGCGTAATCCCTTCGGTCTTCCCATGCTTAATCCTCCGTGTCAATAGCATCATGCACGATTAGATAGATGTTACGCTCAGCCCTAGTCATCTCGTCTTCATCTATACCTTCAAGCTCTTCAGCTACACGTTGCAGTGCGCGAAATAGCCTAGCGACTAATGCACTACCATTGTCATCATGCTTGCTCATAGTCCCTTCTCACCTTTCAACGAAGCTATACGAGCCTTGCGTTTCGTAATCTCACCTTCTAGGTTAGCAATCTCATCCTCTAGCTTGGCAATGTCACTGATGCGCTTAGACTCTGCTGCAACATAAACAGCTTCCTGTCCTAGCTCAGTTTGCAACCATTCTCTGACAGCAAGCTCTAGCGCCAGTTTGATAGTCTTGCGTGCAGGTTCAGACACATCTCCCGGCCTCCCACCCATTTCCATCCAATCATTGCGGGTGAGATATAACTGAGAACGTCTAGAATACTCAGTGGTAGGCTTACCATCGCTATCAAACTCAGGGCCGATATTCCATGTTCCATCATTCCACTTATAGAAGTGGACAGAACCATTGTAAGGCTTGCCGCGAACAATCATAGAGGGGGAATGACTATATTGGCCTCCGAAGTCAATATAGATGTGCTCTCCATCTGTGGGCTTAATGCTTATTTCACCCATCTTAGTCATTACCTTATAGAAGGGCAGTTCCATGTTATGCCGCCTTTTTAATTTGAGGCTTATAGCCAATTTGTTTCAATACTGATTTTACAAACGGGGCCGCTAACTTAGGCTGTGGCCTAAGGTAGTCAAAGAATTCATAAATATCTTCCTTGCTTACTCGCACTACACCATCACGAAACCAGCGTGATCCCTTGGGAATGAAGCCTGTAATGTCCACAAACTTACCCTTAGGATGCCTGATAAACACATGAGCAGGAGTATCGTAACCGGGGTCATAGCTACATGCATACATATCCCAGCCTGTTTTCTCATGCATAGCTAGCGCGAATGAGTGGCAATGGCCTGTAGTAAATGCCTCGATAACATCTTCGTCTACTTCTCCATCTTTAGGCAGTTCCCACAAGCCCCACCATGTTCTAACTTCCACGTTACCATTATTAAGCTTTCTCGCTGGGTAATGTCTTTGCATGTTAGTCCTCGGGATAATCAGGGTTAATGTAGCAGTCGCACGTTTCATCTACCCAATATGAGCAATCACTAGCGTGGGTTTCATCCACCTGAGTCCTCCGCACATGCTCACGCAAACGGGTATCAGCATCACTGAATACGGTTACATTCTTGTTTTGCCAATCAAACATAAACTTCTCGAACGCTTGCACAGTGGCCCCCCCCTAGGTTAGGATACTTTCGATTGCTTTCTTGAGATGCGTTGCCTCCATAACCTCCTCGTCTATTCCCTGTACCACTTCGAAAGAGTCTGCATGTTTCTGTAAAAGCTTTACAATTTCTGCATACTCTTCTGTAGTTAGCTTAGCGAGGTATTCGTATTGCATGGTCCCTATAGAGAATTTCACTACATAAAACTCTTTCATAATTACTCCTTAGGCAGTGCCGCGTAATCAGCGGACGTAAATGGGCGGGTGGAATGTGGCATCTTAGCGAATCGCTTGCGTGCTTGTTTACGCTTTCGGTTTGTCATATTGCTTAATCTCCTTATCGAGTGAATTCCGGTGATTGTCCCATGTTAGGATCATGCCAACTGTAGCCATATACTATGTCTTTTATTGTGGCTTCATGAACACGGTACTTAATAGCTTCATCTTTGGCATTTTTGGTTGAGATACTGCCATTGTATTTCTCACGAAGTTTTCCAACAGCTTTAGATGTAAGCTTAGCTCTTGGATGTTTCTCACCTTTTAAACTTCTATTCTTTGAAACCTGATCTTTCATGTTGTCATCTTTCGTTCCCTCAAATAAATGAGTAGGTCGAACACAGGAAGGGTTGTCACATTTATGAAGTCCCATAGGTTGAGGAAATTTACCATACTTAAGAAACCATGAAACTCTATGAGCCAACATGTTCCTTCCTTGAAAAGTAAACTGTCCATAACCGTAACGAAATTTTCCTGCAATCCATTCCCAGCATGGGCCTAGCTCTGGTTTATGTTCAGGAATAGACCCATGCTTATTAACCTTTGTCCAAAAACGTGTAGCTACATCAACTTCCATTTTAATTACCTTTCTCTTTATCGCACAAAATCTGGTGCCTGTCCGTGATTAGGGTCGTGGCTTTTTACTTTACGAATCTTAGGCATAGTCACAAGCCCTGCCTTAATCAGTGCCATAGCCATACGCCCGTATTGCCCTTGCAGCGTCCAAGCCATACCACTGTTTACAAGCTCTTGGAAGAATTCGATTGTTTCTTCCCTGTTCATTTGCCCATCTTCATACTGCATGATCTTGTCAATTAGCATTAGAATCCCCCTGTTAGTTCTACTTCGTATGCATCGCGCCCTACGTTATGCACATAAACCGGATGCCCTGCCTAATAAGCTCTGCAACGAATTGAGCTAGGTCTTTAGTGGTTACGGTGCGATAACCGCCAGTGTGCAAGGTAACCGTGTCGTTCTCATGAAATTTAACAATCTCTGTACCATGCAAACGCACAGCGATATAGGTACCAAACTTTCCCCATTCAAGGTAAGTGTTGTTACCAATTCGCATGGAATCACGGTTGCCTAAAGTCTGTTTTGCTTCAGCGTAGCTCTTTGGTGTTGCTTTCAGCTTAGCCATTGGTAGTGCCCTCCATACATTCTCTAGGTAGCTTATGCACTTGCAGGCTATTCGTGCTGCAATCACGATATCTCTAGAGAATGTACGCAAGGCACTAACCTTGCGCCTCACTAATCCACCCACACATAACCCTGTGCTGGCACAGTGCCCTTACGCTCTTTAGCTTTGATATCCTTTTTGCGGATCACAAGCACAGAGGGAAGCGCAACGGCGATAAAAGCCGTTCGAAGTTCAAATCCCATGTTACCTCTGCGATGTGATTCCTAATCTTACCCTGCATTAAGCAAGCTCTAGCGCCAGTTTGATAGTCCGGTCGAGTACGGTAATGCGTACCTGTGATGCGGCACGCTTAGCAGCCAAGATGCGCTCAGCCTCACGCTTTACAGCAAAGGCATAGTCAAAAGCTTTATCGTGCTGCTTCTGTACGTCGCTATTGCGCTTGAACAGTCCTTGATTTGACATTACTTTGCATCCCTCCGTTTGAGATAGATGTGAATGTTAGAGGTAACGTGCATATTGTCTATTACAAACTTATCGCGGTATTCCTGTGCAAAGTCAAACGCGAAGCCGGGATAGTTGTGCTCGTCTGTGCGCTCTTCTAACGTCACAATCTGCCCGTCTTCTAAATGTTCGTTGATATAGATTTTCATTTAATTTCTCCATGGTAACTATACACTTTAATCCGTGGAAGCTTTTCGTAAGCTTTCCATATGCCTGCCTCATCGTATCCACTGTCATCTAAGCTGGCTTGCTTCTTAGCTGCAATAGCCTGAGCACGCTCTAAGCTCTCACAGCCGTAAACATCCATAGCTCCGTTATCGTAGCTGTCATGAAAAACAACATACGCCGGATGTGTGGGAACGTCCTTGATTCTCATATGCAATGCCTCCCGCTCTATGCATTAGACTGGATGAAAATGGATTTAGAAAAGACCAGCCCAACACATAGAACGCGAAGCATTGCAGCATTCGCGTAAGGGTTGCCCAATTGGGTTTCACATTATAAGCCCTTAAATGTTTGCCTAAGCTCGAAAGCTCTAGGTCTTTGTGATTGTTTAACGTGGTAACGGTATGCCTGTCACGAATCATTCCATTAATCCACGGAGCATTTATACTCTCTCTGTTAATCCTCAAGTACGACGGTTTAAAACCGCTTCGACTAATCGCTTGATACGGCATAAGCTACCCCCTAGTCCGCGTCCCCGGTTACGGATGCTCTATGAGTTTTTTAAGTGAAACCTAGCCAGCTTAATCCTGTGCCATTGCTAGGCAAACTCTGATAGCCTCCCCGTTCCTTATTGGGTCATCAGATTAACAGAGCATTAAATGTGTGCTCGTCGCTCCCAGCGGTTCGCGCTGGTCGGGCTTTAACTGCCCTGAAGCCTGTAAGGTTTGGTTGCCCCTGTCGTGCAGGCTGCTATTAGCCCTAACTCAGGATTGAGAATCTTGTGACCGTTCGTAGATCACTCACCCAGTTTAACTCGCGTCCTGTTCCCCTTACCGACTGCCTTTGGGCTCTTGACCTATTGCCCTCGGACAAGAAGCACATTAGATCAAAAGGAAATCGTTGCATATAGCAAACTAGTAAACATTTTATAATTACTTGATAATAAAGCAAATATTCCCGAAAAAATATTTTTTATACTCTTTCAATGATGGTACAGAACGGCAAAGCTTTGTGCATTTTCTCTTGTGCTGGCCTTAGTTTGTCATTGCCTGATTTCACTTCTATACCAATCACTTGCCCATCTTTGATTGCAAGGAAATCAGGCCATCCACCTCTAAGCACTGTAAAACCCTTTGCTTCGTATTGTTTACGAATCTTTTCCTCACTGTAATTTGAATTGCGGCTAGGTGCTAGTTTCTTTTGTATGATCTTCAGTTCATTACGTAATTGCATCTCTCTTTGTCGCAAGCTTATAGCTCCTTTCATTGGACTATTCCCCTCCTGCTTTTAGTATGACATAAATCGGACGATTATGCCAGATTGACACAATATGATCAATAGGCGTTAATCCGCCTAAAACGATCTTAGGCGTTTATTAGCCTAGCGTATGCGTAGACGGTCATCAAACCCAGCAGACGATTGAGTCACACCTAAGGATTACAACCAGTTTATAGAACCTATCAGCAGGCCATCTAGAATGAGCCATATTGCACGATCACCTGTTTATGTACCTTTCCCCCGTCTTAAGCCATACAAACGCCCATAAGCCTCTATATGGCTTCCAGCACCCTATCGGATGCTGTAAGTATTACCTTTCCCTAGGTGTTATAGTCAACTACAACACTCAAACACTCCATGTTCTTATACACTTACGGACTACCAATAATGTATCTTATTGATTCTAATATACTTATTAATACCTCTCACACCGTACTCTATTCAATCCCACTGCTATTACCCCCGGTTACCTTAGTGTCATCCCTCGCGTTACACGGAAACAAAGGACTTACACAGTAGCACTGTGATCCCTGCCTCTATTGCTTCCCCTATATAGACTGCTACATAACCAGCCGGATTTAGCCAGCCGTACAATGTGCGCTTAGTCCATAGCCTTGATAATGTCTATAGGTTTAGTAGGGATTAACTCTAAGCCATAGGAACTCCCAGCTAAGGAGGGTTGGACATTGCACAGCACCAAGCTAACGTGTACATAAAGCGAAAGGAGAACACAGGGCGAAAGCGAACGGTAGGCGAAGGAACCCCCAGTATACCCCCTCGGAAGGGACTCCCATGCAAAAAGCCGGGGGACACGTGTAGAAATTTTTAATTGTCAGCGAGGTGGTATCCCCCTTGACATAACCACAGTATTATCGTATTCTAAAAATAGGAGGGAATATTGCCTTACAAAGACATTGAAAAACAACGGGCTTGGAAACGAGCTTGGAAGGAAAGAAACCGGGATAAAGTACTGGCTGAGAAAAAGAGATACCGAGAAAAGAAACGTGCAAACTCCCCTACAAAACCTGAGAAGGTTCCTTTGCATGGACACAATAAACGACATCGACCTGATGGCAAAGATTCACCGGAATATAGTTCATACATCCATGCCAAGATGAGATGCAACAATCCTAAGACTGACGGTTATAAAAACTACGGAGGAAGAGGGATAGAGTTTAAATTTACTTCCTTCTTAGAATTCTACGAGCATATCGGTCCTCGACCAGAAGGGACCAGCTTAGATAGGAAAGACAACAATGGTCACTATGAGCCGGGGAATGTGAAATGGTCAACCCAATCCAATCAACTTTTTAATCGTAGAAAAAAGTCAGAAATGCCCCAAACACCCACCCCCTTAGGTACCATTTTAAGGTAGTGAGGTACTATAAAATTTTTTTAAAGTGTGGTAATATAGAAGTGGAGGGAATTAATTGAGAAAACTGTTTTTAGACGATGTGAGGAAGCCATACGATAGCTCTTGGGATGTGGTAAGAAGCTACGAACAATTCGTAGAGTACATTAAGAACCTTGGTGTTCCAGATATAATTTCTTTTGATCATGACTTGGCAGATGAGCATTACCCTATAGGAATACAAAACCCTAAAGAGAAAATTCTTTATAACCTTTACAAGGAAAAGACTGGGTACCACGCGGCATTGTACCTAACCAAGATTGGGAAGTTCCCCAAGCTGGCGATTGTACATAGCTTCAACCCAGTGGGAGCCAGAAATATTGTGAGGCTATTTATTGAAGCTGGAATAAACGTGATCCAAAGACCTTATGAACCGGGAAGCATTCAACTGATAGTAGGAGAACCAATTGACAACTGTAGTAAAAGTTAATCGTAAAATGCCGAATTTTACACTATACATAGGGAGAGCGTGGGCTGGACTTCCTGAATCAAAATGGGCTAACCCTTTTCGCATTATAGGGGATGACAGAGCAGGTTGTTTGGATAAATATGAGCAACATATTCGTTCTCATCCTGAGCTTATGGCAGCACTTCACGAAATTGACAATCAAATTCTTGGCTGCTGGTGCCATGATACACCTTCAACTGGAGAATCCCTTCACTGTCATGGTGATGTCCTAATCAAGCTGAGAAGAGAACAACTAAACCCGCCTTTAGAGGCAGAGAAAAACTAAGCGGACAGCGTGAAACGGGGTTCCGTGAAGAGATGACAAAATGGCAAAATTTGAAGAATTGAATCAAGACAGGGTGTATGTGGGGTGGGTAGAGCCTTTCACTAAAACTACTTCTGCTCCAGTTCTAAACTTCGTCACTGTGAAAACAGCGATTGAATTTATGAAGGAAGACCCAAAGCGTGCTGAGCAATCTGATAAAGCAGCTTTGGAGGACTTCATGATTGTTAACTGGGCCACTCTTCATGATGGTGTGGGCGGCAAATACATACCGTATGAAAGCTCAGATTATGAACACAAACTAGCGCGTCCTAAGCCTCACGAGTTTGATACTTGGTGATCCTTGGGCAGTATAAAAAAAAATACCCCGACTATCCTTTCGGATGGCCGGGGTTTTCTTTGTTTATGTAAGTTCAATGAACTTCAATTCAAATTTGATAGGTTTAACTTCTTCAACTTGAACAAGTTCCATTTCTTCGTCATAAACTACGTTGTCGAATTTCTCAACAAATTTCTTAGCTACAGCAGGAAGATTAGCAATGTAATACTTATCTCCCTTAAATACTTCCGCAGTTTCGCTGTCAACCATAACATCGTCATATCCCTTAGCTCTTAAAGCTAAAGCGATGGGACAATGGGAACCATCTGAAGGTTCTCCCTGCGTAATATACTTCTTTGTAACGTTAACCTTCACTACCTTCTTCTCTACTTTTTTCTTTGCCATACATTCTCCTGAGTCATATTTACTTCTAAAATTGGTGGAACCGGGAGGCCACGATCCTCCACCTTGCAGATTAAAAGTCTGATACGCTGCCGATTACGCCACGATTCCCCTTGCGTTCTAATCTATGTTTAGTAACGCATTCTTTACACCATTTCCTAAATCCATCGGGGCGAGTTTTGTCTTTCCAAAAATTACTGTCAGCTTTTAGAACTAATTTACAACGACCACATAATTTTGTTCCATCTTCTTTTAGTAATAAGGAATTTTTCTGCCCTATTCTGTTTTTAGAAAAAGATATTATTTCTAAATTTCCTATTTCATAATGACCAATATCTTTGTATCTAGATACGGAAGGCTGCTCATTTGGGTTCTCTATTAGAAACTTTTCATATTTAGAAACTGCCCAATTTAACCATTCCTCCATTGTCATTTTCAATTTTACATCAGTATATGTAGGATTTTTACCGTTCTTATTTTCACATCTTTCTATCATGCCGCGATAAGCTGCTTTAGCCCTATACAAAGCTGTTCTATGTATGGAAGGGCTTTTAAATTTGGTAGGAGCAGAAGGATTTGAACCTTCACCTTGCAAATTAAGAGTTTGATATGCTGCCATTAACACTATACTCCTGTTAGACGATAACTCCACATTAAAATTGGTAGCGTTAACGGGACTCGAACCCGCATTTTTCTCCTTGAGAGGGAGATTTCCTATTCCAGTTAGAAGACAACGCTATGGTAGCCACACTAGGACTCAAACCTAGATTCACCGCTTAGAAGGCGGGTGTCCTGTTCAATTGAACGATGCAGCCATATGGTTGAGGTGGCTGGTGACGATCCAGCTTGCGAACACCAATCTAGTGTCAGTTCCGGCTTATAAGGCCAGCGCCCTTCCGAAGGCACCTCAATTTGAAATTATATATCCGTCCTCGATAAACTTTTTCTTGTCTACTGGATTTGTTTCAAAAAAATTATTTCCAGTGTTTATAAAATACAATTCTGACCATTTTAACTCTTCATTTAATGCCTCTCTGTTGTATTGTATTCTCTTTAATACAGGAGACAATAAACACATTTCGTCGAATGAAAACATGTCAGATTTTAAACGATTACAGATTGCACAACAAACCACACAGTTTTCTACTGAATACCCCAGACTATTATCTTTTCTGTCTAAATGATAAGCTCTGCTAGAACTTTTGGTAGTATACTTTAACCATGAAATTTTTTTACCACAATAAAAACATTCCTTTTGATGGGTAAACTGTAAAAAATCTTCATATGAAATAGAGCTATGTTTTTTTGACTTTTTTACCGTGCGTACAAACTGGTTGTACAGAGCTTCGTATGGCCTAATTTTTACAGTGTCTTCAAAACACTTTCTACACCCTTTGGATAATCCGTGGTTTAAAGAAACCTCACTCACTTCCTTTTCTAAACCACACTCACATCGGCAGAGCCATAAATTTGTCCCATATTTTTTATTCTTTGGAAACTCTATAACTAACCATTTACCAAACTTTTTACCAATCACAAACAATATCCTTCTCTATAAAAACGGTCTAAAATGTGCCCGATGGCGTTATTCAAAATAAGCCACGGCTCTCCTTGAACTTTTGTAGCCAGCTTATATAGTATATCAGCCGACTCTAACAAGTCAAGCTTTTCTTTCTTTGCTCTTTTCTTCATAGTCATTCAATTCTATATTCACCAATTGATCAGCTAATTCATTGCCGGGGATACCACTATGCCCCTTTATATGTGTTAAAGTGTGTTTACCTCTAATCAGTAAAGCCTGCGCTTCAGCGTGAAGAGGTTTCATGTTCTCGTGCTTTACTTTCCACTTGCCCATTACCTGATTGACTACTAAAGCACTGTCACAAAAAATTTCAGCGGGTACTTTCAGTTCACGTAACAAACCAATCAGTGCGCTGTATTCAGCCACGTTGTTCGTTTGTTCCCCAATGTACCATGAGCTATAGAGAGTTTTCTTCCCGTTCTCGTATATCACATAAGCACAGGCGGCAGGACCGGGATTTCCTCTCGACCCTGCATCACAATAAGCAGTTATTGGCACTGTGCTAATCTCCTGTTAAGTATTTGATCTTTTTTGGTTGCCCATCTAACATTTCCGGGTTCGTAGTGACCATTGTTGTCTATCCTATCCAAAGTTTTATTTTTTGGTCTTGGTCCTAGCTCTTTATAAAAATCTTCAAAAGATTTGAATAAAAATTTTATGCCTCTACCACCATAATTTTTATAACTAATGTGCTTTGGATTACTGCATCTTTGTTTCGCTCCAGAATATGACCACCATTCCGGCGTTCTAGACATTCCATGAGTAACTACATATGCATCTAAAACTTTTCTTACCGACTTACTTTTAAAACACCCACAACTTTTTGTGATACCAGATTTTACATTATCTTTTCTGGCTTTAAATATGCGACCACAATCACACCTACATTCTACTTTAGTTTTTCTTTTAGTAGATTTAATTTCTTTTAATATTGTTATCGCCATGTGTTACTAGAATTTCTTCCCACCGGGAAGCAAGCGGTTTTCAATTTTATGATCTTCACGCTTAGCGTTATACGCCATCTTTTCTACGTAAGCTCCACCAAGGTCGTAACCCATAGCTGCGGCATAGTCGAAGATACGAATCACAGCATCAGCCAGTTCCACTTCTGCCATCTTACGATGGGGAAGCTTATCGTCCATTAATTCTTTGCGCTCACCTTCCATAGCTTCAGCAATCTCTGAAACCATGAGCATGAGTTTTGTTCCCTTAAGTTCAAAATTGGATTTATCTAGTGGTTCTCCAGTGTTGATATTCTTCCACCATTTTTCATTTGCCTTATGAACTTCTCTAGCCATCTCATTAATTTGATCACGTCGATTGGTGTAAAACTCAACCATATCGTTGTATTCTTTTTCTGTTAACTGAATCACTGAGTCCTATACTCCTTTAAGCTTTCATTTAGAATTCGTCTAACTTTTATGAACGTTGCACACTTGGGGAAGTCTTTAAGCTTCGTTGCACCGATATAGGCACCACAGCTTCTAAGGCCACCTTCAATTGTTTGTAAGGTTCCGTTAAGTCCTCCTCTTTTGGGAAGAACCAACTCAAAACCCTCAGAAGCCCGATAATCTTTGAGCCCACCAGAATTTGAAATATTTGCTCTCTCTGAGGATTCTCCGTAAAATTCGGAACCGTTTTCATCGTGTCCAGCAAGCATTCCTCCAAGCATTACAAAATCAGCACCAGCGCAAAATGCCTTAGCTACATCCCCCGGAGTAGTACAACCACCGTCAGACATAATATGCCCACCCAAACCATGAGCAGCATCGGCACATTCAACAACTGCGGAGAACTGCGGGAAACCAACACCAGCCACACTACGAGTAGCACAAGCAGAACCGCTACCAATACCAACTTTAACAATGTCTGCTCCTGATAGAATCAACTCTTGAGTCATCTCAGGGGTTACAACATTACCAGCGATAATTATAGAAAACTTTGCTTCTTCTCTAGTGCGCTTTACAAGATCAGCAAACCTTTCCATATAACCATTCGCCACATCTAAACAAATAATTCTTGGGAACAAAGATTCTCTAAAAGTGCTTAAGCCTTCCATGCCAAACGTGTTGATATAGTTTCTATTGACTGAAACTAAACTGAGATTTTTAGGCATACAAGCCAGCATACCTCTTTGATGCATAGTAGAGGCAGTTTCCCAGTTTGTAACACTGGACATGTTCGATGAAACTATGGGAATTCCACTCCAAGTTCCATAAGCATGTTTGAAATGGAATTCCCTTGTGATATCTACTTCTTTTCTACTCGTTAGACTAGAACGATGTGGCACAAGCAACACATCCGAAAAATCTAACTTCTCTGAGTCAATTATTCTCATTTTTACTAATCAGTTGGCACCAAGTTATAAATTCTTCTTGATCCAAGTCTCTTTTTATATAGTTTACTGTTTTATGAACCCACTGAATATTGTTTAATATGTACCCCTTCGTAGAATCAATTCTATCTAAAGAAGCTGTAATTTTTGAATAATCAGGGTTGCACTTTTTCAAGTCACTAGAAAGCTGTATATCTACTCCAGACAAAGCACATTTTCCATTTTGTTTAACAAATAGTTCCCACGCTTGTTCTATAGTGATATCAAATTCTATGTTTCTTTTCTGTGCTCCTTGACGTATGGCATACCAATAAGTTTTGGTAATATCTCCTACACCAAAATGAGCACGCTTAGCAAATACGGGATTTGGGTGATTTTTTAATGTCTCTTTAGCAGAACATGATTTACAAGAAGTACTTCTACCAGTATCAACCCAGTCCGCTCTGCGAAAACCTATATACCCACACGAACATTGCACTTCATATTTTCTTCTCTTATCCTTGTACACTTCTTTAATTATTTTCCATTTATTAGCTACCACAAGGCCCACCTTTACCTGAGATGTCACAGATATCCCCACTCTCTATAAAAACTTCTCCAACATGTTTTGAGGCGGTTTTATAAGAAACAGTGTTTAATGGTTGTCCTGCTCTAGCTCCATCTGGATATGTTGTGATCCCTCTTAGTTTTGGCAAATATTTTATCAATATTTTTCCAAAATCTTGTACCGTATTTTTGTTGTTTAACTCACTGCCCCATGACGGTAAATTTAAAGTGGATGATATAGCATGGTCAACGTATTGTTGTACGTGTGCTTGAAAAGAGAGTCTACGCTCTGGATCAGCAGCCAGTGAGTATGCATCTTCTAATTGATCTGGGTTTAATCCATTGTCAACAAGATTTTTAGCTACAGGATCAAGAACATACTGATAATGCCAAGTGTCCCCTTTAAGATATCTACGTTTATATGCAGAACAAAAAATAGGTTCAATACCAGAAGAAGTCTCTGCTACTATCGAAATACTTCCTGTAGGTGCAATAGCTCTTGTTGCAACTGGTCTTGATAGTTCCCACTCGTCAGCATAAGCATTGGCATATTTTCCAGTAGTTTTATAAATTCCTAAATACTTGTCTAGTTCTTCATCTACTCCGTATCGTTTTCCACGAGACATCAAGAACTCGTGTATGCCCATTAATCCAAGCCCGAGACGACGATTCTTAGTTCTAACTTGATCTACTTTCGGATAAGGCACATCGCTATAAACAGTGCCAGCCAAAAGGAAGGCAGTAGAACACTCAACCAACGCTCCCATCTCTTCAACAGAGCCCACACGCGCAAGGTTGATACTACCCAAATTACAGATATCGCTATCGTCAGCGGAAGTAATCTCAGTACAAGCATTTCTTAAAGTTTCCTTTGAATTCTTCCCAAGGTCTATGCTAAATCCGGGTTCACCTGTTTTAAGCATTCTTTCCACAGTAGCCCAGTACACATTTTGTGCCAAACTATTCTTGGGATGCTTGTCATTATGATATGCCGCAAAGAATTCATCATCTAAAAGAACACTTATGTTGGTCATATCCAGAGTAGCAGGGAAGCTAAAATCTTTTAACTTTAAATCTCTAACTTCTGGTATCCAGTTTTTTACTGTAATAAATTTAAAAATATCGGGATGCGACCAATTTAATCCTGCCCATATTGCTGAGCGTCCTTGTCCACCACGCATTACACCTCTACCGGATTCATTTACCATCTGCATTAGATATACAGGTCCAGTAGCATAATTTCCTGTACGTCTAACTAGTTTTCCTTCACCACGTACCAAAGAGTAGTCTACTCCAATACCTGCTCCTGTCATAAGAGCATTAGTGGCTTTGGACATTAAATCCGCCCAGCCCTCTCTACTATCTTCGGCTCTTAATAACAAACAGTTTTGAGTTTGGTGATACGGCTTACCAACATTATGCAGGTACCTACCACCGGGAATAAACTTTCTCTCAATAATAAATTGCTCTACTTGATCAATAAGGGACTTTTTAGCATGGACCGATTTTAGAACTGCTCGTTGTCGTTTTGCTATCTCTTCCCAAGTTTCTTTTCTACCATCGCCAAGATCATGACTATACTTCTGCTCCATCACTGTCTTTGAGAACGGCGACATTTTAGTAAAGTCTTTATAATTCATTTACTGTAGCCTTTCGTAAGTAATTTATTGCTTTAAGTAAGAGCAGTTCTTTATCTTTGAACTGTCCCAAACCAAGGTTACAGTTGTGACATAATATACCTCTAAATTTTTTTGTTACATGGTCATGATCAAAATGCCAGCCTTTTCCGGTGGTTTTATCAGAATCACAAATTCTGCATTTTTTTATTGCATATTGTTTTACAATCTTTGGTATATCATTTACATCAATGCCTAGACGAGATACTGTAATTTTAATTCTACAAGTACTACAGAGTTTATTTCCATCTTCCGGCTTGTTGTCACACTCTAAACAAATTCCTTGTTCTGCTCTTTTTCTATCTCTTTCAACAGAATATTCTGGGTTTTCTTTTCTCCAATTTTTTAAATACTCTGAATTTTTATGTGGAAATTTTTTCCTTTGTTTTTGGCTGTTTTTTCTATTCCACTCATTTTTGCATTCTTTGCATGATCTAGTAGGAAATTTTCCATGCTTACAAATTTTTGCTCTCATCTACCCTACTATCTCCATCATCTCGGACATTTAATTCTCTTTCAATATAAAATCTGTGTTTGGCTGGGCACTCATATAAAACCAAAGAGTCCCGCTCACTCTTGATGTAAGACTGAGCGGGACAAAAAGGACATTGCAAATAGGTCGGCATGTTATTCCTTAACCCAACGATTCGATACATGACCATCGAATTCCATTACCACTTTATGCATTACTTCGGCAGCAGCGCGTTTAAACGCTTCTCCTACCATTTGCTTAACCGCTTCTCCATTTCGCTTTGGGCACTGGATGATCAATTCATCATGCACCATGCTCAATAGCTTTGCTTGTAGAGAAGGAAGAGTATGCCACAAATAAGGACGACCTTCTTTATCAATCCCTGCACCCATAGCACGCTTAATGATACTAGCGTTCGTGCCTTGAATACGATGGTTCTTTCCACGTCTTGCGATAGAACCCATCAAGGCTTTTATTCCCCAGAAAATCTCTTGCTGATTTGGGGCTCTGTGAGTGAGGTTGAATTCTTCTTCTTTTGTCGGCTTTCTTAAATTAACAGCTTTGAATTCTTCAATGTTTAATTCTTGTTCTTCTTCAGGCAAAGCTAGCTTTTCTGGATGCTCTTCCATGATCCAGCGAGAAGCCACTTCGGGAGTAGGAGTAGGAAATGCTCTTCTACGTCCGTACATATCTCTTGCTTCTTTATCAGCTTTTGCTTGTTCTCCTGAACGCTCCAAGAAATTCCACACATCAGGAAATGCTGCTCTGTGCTGTGACATTAATTCTTTAGCTGCATTGACAGTGATATTCAATTCGTCGGCCAAAGCATCAGGCCCACCACCGTAACACAACAAGAAGTTAATAGCCTTCGTGTTCTCTCTCAGCTTCTTATGTTCTTTACAAGAACACTTCAACCTCATAGGTTGACCGTCAGCACCTAACTTGAAATATTTACAACCTTCCTCAGTTCCCGCTTTCCACTTTTCTCTTTCAAGAATTTCAGTAGAAACTGAGTGAACGTCCCAGCCTTTATTAAAGGCCATGATCCAAGTTTTAGCGTCGGCTAGGTCAGCGATAATACGAAGTTCAGCACCAGACATGTCCACCGTGACAATACAAAACTCTTCCCCTGTAATAGGGTCTGGTGGATCACATATAAAACAATCTCTTACTTCTTTTTCTCTTGGAAGATTCTGCCCATTTGGTTTGGATGAAGAACTTCGTCCAGTTTCTGCCTCTAGTTGGTTAAATACACAGTGCAGTCTTCCATCGCCGGGATGTCTCCAGCCTTCTTCTTTGCAAGGCTTGGTAACCCAGCGGTTGATCCATGACATTCCGTAGGTAGAAGTGCTTTTCTTGCCCTTCTTGTATTTACGTAATGTCTGAATAACTTCTTTATCGTTGTAGTGCAGCAATTCTTCATCAGAAGTGCTCTTCAACGCTTTCATGCCGGGAAGTTTTTGAAGTGCTTCTAAAAGCTGTGTAGAGGAATCATAATTGATGTATGCCTCGCCTTCACACTTCTCGACATTTCTGGCCCACTTTGTTTTTAGTTTGTTCTTCTCACTAAAATTGGAACGGGCTTCTGCTTTCTTGATGCGTCTAAACAACTCAAGATTTTTTAGTACTTTCTTTAGTTCTGATTTTTTCTCTTTGTCTTTTTCAGCGCGTACTAAAGCGGCCTGAGCTTTTTCTTCTGGAGTTGCTTCTTCAAACTGAGTCTTCCAGATCATCTCCAAACGGTGAAGTTCTTCTTCATCCACTTGGGAATTTTTATGACCCACAATTGGTAAGAACGCTTGATCCAAAAGCTTTATTTCTTCAATTCTTTTCTCTTCTAACGCTTTAATTCTCTCAACCCATTTTGTATCGTCAAGGTTTTGTCCATTGAGATGCATGTCTACGTAACTACCGATTGCATCATTTTCAATTTGGGTTGTTACTAACAACTGTTCTTTTACCAGACGCTTCATCTGTGCGTCTCGCATAGGAATTGGCAGCCTGCTATCTAGAGCCGCATATGCAATCTGTTTGTCTGTCAAACGGTTGACAAGATCAAAACCACGCTGCTCGTCTTTATCAACAATCAAACCAAAGTAGCGTTTTACAATCGCTACCATGGAGAACTCACTGTATTGTTTTAAAGAGATTGTTCCGGCTTGAATAACACGCTCGGCAAGATCGGTACTGTACAAGTGCCAAATACGCAGGCCGAAGTTCCAACGCATCACTTCATATTCGAAGGAAAGGTTCTGCCCTACTTTTAAGAATTCATTATTGCAGAGGATGGGCTCAATAATTTCTAGAAGCTCTTTGTAATGCTCCCCGTTGTTTACTCCGTAGTTCCCCTGCGTGTCTATCAACAAATCTGTGTCCCAATCAAGTAGACCCAGAATATCAACTACGAACTGTTCGAACTTGTCACCAAACTGCATGGTGCGAACGCGACGGTTCCAAAAGTCCACAGTCCAATTTGTTTCCGTATCAAATCCGACAAATAGACTTTTATTTTTTCGCTTGCGTTCAAAGAAGTCTTTCAAAAGGTACAGATCACTCTTCTTGTCGATGAAGGTGATCTTCATTGGTGGTTGAAGCTCTTCCATCACCAATGGTTTAAAGCTAGAGTTATCTGACATCTTTCCTTTCTGAGTCTAAAGGGCTACAATCAGTATACACCAGTTGCAAACCTGTGATTGAAGAACTCCGTATTCCTGCCCTCTGACTGTATGCCCTCATTGCGAGAGGAGTATTCTAGAGCAGCATTTAATTTGGAGAGAGCTTCTTTATACTGACTCATGTTCTCTATATACTCTTTAGAATCAACATGATACTTACTCTTTGTCTCTATTATCTTTGACTCTATCTCTATTATTCTATTCCTAAGTCTCTGTCTTTTCTTAGATATAGAGGGACTAGTCTTCTTCATCAATACCTACCTTATACTAAGTTGTTTATTATCAACACTTTATACTAATTACCACTCCTAAACCACTGAGCACCTAGTACTTATCTACTATACTACTGATAATAAACAACTTAAATACTATAGTATCTAATACATATGTGCCGGGGGAGAATCTATTTTCAATAGTAGCATGTGATTTTGCAATTGTCAACTTTTTAACTATTTTCTTTATTTTCATACAGATACAAAGAATATATGAAAAACAGTAATTGAAAATCATTTTCAAGATGGTGCAAGTCTTTTATTTTCATAAATATATAAGGACGATTTTTTAGAATTTATTTTGAGTGTGATTTTTCATGTTATTTTAATTTGTTTAAAACTGATCTGCCCCAGACTCTGGGGCACATAGTTAAAATTTATTTTCATTCACCCCCTTGACAAATGGATTTCCGGGTTTATTATTAAAGTATGGAGAAGAACCAATTTACTCCCGAGGAATACAAAGCCCGTAGACAAGAGATAAAAGAGCTTATTGAAAGCGGTGCTTCTCTCTCGGATATAGCAAGAAAATTTTCAATTTCACGAGAACGTGTACGACAATTGAATCATTCACTAGGATTGCCCACCAAAAGAAGTTTGGTTGCTCAATATAAAGAAAAAGCTTTAGCTTTAATAAAAAGCAAAGAACTTCATGATACAGAAGTAGCTGATATGACAGGATTATCCCCCACTACTGTAGGGTATATAAGAAAAAGAGACTTGGGTATTGACTCTATTGTAATTCGTAAAACTTTAAAACGACAATATCCAGCAGAGTTTAATGCGTATAGGATGGCTGAAAAAAGGTGTCAAGATAAGGACCACCCAAATTATAGTAGTTATGGTGGTAGAGGAATCCAGTTTAAATTTACATCTTTTGGTGAATTTATGGCGGAATTGGGTCCAAAGCCTGCTGGAATAACACCTTCTGGAAGATCAGCATATAGCTTGAATCGCATTGATAACAATGGACATTACGAAATAGGTAATGTGGAATGGACAACACAAGATGTACAATGTAGGAACAGAAGAAAACGGGTATTGACAAATTTAAAAAAATTACCCTATTGATTTTCTCTATGAGTATGGTAATATTGAATCAGCCCTAAATAGGGCTTGCATTGTTCGACATTCATGGGGGACGTGCCTATTAACTCCTTTCTCGCGCATATCGTCCCCCATTTCGATTTTTGTTGTATTCTTTCTGCGGCTGTGGCATCCTGTATGTGTAAGTCCAACCCGAGATACGACATTTAAACCTGTGGTCCCCTCTGCAACATTTGACAGAGGGGCAAGGTTTGTGCCAAAATGACATATAGTTTTGAATTTGCGTCTGTGGATGGAATGAGACTAAAATATACTAAAGAAATTTTAGAGCCTGTAGTTAAAGAAAGTTTGTCTATGGCTCAGGTACTTAGAAAATTAGGAAAGAGACAATCTGGTGGGAATCACTTTCATGTGAAGAAGGTGATCGAAAAACTTGGAATTGATACGTCTCATTTTACAGGCAAATTATGGAATAAAGGAAAGACGCTTCCTTGTGTTAATCCAGAAGATATTCTGGTTTTGAGAAGCTATGATGATCCTAGAACACATGGTAAATCCTTAGAAAAAGCGTTAATATCTATTGGAAGAAAATACCAATGTGTTGACTGTGGCTTAGGAAATACATATAACGACAAACCTATTAAGTTACAAGTAGATCATGAGAACGGTAAGTTTTGGGATAACAGAGAAGAAAATTTAAATTTTAGATGTCCAAATTGCCATTCTCAAACGAATAATTTTAGTGGTAGAAGTAGTAATAGTGCGCTTATGGTGGAATAAGCAGACACGTAAGGTTTAGACCCTTATGGTGAATAACCGTGGGAGTGCAAGTCTCTCTAGGCGCACCAAATTTTTGGATGTGTAGTTCAGTGGCAGAACACAATCTTGGTAAGATTGCAACGAAGGTTCGATTCCTTCCTAATCCTCCATGCGCTCGTGGCTCAATGGCACAGCAGCGGTTTTGTAAACCGCCATTTCTCAGTTCGACTCTGAGCGTGCGCTCCAAATTGTAACAAAACCCCCTTTTGTGAGGGGTTTTGATGAAATAAAATGCGCTTGTAATTTAATGGCGAGAATACCTCTTTCGTAAAGAGGCTGTGAAGGTCCGAATCCTTCCTTGCGCTCCAGTTTTGGGTGGGTGTAGACTATAAAGCCCTTCAAAATAGTGGTGCTTTCGTCTAACCACAGCCCAATAAATTTTTATACTCTGGTAGATTAGCGGCTAAATCATCTGCCCTACAAGCAGACTACCGTAGGTTCGAGTCCTACCCGGAGTACCAATTTATCCTAAGTCCTCATACGTACACAATAAGTTTAATATTGACTTATTGTGATTAGTAAATTAGACTGTGCTAATGAGGCTGCTAAGATCAGAGGTAATGCTCCCGAATACTTAGGGTCTAACCAATTAAGTGCGTGAATAATCCGCATAGACTGTGACGATGGCAACTATGAGAATGTTGCGGCAGACTGTGAACCTGTCCTCTTGTCGGAGCATCCCCGACTCGTCACCCCATTATGTACGTTTGGCGAAGTGGCTAAACGCGAACGGCTGCAACCCGTTTAAGCGTAGGTTCGAATCCTACAACGTACTCCATTTTTACTGGCGGTTCGTTTAACAGAAACGTTTGAGGACGAGTTCAATTCTCGTACTTCGCTCCAAAGCGAGGCTGGTGTTCAACAGCAGCATGTGAGTCTTCCAAACTCAGGGAAAGGGTGCAAGTCCCTTGCTTCGCTCCAAATAGGTCATTGGTCTAACGGCTATGATATCCGCCTCCAAAGCGGTAAGGTGTGGGTTCGAATCCTGCATGACCTGCCAAAGTTTCTCCAAACTTAAAATGGAGTGGTCGAAAAGTGTTCTTAACCGGGCTACTACTATTTATACTCTGAGAAAGAGAAGTAGTAATGCCTTTAGCAACAAAAGAATTACAGTCTGAGTATCAAAAGAAACATTATCGTTGGAATAAAGAAAGATATTTACAACGTAATATTGATAGAAGAAATAAATACAGACAAATAATACAAGAAGCCAAAGAAAATAAACCTTGCACTGATTGTGGAGTTTGTTACCACCCAGTAGCCATGGACTTTCACCATGTATTTCCAGCAGAGAAATCTTTTGAAATTTCTGATGCATGTAGAATAGCTTCTTCAGAAAAAGTTTTGAAGAATGAGATAGCAAAATGCATAATTTTATGTTCTAATTGCCATCGCATTCGAGAATTTAATCTGTGTGTAGGATCGTAAATAGCAGCGAGCCTCCCTTGGAAGGAGGTGTCAGTATGACCTTGGAGGTGCAAGTCCTCCCACGCAGACCATTTTGATTGTACAGTAGGACCATCTAAGCTATCATCCTACCAACGGTGCTGAAGTGCGCTTGAGAGTGATGGATAATGCACTGCGAATTTAAAGGTCTTTTAGGGGAGTCTGGAGTCCCCGGCTCTCTGTCTAAGAGCAGATCATGGGTTCAAATCCCATACGGTTCGCCAATTTTATTGCTGATTAGTTCAGTGGCAGAACGCCGCGCTCATAACGCGAATGTCGAAGGTTCGATTCCCTCATCAGCGACCATATTGCGGGGTAGTGTAGTAGAGCATCAAAGCCTCATAAGCTCTGGGACCAGTGCAACTCTGGCGACCGCAACCATATTAACCCCACTAAAAACGTCCATGCCGAAAAATACGGGCGTTGACTCAGATACTTCGGCAATCCCTCTTCCCCAGAGGTCACCGATGCAAAGAATACTATTTATCACTAAGAAAGGGCAGAAGTATTCTGAGGAATATGGGTATACTCACTGCTCAAGCGGATTAAAAAATTCAGCAAGGTTCGTAGTAGATATGCTACGAGCTAACGGCGTTGATGCAAAGTTAGTAGATGTTATTGACAATAATGATATTGACAGGGAAGTATTTAAGTTTAAACCTGATATAGTGATAATTGAAGCTCTTTGGGTAATTCCAGAAAAATTTAGCATTTTAAAAAAACTTCATCCCAAGGTTAAATGGGTAGTAAGAATACATAGCGAGGTTCCTTTTCTAGCTACTGAAGGTATTGCTATAAAATGGATTATAGAGTATTTAAGAAAGAACGTATTTGTTGCTTTTAATTCCCTTCGTGCTCAGTTTGAGTTTATGGAATTAACCAAGTCAGATAAAATCATTTATCTGCCTAACTTTTTTCCAACACACGATGTTAAAAAAAATAAAAAGCGCACATCTGACCATATTTTGAATGTGGGATGCTTTGGCGCAATTAGACCAATGAAAAATCAGCTTATGCAAGCCTTGGCAGCTATCCGATATGCCGAATTGCATGATAAATTTTTGGTATTTCACATAAATGCTTCTCGTGTAGAACAAAACGGTGAACCTGTGCTAGAAAATATTAGGGCACTATTTAAATACACTCCTAACACTTTTTTGGTAGAACATTCATGGTTAAATCAAAAGAATTTTCATGATTTACTACAAACCATGGATTTGAACATGTGTGTATCGTTAAGTGAAACGTTTTGTATTGTAGCAGCCGAATCGGTTGCACTGAATGTTCCTTTAGTATGCTCAGAAGAAGTTCATTGGGCTAACAAGATATCGAAGGCCGATCCTACTAGTATGAACAGCATAGTAAACCGAATAGAAGCTGTGTTGAATAATAAGATGTATGCAAACTTTATCAACAAGTACAACTTGAATAAATACGATAAGAAAAGTATTAATACATGGTTACAGTTTGTAAAGTAAAATTTTAATGTGGGCGATTAGTTTATTCAGGAAAACTCTCGGTTTGCACCCGAGGGAGGGCGGAGCGTAGCCGCCATTGTCCACCAAAATTTGTTGATTGGAAAACCGCCTCAGGGAGACTAAAAATCTCCTTGGGGCTTTTTTATTGCTTGACTCAGACCCACCTTGCTCGAAAGTCTATGACGGTGAGCTTGGAGAGTCCATGCGTGAAATCGGATTATAAATTAAAAAAGCTGTATAGAGAACTTAACGAAAAATACTTTGATAATTCCCTACCAGATTTACAAGTAGCCTTCTTTTCTCCAGAACATTTCAAACAAAAGAAATGGGGTGGAAAAATGACTGTGGCTGCAACAGAATTTCACGATAACAAGCCAGCAATAGTAGCTCTAAAAAAGCAAAAAGAAAATTGTTATACCGATATAAAACTGTCTTTATTACATGAGATGATCCATGTTAAGACGGGCATTATAAATTGCGAAAAAAGCAAAAAGTTTAAGAAAGAGATTCGTAGGCTTGCCGCAGAGGGAGCTTTCGACGACGTACTATAAGACTCAGGAGACTAAAATATGTCAGTTGTTGAAGAAGTAAAAGCAGAAGTGGAAAAAGTTGTAGAAGAAGTTAAGAAAGTTGAAGATCGTGTTCGAATTGATCTTGAAGATGGTGAAAAGTTTGTTGTTACTAAACTAGAAAATGACTTCTTGAAGGCACAAGTAGAACTACAACAAATTGAAGCTCGTGCAAAGCACTTGAGAGAAGTGGCTCAGAACGTTTCCAAGGCTTACACTACAAAGCTAGAAGAATTGGCAAAGAAATATGAAATCAGCTTGAAAGAATTCTTCTACAATGCCGTAGAAACTGCTTTTATGAAGAATCAGACCCCACCTCCACAACCTCCAGCACAGGGATAAGCAATGGAAGAAGACGTAAAGACGGAAGCGACTCCTCCTACGCCCACAGCTATCGTCATACGTAACAGAGATGGAAAGATTAGAACTGGGCTTAGAGACGAAGCGGGAAAATTTGTTAGAACCAAACCAAGATCAGTGCCAGATAGTAGAGAAATCAAAAAAGTAGGCAGAAAATTCCTGATGGAGTATGAAGCCGATGAATCTGGTAAGATCACAAAGCGTTCTAAGACAAGACTCAGAAAGATAGTAGACACTGCTTATAAGCACGCCACGTATGATGGTGAAGATGCCAAGATGGTAGGTGCAGCTAAGCAGTGGGCGGATTGGTTAATGCTCTACTTTGTTGGAAAACCCGGCCCTATGGATGAAGACAGAGAAGAAAAGGGGCAGGGCATACAATTTGTTATTGGTATGATGCCAGAATTACCTAACAAAGAAGTTATTGACGAGCATGTTCCACCTTCAAAACCTACTTTTGCTAAAGTAGTTTCAGTGGAGACTAATCCAGTAAATAAGGAATGAAATGCCTAGAAAAACAGCAACTAAAGAACCTAAAAAGGACATATCTCCTTATATTTCTGCTGATGGCACGCTGGATATTAGTAAAAAGTTTAAACACCAAGCTAAACAGATGGAACTATGGAGATTGAAGGTCCGAGATGGAATTCAATACATAGTTCCGGCTGCTCCTCAGTGCCTTGCCGTGGGCGGTATCCGTTCTGGTAAGACAAGCGGCTGGATGATGTTTCTTGTCATGAATTACTGCATGGCTTGGGAAAAATGTGATATTTTAATTCTTCGACGTACATTTAAAGAATTGGAATCAGGCGCAATTGCCGATTTTAAAGCTTTTGTACCAGAAGAACTTTATAGTTATGATTCTACTAAACACGTTGCTACATTAGTTAATGGTTCGCGTGTTGTTTTTGGTCATTGCCAGAACAACAAAGAAAGAGATATTGAACAGTATCTTGGACAAGCTTACCCCGGCATATTAGTAGACGAATGTGGTCAGTTTTCTCCCGATGCGTGGATGATGTTACGTTCTCGTAACACCGTTAATGCATCCTGTGTTCCTAATAAACATGGGCACATGCCATTACCCTGTATGGTTGGTTGTACCAACCCTCTTGGTCCTTTTTACGAATACTACAACACGGTATTCGTGCAAAAAGAACCATGGCAAAAGCCAGAAGATGCCAAGAAGGATGATAACGGCTACTGGTGGACATTTGAAACAGGAGATTGGCGCTTAATATATGATCCTAATGAATGGGCTTATAATAGAACTACCGTATTAGATAATCCTAAGTTATTAGAGCGTGATCCCGGCATCATTGCTCGTCTTAATACTTTCCCTAAAGCCAAGAGAGATAAAATGCTACTTGGTCTTGATGGGCCAGTAGAGGGACAGTATTTTGATGTGTGGTCAGAAGATTACCACGTAATCAATCTGAGAGAAGACCCCGAAGCTATTATATGGCAACCATGGCAACCCGTATGGGCCAGCCAAGACTGGGGTATGGGACACGCTAACGCTGCTTATTTATTTACAAGAGCAGATGTTAAGACTCTGAATGGTGAGTATAGAACTAAAGTAGTATGCTTTAAAGAAATAGTTACTACAGGCGGAAAAGCTCATAGAGAGTGGGCTAACTTGCTAGCTAAAAGTTGTAAGTTGCCATTTTCTACTCCTGAGTATCCTACAGGCTATCCAGTAAAATTAAAAGCTATTTACTTCTCTCACGAAAAGTTTAATAGACAGATGGATGGTTTTGGACATACTCCAGCCGATGAGTATTCTCGTTCACTTAGAGAAGTTGGATTACCTCCAGTTACTAGAGGCACGCAAGATCGTATCGGATCAGCCTCATTGATGTATAACTTACTAAAGAACGGTGAGTTAGTAATCCTTGATACTTGCAAAGATATTATAACTGCAATTCCTACATTAATGCGTGATCCTGATTTGATGGATGACGTTTTGAAGACCAGTGCTAAAGGCGACGACTGTTATGACGGTTTTAGGCTAGGTCTTTATGGAATGCTAGCGTCTAAACGACAACCAAGAGAAGAATTATTGATGGCACACGCTGAAACTCTTGATCCTCTGGCTAAACATTTTTATTTAATGAAATTAGCAGCGGAACAAGCAAACAGAAGTACAGTGTTCACTCAGACAAAAGAGCCAGTGTGGGTAAGCAAGTTAAATAATAGTTAGTAGTATGATTTTATCAAAAGCCTAATTAACTTTTGATTGTTACACGGTGGGGAGTGCCGACACACTCCTCACTAACTTTTGTCGGAAAGAAAAATGAATAAATTTTATTGTTATTTTTGGCTACGTGAAGATGGTACCCCTTATTATGTGGGAAAGGGCACAAGACATCGAGCATACACAAAGTATTTTCATTGCTCTGATGTACCTAAAGACAAATCTAGAATTATAATACAATATTATAATTCGGAAGAAGAGGCTTTAGAAGCAGAGGTATTCTTTATAGAATACTTTGGAAGATTAGATTTAAATACGGGTATATTACGAAATTTGACCAATGGAGGTGATAACCCTCCACGCTATAAAGGCAAGAATAAAAAAGCGCAATGTCATCCCGATAGAAAACATAAAGCCTTAGGATTATGCCAACTCTGCTATAAAGACAAGTGGAGAAGAACAGCAGGAATACCTAAGAGAGAATTAAAAACACACTGCATTCATGGTCATCCTTTAGATGATCAAAATACATACATATTAAATGGCGTAAGACGTTGTAAAAGATGTATGCATAGATACTATATCAACCGTAAGATGCGTGAGCAATAGGACTCAGAAAAAGATGGGTAGACCAAAAGGTTTGAGAAAAAACAAAGAAACAGGCGAATGGTATATGAAAAATACCACTAAGAAGAAAGCCAAAAATAAAAAGGTTGAAAAATCAAACCTTTTGGACTCATTTTCAGAAAAGCTTATAGATAGACTAGAAACAGACCTCGTAATGCTGCGCCAAGATTATGAAAGACGCTTGCAAGATAAGGACGTAGTTATAGCCAATCTAAGAGAAGAAAAGCAACAGCTAATATCTAAAGTTGCTCTCTATGAATTAACCATTTTACCCCGCGCATCCGTACAGGGTGCCGAGGTGGTAGCGTATCAGAAGCCTACAAAGCCTACCTTTTCAGCTAAAGATTTTCTATCCAATCCTCCTATCATGACTAGATGGCAGCAATTGAATCAACAGCATGAAGAGCAGATGAAAGCAGAAGATGAAGCGGAAAAGGCTGCTAAACAAGATTCTCAAGGATAAATTATGGCATTTCAAACAGCAGACAAGCAGAAAACATTTGGTTCACGTTTTCGTCAGAAAAAGTATGATCAGCACCACCCAGCCGAAGAAGAAGGTTCAATGAAGAAAATGGCTCCTGACCATGAAAAGCAGGAGTCTCCAGAATTTGAAGCGGGTGAACAAGAAGGTCAAGTTGAAGGTTCCGATGAGATGAATCAAAATGAGGCACCTCAGTCAGTAGTAGGAGCCCATGGTAAAGCAACCAGCGTTCATGTAGCCCATGATCACGGTGCAAACCAACATCACGTAACCTCAACTCATGCCGATGGTCACGTACATAAGAGTTCACATGCATCATCTAAGGATGCTCATCAAGCCGCAGGTATGCTAGGTGGAGCAGAAGAAAACCCTGCTGAGCAAAATCCAGAAGACGCTATGCTAGGCGGCGAACCAGAAGGCCCAGAGTCTGATGGTTTTAGAATGCCTAGATTGGCTTAATGCCATTTGCATCGAAGGCGCAGCAAAGATATCTCCACGCTCATCCTGAAAAGGTAGGTGGAGAGTCTGCTCTTAAAGAATGGGATAGTGCCACCGATTTTTCCCATCTTCCAGAGAGAAAAGATAAAAAGTTTAGCTACGCCAAGAAAAAGAAAAAGGAAGAATAGATGGCTACTGGACTTGGACATAAGTGGGCACAAAAAGCAACAAAGAAGATGAAAGAAAAGGGAACGGAAGGTTCTCTTACTCGTGCTGCACATTCAGCAGGGTACGATTCTCCTTTAGAGTATGCTCACCATATTAAGTCTCATAAAGACGAATATTCCGGTAAGATGCGTAAAAAGGCGAATTTCGCCGCGAACATTAACGCTTAAAGTTTGCTGTCAGCCTAATTAACTGATGGCGGGGAGTGCTTACACACTCCCCAAACTCTATGTAAGGAGAGTTGTAATGGTTGTAGTAAAATGTAAGGGATGTGGTGTAAACATATACACATATCCCAGTGTAAACAGAGTTTATTGTAGTCGTGAATGTAAATCCCTAAATATTAATTGGGGAGGTGGTAGACCCATTGACCCAACGGCCAAAATTCACGATCCTAACTATCATACTTTTAGGCATTGGAAATTATCTTATAAATTATCTGAGGAAGATATTCTTAGAAAAATCCAAGAACAAAACGGCGTGTGTCCTATATGTAAACTTCCATTGGTTTTATTTTTGGATGGCAAAGTACAGATTTATATAGACCATGATCATTCTTGTTGCCCTAAAAGTAAAACTTGTGGAAAATGTGTTAGAGGCATAATACACATAGGATGCAATATAGGTTTAGGAGCTTTTAAAGACAATGCTACTATATGTAGAAACGCCGCAAAATACTTGGAAAATTTTAATAAATAATTTAAGGAAGGTACATGCCCGAAGAATTTAACACAGATGTGCCTTCCAATGCCACAGATGTTGCTTCTCCTATACAACCAGAAAAACCAGAAGACAGTCCTATTGGAGTTTATGCTTCATTTGACTATAGCCCTGAACCTTTCGCAGAGTTGTCAGAAGAAGCTAAGAATGCGTTGGTGCAGCTAGATAACGTCGCTACAAAGACAGACGTGGCTGCACGCAGACTTGAAGTAGAACAGGCATGGGAAGCTATACATTTTGATCGTGGATACCAACACCTGTTCCGAGGGAAACAGGGAGGGTGGATATTACCGGGAAATAACACCGGATATGGTGCCCAACAACAGCTAGCGAATAATGGTATTTATGAAACTAACGTTTACGGACCAAAGGGTGACATTATTGTTGCAGCTTTGTCGCGTGAAGTACCTAAGATAGAATTTTTCCCTGATAACCCTAATTATGGCCCAGATATCATTGCTGCTGAAGAAGCAGACAATTTTAAAATGATATGGGCAAGAAACAATAATCTACATCAGTTATTGGTAGATGTTTCTAGAATTTTTTGGAATGAAGACCGTGTATTGCTGTGGACTCGATATGAGTTGAACGGTCAAAAGTACGGGTTTGAAGATGATGATGCAAACGCACCTACAGTGCCTCAGGATCATCTCACTCCTCCGTCTGCTACACCTACTGGACAAGAAGAACTTGACGAGATTTTAAATCAAACTGAATCATTAGTACAACCAGATATCAGTGTAGAAGAGAAGTTAGGGCAAGATGCAGATCAAGCATTAAAGCCTACTCCGGTAATTAACAAAAAACCGCTAGGACGAGAAGTAACGACTGCATACGGCAAGTTGGATCATAAAGTCCCTATTGCTGTAGATAATCTATGTGATATGCAGTTTGTTCAGATTTTTGAAGATATTGACTTTGTAATTGCAAGAGCAAGATACCCTTGGATTGCAGATAAGATTAAGCCATCAGGTAAAAATCAATCTGAATCTGAATTAGATAGAATTGCGCGTGAAAACACTAGACAGGCTGTTTTAGGAGCCTATGTTACTGGTGATTCATTTGCGAGACATGTCACTGTTACTCATACTTGGTTCAGACCTTCTATGTTTAATGATGACAGCATTGAAGACCATGTAAGAGCAGAATTGTTGGAGAATTTCCCAAATGGTTGCTTACTTGTTAAAGTAGGTTCTGAATATGCCTTTTCTAGAAACGAAAGCATGGACGACCATATAGCCATCGCTCATCCTTTCGCTGGCAAAGGCCAAAACAGAAGAGCCATGGGAACTGCTCTTATCTCTGTACAAAAGAGAATTAATGATTGGGTAGATTTGATGGATGATTTCTTCAAGCGTACAGTGCCTAAGAAATGGTATAACGCAGAAGCTTTCGATATGGAAGCTATGAAGAAGTCGCCTAATACGCCGGGAACCTCTGGGCCATTTATGGTTCAGCCGGGACTAACATCTCGTGATCAATACATGTTTGTGGAAGAAACTCCACAACCACAAAATGCTCTTGGTGATTTTATTAAGTGGTTTATTACCTCTGTTTCAGAAGAAATTTCTGGAGCACTTCCTTCTTTGTTTGGTGCTGCTACTGGTGAAGAAACTGTAGGAAATGCAGTTATTCAGCGTGATCAGGCTCTACAGAGAGTAGGGTGCCCTTGGAATGCGGTTCAGGATTTGTTTGCAGAAGCTGCTAGACAAGCGGTTAAATGCGCGGCTGAATGCCGTGACGGTAAGAGTTTTTCTCAGTTGGTAACAACTGGCCCCGATGGGCAAAACAAAAACATTACTGTTAACACTGCCAACCTATCAAAAGGTAAGGTTCTGTGTTATGCCGAATCTAACCCTGCATTCCCTGAATCATGGCAGCAGAGAGAGCGCAAGCTTCTTGAAATGATAGATACAGCTATGCAACAGCCTGCACTAGCTCAATGGTTATTCTCAACAGAGAACCTACCAGTATTGGCTGACGGTATCAGAATGAAAGACTTCAAGATACCGGGAGCAATTTCTGTTACTAAGCAGAAGAATGAATTTGAAATCCTTTTGCGTAGTGGACCTACAGATAACCCTCAAAAGTTAATGGCCCAGCAACAGATGGAACAAGCTCAACAAGGCTATCAGCAAGCACAACAAGCTGCGGCTGTGAGTGGTCAACCACTACCTCAAGAAATGCAAGCTGCTCCACAAGTGATGCAGCAATTGCAACAGGCTATTGAAGCTCTACCTCCTCAGGTAAGCACAGTGCCTATTGCACAAGATGAAAGTGAAAATCATGCGGTTGAAGCCGATGTATGCTTTAGCTGGATGAATAGTAATGAAGGTCAGAAGTTTAAATTTGGTACACCAGAACAGAAGGAAGCTTACGAAAACGTACACCTTCACTGGCAAGAGCATTTGGCTATGGCAAAGAAGATTGCCGCAGCTAACGCTAAACCAGAAACTAAACCACCTTCTGAAAGCATAAGCGCCCCAGTAGACAAGATGCCAACTAACGTGGCAATTCAATTGTTGAAGAAAATGAATGTAGATGCTACTCCAGAAGATTTTGCTGAGCATCAAAAACAACAATTAAATGATAAAATTGCTGCTAAAAGCATTCCTGATGCTATGAGAGATAACGGGTAAAATATTTCAAAGGGTTGCTCCTTTGAACAGGGAAGAGGGTTGCCTAGAACAATCCTCTTTCCGACTTTTCTAGGAAGTTATATAAATGGATAAAAGAATAAAAGCAAAGAGTTTAGTAGGAAAAATATTTGGTAAACTAACGGTTGTATCTAGAGCACCAAATACTCCTAAAAGTCCACAGTGGAATTGTGTATGTACCTGTGGAAATAAAGTAGTTGTACCAACACAAAGATTGATAAAAGGTACGTCTAAGAGTTGTGGATGTTTGAGAGAAGTAGATAATGCAGCTTTTACATTACTCTTTCGTACTTATAAGTTAAATGCAAGAAAGAAAGACTTAGAATTTAAATTAACAGAAGAGCAATTTAGAAATATTACAAGCTCTAATTGTTATTATACAGGAAGAAAGCCCACAAAAACTCTAACAACAGTTAGTGGAGATATTTACAAATATAATGGTATAGATCGTCTAGATAACACACAGGGATATGTTTTACATAATTGTGTCCCATGTTGTACAGAGATTAACTATGCCAAACGCACTCTTCCTTTCAAGCAATTTATTGCTTTATGTGCAGAAGTTACAAAACAGCACAAGCAATTATAAAGACTCAAGGAGATTCCTTTAAATGGCAGCAGATGTTTTAGATTTTGCTGGACTAGAAGATTCCGCTTCAAGCTCTACAACCGTAGACGCTAGCGTTGATACAACTTCTACTACGGATACAACTAACGATTCAGACAATGTAGATTCTAGTGTAGATAGTACAGATACTACTGCAACCGACTCAGATAAAACTACTACGGAAGGTTCTCCTAAGGGAGAAACTAAAGAAGCATCTTCTACAGAAACGGATGATGACTTACCGGGGAATGCTAAAACTCCCGCCGAAGTACGTAAGGCATTGAAAGCTTTCCGTGACGCTAATCCAAAAGCAAACGCAGCTTTGGTAAAGCTTATCCATGGAAACTATGAGCGATGGGAAGCTGCTAAGCAGTACTTTCCAAGTGTTCAGGCCATGGAAGAAGCCAAAGCATTTATTGATTTGGTTGGTGGTCAAGAAGGTTATGATAAACTTCAGAATATTGTTAATAGTGTGACAGAAAGCGACCGTCTACTTTATGAAGGTGGTCAGAGTCATACTCAATTAATTAACAACATTTATGAAGACATGAAGAGTGAGGGTAAGACTGCTCAGTTTATTCAGCTAGCAAACCCTATTCTCGATAAGATTAAAGAAGTAGACCCAAAAGGTTATGTTCAAGCATTAACTCCTCACCAAGTATCATTTTTGGAGCAGGCAAACCTTCCCGGTGTATTGAAGGATTTGTCAGACGCTATTGCTAAAGGTGATGAAGGTTCAATTAAGACTGCAAAGGCTCTTGTTGAAGATATTCAGGCGTGGTTTGGTGATCTAAAGAATTCTGTTCAAAAACAGAAAAGCACCCAGTCTGATCCTGAAAGATTGAAGCTTCTAGAAGAACGTGCTCAATTTGCAAAAGAAAAAGAAGAATTTACTAGTAAGCAAACCAAACAGTTTCAAGAAGCTGTTGGTAAGGAAGTAGATACTACCAGTGCGAAGGCTCTTGGATCACACCTAGGCAACCTTCGTAAGACTCCTTATTTCAAGGCGTTTAAGACTGAAAATCTTCGTCCTCTTGCTAACACTATTCTTTACAACTTGAGACAAGAGTTGGAAAAAGACAATGCTTACAGAACTCAGATGAAAGCATTGTGGGGAGAAAAGACTCCTAACAAGGAAAAGATTTTAAACTACCACCGTACAAAAGTTGAAAGTATCGCAGAACGTATTGTTCGTGAAACAGCTAACTCTATGTACCCAGATCATGCGAAGGGTGGTAGTGCAGCGGGACGTATTGCTGCAAAGAATGATAAGCAAGAAGCTCAAGCAGTTGTAGATAAGGCAGCGGCTTCTGCTGGACAACCACAATATGTGCCTGTAAAGCCTAAGAATCTCAACAGACAAATGGACCCTAAGGGATATCTGGAAATTGCTGGAAAAGGATATATCCCCAACGGTCGAGGCGGCTGGAAATTTATCACTTGGCGGAAGCCGATGGTGTAAGATATTTTCACTCTTAGCGGGGTGAAATTAAGTAATAGGGGGTTAGCCTCGAACTAGCCCCCTATGAAACTCTTTCGAGGAGAGTATGCCTTACAAAGACTCAAATAAAAATAGAGAATGTAGATTAGCTTGGCAGAAAAGAAATAGGACAAAGGTAAACGCTTATAAAAGAAAGCGTAGAGCCGAAAATTCTGAAGTTAGAGCCAAGGAATCAAGTTATACAATAGAATACCAACGTAAAAAGTATAAAGAGAATTCAGAGTTTAGACTTAAAGAGTCTTTTAGACACCATAAAAAGCGTCAAGATGAAAAGGTAGAAGCTCTAGTTCAATATGGTAAAAATAAAAGCTTGCAGTGTTGCTGGGAAAACTGCAATGTAGACGATCCAGACATGCTGTCATTGGATCACGTCAATAATGATGGAGCAATAGATAGAGAAATCAGAGGTACTGGAATTAATCTTTACAGAACACTAAAGAAAGAAGGTTATCCAGAAGGATTTCAAACTTTATGCTTCAATCACCAGATGAAGAAAGAAATGACGCGACTCAGAAACAAATACAAAGATAGCATTAAGGAGAGAATTTTATGAGTGATCCAGTAACAAATCGTGCAGGAAAGCCAGTTACCACTGGTGATCAAGTCACAGTAGTAGGAACCGTTGCTTCAGTACCAGGTAGCGGTCCCACTGGTTCTGTTGTAGTAACTCTTGCCACCACCGGAACTAACGTAACGGTTGAGGGACAAGATGTGTACAACACAACTAACAGCTTAGCTAACGGATAATGAAACCTTTTATTTCCATAATAAGTTGTTTAGATTATGCTAGAAATGGAATTAATCAAGCGGTACGAGACACTTTTCTTTCAAATATTTCTGATGTAGATTATAAATTTTTTTTAGGAGACGGTACTAAAGTACAGGAATCTGAAAAATTTAAATTTTCTTGGGAAAAGAGAGGCAGTAGGTACACAGATAAACCTACTGATGTAGAATATATATCTTACACCCCCCAATTTGATGAGATTATTGTTCCAGTGCCGGATGATTATAAGCACATATCTTTTAAGACTAGAGAAAGTCATAGATGGGCCTTAAATCAAGGCTATGATTTTCTCTTTCAATCTTATAGTGATGTGTTAATAGACGTAGAACGTTTATTACAGTCTGGATATGAATCTATGAAGTATTGTGGAGGAGAAAATGGTGGGGGATATTGGTTAAATAGAGATTCACTTGAAATAACTGCAAATTCAGAAGTTACATCGTGGAATGATGACGGTTGGGTAAGAGACATGTTGGGGAATCATGGTATTGATTTAGTGGTTGATCCCAGATATGGAGCTTTTCCAACGTTACCTAAACCAAATAACAATGTGATCACATCGCATTTATGTATTAGTCCAGAAGTATATACGGCTGATAAGATGTTGACTAGCTATAAACAATCGAAGGAGATTTAAATTGAAAACTATCACAAAAAGTTTTTCTCATTCATTTGGAGCAGGGCAGTCTGGTACAAGCGTATCTTTAGCAAGTTTTAATCTACCTACAGGAAATTATATTATTTCTGTGTTTTCTACAGGTGGAGGAAGTGATGCAAGCATCAGTCTTGATCAAGCGTCTACTTATTACCAATATTACCAAGGCAGTTTTCAACCATCAGTATTTGCTTTAGCAGAACCGGATAGTTCTGGAATTATAAGTTTTCATATCACAGCTTCTACTAACAATGCTAGCACTACTACCGGAGTTATTGTTATAGAACACGTCGATAATGTGTAAAAAGTTTTATGGAGCTACTAAGTGTGGCTCCTTATGCTGTAAAATCTGGTTCAATAGTAGAACGCCCTACGGGGAGAATGAAGGGTGCAAGTCCTTTCAATTTTACAGTATAAAGAACCATACTTTATAAGTTATAACCTATTCGAAGTACCTTGTGGTGGCGATAACACCTTAAATATGCTCAGGGAAAAGAGTAGAGGCAGTACATAGGTTCTCATTATGACTCACATGGCATTGGTGAAGTGACAGAAACTTCATGGATGTACATTAATAATGGAAAAAAATTAAATGGCTGCATTACTAGAAGCGGCTGTGGAAGCTGTCGAACTTGATGCGTTTGCAAAAGAGATTCCCGACCTAGTTTTCCATGGCACTACTGCTTACACTCTTTTCAAGAATGAAGCAACTAAGATTCCTGTAAGCAACCAGTCTAACGCAGGCGGCGTTCAGCGTCCATCATTCCGTGTTCCTTTCCGTGTACAAAGCGGTGCGGCAATTTCGCAGGGAACTGGTAACGCTGATTCAATGCTGCGTGGTTCTGGTTCACAGTGGGCATCATTTGCGCTTGCCCCTGTATATTTGTTCAACGTGTGTGAAATCTCATGGTTGGCACAGGCATCAACTGACAGCAAGCAAAAGGGCTTGTTCGCTGTTAATACTTTAGCAGCGGCTGCGTAGTAATACATGGCGTAGAAATAATCTTGCTATATCGGGGAAAACCTGTTATCCTAAAGATGGAAATAGACAATCCCGAGGGAAGATAGAATGACAAAGCAAAGTAAGTTTTCATACCTTGCAGGTTTCATGGATGGCGAAGGAACATTCGCTATCGTCAAAACCTTCTCGGTTCAAAGAAAACCGGATGGAAGTAAGAAGCGTTACGTGGTATATAAACTGAATATCTCAGTAAGTAATACCAACAAAGAAGTCATGGAATGGATAGCCTTGAATTTTGGAGGCAAGCCACTGCCGGGAAGCAATGAAGGTCGAAAGCCTCATTATAAAACTCGGTATGCATGGCACGTAACACACAGAGACAAACAAAAGAGTTTTATTCTTGGTTTGTTACCTTACCTAGTTGCGAAAAAGGAACAAGCAAAAATAGCACTACAATTCATTGAGACTTATTCGAATGAGATTGGGGTGCCGCTTGATTCTGCGGTGGTAGAGAAAAGAGACCAGTTGAGAAAGCAAATGCAAAAACTCAACGGTACACTACCTTCCGATTCTAAACCCGTAGAGACTACACGCAGGACTCCAAAGTGTACAAAATGTAATCATCTAGTTTCAGAGCATACTTCCACAGGATGTAATGTAAAAGTATGTGATGCTGCTGGAGATTTAGATTTTTGTCCTTGTGGATGATGATATAGTCCGAACTGCATAGTGATATGCAGAGTGTGGCAGAAATGTCATACCTAGCTTTTAGCTAGTAACATATTTGTAAAGCACAAGAAATGAAGAATTCGCTAGACGCTGCTATGCAGGGTATTGAAGGTCTGATTAACTCAGACGGTTCTGGTGCAATTGACCAGATTCCTTCAACCGCAACTATCACTCTAAGTGGTGGTTCACCCGCAGCACAGACTGCTAGCATTGTTGGTATGAACGTGGCAGTTGCATTTTCAGATCAGCAAGTAGTTAAGTTCTACAGCACTGGTGGCGTACAGCGTACTGGTGGTGGTATCACTTCCGCAACGATTTCCTACGTTGACGGACCTAGCAACACTCTATATTTCAGCACTGCTCTGCCTTCAGACGTAGTGGTAACTGACTATGTAGTTGTTCAGGGTGCAACTTATGGAGCAGGTAACTCAATCCTTGGTATCAAGGCATGGGACGTTAACTCAAACACTGGTACTATTGCAGGTTTGAACCGTAACGCTTATCCCGGTCGTCTAAGCACTCCAACTATTAACCTAGCTGGTGCTGCATTGACTCCAAACATTGCCCAGAGAGCAGAAGTGCTCCTAGGTCGTGCATTGGGTCCAGACGCTGATAGCATCGAAAGTGGTATCTGGTACGGTCCTCCTGAGCAGGCAATGGCTCAGAGCAATTTGTACTACAACGTACAAATCATCAATGCTCAAGAAGTAAAGGGCGACAAGACACTCGATATGTCTAAGAAGCACTTTGCTAATGAGTTTGGTGGCCGTAAGTATCACAAGAGTTGGACATTCTCACCAAACCGTATGGATTTGCTGGTAATGGACAACTGGTACATGGGCGAACTTTCACCTCTTGAGCTTTATGACTTCGGGGGCGGGAATGTAGTTGCTCCAGTGCCTGATATCGGTAACAGTACCTCAAGCGGGTCATACCTTACCTCACACATGTTGAACGTTACGTTAGGACATGTATAAATTTCTTCTGATTGACTCGAACCCTGAAATGGCAACGAGGCGGAACCCAATAGGGACCGTGAGAGACTAAGCGAAGAAACGTCTAAATGACGATGCAATAGTCCGATCACATGGGAATAAAACCATGTGAGTGCAACAGAAATGATTGCACCTCATACACTGAGTAACAACAATGCGCGTATAATTGCTGCTTCAATTTGGCAAACGCTGCTCCAAGAGCAGGTCTGTATATCCAGAATGCAGCAGTTCCGACCATCTGATTTTAAATAACTTAGATGTGTTTTTGATTGTGAAACTTTGAGCCTCATGAACTCAAAGCGTGGAGGGGATAGCCTAATCTATCCCCTTCTCACTCTATTAGGAGAGAAAATTGGTACAAAAAAGAAGAAGTACAAAACCTTATGAAGGCTACCCTTGGCATGAACAACATAAGGAAGAATTAAAAGAAAAAGCTCGTAAATATAGAGCGGAAAACCCAGAATACTTAAAGCGCAATGCTGAAAAAGCAAGACGTGATCGTTTAGAAAACCCAGAATTTTATCGTGCCAGAGAGTTTGCACGAGAAATGAAAAAATATGGTGTAACTGTAGAATGGTACAGAGATAAACTTATTGCTCAAAATGGACTTTGTGCTATTTGTCAGCATTTAAGTCATCATCATGGTACTATTCAAAGATTACAGGTAGATCATAATCATCAGTGTTGTGATGTTAAAACCAAAAGTTGTGGAGAATGCGTGCGCGGTCTTTTATGCGCCGATTGTAATATTAATCTTAGCTATTTGGAAAAAATTTTGAAAGACATATACGGTCTGTATGAAGCCCGATGGGACTCATGGACCTCTAAGGCATTAAAATATTTGACTCAGTACGAACTTACTGCCAACTAACCACGGTAAAAAGTGTGGCAGGAACCCTCTAATTCTGGCTATTTCACCGTGAATTTTAGCCAGTTAGAGGAACAAATGGAGACTCAGATGCAAAATAATCCAGCAGTAAATATCGGTAGTACATCCGATCCATGGGTATTTAATACCCCCCAGCCTTATACTTATTATTACAATACTTATGCCCAAGCGAGAACAATTGGACAAGAAATTGTAGATGCGTATAAGGCCGGAATTTTAGACCGAGACGAAGCAAGAAAAGCTTTCAAAAGAAATTATCCATACATATTAGTAGACGAGACTCAGGAGCAATAAATGGGATTAGGTGGTGGAGATAAGCTGGCGAAGGGCGCTAGAAGTGCTCAATTCGCTGGCGGTCATGCTACTGTAGACGACGAGATTATTATTAATCCGTCTATGGTTTCTCAGGAAAATCAAGAGGAACCGTCATTAACAGTAATTGACAAAAGACATAATTACCTTGATTCATTCAAGGAAGTTAAAGTAGCAGAAAACACAGTTGTAAAAGAATTTCCAGATAAAGAATACGAAATAGGTAGACCTATTCTGGATCGCCTACTTGTTATGAGAGTGTCTATTGATCCTGATGAAGAACTGCTAGAAGATGGAAGCGTAAGAAATAAAAAGACAGGAATTATCACTTCATCGGCTTATAGACAACATACTAATACTGGTATTGTTTTGGCTACTGGAGGCTCAGTAGTTATGGGTGGAGTAAAGTTTCCTACTAGTGACTTTGTTAAACCCGGAGATAGAATTTTTTATGGAGACTACAACTCAGAGTTGTTTCCTATTGATGAAGAGCGAGTAAAACAACTTTGTAGAGCTATTAAAGTAAACTACGAAAAAGTTGAAAACGGCATTCGTCTAATCAGGGTACAAGATGTGCGTATGGTTGAGAGTCCAAAGGAAAACTGATGTCAGAAATCATTAGACCAGATGATGTCATACAGCAAGCTCTTTCCCCTGATTGGTGGTCACAACCTGTAAGCCGTAGAGCTTTCCAAGCGCAATTACAAGCTATAAGTCAACATTTAGCTGATTTATACACGGCTGCTGATACGGCTGCTATATTGATTAATTTCATTATGGAAGAAAGACTTGCTAAGACAGAAGAAGAAAAAGCCGCTCTGCGTACCGAAGTGGATGAATATGTAAAGAAAAAGAAGGCTCAGATAGAAGCATTAAAGAAGGCTCAGAGCAATTCAAATGAGTAATCGTAAAGATACTTACCAACTTTATCAATGTCCCCAAGAATTTCAAGATAGGCTAAATGAAGTTGGTGGTTTTAACCGCTACGACATGCCCAATTTTATAGTACGTTGGGGTCAAGGCGGTGAAGACGAGTGCTTATATCGCGCAGGGGGACATTGGCACCCGGAGAATCAGCCCTCCTTTAAAGGTTATAGAGATTTACTTATTGGTCATGGTAGCCCTTGCTGGCTCCTGATGCAATGGGAAGACGCTGTAGTTTATGGAACCCCCGAAAGCTACTATGTAGGAAACTACGATGACGAAACAGGATTACAAACCCTAGGTGAGTATCCTTATCAAGGTAAATACAAAGTGCTTTACCATTTACAGTGGAGAGATATGAAGAATGGTAATATGAAAACAGAGCCTATGCCTCTGAATTCTTACCTGATTCAAACTATAGTTCCTATTATCATGATGGCAAAAGATATATCTGATGCTAAAAAAATGGAAGCTATAAAGCAGCAAAAAGAACAAGAAGATAAAGCTGACCTTCAAATGATTGAAGACGTGATGAGAGACTCCTCTCTGTCGTTTAAAGGTCCAGTATCATATTCAAGACAAGGTTGCCGTACATCTATCATTGATAAAAAGGTAGAAGAAATGACTCATTACTGGAACAAAATGGTAACCAATGCAAAACAACTAGGTCGAGGACTCAGTGCTCATACAGTAGACAGTGAGATTGGCCGACAACAGTGGATGACTCAAGGAGATAAAACTTAATGGCTGATGTTAACGCCGGAATTACAACTCGCCCAGATTTGACTAGGGCGAAAAACGAAGCATTTAATCTTGGTTATGAGTTTAATGCGTTCGATTATTTGCTAGGAAGAGCGCCAGAATACTATGTATACCTATATAATGTCTCAGAAGAAGTATACAAGGTTTCTAGACCTCCTATTGCAAAAGAAATTATTTTAGTTGGAAGACCAAAGGGTAAGAAATTTCAAGTATGTGGTAGATTCCCACAGCCCATGGTTCTTCCTCGTACCAGCGTAGATCAGAGTGCTATGGGATTTGATACCTTAGATGCCCGTCGTTTTGCTATGGACGTTATCAACTCAGAAAACCTGACTCTAAACCAAGATGCAGTTATTGACGCAAGAAATTCTTTTAGTGTTGGTCATGATCTTGGTAAAAAGGGTGTATTCTGGAGTTTGAATGGTCCCGGCAACGTTGGTAAGCGTGGTCCTAATGGTGAAGAGCTATTAGCGGAACCCACCGAAAAAGAAATTAATCGTGCCTATGATCGTATGGAAGGTTATTATAAGTTCCTGATTGATCAAGCTGACACTGTACAAGCATCTGCTCCTGCTAAGCTCGGGGAAATTCTATCCCCAGAGCATCACGCAGCATGTGAGTACTTTGGTGAAGAGCGTCAATGGCACGCTAAGAGAAGTCGTCCCGCAGATTGTCCTAATTGCGGTGCCCGTATTAAAGAGGGCATGGCTTACCATATTGATGCGTCCGGTGATCTATGTATCATTGATTGGGAACGCACTGTGAAATCAGGTAAGCGCACTCGTGCTCAGGCATTTGAAGCAACGGGTGATCCAAAGTTCGCTCCTAAGGAAGCTACAGTAGCAGTTGCAGAGGTGCCTCAGACACCCGCAGCCCCTAAGGTTGTAAGACCTACTGGTATTCCGTCAGAGTAAACAAGCTTGGCATTTGAAAATCATAGCCAAGTAAGCGTTCTGAGTCCGTTGAACGGTTCTGATCGTAAGATGCCATGTAACATTTGCGCCACTCTGCCGAGGTTGTAATTACTTCCGGTAGGGTGGCGCTTTTCTATTTTATGGAGAGCGCATGAGCAGCCCGACAATTAATATACCATCGAATACAGGGGATACTTCCCTTCTGACCATTATGAATCTCGTGCGTGCTTATGTAAACGACTCTCAAGCTGGAGCCACAAGCACACCGGGAGAAGGACAGGTATTTACTGATAATCCTGCTATTTCACCTTTTACACAACCATTTCTTAATGCATCCATCAGAGAGTTATACAGAGAGTTAAGAAACGTTGGACAGCCTACTTTACTTAAAGACAACGTGATCGTATCTGGTCTTACTCCACTTAACAGCTTGGAGAATGGACTAGGTGGGCCTAACCCTGATGTGCAGACGTATTTAAGTTTTAACGGGTACTTTGACGGTTTGACTTTAAATTCAAACCTTAAATTACCTGCCGATATGATTTACCCTGTAAGACTATGGGAAAGACAGACTGGTTCCAACGACATATTTGTACCCATGGAACAACCTCAGTTTGGTCTACCATCCTGCTATCAAGGTCCAAAGCTTTGTTACTGGGAATGGAGAAATGATAATATCTGGTTTGTAGGTGCTACACAAACTAATGACGTTAGAATGCGTTACTGGTGTACACTTGCTACCTTCTTTAGTCAAACCTTGGATTTTGCTTCTACTTACGTGCCTATCATTGATTGCACTGACGCAGTAGCTTTAAAGACCGCAGTAAAGTATGCGGTGATGTTGGGTAGTCCCGGTTTGAACGACCTTAAAGTGTTGGCTGCTGATGCTATGTTCCAATTGAAGAATGGAATCACTCGCAGACAACAAAGTATTGATTACGCTAGGCCTCCGTATGGAAGTTACAATGGTGGAGATTCTTATACGAACGGCACCTATAATTTATTCTGGCAATAGGAGTTAGTGATGGCAAACGTACCAACCTTTTTTAGAGATGACGGTTTTGTAAAAGGAACATTAGGACCAGCCGTACCGGGAGCGCAAGTTTTCGTAGTACAGCAGCCTGCAAATGTGCCTTCTAGCTTAACCGCAGCTAATCCTACTCCTACCCCACTCCAAAATATTTTTAGTGATCCAAACGGGTTAGTGCCTATAACCCAGCCTATTATAACTGATGGTTTTGGGCACTATGATTTTTATGTAACTCCCGGCACTTATACAGTGTGTGTTTATCTTAATGGTCTATTGAGTCAATCTTACCCAGATCAAACAATCGGTTTGGGTGGAGGGTTAGTTGCTGGTAATGGAATTACTATCAACGGTACTACCATCGCATTAAGCCCACGAGTTGCCGCTATTAACTACACCATAGACGGTGGAGGATCAACCCCCGGCACTGGTGTTAAGGGCCAGTTAAGTATACCTTTTGCCTGTACGATTACAGGCTGGGTGATCACATCTGATGTATCAGGATCAGCCGTTGTAGATGTGTTGCGTTCAACATACGCGGGTTTTCCTACCACTGCTTCTATAGCGGGTACCGATAAACCAACTCTGTCTTCAGCGCAAAAGAATGAGAACTTAACTTTAACACAGTGGACTACAGCTATTAATGCTGGGGATCAACTACAGTTTAATTTGAACTCAGTTGCTACGGTAACAAGAATCAACGTTACCTTAAATATAACGGTGCCATAATGAGCATTGCATTAGCACAATCGTTTCTTGGTGGGAATGGAAACACTACAAATACTACACCATTTACATTAAATACTAGTGCAACATTTCCTAGTAATGTAGCAGCCGGAAGCCTTATATTAGTGCATGGAGCAGCGAACGTTACCGCATCTACTTTAGGTAACCGTGAAATTCCAACCATGCAACCAGCGGTGCCGGGAGCGGCACAGTCGGATTGGGTACAGACTGCACAAACAGCCATAAATATAGCATCTCCAATTTCTGCGAGAGGAAATTATTTATATTACTTACAAAACTGTCCCGCTATATCAGCAGGAAGTACAATATCTGTTCCATGGATTTTTGCTGGTTCTGGCGTAACTCACACCATAACTGCTGAATTTGCTGTGTACGTATTCACTGGTGTATTAACAGCCGGAAACAAATTTACTGTCCAAGAGACTAACCATAATAATACTGGTACAGCCAGCACACCAAGCACTGCTAATCTTGTAATAGCTAACACTGATTTATGTGTATGTTCATTCGTTGGAGATTCGGGCAATCTTTCGGCTGGTACTGGTTATACTCCCGGCATTAATATGTCTGTGGCTACATTTGGATCGTTGCAGTATATTCTTAATCAAGCTTCAGGGTCTATTGCAACCGCATTTTCTGGTGGTACTGAAGCAAATTGGGCTGCATCTGCTGCTGCGTTTAAACCAGCACCTCCAGCAAAAGGATTTTCTTTCGGATCAATTTTAGGAGCTTAATCTTATGGCTGTACCAACTTACTTTAGAATGGATGGATGGGTTAAGTCAGTAACTGGTGCAGCCGTATCTGGAGCCCAGATATATGTGGCAACCCAGCCAGCAAACACTGCGTTCCTTCCCCCATCTCCGTTAGCCACCTATTTACAGTGATCCTAACGGTTTAGTTCCTATAACACAACCTATTCTTACGGATGGCTTTGGACATTATGATTTTTACGTACTTCCCGGCACATACACAGTTGTAGTAGGGTTGAATGGACAGGTATCTCAAGTATACCCCGATCAAAGTATAGGACAAGCTGGAGGAGGCACTAGCGGTACGGTTACCAGCGTAGGTTTAGTTGATAGCTCAGGATTTTTGACTATCACTGGATCACCAGTAACTTCAGCAGGTAATATAAGCATTGCATTTGCTACTGAGCCTGCTAATAAAGTGTTCTCTGGACCTTCCAGTGGGCCTGCTGCATCTCCTACCTTCCGTTCATTAGTATTGGCAGACCTTCCTAGCATAGGATTTTCAAACCTTACAGGAAATATTTCTGTTAACCAGATGAACAGTGGTACTAGCGCATCTTCTTCAACTTTTTGGAGAGGTGACGGTACATGGGTAGCAGCCGGAACAGCTTTTTCGACATCTGGACAGGGTTGGTTCTTCCCTGATTTGGGAATTATAGGAGCAAACACTTCTTCTTCTGGACAATACACCCCAGCAAACAACGACAACGAAGTATTGGCATATCAGTTTGTATTGTTAGCTTCTTACACAATTAGAAAAATATCGGCTATACCTAATAGTGCTGGTGGTAATGGAAATGCTAGCTGCGCTATATATTCATTTGATGGAAACACAAAGTTAATAGATGCTGGAGCAAATGCATTCCCCGGCACACCGGGAGGATCAGTAGTAACTGTAAGTATTACACCTGTTACACTTAGCCCCGGTGTTTATTGGTTAGGATGCAGTTCCACAAATCACTTGATGACATCTGCTATGGGATTTACTTTGTCATCTGGTTCTGCTGGTTATTTTTCTATTGTCAACGGAAGCCAAGTACGTACAGGTAAGGCTGCTAATAGCATGTCTGGTGGAGCTATGCCATCTACTCTTGGAGCAATTTCATCTATTTCTGATCCAGCCTCAGGGTTTGCAAGATTCTTGTTTGAATGTTAATGACACACAAAATTTTAATAGCAATAGTTACTTGTAACGGTAGAGAAGATTGGGTAGAAGTAATTAGAAATACATGGATGCCCTTGGTAAAAGGAGCCGATGTACGGTTCTTTAAAGGTACAGAAGATTTGCACACTACAGAAGATAACTTTAGTGTGCAACTTAACTGTAGAGACGATTATCAAGGGCTTCCAAATAAAGTTCAAGAAATTGTCAAATGGGCATTAAATCATGAATATGATTATATGCTTAAGTGTGACGATGACGTGGTTATAAACCCTTGTAAGATACTTCGCTCGGGGTTCGAACAATACGATTTTGTTGGACACGAATGTGCGCCTAATAATCAGACCCCATGGGGATTCAATTATTGGCTGTCAAAAAAGGCTATGAAAATAGTGGCCGATGATATTCTCCCCAGCGATAATAACGATGAAGCTTGGGTATCCAGAGCGATGAATCGTAATGGTATACTACTAAAACACGATGACCGCTACATGCTGCATTACGGCAGAAACTTAGGAATAATGCCAGAGCGTAGATCGCTCAGAAAGCCTGTAGAAATGCCTAAGTATGAATCAGAAATATTTTCTTGGTGTATGCATAATCACAATGTAGACAGAAAGATACTGATTCAAGAGTTTATTAGGGTGTATGAACGAGAGGTTAAGACTCAGTGCCAAAGATAAAAACATTTTATACTTATATGTGGCTTAGAGAAGACGGAACTCCTTACTATGTAGGTAAAGGCAGTTATAAAAAGAGAGCCTTTGAAAGACACAAGGTTGGCAATAGAATACAATATGCTCCTCCAAAAGATCGTGTTCTTATTCAAGAATTTCCTACCGAACCTGATGCTTTTGAAGCAGAAAAGTTTTTGATTTTTTACTATGGTAGAAAAGATTTAGGGACAGGAATTCTTAGAAATCAAACAGATGGAGGAGAAGGAAATACAGGTACTTCTGAAGGACATAGAAAACAGGCAGAAGCTTTAAGGGGCAGAATATTTTCGGAAGAACATAGACGTAAGATAAGTGAATCCAAAAAAGGTAATAAAGCTCGTTTAGGTATAAGAAGGACGCATTGCAAAAGAGGTCATGAATTAGTTGAAAGTAATGTTTACTTGACTCCCAAAGGCAATAGAGAATGCAAAGTTTGTAAGTCTTTTATAGCTAAGGAATATTATAAAAGGAAAAAGACAAATGCAGCATCCTAAATGTTATACATCTAGTGCCATAGGTGATGCACCTGATTTAAATAAAAATTTTATGAAAAGAGAAGAATCTGTAAGTATATATTGGGATGACGCCATTTTAAATCCCGAATATAACGATGATTCTTATTTTAAAGTTGTGCATCAGTGTGAGCCGCCAGAAACCTTAAACATAATAGACAAGTTGATTGCTAATCACCGATTCTACGACCTTATAATGGCATGGGATGAACGAGTACTAAGAGAGTGCCCTAATGCTGTATTCCTTACTGAATCCGCATGTAGTTGGCTACCTCGCAAATGGGACACAGTTGATCCATTCGGTGTGATGAATTGGGACGGTATAAAGCATAAAAATCCCGTAGAAATGAACTATGTACCTTGTGACGTGACCAAGAAAGAGTTTGCGGTTTCATTTCTTACCAGTTCTAAAAACTTTTTTCCCGGCCACAGACTTAGACAGGAAATCTATGAAGTATTGCCCGAATCTATTGGTGATCTTAGAGTATTTAAGCATCGCTCTCCTCCTATCATTCCTGATAAGAGGGCTGTTTTAGAACCATACATGTTCAGTATAGTACCGGAGAATTCAAGACACAATGGATATTACTCAGAAAAAATCATTGATTGCTTCATCGCCAAAACCGTCCCTATCTACTGGGGAGCCCCAGATATCGGAGTACATTTTGACGAAAATGGAATCATTACCTTCTCTACTACAGAAGGATTGCACAGGATACTATCCACGCTTACTAGAACATCATATGATTCATTACTATTGGCTATACAAAATAACTATGAACTTGCTTTAAAGGGCGTACACCAGTGGGACTTAATTGAGAACTACATAACTGCTGGGATTGAAAAGAAACGAACACAAGGTTCTGCGAGGGTTGAGTCTGTGCCTGCCGAAAAGAGCTTGATATACAGACCATTAAGAAAACAATGACTCCTAGAGACACTACTATTGTGGTACTCAGTAAATATCCTACAATACTAGAACAGTTTGTAAAATACAAAGACCTCTATGCTAAAGACACTCGCTGTGTGCTGGTAGTAGATGGTGGAAGCATATTAAAAGAACATATCCCCTATGATTGGCATGTAGTGTACGGCCCACAAAAGTTTAGCATGGCTGGAAACGCTACGATGGGCTGGATGAATGTGCCCTACACCAATGACATATTGTATATGGGAGATGATGTACTGTTCCAGCAGCCTAACACAGTCGAAGAGCTAAGAAGGCTGGCATATTCTGATCCTAAGATAGGAATGCTTTCCCCAAGAATAATTGGAGGGGCAGACAATCCTTTACAAAAGCAAGAGTCTGATAAAGAACTAATTTACTCTAACCGATACCTCGCTTTAGTATGCACTTTCATAAAGCGTGAAGTGGTCGATAAGGTAGGGTATCTGGACGATAAGACATTTGTTGGATACGGCTGGGAAGATTGTGATTACTCTAGAAGAGTAGTTAATGCTGGTTACAAACTGGCCGTAGCGCCCCAACTGTATGTTCAACATGGAGTGTTTAGAGTTCAAAACCCAGAGACGGGTGAGGGAGTTACGGGTAGGGGAACTGAAACCTTTATGCGTAATGAGAATTGGGAATACGATAAGATTCAGGAACAAACCGACGTTAATAAATGGGCTTACGAACATAAGTGGAAAGATACTAAGCAGGAGTTTTAATGCGAGTGTTATCTGGTGTACTTATATTTGCAATACCTGATCTTACTAGAATTTGTTTAAGATCATTAATAAGTACACCAACGGATGTACTTGTGGTAGATAATTGCGCTCCTCAGGATGTAAAAGAGGAAGCTTACAGATACGGAGATAGAATCAAAGTCATAACTATGGCAGAGAATACGTACTGTAACGGTGGCTGGAATGAAATCATGCAGTACGGATTAGAGCATGACTATGATCTTATAGGTCTAGGCTCTTCAGATGTTGAACTTCATCCCGGTTGGTACAATCTGGTAATCAACAGGGCTACAGAGCATCCAGACGAAATTATTCTTCCGCGAGTAGGAGAACCTGTAAGTAACGCCGATATAAACAACGTTACTATAGCCTCTTCTACTCCGGGGTTTTTCACTTTCCTACCAAAACAGGCAGTAGCACAGGTTTACCCTATACCAAGAGGCTTAAGACATTGGTTTGGGGATGAATACATGTTTACCATACTAAGACAGATTGGATGGAAGACAGTTATTCTCAATGATTTTACAGCCTATCACCAATGGTCTTCTAATACAGCCCAGAACCCAGAGGCTTATAGAGTGATAGAGCAGGATAAACTAGAATGGCAACGACTCAGAAATCAGCACTTATTACAAAGATAGATAAAAAACCGGAAATACGTCAATTTACCACAGCAGAAGCAGCTTGGTTAGCAGCGGTTATTGATGGAGAAGGAAGCTTTGGATTGTATAACTACGGGAAAGAAGGACGTAGAGTGATGATCCAAATGGGGAATACTAATAAAAGTTTTGTAGAAGAAATGCGAAGAGTTATAGGATGTGGTTCTTCTATACGTAGGGTATCTTTTGGTAAAAGTCATATTGGAAGAAAACCTATGTATCATTATGTGTTGAAAGGCTCAGCAAGATGTTATTGGGTTTTATTTCAAATTGTTAGTTTTTTGATAATAAAAAAAGAAAAAGCCAAATCTATATTGAACGAGTTAGAAACAAAGCCATTTGGCCGATGGGCGAATGCAACGCCAGAAGCAAGGAAAAAACAATCTGACAGACTTAAATTGCAGTGGAAAAATCCAGCTATTAGAGCAAGACGTATGGCTGGCATAAAAAAGTCCATTGCCAGAAAAAAGAAGGCTAAAAATGGCAGAGCGTAAAGTCGCCCTCGTTTCTGGAATCTCGGGCCAAGACGGATCATATTTGGCCGAATTACTTTTAGATAAAGGATATTCTGTACATGGAATTCTCAGACGATCTAGTAGCTTCAATACTGGCAGAATCGACCATATATTCGACAGATTACACCTCGTTTATGGTGATCTTACCGACTCTGGATCAATTGCAGAGATTGTTTCCTCAATTCGACCAACAGAAATATACAATCTTGGTGCCCAATCTCATGTGCGCGTCAGTTTTGATGCACCCAGATACACAGCCGATGTGGATGCGATTGGAACCCTTAATTTATTGCAGGCTGTAAAGGCACATTCGCCCGAATCTAGAGTGTATCAGGCAAGTTCTAGTGAACTGTTTGGTATGCCGCTGGAAGTACCCCAAAGAGAAACAACCCCCTTTTACCCTCGTAGTCCTTACGGAGTGGCGAAGTTATTTGGTTATTGGACCGCAGTAAATTACAGAGAAAGTTACGGTATATTTGCCAGCAATGGCATATTGTTCAACCATGAATCGCCACGAAGAGGGGAAACCTTCGTATCCCGCAAGATCACTAAAGCTGTTGCTCGAATCCACCACGGATATGAGCACAGATTGCTACTTGGCAACCTCGACGCAAAGAGGGATTGGGGATACGCTAAAGAATACGTTGAATGTATGTGGAAGATGTTACAACATGAGAAACCAGACGATTTCGTGGTGGCTACTGGAGAAACCCACACGGTTAGAGACTTTGTTACTGAAGCTTTCGAGTATGTTGGTTTGGATTGGAGTTCCTTTGTTGGGATTGATCCTAAATATTATCGTCCTGCCGAAGTGGATATACTACAAGGTGATGCTAGCAAAGCAAGAAATGCATTTGGATGGGAACCAAGAGTAAAGTTTAAAGAACTTGTCCGTCTGATGGTAGATCACGATATAAGGGAAGAATATGGCAGGACTCAGAGATAAAAAAGTGCTTGTTACAGGTGGTTCAGGATTTCTAGGATCACATGTAGTGGAAGAGCTTTATAAAGCAGAATGCGGAGAAGTAATTCGTTCCAGTAGTCATTACTGTGATTTAGTAAAACCTAAAGAAGTAGATTTGTACCTAGGATGGTTAAAGCCTGATGTAATCATACATCTTGCAGCTACTTGTGGTGGTATTGGAGCTAATCAAGCTGAACCCGGAAGATTCTTTTATGAGAATTTGATGATGGGCGTTAACTTGATGGAAACTTCACGCAAGCTGGGAATAAGTAAGTTTGTGCAGGTAGGAACGGTTTGCTCTTACCCTAAGTTTTGCCCTACACCTTTTAAAGAAGAGGACTTGTGGAATGGTTATCCCGAGGAAACGAATGCGCCCTACGGCATTGCGAAGAAAGCATTGCTTACCATGGCGCAAGCCTACCGTCAACAATACGGATTCAACGCCATCTACCTCATTCCGGTTAACCTATATGGGCCAAGAGATAATTTCGACCCACAAACGTCTCACGTAATTCCGGCTATGATAAAGAAATGTGTTGATGCACGTAACGAAGGAAGAAACACAGTAGAAGTTTGGGGTACTGGTAAAGCTAGCCGAGAATTTCTATATGTAAGAGATGCGGCGGTTGGTATAGTAAAAGCTACAGTGCAGTATGATAGACCAGAGCCTGTTAATCTTGGCACAGGAGAAATGACTCCTCTGAGCAATCTTTATCATATAATTGCTTCATTAGTAGGTTTTAACGGAACGTTTAATTATGTGGGTGGTCCTGATGGTCAACCGCAAAGACAATTAGACACTTCAAAAGCTCTAAGAGAATTTGAGTTTGAAGCATTTACTCCTCTATGGAAGGGTTTGGACGAAACTATAAAGTGGTATGAAGATACTTATATCAATAAGCTCGTGTGAAATATTTGAAAAATCAGGACTAAATGATCCTTTGCGAGAAACTTGGTTACCTGATGCAGTTAAACTGGGCATGGATTATAAGTTCTTTCATGGAGCAGGCTCTACAGAAAAAGAAGATGTAGTTGTTCTGCCAGTAGATGATTCTTTAGGTGGATTGACCGAGAAGGCCAAAGCAAAGGCGAAATGGATGGTGGATAATGGCTATGATTATGCTTTTTCATGTTTCCCCGATACTTACGCTTGTGCTATTCGCCTCTATAATAGCGATTACGCTAAGTATGACTACTACGGTCGCATACATCAGCACGTTGGCGGTCCTCCGTATTGCCAAGGCGGTCCCGGTTATTTTCTCAGTCGTAAAGCGTGCGAAAGAATTTATCAAAATCCGACTAGCTACTTAAATGATGACTGTTGGATTGGTGACGTTTTAAATGTACCAGATATAAAAAGAGGACACTCAGACGACTTCACATATGTCGGTCCCGGCCCTCTAGTTGGGAACACTTCTATTACAAATCATCTTTCTACTCAGCCGGGAGGATTTACTCCCGAGGGGATGAGGGCAGAGCACCAAAGATGGCTAGGATCGTATGATTATTGATGCTTTTTACACATATTTGTGGCTGAGAGAAGATGGTACTCCTTACTACGTAGGAAAAGGTAAGGGAAATAGGGCATACTGGCGCAGACCTTCAGAAAAACTACAGCCTCCCACCAAAGACCGTATCATTGTGCAGGAATGGCCTTCCGAAGAAGACGCATTTGCTGCCGAAAAGTTTTTGATTGAGTACTATGGAAGAAAAGACCAGAAACTAGGGTTATTGGTAAATTTCACTGACGGTGGAGACGGAGCTTCCGGTGCAGTTCGCACAGAAGAATTTAAAAAGAAATTAAGAGAAGCCAACGTAGGAAAACAGATACCTGAAGAAGCAAAAGAGAAAATGCGTCAGGCCAAGATTGGTATTAAACACACCGAAACTTGGAAAGAAAACCACCGTAAGATGATGATGGGTAGAAAACACTCTTCAGAGACTAGAAAAAAGATGTCCCAATGGCAAATTGGCAAAAAGCTTAGCGAAGAAACTAAGCAGAAAATAAGAGAGGCTGCATTACGCAGATTTAATAATGGTAATTGATGCCTTTCCTTTTTGTGACGAACTTGATATGTTAGAGCTTCGTTTGGGGCAGATGGATGAAGTTGTAGATCATTTTGTAATGATTGAAGTAGAACGAACCTATAAAGGTGATCCTAAGCCCCTTTATTACACTCAGAATAAAGAACGATTTGCTAAATGGAACCATAAGATTCATTGCATCACCCCTTATTTAGGAATGGCAGGGTCTTGGGAATTCGAGGTTATACAACGAAATGCACTCTTGGACACAATCAAAGCCCTTACCCCAGCCCTCGGGGACACCATTACGTTTTCAGATTGCGATGAGATACCCAACCCAGACGTGGTTAGAGTTCATACACCCATATTGGGTCTTAGAAACCTCAGACAGTATACATACTGGTATAACTATAACCGACTCTTCAACTATGGCGGCAGGGCTTGGTCAAGAGCTAGAATAGGCACTATAAAGGAAATGTATGAACGAGGGCCAATGCACTTCAGGGGTGGTCCGCAAGATGACTTGGACCCAAACTTCCCTTCAATTGATAATGGAGGATGGCATGGTACGTACTTTGGTTCTTCCATTGAGCGAATCAGAAGAAAAGTACATTCGTTCTCTCATGACGACCTTGTACCCTTCATTGACTCAAGAACAGACAAACAGATAGCAGAGGATATTCACAATGGGATTTGTATTTATCATTTGCAGGGAGTTCCACAAGCTGAAGTGGTGGATACAAATGATCCTGTTCGTGTTCCTCCGTATTTTAGACAGAATCTATCTCGTTTCGAGCTATTCACAGATAATTTTTTTGTTAATAAGTATCGTCATTTATTTGATAATCCAGAAACAGGAAAAATCACTTCAGTTACAGAACCAGTAAAACCAAGACACTTTAGACCATTAGGATAACGACTCAGATGTATGATGCTCAGAGAATCAATTTAATAAACTCCTTATCGGAAGACCTTTCGCCTTACGTTCCGTTTACCAAAGAATTTATACCGGGACAAACCCAAGTATTGTACTCTGGGCCTTATTGGAATCAAAAAGAATTCCAGATGGCTATGCAAGCCCTGTTGATGGGTAAATGGATAACCTCTGGAGAATATGTAGCTCGATTCCAAAACGTATTTGCTCAGTATTTTGGAGTTAAATACGCTCACATGGTTAATTCAGGAAGTTCTGCTAACCTCGTAATGATTGCAGCCCTGAAGAAGCATTTCAACTGGCAAGATGGAGATGAGGTCATTGTTTCTCCGGTAGGGTTCCCTACAACGATTGCTCCTTTGATGCAGCATGGGCTGAAGCCTGTATTTGCTGATATCGAGTTAAACACTCTCAACTTCAACTTAGATCAAGTAGAAGCCAAGATAACACCCAAAACAAAAGCCATTATAGTCTCCCCTGTATTGGGTAATCCGCCCGATATGGATAGACTAAAGAGTATGGCAGAATACCATGGCATAAAGCTAATTGGAGATAATTGTGACAGTATCGGAACCAGATGGAATACACAGCATATTAACAAATACTATTTTTGCTGGTCATCATCTTTCTATCCCGCCCACCACATATCAACTGGAGAAGGTGGAATGGTCTGCTGTGACGATAAAAGGTTCATTGATGAAGTCAGAAGTATTTCATGGTGGGGACGTGATTGCTACTGCGTGGGTGCCGCTAACCTGTTATCCTGTGGAACCTGCGGAAAACGATTTGATAAATGGCTAGAGAATGAAGACGCTGTTATCGACCATAAGTACGTATTTACCAACGTTGGTTATAATTTAAAGCCTCTGGATTTGCAGGGGGCCATCGGTCTAGCTCAGATGGAAAAAATGCCAGATATTGAGCGTAGACGTAGAGAGTATAAGACTAAGATTTCACAATTTTTTGCTGCTGATTTACCTGTTTCTACTTATGTTCGCATGGTAGAGACGTTACCACAAGCCGATCCTTGCTGGTTTGGTGTGCCTATATATTGCCACGAACAAGTAAGAAAAGAACGCTTTGTTGCTTTCCTAGAGGAAAACAAGATTCAGACCAGAAGTTATTTTGCTGGAAACATCTTAAAGCATCCGGCGTATAAACATCTAGACGACGCTGCTAAATATCCCAATGCGAATTTGGCGCTTACCAACGTGCTATTCATTGGGTGTGCTCCCCACTATACTCCAGAAATCATCAAGTATATCGGAGAGAAAGTTAAGATGTGGGCAGAGTTGGAGGCTAAACGTGGATGACAAATCTAACAGTACTTGGTGGAAGAGGGTTTGTAGGTAGTACATATGTAAAAAAGTACTATGATCAAGCCGTTGGAAACATAGTAAGTATAAACGAACGAAATGATTTGAACGTGTACAGCAAGGACGTGTTGTATTTCATTAGCACTGTTCATAACTACAACGTTTTTGATAATCCAACATTAGACATAGAAACAAACCTTATAATACTTGTAAAAGTGCTGGAGAACTGGAGAAAGCACCCAGATTCAAAAGATGGTGTGTTTAACTTTATAAGTTCATGGTTTGTATATGGTAAGCAAGAACATCCCCATGGAGTGAAAGAGGACGCAATTTGCGACCCCAAAGGTTTTTACTCTATAACCAAGCGTTGTGCTGAACAACTCCTAATATCTTACTGCTCTACTCACAATCTTAAGTACAGAATATTGAGATTAGGTAATGTGATTGGTGAGGGAGACAAAAAAGTTTCGGCTAGAAAGAACGCTCTTCAATACATGGTTAATCATATATTAGAAGGTAAGCCTGTCGAAGTGTATGGAGACGGTCACTTTCATCGAGACTTTATACACGTAGAAGACTGCGTAACCGCGATAGATTTAGTGATAAATAAAGGGAATGTAAACAGTATTTATAACATAGGAAATGGCAAGATGTGGGATTTTATTACCATACTTTCCTACGTTAAAATCATGTCAAATTCTGGCAGTAAGATAGAGCACGTAGAACCAAAAGAATTTCATAAGGCTGTACAGATACCAAGCTTTTACATGGATGTGTCTAAGCTAAAAGCACTAGGTTTTGAACCAAAGTACAAGTATGCCAAACTGTACGCCACTTTACTCAGAGAGGATTAGCGTTGCGTACTTTGATAGCAGTAGTGTCTGCTCGTCATCGCAGTGAATGGAGAAAAGCTATAAGAGAAACTTGGTTGCCATTAGTACCGATAACCAAGGCTGAAGTTAAGTTCTTTGTAGGCTCTGGGGATTCTCCCATAGAACCTGATGTTGTAGAACTTGATTGTGATGATTCTTACCAAGGGCTTCCAGAGAAGATACGGGAGATAACCCGATGGGCGCTTAAGAATCAGTTTGACTATATGCTCAAATGTGATGATGACGTTATATTAAGGCCGGAAGGCATTCTTTACAGTGGTTACGAAAACCACCTTTACTCAGGCAAGACTAACAGATATCCCACCACAGAACAGCCCTTTCCTGTAACCGTGGGATTCAACTATTGGCTACACAAAGATGCCATGAAGTTAGTGTCTGAGCATGAATTACCTCCCGAGTTAGGGCCGGGAGTGAAAGACAACGATGATGAGAAGTGGGTAGCAGGAATAATGCACGACCATGGCATTAAGCTACATCACGACCATCGTTATGAGATTTATGGTGGGGAATTACCTGAAAAGGAACCCACTATATTGTACCGTCCTTTACGTCCACCGAAAGTCAATTCTGAACAAAATCGGGAAGCGTTTAGCTGGACAATTTTTTTGGAAGCAAACAGCGGTAATGGAATACCTTTAGATATAAAGATAAAAGAATTCTACAAGGTGTTTAATAAACTTTATAATAATCCCCAAGCTTAGCGGCTTGGTGTTAGGGAGAGGTAGTGCTGACACATTATCTCTCCCGCCTTTGTCAGAAGGAACATATGAATCAAAATTACAATAAAACCCATTGTATTAGAAAGCATGAATTTACTGAAGAGAATACTTACGTATTTCCCAACGGTAAGCGTGCATGTAAAACTTGTAGGTTACTGTGGTATAAAAAGCACAGAGACGGTAACAAGGAAAAGCGTGCTATAAGCAAAAAGAAATGGGATAATAACAATAAAACCCACACAAGAGAGTATCAACGAACAATAGAAAGAAAAAGAGTAGGTTGGACTAAAGAACTGTGGGATAGCACATTAAAAGAACAGAAAAGACGATGTGCTATTTGTAAACAATATCTAGAGTTGGAAGGTAAGGGTAAGAGAAGCGCAACAGCGGATCATATCCATGTCAATCCTCCGATTCCTAGAGGTATTTTGTGTAGCCATTGTAATATGGGGTTGGGACTGTTTAAAGACAATCCCGCCATTTTAATAGAGGCAGCAAAATACGTCGAAAGACACAAACCGTAATTTAATTTACAGTATCCGGGGCAACATCTAGCCGGGGAAAGGAAAAACAATGGCTTCAAATTTACCTTCAGTTACGTTTGCTGATTTATTTCCAACAGGCGTATCCATGGACTCTAAGACCATTACCATGTGGCAACAGCTACAAATTGGTGCTGGAGTTTATGCAGTAGGTGGAATTCCTGCTGGAGTACAGAATTTGGCTGGACTTAAGACAATTGATTTCAGCACCTTCCTACAATCAACTGTAGTTAGCGAACTGACTGTACCTGCAACTGGAAGTACATATATTTATCGTTATGTACCTTCCACTGATAAATTGCAGATTTTCCAGCAAACACTGTCAAATGGATCACAAACAGCATTTACGGAACTAACCGCATCTGCCGTGATTCCATCCGGTGTTCTGAACGACACAATAGTCGGTGAGTTTATCTTCAACAGATTGTAAGTTATAGAAAACAAAGAACTTAGGAGTAATTACCCTGAGTAGAGTTGGGCGGTACTCATAATGCCGCCCTTCTCGCCTTTATGAGAGGAATTTTATGGGAAGAACAAGACAAACACATTGCAAGAGAGGGCATGAATTTACGGAAGAGAATACTTATGTAGCTCCTCCTAATAAACAGCATCCCTATGGATTAAAGCAATGTAGAATATGTCGTACATTAAGAAATCAGAAACGAAGAGAAGACCCTGTTGAGCGTGCTAAGATTAATGCTCGTAGCATTCAGTGGGCTTTAGATAATCCTGAAATAGTAAGAAAGCGCAGTAGAGAACATACGTGGAAAGAATCAGGTTGGTTACCTGAGATGATTGAAGACAAGTTAAAAGAGCAAGATAATAAATGCGCTATCTGTCTTAAGAAGTTTACTGAAGAAGATGGTCCTCATGCCGACCATGCTCATACTACACCTCCTAAACCAAGAGGTTTATTATGTGGAAAATGCAATAGAGGTATAGGCATGTTTAACGACAACCCTTTGCTTTTGCAATGGGCATCTCAATACATCTTGAAATACTCAAGCTAGAAGGTTTCGTCACCGAAGTCGTGACCTTCTTTATAAATATAGGAGGTTACTTTGGGCCACAACTTACAACAACTAGGTACTGCCGCTCTAGATATGATGGGCGGAATGATTACCTTAGCTAAACCAGAAGATTTGCCAGAAGGTGCATCTCCCCGTTGTCAAGACGTAGATTTTGACATCGGTTCAGTTCACACACGTCCCGGCTTGCTGTCTGTTTATACTTACGCTACAACTTTTAACATTACTTCTGTAGTAATCACCTATGGTACGGCCACTGTTACTTATACAAATTCAGCCGGAACTCAACCTGTAGTAAACGAGCAGTTGCTCCTACAGGGATTTACAGGTGCATTGATTTTTTTGAACGGCCAAACAGTTGTAGTAGAATCAGTAACCGCAACGTCATTTACATTTGCAATTACTAGTCAAGATGTTTCTTTAACTGTAGTATCGGGTGCAACCGCTATCTCACTGACTGGTCAGTTTGCTGGTCCTAACGTACCAACTTTAGCAACAGATATTTCCGGTGGGTCTGCTCCTTGGGTATCTCCTAATAGCATTCTGGGAAATACAAGCTATGCATCATCAGCTACAGGCAGTACCGTAACGGCTCCCGGCGTTCCCGGTGCAGCCGCTAACGTAGATTCGGTTAGACCTTGGACAAGCCCTTCTAACGTGTTTTCTACCTCTTTATTTGCCACAGTGTCATTATCCGCTGGGCAAACGTCTACAGCCATCCTAGCCAACGGAGTAGGGTATGCAATACCTTCTAATGCCTCCGTAAAGGGCATTTCCTTGGCTTTTAAGGCATCAACGACAGGGGTAGCTGGTTCTGGCTCGATTAATATTCAATTAGCCCAGAACGGCTCTCCTATAGGCACTGCGATCAACGTACCAATAAGCAACACTCCTAATACCTATACCCAAGGGTCTTCAGCTTATCAATGGGGTACAAATTTAACCCCGGATATAGTTAATGGCACTGCTTTTGGTATTTTATTGGATGCTCAGCAGGGTACCGGATCAGGGGCGTTCTCAGTAAATAGCTTAACTGTTACTGTGTATTATACCACTGCATCATCATCTGATGCATTGCAGGCACAACAATTTGTATTCGTAATCCCTTCAACCTCTGGTATTTCAGGTTTTGGAGTAAGCTTTCAAGCATATTCAACGACAAATACCTCAGTTACTGTTCAGATGTTAAAGGGTGGATTGCCCGTAGGTACTGCAAAGACGCAAGTTTTAACTACAGTCCCTACCATCTATTCTCTTGGTGCTTCCAACGATTTATGGGGTAATACATGGCTATTCTCAGACGTAAACTCTAATCAGTTTGGTATACAAATCACAGCTTCAGGCACAGGTACAACGTTTATAAATGACGTTGACATGCTAGTTTATATTACTCCTGCTCTAGTGAATTTTAATTGGATTAAAACCTACGAGCAAGATGATGGTGATATAAACACATTGGCCTTAGATGCTTCAGGAATTATTTGGATAGAAGATGTAATCAACAATGAAGGTGCGTTGTCAGTAGCTTTAACAGGCATTCTACCTAATTCATATGCAAAAAGCAGTACGATGTTTGATAGAGAGTATATTTGCTTTTCTAATGAATTTATAGGAAGTGATAGACCTAGAGTGTTTGATGGTACTAGTTTCTTACCACTATCAATGTATGCTCCCGGTGGTCAGTTAAGTGTTCAAGCTTCATCATCTGGAACTACTTCTAACCTTAACTTAACATCCTATGCTGTAACTGGTGGAGTAGCCACTTTCCAGTACACAGGTACTGAACCTGTAGCTGGTACGGTATATGTTCTAACCAACATTATACCTTCCGCAGCAGGAAGTACTACAGACACATTAATTAATAATAAGCCTTTCATCATTTTGAGTAGTGGGTTATCTCCTACTCAATTTGAAATTTCTGTACCAAGTCATGCTAATTTAGGCTCAACTCCTTTGGTAAGCACTGCGACCGCAGTACTTGCTCAGAATTTTTCTATTAGCAGCATTATACAGTCCTACAGATTCGTATCCCCTCCACCACCGCCAACTAACGCTGGAAGTGGAAGCTACGGTACTCCGGGTACAGCAGAAGGGCCAAATCCTAAAGGTAAATGGCAGCAGTTGTTACAGAGCGCAGGACCGGGAAGTTCTCAGCCGGGAAGCGTTGTAACAGTGTATTATGCCAATGCATCCGTTGGTGGAGTTGGTATTCCCGGCGATGATAACCTAGTTGAACAATTTAATCAAGGAATTCCTACATACGTCTATATCACTGGTACAGGCACCTATAATGGTACTTGGCAGGTAACTAGCGTAGGTATTGGCATTCCTCCCGGTGGTGCTGGCGAAAGATACTTCTTTACATTCAACTTCACTAGCTCTACACACTTTGTTACAAATTCAACGACTGGCATGACTTATCAAAGATCATTGGCAGTTGTGAATACAACCACAGGTATTGCTGATCTACAAGCTGGATCACAAGTAACCATCACAGGGGAAACTCCTGCTGGATGGAATGCTACTTGGACAGTGGTACAGCCATTGAATAGCGGTAGTTTGAACATTACTAACGCTGCTGTAAGTGGTGACGGAAGCACTATTACATTCCAGTATAACGTGGCAACTGGTGTAGCACCTAAGGCAAGCGAAATTGTAAAGGTAACTAACGTACTTGTAAACTCTGGAACAGAACTAAATGGCACTTATGTCATTCAGACATCCACGAATACAAGTCCCGGTAGTTTTACAGTTATTGCTCCTGCTGGTGCAACGGCTGGTGAGAGTGTAACACAAACAAACGCTCAAGCCGTTGTATACGGTACACAGTTTTTGATTGATCCCGGCTCAACAACAGTGGGAACTACTACCAATCCTATTTATGGCAGTGGAACTACTGGTACTCTTAACGTTATCGGTGCAACTCCTAGTGGGGGCACACAGATATCAGCAGGTACTAGACAGGCTGTTTGCTTCTTTATAACTGATACCGGATATAACACCGCTCCTAATGTACCAGTAACTTTTGACGTAGCTTCGGGAAGTAACTCGATTGTAGTTAGCAATCTTCCTATAGGACCGCCTAACGTAATTGCCAGAGGTATCGCCATTACAGAGGCAGGGCAAAACGGTGTTCCGGGTGCTAATTTTTATGTAATTGAAAACGATGTAACTTCTACGATTGGTAATTCGGTGGTTACATTGGCAACATCCACAATTGTACGAGACAACACTACTCAAAGCGCAACCTTCTCATTCACTGATGCTGTTCTTCTTGAATCGAGAGAGATTGACATACAGGGTGACAACTTATTCAACTTGATTGAACTGGGAAGTTCAGCATGGTGTGTACCATATAAGAGCAGAATGTTCTACGGTATGCAATTGAATAAAGTACAGGGGTTCACAGCTATGGCATTTGATAGCTACGTAACTCCCGGTCAACCTGCTGGTTGGAGTTCTCCCGGCATTGGTGGAACCCTAGTAACAAGTACTGTTACAGGTTTTGCTTATTCTATTAGTAACACTACAGGATCAACCATAGCTACGGCTGGATTAATTCAGCAGGGGGCTTATCAAGACTATTACGGAGTGCCGATTATAGAGCAGAATACTCTGTATTCAGTGCGAGTAGCGGCTAGAGCACCATCAGGAAGTGCGATTGGGACTCTAGTTATAGACTTGTTTGATGGCTCAACGGTGTATGGTTCGTTCACTGTACCATTTTCACAAATGTCAACAATTACGCAGGTATTCTCTGGTAGCTTGTTGACCAATCCATTTACTAGTGCGGTTAACCAAGGGGGTGCTCAAAGCACTTCTGGGTCTGTGCCAACAACCCTTGTTCTAAGAGTATATGCACAGAATCTGGGTAACGGAGCAAACGTAGAAATAGATAGAGTGGAAGTTTATCCGACCGAAACTCCATTTATTGAAGCTCAGGTTTATGGTTCTTATATTAACCTGCCCGAGTCTATAGACGCAAGTTCTAACGGAGGTATCATTGATACTTCGACCGAAAACAAGCAGCCTGTAACTGGGGCGTTTGTTATGCATGATCTGTTGTTCTTACTCAAGACTAAGAGCATGTATTCAGTGGAAGACAATGTAAACTCTGAACCCGGAGGTTGGGGATTAAAAGAAGTAAGTAATAGAGTGGGTTCTATTGGAATTCACGCTTATGATGTTGGTGAAGAGTGGGCGGTTATGGCTTGCCGAGAAGGTATCTTCGGATTCAATGGTGGACAACCACAAAAGATGATGCAAGAAATCTGGCAAGTTTGGGAAGCTATTAATTGGGATGCTGGACATACTATCGTGTTAAGAAATGATATTATTAACAAGCGTATTCTATGTGCTATCCCTCTACCTACCGGAACCAACCCAACTACAGGTGTTAAAACTAAGTCAGTAGCTTGGTTACCTAATGCTACATATAATCCTACACCAACCACACCAAACGTTATGCTGTGCTTAAACTATCAAGGTCTAGGCACATTCGAAGAGTTGGTAAGTGGAGCAGAAATGCACACTACCATGTTTGGTACGCTGGCTGCTGTAGATATGCGTAGAAAATGGACAATTTGGCAAATTCCATCACCTTATATGGACTTTGTAACAAGAAAGAATGGAATCGACGCACCGTTGTTTATTTGCAATGGTATTGATTCTTCTAAGGTTTATGAGCTAAGTACAGATCAACTCAGTGACGATGGAGTTGCAATCAATAGCTCATACACAACATACGGGTTCGTTAATGCTGAAAAAGCAGCTACAGTACCTATATTTGGATATCATACAAAGAGATACACTATTTTGCAGATTCTGGCTAGTGGAGCAGGAACGGCTCAATTGCGTATTCTTCCAAATACGTTGGATGCTCGTTATCCATACACTGTACCTGTTGGTATCACACTAACTAGCCCAGAGCAAGATGATTTCTTTAGACCTATTAACGTAAAAGGAAACCGTGTATTCGTAGAGACATCTACTAATGCGGTCGGCGCTTGGTTTAGCCAAAGCAAAATAATGTTAACTGGTAAAGCAGATCATTGGTCAAGTCTCAACCCTACGGGTGGTGGGAACATTGGCATTACATCGTCTTCATAAACCCCAAAGGAAGGGAGCCTAAAAAGCTCCCTTTCTATTTTAGGAGAGTATATGGCTCAGCAGCACACAAATTTTGAAGCAGGTTCAGAACTTACATACCTATCTCAAAAAGACGCTTATTTAGGAAAGTTCTTGCGTAGATTAGTAGACGCTATGAATACATCGGCTCAAAATGCGGGAGTTTCGGCTGTTGGTAAGTTTCCTACCCCTCCTCCAGTAGATACAATAGATGTACAAGGAACTTTCAGTTCCAACTCGAACACAATTACAACACCTTCAGAAATACTGCACTGGACGTTGACTCATAATCAGCAGATTCACAAGGGTATAAAATATTTTACTGAAGTAGATACTGATCCAAGTTTCAGTAACCCTCATGTTATAGATCATGGGACTTCAAGATCAGGATTTTTAACACTGCCTACCATGGATAATGATGGTGCAACACAGAATTATTACATGAGAAGTTATGCACAATATCCCGGCAGTGATCCTTCAGAAAAGACAATTTTAGGTGGTACTAACAATCCTACTGCCATCGTTATGACAGGTACAAGCAAAACTTCCCTGTTAACTTCTAAGGGCAGCGGTACTGCAAAAGCAGATGGTCAGCAAGGTGGTCAAGGTTTAGGTAAAGTTCTTACTCGTCCTGCAACGGGGCCGAAAAGATCGGTGGTACAGCATTCATGAGTGCGTTAGTGCGAGACTATAACCACAAATATTCTAAGGCTTAGCGGCTTTAGATTAGAGGGGGAGGAATGCCATCTACATTCCTCTTTCTCGCCTTTAGATGGAAGGAAAATATGAATAAAACAGAGTACATGAAAAAATGGCGCAAAGAGAATCCAGATTATTTTAAAAATCTTATGAGACGATGGAGAAAAAAGCATCCCATCAAAAATCGTAGAATTTGGAAAAAATCTGCGAAAAAGCATAGAAAAAAGCGCCTAATAGCTGCTAAAGAGCGTAGAAAATTAATAAAACATAAAGTATTAAAACATTACGGCAAACATGGAAAATTAATGTGTAAGTGGAGAGGGTGTTGTATTTCAGATATTGATATGCTTTCTATAGATCATATAAATGACGATGGAGCAAAACATAGAAAGTCTAAATACAAAAGAAGAGATTGGGGCGGTATAAATTTATATGAGACTCTCGTTAAGAAAGATTTTCCAGAAGGTTATCAAACTTTATGTATGAATCATCAGTTCAAAAAGCAAGCACTAAAAAATCTCAAGGAACAATAATTAGAGATTACGTTCATGAAACTGATTTTGAAGCAGTAAAGAAAATCCATGATAGCACTGAGATAGACTATCAAATGCCCGACCTATCCTCTAAACTTTGGTTGGTTACAAAAGTATTAGAAGTTGATGGAATAGTAAGAACTGCGTTAGGTACTTATATACAAGTAGAATTATACTTGTGGATGGACAAATCAGATTGGGCCAGCCCTGAAGAAAAGCACCTAGCAATTAAGTTGATTGAAGAAGAAACATTAAACGAAGCGTGGCTTAGAGGGGTAGATCAAGCCGTATTGTGGTTACCTCCCGGTATGGAACGCTTTGGAAAAAGATTAGAAACAGATTTTGGATTTACACCAGATAGGGATGGGTGGAAGTCGTACTCAAGACCCACAAAAATATGAGAGGGAACGAAATGAAAGTAATTACTAAAGCAGTATTTCAAATGACCGAGAACATTGGCGAATATGTTCCCTTATATGAGGAAAGCTATTCTTACAAGGGAGAAGTAGCTCTATGTGATCGTGCCGCCCAATCTGCGGCTAAGCAAGCTGCTCGAACAGCCAGCGGGGTTGCTGGACAGGATGAGTCTTTGGCTCAATCACAAGAAGCCCAGTTGGACCCCTTCTTTAGACGTGAGATGGGAGCAGAGCATTACTTTGATCCCAATCAAGTAAACGAAATGCTAACTGCTTCACAAGCTGGTACCGGGGCTGCTCAAGGGGCTGAACAAGCTGCTTTGAATAGAAATGCGGCTTCTACCAACAATGCCACTGCTCTAACGAAGAATTTAGATGAAATAGCCAGAGATAGAATGAAAGCTAATGCTGGCGCGGCTGAAGGTATTGCTGCACAAGATGTTCTTGGAGCAAAGCAGCTTAATCAGGCTGGAGCACAAGGCGAAGCTGGTCTGTTTCAAACTGATACCGATGCGGCTCTTAAGGCAATGGGTATCAATACTAACGACATTAATACCCAGCTTGAAGCTGGCAAGAGTGGTTGGTTGCAGAACACTTTGAATACTGTAAAAACTCTAAGTGGTATGGGAAGACCTAGTTAATTGGAGGAAGAATGCTTTTAAGAAATAAGATGAAGAGATTACCTGTGTATGATCAGGGTGGTCCTGTTGATCCACAGTATGATTCTCCTCCTGACCCTAATGCAATAGGACAGTATGCTGATCCATCGGCTGCGAATGCAGTAGCTTCTGCACCTCCAGATCAACAGCCTGAATTGTCTACATGGGGTAACATACAGAATGGTTTAGGTCAAGCTCAGAATATGATGGGTAGAGTGCTAGGTAAATCACAATCAGGAGAGATTCCTGAAGCTCAAACTCGCATGTATCCTGTAGAAGGTCTTAGTGCAAAAGTATTTGATGATGGTGGGGTAGTTCAAAAGGATAAAAATACAGACGAAAATTCTATGGGTAATGCTCAATGGTTAGCATACCGTATGAATCCGCTATATCCAGATAGACATCTTGAACCCTTTTTACCACCTGATCCAGAAATGCATACTGCGCCTACTGCCGCGCACGCCCAAGATGTAGCGTCACAGTATGGAGATATGGGAACGGTAGCAAGTACTGTAGGTCAGCGACCAAGAACCCAAAAAATGAACAGAGATACTGTCCCTATATACGATGACGGTGGGCCTATAAAGAACGATCCTAATGATGGACATCATCAATTAGCCATAGTAGAAGACGGAGAAAGAGTATTAACTCCTGAACAAAATCAGCAATATGAGCAAGAACACGCTGCTGTATTTCCTACTATAGGGGCTGAGAAGCACTTAACACAAACTAATCCTCCAACTGAAGTACAAAATTCAGATGAGCCTCTTCCTGCCGATGTACCAAGAGGTGCTAGAATGAATATTAATCCTTATGCTGAAGGTACAGCCAAAGGAACAGTTGGTACAGCACCTGATGCTAAAGTAGAGCCTCCTCAAATGAGAACGATGAGTAATACATCCGTTCCACAAAATAAGATGGCTCCTGTAGAGGGCGCTATGGCTGGTGAAGGTCAACCCGGAGGGGCACCTCCCGGTGGAGAAGGTGGTGGTGGAGCGGGAGAATCAACTCTTAACCCACTACATACAGCTTCTTCAAGCAATCCACTTCCACATGAAAGAGAATGGCTGGAAGGTGAACGCTCACGCTTGAAGCAAAAGATGATGGACGCTGCTGAAGGTGTACATAACGGCGGTAAGTTTGATCACGTTGCTTACGGTGAAGCTAAAATGGCTTTGGCCGATTTGAACAGAATGCACCCATGGGGACAGCCTGAAAATCATCCCGGTATACTGGGAAAGATTGGTCATGGTTTAGGCGTAGCTGGTAACATCGCGGCTGATGCTTTGGTTCCCGGTGTTGCACCGTTTATTCCCGGTTCTCGTGCCAACCTAGAACGTCAAGCTGCTCAAGGAGCAGAGGAAGTAGGTATGGGACAAGAAGCCGCTAAGGGTCAAGCTGAGATTCAATTGAAGCAAGCTCAAGCGAGAGCTTATGGTTTGCCTAAGTTGGTTCCCGGTCCAGATAGCAGTAGATTGGACCCTGAAACAGGCACTAGACAGAAGCAGTATAAGTATCCTGATGGTAGACTTGTTTGGGTTACTGAGGGTGAACTTCCTCCTCTAGAAGAAGAGGCATTTCCTCAGGGAGTTTCACAAGAAGCTCCTCCAGTAAGAACAAATGAACCTAATCCAGTGGTTAATGGTCAGGTTTCACAAACTCCTACTACTCAAGCACCACCTCAAGAACAGGTACTACCACAGCAAGGATTACCACAGCAACCACAAAAACCTGCGGCTCCTCCTGTAGCACCTAAACCTGCTGCTCCTGTTAAAACACCTAGATATGTTTATGGCAGTGGTAAACCTGAAACTACTACTCCTTCTCCTGAAGACATAGCGATTACAAAATCTGCTATTCAGGATGCTCCGTTTTTACCTGCTCAAGTTAAGGATGATTTCTTAAAGGTATTAGACAACAATCCTTCTCAAGCTACTCTAAACAGACTGCATGAACATATTAACAAATTAGAAAGTGAAAGCAGAGCCAAAAGCCAAGAGGATTTCCAGCACGAGATGGAAAAAACTCGTATGGAAATAGCTAAGATGATGGCTGATGCACATTTGTTAGAGATGCAACAGAAAGCTGCTTTAACTCAACAAACTGCTCGTACTACCGCAGACCAAGCTCGTCTCCAAGACTATTCTCAGCAAGAATATGATACATACATGAGAAATTGGCAACGTAGCACGACTCCGGGGCAATATGCTAAAGATGTGGCCTTGATTACAGATCAAGTTAACGCTGAAAAATCTAATCCCGGCCATTTATTTTCATATATAGCACCACTACTTTCAACTACCCCTGCGGGGGCAGCTACAGTAGTGGGAGCGGAAGCTTTGGCTGGTGCTTTAGCTGGGCCTGTTAGCGGGGCTCTGGATACTCTTAAGAAGAGAGGTCTTTCAGACCAAGCGTATCGTGCAATGCAAGCTTATTACAACGCATTGCCGGGACGTATGGCATATGAAATGAGTTCAGCAGGTGTTAAAGCTGGAGCTATGCGTTCTCAGCTATTGATATCTAAGGTACTAAATACGGTTCCACCTCCAAATACACCTCCTGCACAATGGAGCAATGCATTTGGACAGTATTACAAACCTATGCATACTTTTATTGAACGTATGGTTAGTGGTATGCCTGTAGGAAAAGACTATACCCCTCAGACAAGAGAGGATGTATATGGCCCTCCTTCAGAAGGGCATTATAACCACATTGCTAGAAATAAAACTACTAAAGAGCCTGCATATTCATACGACGGTAAAACATGGTATGATGCAAAAGGTAATAAATTACAGTAAGGAGAACATAGGATGGCTGATGATCAGCAAATAAGATTGCCTCAAGGATACGAAGATGCTGTTCCTTTTGATCAACAATCTCAGCAAGAAGCACAACGTTCTCAGGAACAACATCAAAAAGAGGTAGAAATGGGACAAACCCCATTGTCTTTACCTCAAGGATATGAAGATGCTGTTCCAGCAGAGGGTGCTAATGCATATACATCTCAAAGCCATCCTAATATCTCTGGGGAGGCAGGAGTTGCAGCAGATACATATGTACAACCTGCTATGCATGAAATGCGTGCGGCTGAAAAGCCTTCTACCATGCAACGTTTTTGGCAAGCGGCGAAACACCCTATTGATTATTTAGGGGATGTTGAATCCGATGTACAAGAGGGTGGAGGACGCACTATAGTAGGACGTACTTTAGGAGCTATGCAAGGAAGAGGAGATAAAGGATACGATGTAGGACAAAGATTTGATCCTTCTATCGAAAGCTTTATGGCCGCTCCTATACAAGGACCACCAAAGTTAGCTCGTGGAGCTATGAGAATGTACAAAGCGGATACTCCTAAAGAGGCTGCTAGTGCATTTACAGAAACAGCTACTGGAGCATTACAAACGCTTCCATTAGTAGCCCCAGAAGCTATCGCTGCTGAAACACTTATTCCTAGAGCAATAGCAGGAGAAGCAGCAGGAAGAGCTACATCTGGAGCTTTGAATAAATTAGGTGTGGCTCCCGAATATTCAGAAGCTGCTGGAACTGCTACTGGACTAGCTGCGGCTGGTGGGCCTGAACTGAAAGAGAGATTTACCGGAACAGGGCATGACCCAGCCTTTGCACATTTACAGAAGGATTTAGATATCAAGCTTGCCGCTGCTAATGAAGCTGCTCAGAAAATGAAAGCTTATGAAGCTGGCGCAGAGCAAGGTGTTCCTATTCCTGACAAAGTAGTAAAAGATTTTCAAAAAGCACGTTATGAAGCGGAATTGGCACAAAGACACCATGACGCTTATCTACAACGTGCTCACGAGCAACAGAGAGCCGCTAGACAGCAGTTTAGAGAGAATGTAGCATCTAAGACTCAAAGTGCTTTACATAAAGTGACAGGTACTGAACCAGCACCGATTAATCAGCCTATTAATTTAGAGCCTGAGATTATTAATCCCGATGGTTCTGTGGCTACACCTCCTGCACAAGAGCCTCAAGCTCCATTGGCATTGCCTGCTGCTCCTGAAGCTACTGGTCCTGCGAATGTTAAAACTCCGGGGCAAGTACCACCAGAAGTAACTAGACCTGAACTGGTACAGAATAGACAGCAAGGTTTCGAAAACTTGCCACAGCCTAACACTATGCGTAGTGGACCTGTCCCATTGGCTAACGAACAAGGTGTAATGGGGCGTAGAATGGGACTTCCGGCAAAGCCTGAAGAGCCTATCGCTCCAGTACAAGCTGAACCACCTTCTCCTACAGATGTTAGAGCCTTAAGAACTAAAATGGTTCCGGCTAAGGAGATGGCTGGATTTTATGCTCAACCTAAGGAAGCTGGTGCGGAAGTGCCTGCTATACCTAGACGTGAAGCAAGCACTGGATCACAAGTTGATCGTATTGCTGATCTAACTCGTCAAGGTCTGGGCGGTCAAGAACTGAAGCCTAACGTTCCTCTAAAAGAACAGACAGAACAAAAGCTATCGTCTCGCCCTGATAAGGCTGCTCTTCAAAAAGCTGGTGCTAGCGAAGAAGCGATGAACAAAATCCTAGCCATTAAGAATCCTGAACTATCTTACCTAGCTATGCAGTTGGGTGAAGATATGGGTACTAACGTGGTAGGACGTTCTAAGGGTGGAGTAGCGGCTGGTACACACGTTCCTAGAGAACAGATACTAGAAAAGCTATTGCAGAAGCACTCTCCTGATGATCTTGCTCATATGATTGATGAGGGCAAACACTTACCTCCTGTAGGTGGTGGTTCTCAGGCCGCTACTGAGGAGTCAGATCAGTATGCTGGTACGGCTCTATCTAAGGAAGCTGTAGGAAAAGAGAACGACTGGTACAAGATGGCTAAGGAAGAACTTGGTCCTGATGCTGGAGTTTCTCAAGTATTACAGCGTGCTCAAGAAATTAAAGAACAAGCTGCTAAACTTCCTCCCGTAAGTGGTGGATCACAAGCGGCTGATGTAGAAGAAAAGATAGACCCAGCCACTGAAAGACGTGCTGCTAAGAAACAGTTAGCTGAGCACAATGAAGAAGGTGGCTCAACCTTTGATCGTTTTGGCAAAAGCCTAAAGGGAACGGATGGTTATGCCGTAGGTGTATACCCAGAAAGAACTCAGAAGATCGAAGGTAGAAACCTATCAGAAAAAGACATACGTGATTTCAAGAGTAAGAACTCTGATGTTCTTTCTCAACCAGATCACGCCGTTGGAACTTGGACCGACGAAGATGGTACTCATTGGCTTGATATAACTAAAGTTATACCAGAACGTGAAGATGCTATTAAAGCCGGAAAAGAAGCTAATCAAAACTCTATTTATAATTTACAAAGTGGAGAATTAATTAAAACTGGTGGTACAGGAAGTGCTTTCCATCCTTTAGCACAAGAACATCTTCCAACGGTAAGTGGTAGTTCTCCAGAAACAGAAGAATTGGTAGGACCAATTACAAAAAAGTTGATTGAAAGATATGGGACTACTAAAGAACCTTTGGGTTCTGCTCAATTTATTACTGCTGATGGTAAACGAGTGCCTGTACAAGATCATGACAGAGCAGTAGCATCAGTTTTAAATAAAAAGAAAATTGATCCTAATGATAGGGTAGACTATATCAACAACGAACAGGCTGTTAGAGTACGTTTTCGTTCAGGGCCACAAGGTAAAGAAGTAGTATTTTCTGTTCCTAAAAATGTAAGTCCAGAACAAATAAATCAGATGGAAAACACTGTAGCGGCACTAGGTAAATTTGGTAATATGCATATGGAGCAAGCTGATGCCAAAGGTAATTATGTTACTAAGGTAAATGCTACTCCAGAGATGGTTGAAAAATCTATAAAGGAAGTGAACAAACCCTCTCAACCTTGGTCCCCTATGGTACGAGCTTTTCATCAGTAATAAAAAATTTGTGGGGGAGCCTAAAAACTCCCCTACATAAGGAATTTCTATGGTAAATAAAAAGATACCAGAATTAGCACAAGAAAGTCATGTGATGAAAGATGCACATGAGGTCGAAAAAGTAAAAGAAGACTGGAAACTCGTTACCATAGATGGCACTCATATGTCTGGGTTTGTTAACAATGGTGAGAACCAGATGCCTAGACAGTGCCATAACTGTATTTGGTACAAAGATGATAAGTGTCACCATCCAGTTGTAATGGTAGACGAAGAAGTGCCGGGAGATTATGGTAAACCTAAATCAGTGGCCGATGATTCATGCTGCGGGTTTTTCCGTTCTCCAAAAAGAGATTTATTGTATATCCTACGCCATGGGGAAGACGAATATGACGACCTTATTGGCGGTTGGGAAGATGCCGATATAGACGAAGCGGGTATAAAGGATGCTAAGGAAGCTGCTGCATTCCTGAAGAATAAAGGAATACGCCATATCTACTGCTCAGATATGAAGCGTTGCATGGAGACTTCCAAAATAGTTGCTAAAGAGCTTAATTTAGACCCCTATTGCATTGTGACCGATGTGCGCCTGCGTACTTGGAACAAAGGCATCTATAATGGACAAGAGAAGACTGAGCAGAACAAAGAAGATTTACAGTACTACAGAGAGAATCCACATAAGATCATCCCAAACGGTGAAAGCCACTATCAATTCGAAGATAGAAGTGATGAAGCCATGGCTTATTATATACACAAAGCCAGAAGCTGCGGGATTATCTTGATTGTTACACACAACTCATTAGTAAAGCAAGCACAGAGATTTGTGAAAGAATCTAGAACAGGCAAAGAGGTAAACAGTGCTAATGGTCCTATGGATTCTGTTATGCCGGGAGGAATTTTGAAGTTACATTCTGACTGGGATAAGCTTGCGTTTGATATAGTTCTAAAAGAGGGTAAGAAATAATGGCTACAGGAATTAGCTTTGATGGAAAGGTTGTTGCAGTCAATGATCAGGTATCTGTGATGGGTAAAGTTGCTTCTCACTCAGGTACAGGTTCTACTGCTTCTTTAACCGTAACTACTCTATTTGGTGATTCTATCACCGTACCTGCTAACAATGCTTACGCTCCTCAAACTGATGGAGCTTTAATCAGCATTGATGGCAAAGGGTTTTCTGACACAGATAAGGTCACCGTTCCGGGGGTAGTAACAGCCGTAGGTTCCGGTACAGGCCAAAATGCCCAGTTAACCGTAAAATTACAAGGTGGCACATCTGTCACTGTAACTGCTGGTGCTTGCAGAAGCACTAGCCAATCATAATCGCAATTATCGTGAAGAAGCACAAAAACGTAAAAGAATACCTTAAGCAGTATTATATTGATCATCCAGAAAAATTCAATAACAAAAAAACCAAGGAAAGAATTGCTCTCTGGAAAAAGAATAATAAAGCTAGGGTAAAAGAAATACAAAGAAAGTGGAGAAAGAAGAACCCACATTTAAAAAGAGCCTATGATATAGTTCACAGTTCTAAAAGAAGAGCTATGAAAAGAAACACAGGTTCTTTTACCCATACAGAATGGATTAATCTTTGTAAACAGTATGGTAACAAATGTTTGTGCTGTAATAAAAAGAAACCATTGACAGCAGACCATGTTATACCGCTTATATTAGGTGGTAAAAACACTATAGAAAATATACAGCCCTTGTGTGGACCTTGTAATTCAAAGAAACACACAAAAACCGTAGATTTTAGAAATATCCGCAAAGTCGTGAAAGTCCCACTAGAATGTGGGGGAGGGAATTAATTAATGCCTTATTATGTAACATCACCGTTTAAGCCACCAGTACAACTGTTAGTGGCAGGAACCCCATCTTATTTGCTGGGTTCATGGAATGATCGCACGCCCCCTACGCTTGGTTATGTGTTAACCAATGCAGGCGCAACCACAACCGCAACACTAGTTTTTAGAATCGTAGAAGGCAATGCTCCAGCAGTAGGAGATTTGATTACTGTAAGAGGTTGTGCTAACAGCAACAATTTTAACGTTACGAACGTGGCTATCGCAACGGTTTCTACTACAGATGAAGGCATTTGTACAGTTACTTATACCATTTCTTCTACCACACAAGCTACTACAATAGACGGTGGACA